>Ga0180438_10008011_pt1 | contig 13560 bp, 10 predicted proteins | sample SS_ome_12_FD_132455 | JGI IMG/M metagenome (GOLD analysis project Ga0180438, IMG submission 132455) | Hypersaline lake sediment archaeal communities from the Salton Sea, California, USA - SS_3_D_2 metaG | ecosystem: Environmental > Aquatic > Non-marine Saline and Alkaline > Hypersaline >... | reverse complement strand
CTTAAAAAGAGAGGGGGAGTAACTCATTGTTTTATAGTTAGTTCAATAAATGACTCCCCCTTCTCTTGAAAGAGAAGGGGGCTGGGGGGCTGAGTTTTTCATCGCTTTGTTTGAACACCCTTTATTAATCAACAGAATCATAAATTAGCGGGCACTTGCCAAATCGTATCAATAACGGTGCCGTCAACCCATTTTGCCACCGCCACCGGTTTCTCAAGCAAGGCCGGTCTGGCGGCCTGGCCACCGCAAATTTCTTCTATTTCTTTTTTAATTTCAATTAAAGTACGAATCGGCAGGTTTTTGTTTTCCAGGGCACGCACTAAATCCTGACGGAGCGGATTGATAGCAATGCCTCTTTCGGTAACCACGACGTCGATGAGCTCTCCAGGTCCGGTAAGCGTCGTAACTTCATCAACAATTACCGGGATGCGATCCCGAAAAGCAGGAATGGTCAAAATGGTGCATTTCGAAAACAGACAATTTTGCCAACCCCCAATTCCGTGCAATAAGCGCCCATCCGAGTGGGTAACCACATTGGCATTAAAATTTAAATCCACTTCGGTTGCGCCCAAAACGACCACATCCACCATTGAGGCAAAATTGCCTTTACCGTGATAATTATAACTGGTGAAAGGACTGGTATTGATGTGGTTGCGATTCTCCCGCATGGAACGCACCCCCTCCAGATCAAACGTCTGGCCGTCCAAAATGTAATCGGTCAAGCCCTGTTCGAGCATTTCCACCAGGTATTTATTACTGCCCCCCCGAACAAATCGCGCTTTAATCCCGGCTTCCTGCATCATTTCTTTCAAAAAAATCGCGAAAGCCAGGGTCGTCCCTCCTGCCCCGGCTTGAAAAGAAAAGCCATCGCGAAGAATACCCGCTTCCTTTACAAATTGGGCAGCTAACTCAGCAATACGTAATCGATCCGGACTCCGCGTAATTTCGGTGGTACCGGATACGATTTGATTCGGATCACCAATTTGCTCCATTTTCACCACATAATCCACCCAATTACCGTGAATTTGCCAGGGCAGGCACGGAAAATCAACCAGGTGATCGGTTACCACAATCACCTGATCGGCATATTGGGCATCCGCTAAGGCGAAACCTAACAATCCACAGGCCGAGGGACCAGCGACACCATTGGCATTACCAAAAGCATCGGCTGTGGGGGCGGCAATCACGGCCACATCAATATGAACTTCGCCGTCCTGAACCGCCTGGTAACGTCCGCCGTGCGACCTCAGCACGCCCAGTCCACGCATTTTCCCCTGTGAGCAATAATCCCCCAGCGGGCCATTCATACTCCCTTCAATATGATGGACCACCCCCCTTTCTAAATGCTGAATAATTGGTTCGTGACAGGGAAATGAGGCGCTGGGAAACCACATTAAATCTTTTACCCCTATTTCCGCAGCCGTATCAAAAACCGCATTTGCCACAAAATCGCCATTTCGAAAATGGTGATGTGTCGAAATGGTCATGCCGTTTTTAATACCAGCTTTTAAAAGGGCTGTTTTCAGATCAGGCACTAATTTATTTCCATCCGCCGGGTAATTCGCACACGAGCGAATGGGAGGGGCAGCTTTCTTTCCGATGGGATGATATTTCCCCACTCCCTGAAATGGAATCACCGGTTTTCCGTTAACTTCGGTGGGTACTTTTCGTCCGGCCGCATTGATTGTAAATTTAGATGTCATGTGAAGCCCCTCCTTCCCGCCAGGAGGCTTTAATCAATCCGCTTTTCACCGCTAAGGTAACAATTCTTTGCGCCCGCTTGACCACCGGCGGATCAATCATTTTGCTGCCGATGGCAATCACACCGAGACCCTTTGCCTGCGCCTGCTCGAAGGCCAGGACAATCTCTTGAGCGCGCATGATTTCGCTGGAAGTGGGCGCAAAGGCATCATGAATGGGCTGAATTTGACGGGGATGAATGCACCCCTTGCCTTCAAATCCCAGCGATTTCGCCTCTAAAACGCTGGCACGTAAACCCTCCATGTCGGTAACATCACTGAAGACGGTATCAATTGCCTGGAACCCGGCAGCTCGCGCCGCATTAACAATTTGGGACCGGGCCCAGAAACTTTCCCGACCATCGAGGGTGCGCGGTACCCCCAGATCGGCGGTATAATCCTCAAGACCAATCGTAAGCGCCACATTATTCGGCGAAGCCGAGGCAATTTCAAAGGCCTTAATCACACCTAAGGCACTTTCAATGATCGGCATAAAATAAACCATTCGTGACTGATTTGCGCTTGCCAAAATTTCAGCGGTTTTTTTTTCGACCTGTTGCACCTGTTCGGCGCTTTCACATTTTGGAATTAATACCACGTGAACATTACAGGGAATTATCTGTTCAAGATCGTTGAGACCCTGTGGTAGCTGATTAATGCGGAGCATCCGTTCGGCCCCATAAAAATCAACCTGGCACAACGCATTGCGAACCAGAATCGCGGCGGCATCTTTTTCCGGCGGAGCCACACTATCTTCTAAATCGAGAATGATGCCATCAGGCTGGTGCAAGCCGGCATTAATCATAAATTTTGGTTCATTCCCTGGAAGGTAAAGTCGCGACCGACGAAAGCGCTCACGGGTGGTGGCATACGTACAACAATCACGGATCTCAGGTAGATACGCCTGATTAATATCCGGGCAACAACGCTTGATCGCCGCCTCGAGCCGCGCCATAATCACAAAGGGGAGCGCTCCCTCGTCTACCATCTCTATTTGGGCATGCTGTATTTTAAAAAAATTGAAAACGCTCTGAATAATTTTTTGAATATTCTCCTGATACAAAAATGCCACTTTGCTTTTCAAATCGATATTTATCCCGCCGGCATCACGCAAGGTTACTTTTACCCAACAATCAGAACGGATATCGTCACCCCTGCGGCCGGCTTCGGCTGTTGGCGGCATCAATGACCTCCTTATATTTTACAAGTGGCAAGAATATATAAAAACCGCGAATGAAAATCAACAAGTAAAATAGATTTATTAATTTAGTAAATCCCTTTTATGATTCTGTTGATTTATACATTTATAACCACGAGAAAGTCGGTTTTGCGTCGTCATTTAAATGGCTCGGACCCGATCGCCAACCTTCACCGGAGTTATTGACGGCAACGGTTTCATTGAATAGGGATCGACCATCAGCTTCTCTCGGTTATTTTTCACCGGCGTTGATGCTTCAACCATTAATTCACTCAATGTCTTTCTCTCAGACGCGTCCTCAGCCTTTTGTTCGGTCACTCCGATCGCTATTTTATCCTGAACATGTTCAATGATAATATGTCCCTTGGGAACTTCAATTTTTCCTAGCGAGACTCCGGTATCCGGGTCTAAAATTTCATCCCCTTCTTCATAAATGACAAATTTTTGATTCAATATAACCCCATCCCGGCTTCCAACATTTATGACGACTTTTGTATCGTCAATGATTTGGGCAATTTTACCCCGAATACTCATACCGCGCCTCCCATGAATCGAGTGAATTTTAATGATAAAATACAACAGGAAAAGAATGAAAGTTATCTGCTCAACTCAACGTTACTATTCGCTTCTTTCCAGGACCGCCTGAAAACGATCGAGAATTTCAAGAATTTTTAAGACAAATAAAGGCAGGTCTACCACTTCTCCCGCCGTTAGCGTGCGGGCATCGAACGTAACCGGTGCTTCGGAACGAATGGCCCCGGCTTCCCGCAGCACAATATCCATAAATGGTAAATGCCGCGCGGAACAGCGCCGATACTCTAAAATTCCGCTTCGCGCCAGAATATTCACACCACTGTCAATCGCCGCCACCACCGTTCCCCGGAGATACGCCTCGTGAATCAAAATAAACACCGCTTGCGAAGCCACCAGGCCGCCGGGGATAATTAACAAATCCCAGTGTTCCCGCAGCGCCTGAAAAAAGTCGATGGTTGTGCTGATACGTTGTTCCCATTTGCCCGGATAAACCGGTAGCCCCACGCGTTCTCCGATGAGTTCAGGAAAGTAACCCTCTTCTCGAAGGCGAAAAAAAGGATATTGAACCTGTAAAAAATGAAATCCGTCCCCTAACAAAATACCGATTTTAAATTGGATGACGTTCATTTAAGCTAAAATCACTTCCCTCTCCGAAGAAACGCCGCGGATGGGCGTACCAGTGAGACTGTTTAATGTTTTTTGAATGACTTTTTCAGATGTAATATATTCAATCTTCTGATAATAAAATTGGTTCCCTTTTTTTTCCCGCAACCGCAGCCCCTTAAGTTGCTGATTCAGAAAAAATTCTCTAAGCAAAATGCACCCGATTTGTTCCCTTGATAATCGTTTTGGGGCGATCAGGGTGTTCCCTGCCTCATCTTTAAGCCACTGATAAAATCCGCTTGACGGAATGCACTCAGTGTCAATCAACTGTTTGATAAAATTCAATAAGCGAATAATCCGAAATAAGGTGACAATGTCGGTGCGGCTAAAATTTTCGGTTTCTACCGGCACGGCACTGGAACGAAACAATGAGAAAGTATTAGACTGAATATAATTTCTTTGTAAACAATATTCGTAAACGGGACTCCCCGGTGGCGGATAAAAAATACTGGGCCCAATCAGTACCTTTAACCGGGCCAGGGAAATAATATCCTCAATCATCTTTTCAATGGTATCCTGAGGCAATCCCACAATTAAATAGGCGACCACCTTCAATTGATATTTGGCAGCCAATTGAACTATCTGAAAAAAATATTCACTGGATTGATTCCGGGCCAACCTTTTTAACATATTGGGATTACCACTGACTAACGGTACATTTAACCATTCAAATCCCGCCAGGTACATTAACTCGAGCAGCTCCTCGTCCAATGTGTCGGCGGCAATGCCGTTCATGGCCGATAATTTCAGTTGACGCTTGCCAAATTGAATAATAATTGACTGCCAGAGCTGTTTCGCCCGCAACGGATTATATAATAAATTATCATCCTCAAAATCAAATTCGCCAATACCCTGATTAATCCAATACTCGATTTCCTGTAAAACATTAACGAGCGAGCGGTAGCGAATTGTTTGGCCCATCACCTTCCGAATGGTACAAAAATGACAATTATTGGGACAGCCACGGGACGTCAATATCATTTTAGCGGTATCAGGAGTATACTTTTTGGGAAAAGGTAATTGATCAAGCGGTTGAATATGTCGTGTTGGCCAATTGATTCGCACCCTTCCATTGTCGCGGAAACCGATTCCGGTTAACGCCGCTAATTTCTCACGGCTGTTTTTAAAAACCAAGCGGATTAATTCGAGAAATGTAGCTTCACCTTCACCCAATACAACAAAATCAAAACAGTTATTTGTCAACGTCATTTCCGGTGTCACGGTCACATGATGCCCGCCCACCACAACGGGTACCGACGGATGGATTATTTTACAAATCCGTGCCACCTGAACGGTGGCACTAAAATAAGGCGTAAAATTGGCCGTAATCCCGATTAAATCCGGGGAGAACGTTTTGATACGTTCAGTTAGTTCATTGAAACTGAGCCCAAAATGATAATAATACGTAAACAGCCGGAAAGGACTCACATCATTGAGGGGATAAAAAACACGCAGATAATCGAGTTCAGGCGGAAGCTGGATTTTTTGTTTTTGATTTTGGGCGAGTGCATTCAGTACGGTCACTTTAAATTGTGCCTGTTCCAGCACCGCTGCCAGATACGCTAAACCGAGTGGTTCCTGCCGAATATGAGTTTGATAAAAATCTTCAATCGGTGGATTGATAAGTAAAATATGCTTTTGAGGACTTTCTGTCAATTTTACAAATTTAATTATTGAATAAACGAATTGCAAACGGCACTTAATTTAAATCATTTTCTGATTTAATGCAAGTTTTATTTTCTGCTTGTAATTCGATTGAATATTTTTTATATTGAATGAAATTCAAGTCGGGATTAAAAATTTATTCTTTTATTTCTCACCAAATCAGGGAATAAAATGTCAACCAAAAACCGCGCATTAATCGAACAGGATCTCATTTTAATTTATGTACAGGACCAACCGGCTTTTTATGCCCGAGTCGAAAAAATAATAGCTGATGTAAAAAAAGGCTGGTGGCGGGTAACCATGCTGGTATTACAGGTGCCATTAAAAATGGCAACCTGGATCATTGATGAAGAACAAATTCGAGGAGCCGATTTTACAATGGGAGGGATTCCGATTCGAATTGAACGAGTGATTCCACCTGAGTTGCCTGAGGAAACCGCTTCTGAGGAAGAGACAACAGTAGAGAAACCAGTGGCAACTGTACGTCACCTGAAAAAGGAAACTCCACCCGACGCTGCCCCTGAAAAACCTCGCTCCGGTGCCCGCATTTTTACTCTTGAAAAACCAAAATCAAAAGAATAAAACGGTTGACCTTCGAAGTTTATCTACTTGATCATCGAGCTATTCAATTAAAACAAAGTGATCTGGAAGTCAAACATGTGCATGCCTTCACTTTTTTGACCGGGTTCTTTCGTAATTTCATAACGATAATAGGTGTAATTGAATTGAATCAACCGGAGATCCAGACCTACTCCCGCTGTCGGGTACCCTTGATTAAAACCCAACCGGAATCTTAATACCGGTACCTGGTATTCGGCGCCCAGATGAAATTTATTAAAAAGCTTCTCCCCTTCCCGATTAAAAAAATCTTCCAATTCAGCCGCTAAATTCAAGCGGGGCAAGGGTTGAGAAAACACCCCGATTCTGAGATTCGTTGGCGTGTTGATACCGTCGATTTGCCCCAAAAAATCCTGAAGTGTGGCACCCAATTTAAGGTTGGGAGCCAGATCATAAACCGCCCCTAAATCAAGTCCGTAGCCGGATTTTGCTTCCTTAAGCTCAGCCCTCCCTTCTTCCCAGGTATCTTCCAGGCCATTTATTTCTTCAACCTGAATTTTCATTATTGGCGCCGAATTACGCCGAATAATTTTTAAATTGGCACCGAGGGCCAGATTTTCCATGAACTGTCGCCCGTAGCCCAGAGCAAAAACCAGATCATTAAAAACCTGGACTTGAAATTTAGGAATCAACAAGCCCACATCCGGTCGAATTTGCAGGCTGGAAACATTGTAAATCCCAAAAGCAAAATTCGAAATATTCACCCCAATCGACGGGACGGCCTGCCCCCGATACCAGATATTGTCTAATGGAGCGGCGTCCCGGCGTAATTGTTCAATCAGGGCATCGCTTTCTTTGGCAGTGAGTTTGGGGGTGTATTTTTGGTCGAGTTTTTTGAAATCATCGGAATGGTCTACCATGTAATCAATAACATCAAAAAAGGCGGTGCTGGTCTGAACCTGCACGCCGGCCAAGGTCAACTTAAAACTTTTCGAAGCCAGCAGCGCCGGGTTGTAATTGTACGCAAAAGTACCAACAGCATTGACCACGCCAGCGCCCCCCATTGCCTGGCACCTTAAATCCGGGAAATAGACCGGACGGGTGGTTTCACTGGCGGTCAGGCAAAAGGTAAAAGTAAATATTATAAAAAGAATAAAGCCAATTATTTTTGTTATCATTAGAGCTTCTCCTTAAACCAAGATCATGATTCGTTAGAAAATATCAGGCCTGTTTTTTTAATTCGGAAGCGAATGGTTTTTTAGATCGGTTGATTGATAATACTGTTTAATTCGGTTTTTAATTGATTCATCACATCTTCGAGCTCCTCTGTGTCGATATATTCCGAGGCAAAAGTTTCCACCAGCGCCACCACGCCGTCACCTAAAAAAAGTACCGAATTTTTCACGGCGTCAGCCACTTCATTGGGGTCAAAATCCGGCGGCAGAACCACTTGATAATCAATCAAGCGGTCGCTGGGAGAGTAAACCATGAAATAGATGTCATTCTCGTCGATCATGCCATCGTTATTGGTGTCGCGGAATTGTAAAATTCCGCGAGATAAAGAAAACAACGAGTATTCAAACTTAATATCTTCTTTTTTAATAGTACCGTGGGTCTTTTGTTTGAAAATTGGCTCAATATCTCGATGACAGGTAGTCACCACCTGATAAATTTCATTCTTATAAGCCCGGTCTTCCGCCAAAGTCATATTGGGTTCTTTGGAATAAAGCGGGAGCAAAAAAACGTTGTTGATTTGGGGCGGGCGGGTCACATCGCGGGCAACCGAAAGAAAATTAACCGTTGATTCAAAGACGGTGGCTTTGGCGTGATAATAACGATAATCGGAGCGTTCCGGATCCTCTGCCATGGCTTCGGCAAATTTCTGTTTGGCTTCATCAAACTTTTTCTCGTTAAAAAGCTTGATGCCTTCATAATACAAATCATCAGAGGAAGATGATGTCCAACTGAAAATATTACAACCGGTGAAGATAAGCGCTAAACCAGCTATCAAAATTAATTTTTGTTTCATAAAAAGTCCCTCACTCGATTAATAATTGAATTGATAAAAAAAATTTCGAATTGTACAGGATTAAAATTCAGAATGACTTATAAAAAAGGTACTCTTTTCAATATTAAATGTCAATAGAAAAATGAAAATAATTTTAAGGAATGAATTTCATTTGAATGGTGTCTGGCCGGTAATTTTGGCAAGCATTTGACTGGCTTGATTTTTTAAAGGAAAATTTATTTTAACCGTTTTTATTTCTTCCAGTTCTTGAATGGCGCGATCTTTATCTCCCAGTTGAGATGCGGCAATGGCCAGGTAATAACGGGCTGAAAAATTATTACGATTTAAACGAAGCGCCTCTTCCAACATTTCACGGGCTTCCGGGTACCTTTTCTGAGCACAGAGACTTTTGCCGCCTAATAAATACACCACACTGTCGCTTTTCCCCAGTTTTAAAGCCGTTTGGACGGCTTGATAACATTCCGCCATTTGCTGTTTGAAGTTCAGGGCCACGGCCAGTTCTTTGTAATAGCTACCCTTTTCATCAATTGAAATGGCTTTCTTAAAAGCGGCGATTGCCTGATCAATTTTATTCGAGCGCATCTGAACTTCGCCTAATGCACACCAGACATAAGAATCATCCGCTTTAAGTGATAAATAGCGTTGATACATGGTCTCGGCTTTCAAATAATCCCCGGCCAGGTACGCCAGAAATCCCTCGGAATAAAAATCCTCCGGATTGGCATGGGGGTCCGGAACCTCGGCTGTCACCGGGGAAGGGCCGGGTTCCGGAGATACTTTTGTTTTAACAATTGCCCTTTTGGCGTAGTTCGCCAGTTGCTGGGTTTTGTCTAACTCGATTACTTTGTGAAAGCAATCATTCGCCTTTTCAACCTGACCCTGAAGCGAATAAATTTTTGCCAATCCCATATAAGCCCGGGCTTCGGTCGGCACCAGTTCAAGTGTCTTCTGATACATTTTAAGCGCGTCATCGTATTTTCGAAGAATACTAGAGACAATGCCTAAATTTAAATAGGAGGGTACGTGGTCCAGATAGAAGAATAAATTATTTCGAATATATTCCTCGGCAAACTCGAATTTGCGTAATTTTAAAAAGAGCGTTCCCAGGTACAAAAAGACTTTCGGATAGACAGGACACAACTCCAAGACTTTCTTAAATGGTTCAATTGATTCGGCGAACTTGCTGGACTCCAAATAGGCCAAACCCAAATAGAAATGATAATCCGGGTCAGACGGATTAAAATTAATCGCTTCCTGCCAACTCTCAATCGCTTTGCTGTAATCTTTTTCCTTGGCAAAGCCCAGCGCTTTTTTATGAAAAAATTCGGCCTTATTATCAATTTTAGGAATATACCATTTGACGTTTACAACGGTTTGATTCACGGAAATAGCCATTTCACCAGGAAAATCACCAAACTTTTCGTAGAGCTTCTGCTTAATTTGTTCTTCAGGGGACAAATCTTCGGTGACTTCTGAATTGATGTTAAACGATTTTAAAGGCAATTGGTTGGAAATGACTTTTCTTATTTTTTTTTCGACCATAAATCAGTCACTATCTTTTAAATTATCTGAAATCAGCATTATTTACAATTACTTCTTTTCGTCACGGTCATTCAAATTCAACTATGGTGATGATAATTTTTTTCCCGATCTAAAAATGAAAATCCATTTAATAAGTACTGAATTTGGGAGTTGATTTAGCCAGATAAAGGTTACTCGATATGTTTTCAACCTTGAGAGTGATTTGGCAGATATAAAATTTATCATTTTAACCTTCACAGAGTTGCAATACGTATGCCAGCGCAGTCAACTTTAAGGTAAGTTATTATCCAGGCACTGCTTCTAATTTAATACCTGAACTACTAACACGAGGAAAAATAAGGGAACATATCTGAAATATCTCAAGTGACAATAACAAAATTTCTTGATCCTTAGACCAGTTGCAAAGGGAACCAATGAAATCCTTTAATTTCAATCCTGAATATTGGTTAATTCTGTTTGTTTCGGGCTTCTGGTTTTTCACAAATGCCCTGCCACAAACAAATGATCAATTAAAATCAATTGAACGGTCAATTGATGCCTACGCCTTATATGAATTACCGGAAATAGAAACCACTTTAAAAAATATTGTTGCCACCGATCCAGCGAACGTCAAAGCCTACTCACTGCTGGGAAGATTGGAAATGCGCCGCCAGGATTGGGGAGATGCCAAAGACTGGTTTGATAAAATATTTAAATACGAATCCGAAAGCAAGCTTGCGCATTATTATTTGGGTATCTGTGACCGCGAGGATGGGATTACCAAAGTACCGCTGCGTATTATTCTCTGGCGAAATGCACGAAAACATTTTGAAAAGGTCATTGCCAGCGATTCCTCATTTAAAGATGTGTTTCTCCAGTATGCCTGGCTTAAACGTTACCAAAAAGATTATGCCGAGGCTATTGATTTGTGTTTAACACAGATTTCGATCAATACCCCCCAAAATCCCGTTAAAGAAATATTCTGGTTTTACGATGACTTCATTGCCAATGGTGGTATTAGTTCAATCAATCCGCTGAAAGGTGGCAATGAATATGTTGAAGAGTGGCTAAAGGCTCGCCATTCGATTTATGACCGCTTTGCCCTGGCTGAGCACTGGCGGCGTCAGGGGAAATTTGCTTCCGCTGATTCGCTTTTCCGACGAGTCCTGGCAGAACCAGACCATATTCTCCACATCCCGATCTATTTAGCACGGGTTCGTCTGTACTATGAAACGGGACCGACAACAAAGGCTGAAGAGATTTATTGGCAAGCCATCGAGCACGTGCGAAATTTTTTTGATTTTGAATTCATTTTTGATGATATGCACTATATTTTTACGGATCGAGAATTTGCCCTGAAATTCAAAACTGCGGAGGATGCTCAATATTTTTGCCGAACTTTCTGGCGGAAAAAAGACCCCTTACCGGCGGCGCCCTTCAATGTGCGGCTGGCGGAACATTATCGACGTTTAATTTATGCTGAAAAAAATTACCGTTACGATGGTTTTCGATTATTTGTCAATGATCCGGATCGACTGCGGATACTCCACTACCCGGAAGTATTTCATCATAATCGAATTTTAAACGATCGTGGATTGATCTATATTCGTTTTGGGCCACCTGACGAAACCGCCATGAGCTTATCCCAATCTACGGTTTTAAATGAGTCCTGGCTCTATTATCCCCGGGAATCGTCCCCGAAACTTATTTTTCACTTTGAAGTGCACGGAGGGCCGGGTTGCTGGCGTTTAACCCCAATCCTTTCAAACTGGTCAGCGTATGAAGACCGCCTGGGATGGGATAATAAAATGGCTGAATATTATATGGCTCACGATTTATTAACCCGCTTTCAAGTTGAATCGGAAATGAAACTGGAGTCCCGCCAGATTGTCGCCTGGGCTCTTGAAAATGAATTTCATACGTGGAGTGACCAACTGGAACCGATTCCGATGAACATTCAGGCAAAGCGTTTTTACGGTGATTCCAGTGAATATATTGCTGAAATTTCGATTGCGGCACCCGTTAATGCGTTGTTTAATCCCGAAGCACCGCCGGACACAATTGAACTGGAAACTGGCGCCGTGGTATTTGATGTGGGGTGGCGGGAACTTCAACGAGAAACCCGTCAAAATAAGATTGTCCGCAATGAATCCTCATTTTTTTATCAGCAAAATTATATTCGGAAATTCCGCTTTGGATTTGACCAACAAAAAGTACGCTGTGCCAGCCATCTTCGTCAAATCGGTCTCGAAAAACTCAACGGATTTAAATTCGACCTTGATTTCAGTCCCTTTAAAACCGACTCGCTGATGTGTAGTGATATTGAGTTAGCTTATCAGATTGAGCCATCAAACCAAAGCATGGAATTTACGAAAAATGGCCTCAGCATCATTCCGAATCCCACGGCCCAATTCAAGCGAACCGATCCGATTTATATTTATTATGAGATTTATAATTTAAATCCGAATACGGCCGGTCACACCCATTACGAAGTTGAATATACCGCAACCACCGTTTCATCCAAAGCCAATGTTATTCAAAAACTCTGGTCCCGAATTAGCGGTAACCAAAAAAAGTCGATCTCTATTCGAAACACCCACGAGGGGACCCAATCAACTTCACGCGAATATTTGGCCCTGGATTTTTCCCAATTTAATCCGTCAGTGGTGAAACTAAAAGTTAAAGTCATCGATATAATAACCACTGCTTCGTATGAAACTGAAACTGAGTTCGAATTATTTTAATCCATTTCACAGGACAACCAGACATTATTAACATAGTTTTTCCATTTTATAACGCCTGCTTCGCTGTAAAACAATCCTGGCGTGAATCCATTTTTTGGTAGAGGAATAATGCTGCTTGATAAATTGTGGGAAAAGGGCAAAGAATTTTTAGGGATTCAATACCCGATTATGTCCGGGGCGATGACCTGGATTTCCAACCATAAACTTGTTTCCGCAGTCTCAAATGCCGGAGCCTTTGGCTGTCTTGCCGGAGGCAATATGCCGCCTGCCGACTTTGCTGCCGAAATTGATAAAACCCGTCAGTTAACCAAAAATCCTTTCGCGGCCAATCTGATCACAATTGCACCGAATTATCAAAAACAGCTCGAAATCGTTCTGGAGAAACAACTCCCCTTTGTTATTTTTGCCGGTAGTTTTCCGCGGGCTTCTGAAATCAAGCGGGCAAAATCCGCCGGGACAAAAGTCCTGACCTTTGCTTCGAATGAATCGATTGCGAAACGAATGATTGATTCCGGCGTGGATGCGCTGATTTTGGAGGGAAGCGAGGCCGGCGGACACATTGGCCACGTTTCATTGATCATTCTGTTACAGCAAGTATTATTCGCTTTTGACAATGTCCCGATTTTTGTAGCCGGTGGAATCGCCACCGGCCGACTTATTGCCCACCTGCTTTTAATGGGGGCGGCTGGTGTCCAAATGGGAACCCGTTTTGTTACCACCGAGGAATGTGAAGTCCACCCCAATTTTAAAGCCGCCTTTCAAAAAGCGCGTGCCCGAGAAGCCGTTGCGACCCCGGCCGTGGGTTCTGAATTACATGTTGTGGCGGTCCGGGCGATTAAAAACAAAGGAATGGAAGAATTTACCGATCTTCAAATGGAGCTCATTCACAAAAAACGCAAGGGTGAAATT
>Ga0180438_10008010_pt1 | contig 13562 bp, 11 predicted proteins | sample SS_ome_12_FD_132455 | JGI IMG/M metagenome (GOLD analysis project Ga0180438, IMG submission 132455) | Hypersaline lake sediment archaeal communities from the Salton Sea, California, USA - SS_3_D_2 metaG | ecosystem: Environmental > Aquatic > Non-marine Saline and Alkaline > Hypersaline >... | reverse complement strand
CCCTCGTGCCTCGCTCCTACCGGTTGCCGACGAGCCATTCGGCGATCTGCACGGCGTTGGTGGCGGCGCCTTTGCGGAGGTTGTCGCTGACGCACCAGAAGGCCAGGCCGTTGGGCGAAGAGATGTCGTCGCGGATCCGGCCGATGAACACCTCGTCGCGCTGATCGCAGTTGATCGGCATCGGATAGCACTTGTTGTCCAGGTCGTCCATCACCACGATGCCCGCCGCGGCGGCGAAGAGCTTGCGGGCTTCGTCGACGGTGATTTTCCTCTCGGTCTCCACGAGGATGCTCTCGCTGTGGCAGTTGCTCACCGGCACGCGGACGCAGGTGGGGCAGACCTGGATCGACTCGTCGCCGAGGATCTTCTGCGTCTCCCAAACCATCTTCATCTCTTCGGAGGTGTAGCCTTGGTGCTTGGGGCGGCCGATCTGGGGGATGCAGTTGAAGGCGATCGGGTAGGCGAACTCTTCATAGTTGTAGTCTTCGCCGGCCAGGCGGGCGCGGGTGCCGCCGAGGAGGTCGCGGGTGCCGGCCAGGCCCGCCCCGCTGGTGGCCTGATACGAGCTGACCACGACGCGGCGGACGCGGGCCGCGTCGTCGAGCGGCTTGAGGGCCACGACCAACTGCGTGGTCGAGCAGTTGGGGCTGGCGATGATCCCCTGGTGCGAACGGGTCGCCTCGGCGTTCACCTCCGGGATCACCAGCGGCACCTTGGGGTCCATCCGCCAATAGCCGCTCTCGTCGACGACCACCGCGCCCCGCTTGACGGCTTCCGGGATGAATTGGCCTGCGACGTCGTCGGGCGTGCTGCTGATGACCAGTTGTTTGGGGCAGAAGGCGTCCGGATTGAGCTCTTCGACGGTGTGCTCCTTACCGGCGAAGGTGAGCTTTCTGCCCGCCGACCGGCTGGAGGCGAGGAACTTGATCGGGCCAACCGGGAACTGGCGCTCCTCGAGCAACTGGCGGATGATGGTGCCCACGGCACCGGTGGCCCCGACCACCGCGACGGAATCGAACACGGCCATTGTCTCCACGGCACAAGTCTTACCGGCGGCCTGCCGCGCAGGCCGAACAAACCCAGATTATAAACCGCGCTTGCCGGGCGGCTCAAGGGGCCGGCGAGGGAGCGGCAGGCCGGCGCCCCCCTGCCCTGCCCTGCTCGCAAACCATCCTCCGCCGCGCAAGCGAAAGCCCTTCGCAGCGCCGAGGCGGCGGTGCGAAGGGCCAAAACAAGCCTCTCAATCTCGGCCGCAAAGCGGCCGCCGGCCGCTGAACTTGCAGCGGCCGCCGGCGCGACGCCTACCAAAGCGTGGCCAGCCGCTGTTGCGGATTGGGCTCAAACGAGAACGCCAGCCGCTGGCTGTCGCCGGCCGTCAGGAAGACCACCTTCGTGTCCTCGACGAGGCGGCCGTCGCGGACCGTCTCGGCGCGGACTTCATACTTGTACGACAGCCCAGGCTTGAGGTCATAGGAGACGTACTGCCGCGAAACGCCGGTGCTCTTGGTGCGGTAGCCGTTGACGAACACGGTGGCCCCCTCCGGCACCACGATCGTCAGCAGACCCGCGTCGAGGGGCAGCGTGGTGCGGGTTTGCGGGCCGGCGTCGTCGGGCATTATCGGCTGAGCCGGATTGTTCTGGAGCGGAGCGGGTGTTGGCGTCGGGTCGGCGCTGGGAACGGCGGGGCTCACAACCGTGCCGCAGCAGCAAGGGTCGTAGCAGCAGGTGCTGTAGCAGCAGGAACTGTAGCAGCACGTGCTATAGAAGCAGGGATCATAGCAGCCGTAGCCGCATCCCCAGCCGCGCCAACCGGCGTAGTGCCAGCGGTAGGGTGCGAACGCCCAGCGGCGGATCGGGCCGGGGCGGACGCCCAGATACCAGCCGCCGTAAGGTGCGTAGGCGGTGTACGCGGGCCCACCCCAGTAGCCCCAGTGGTACCAGGCCGCCTGCGTCTCGGCCACTCCCACACAAAGCATCCCGAGCAGGACCAACGCGAGGATAAGAGACTTGCTTTTCGGTTGAAACATCGGAGTGTGCCTCCCTTCCAGCGGAACCGCGGATGCCAACACCAACTGTTAGTTTAGGATAGCATCCGGCGGGTGTGAATCAAGTAGCTTGCGGAGATTTGCAGGGTACTGACGAATGCGTGAAATGGGCGTTTTGGCGGCATTTTGGACGACTCTTTAGGGCGGGAAGCAGACCCAGTGCGGCTTCCTCGGCCCCGCGGGCTGCTTCGCTATCGGCTCTGGCGGGATTTTCTCCTATAATCCGCCTCCGCCGCTGGAGCGGGCGAGTTGGGGCGGCCGTTTGCAGGCGGTGGAGGCGTCCGAATAGTCCCAGGGAGGGGGTCGCGGTGAAGCCCGCCGATTGGATTTCGCGTTTGCCGTGGTCGATCGTGCTCCTGGCGGTGCCGCTGGTGGCTGCCGGGTGGCTTGGGATCGCCCGCGTGGAGGATCTCACCGGCGGCGGCCGGTTCCTCCGCCAGCAAGCCGTTTGGGCGGTTCTGGCGGCAGCGGCCATGGTGCTGATGACGCTGCCGAACTATCGCGTCTTCTCGCGGTGGAGCTACGCGATCTTCGCCGTCTCGCTCGTGTTGTTGTTGCTGGTTTTCTGGTTTCCGCCGGTGAACGGGGCGCGGCGGTGGATCCGCGTCGGCTCGATCGGGATGCAGCCGTCGGAGTTCGCCAAGCTGGCGTTCGTTCTGGCGATGGCCCGCTACTTGATGTACCGCGAGAACTACCGCCGCTTTTGGGGGCTGGCGCTGCCGGTGCTGCTGGCAATGGTGCCGGTGGTGTTGATCCTTCGCGAGCCCGATCTGGGCACGGCGCTGGTGTTTTTGCCCGTGCTGTTCGTGATGCTCTTCGCGGCCGGTGCCCGGCGGATCGATCTGGCGCGGCTCGCAATGCTGGGGCTGGCGATGGCTCCGGTCTTGTGGTTCCAGATGAGCGGCGAGCAGAAGTCGCGGGTGACGGCACTTTGGCGCCAGGCAGGACCGGGAGAGATCGCTTCCGACGACGCGTATCAGCTCCGCCAGGCGAAACAGATGGCCGCGCTGGGCGGCGTCTGGGGAAGCCTGATGGCCGGCCCGGCAGTCGACGATCCGGCCGCCTACCACCTGCCGGAAGCCAGGAGTGACTTCATCTTCTGCGTGCTCGTCGAGCGTTTGGGGCTGATCGGCGGCGCCGGCATCCTTGGGTTGTTCGCACTGTTAGTGTGGCGAGGGCTGGCCGTCGCGCAGGCAAACCGCGAGCCGTTCGGTCGGCTGGTGGCCGTGGGCCTGGTCGCGCTCGTGGCGGTGCAGGCGTTGATCAACACCGGCATGACCGTGGGGCTGCTGCCGATCACCGGCCTTTCGCTCCCGCTGGTCAGCTACGGAGGGTCGGGGCTGGTGGCGCAGGGGCTGCTCTTGGGATTGCTGTTGAACGTGGGCATGCGACCCGGGTACGAAGTGACCAAGGAGCCGTTCCGCTACGCTCTCGCGGCCGGTTCGTAGTTCCGCTCAATTCCCGGCTGGCTCGATGCGGATCTCGTCGAAGGAGATCTCGCCGGTTGCCCCGCGAAGGCCGATCCGCACGTTGGCCTCGCGTGCCTTGGGCGGCACGTCGATCACGACGGTCTGCAATTGCCAATCGAAGGTGCCCCGCCAGGGGCCGACCCATCCTTCCCCGGCCGGGGCCCGATTTTCATCGAAGAAGGTGAGCAGCAGCAGCGGAACCCGCTCGAGCGTCGGGCCGGGCCGGACGTCGCGGCCGCGGACGTAGAGCGAGACTTTCAGTTGGCGGACCTTGCGGCCGTCGACGGGCATGCCTTGCAGGGCCTGCGCGTCGCGGCCCGGCTCGCTGTTGGTGAACGTGGCGTAGCGGTTGCCCGAGGGGGCCTGGGCGTCCTCGACCAGCGCCAGTTGCCGTTGGTAGTGCCAGCCGTCCGGCTTGTCGGAGTCGCCCACCGTCAGTTCGAAGCCGCCGTTGTAGACGGCCGGATTGGCCGGATCGGGCTGCACCTGGCGGCGGTCCTCCGCCTCGCCGGTCATGGGCACGAAGAGCGTCGGCTCGATAGCCTCGACTTCCAGTTTCCCCCCTGCCTTCTTGAGCACGTGCAGGTTGTGATGGTACCGCTCGCCGTAGGGGATCACCATGCGGCCGCCCTCGCGGAGCTGCTCGACCAGCGCGGGCGGGACGTCCTCCGGCGAGCAGGTGACGATGATTCTGTCGAACGGCGCGTGCTCGGGCCAGCCCTGGTAGCCGTCGCCGATCTTGGTGTGGACGTTTTGATAGCGGAGCCGCCGCAGCGTGACGGCCGCCCTGCGTCCAAGCGGCTCGACGATCTCGATCGTGTACACCTCGCGAACCAGGGGACTCAACACCGCCGCCTGGTAGCCGCTGCCGGTGCCGATCTCCAGCACTTTGTCGGTCGGCTGCGGGTCGAGCCGCTCGGTCATGTCGGCCACGATGAACGGCGGCGAGATCGTCTGCCCTTCGCCGATCGGTAAGGCGACGTCCAGGTAGGCGTACTTCCGCTGGGCCAGCGAGACGAACTCGTGCCGCGGCGTTGCCCGCATCGCCTCGATCACTCGCGGATTCGTCACCCCGGCGGCCACGATTACTTCATCGACCATGCGGTTTCGCGCCGCCTCCAGCGTCTGCCGGGGCTGGGCGGGCAGGCCGGCCGGCGAGGACAGACCCAAAGCCAGCCCCGCGATCACCGCAAATCGAAGGCGCGTTGTCGATGCCATTGTTTCTCCTCCCGCTCGGCGTGGGGAACGGCCTCTGTGCCGTTCCGTTCGGCTTCGAGGCCGTAACAGAACCATGCCGCCCTCACCCCCGGCCCCTCTCCCGCAAGCGGGAGAGGGGAGTCTTGTTAAGGCCACTTGTTTATTATGCAATCCCCGGCCGCCGCTCCCAAGCTCGGGCCCTGTTTTCCGGGTGCCGATTCTGCGATAATACCTCTTTTTCGGGGGGCTGAGGGCAGTCGCTCGATCGGATATGGTCAACCAGCCGCTCAAAGATCTGGTCATCGCCCGGCTCCTGCCGCGGGTGCAGACGCCGGCGCAGTACCTCGGCGGCGAGCTCGGCGCTGTGCGGAAGGACCACCGCCGCGTGCGGGGCAAGCTGGCGCTGGTGTTTCCCGACACGTATGCCATCGGCATGAGCCACCACGGCTTGCAGGTGCTCTACCACCTGATGAACCGGCGGGACGACTGGTGCTGCGAGCGGGCCTTCGCCCCTTGGGCCGACATGGAGACCCTGATGCGGGCCGAGGGAGTGCCGATCTGGAGCCTGGAGACGTTCACTCCCCTGCGGGAGTTCGACGTCCTCGGCTTTACGCTCCAATCCGAGCTCTGCTACACGAACGTGCTTACGGTGCTCGATCTGGCGGGGATCCCGCTGGCCGCCGAGGATCGCTCGATGGAGCATCCCCTGGTCATCGCCGGGGGGCCTTGCACCGCCAACCCGGAGCCGACGGCGCGGTTCTTCGACCTCTTTGTGATCGGCGACGGCGAGGAGAGCCTCGCCGAGGTCTGCGACGGCTGGCTGGACGCCAAATCGTGCGGCGACCGCCAAAGGGCACTGCTGGAAATGGCCGCACGGCTGCCCCACGTCTACGTGCCGCGGTGCTATCACCTGCGGACCGACGGCCGTGTCCACTGGCCGGAGCCGGCCGCGGCGGGCGTGCCGGCAAGCATCGGGCCGGCGGTCGTGCGAGACCTCGACGCGGTGCCGCTGCCCACCTCGCCGGTGGTGCCTTTCGTCGAGTGCGTGCAGGACCGCATCGCCGTCGAGATCATGCGGGGCTGTCCCTGGCGATGCCGCTTCTGCCAGAGCACGGCGCTGAAGCGGCCGCTTCGCTTCCGCCCCGTCGAGACGATCGTCGAGGCGGCGCTGGCGTCGTATCGCAACACCGGCATCAACGAAATCTCGCTCTTGTCGCTCTCGACCAGCGACTATCCGCATTTCGACGAGCTGATGCGGCGCCTGCAGGAAACGTTCCGGCCGCTGGGCGTGAGCATCTCGGTGCCCAGCCTGAGGGTGAACGAGCAGCTTCGCGCGGTCAGCGAGCTGATGAACACCGACCGCCGCTCCGGCCTGACGCTGGCCCCCGAGGTCGCCCGCGACGAAATGCGACGCCGCATCGGCAAGCGGGTCCGCAACGAGGACCTCATCGAGGGCTGCCGGCTGGCGTTTGAGAAGGGCTTTCGGCGAGTGAAGCTCTATTTCATGTGCGGCCTGCCGGGCGAAGAGGAGGCCGACCTCGACGGCATCATCGACATGGCCGAGTCGATCTCGCGGCTCGGCAAGGAGGCGAGCGGGCGGCCGGCCACGGTGGTGGCCAACGTGTCGAATTTCGTGCCCAAGCCGCAGACGCCGCTGCAATTCGTCGGCATGCAACAGCGGGAGTACTTCGACGAGGCGCATCGCCGCTTGCGCCGCCGTCTGTTCGCCAAAAAGCTCCGCGCCGTCGAGCTGAAGTACCACGACCTTGATTCGAGCCTGCTCGAAGGGCTTCTGGCCCGCGGCGACCGCCGCATGGGCGCGGTGATCGAGGAGGCCTGGCGCCGCGGCGCCCGGCTGGACGCCTGGAGCGATCAGCTTCGCCCGCAGGTCTGGTGGCAGGTGATCGACGAGCTGGGCGTGGACGTCCATAGCGTGTTGCACGCGCCCTACGCGCCCGCCGACCGGCTGCCGTGGGACCACATCGGCATCCGCCAAGGGCGGGCGTACCTGGAGCGCGAGCACGCCGAGGCGGTCGCCTTGCCAACGAAATCTGAAGCACGAAATCCGAAACAAATCCAAAACCCGAATACCGAAACTTGAAACGAACGCCTCCCCTCATCTTCCGCCTCCTGGCGATCGACATCGACGGCACGTTGGTGAGCAGCCGCGAAGAGCTGAGCGAGGCCACGGCGGCGGCGCTGCGGCGTGCCGGGCAGGCCGGCATCCACCTGGTGCTGGCGACAGGGCGGCGTTACAGTCGCGCGTTGCACCTGGTCGAGCCGCTGGAAATCGACGTGCCTCTGGTCACCGCCAGCGGGGCCTTGGTCAAAGACGCCTGCGATCATCGCACGCTTTTCCGGGCGGAGTTTGACACCCCCCTGCTCCGCCGGGCGCTGGCGTTGATCGACGCGAGCGGCTTCGATCCCCTCGTGTCGGCCGACACGTTCGAGCAGGGTTTTGACTACTACCAGCCCCGCCCACAAGCAAGAAACGCCGCGCTGGCCGAATACCTTCGGGTGAACGACGGCTGCGGGCGGATCGCGGCGGACATGATTGCCGAGCCGCCGGCCGGGGTGTTTGCCGGATTCGCCATGGGGACGCAGGCGGAGATGCTCGCGCTGGAGCGGACGCTTCACGAGGAGTTGCCCGGCAGCCTGCACACGCACGTGCTCCGCAGCCCCAAGTACACCGGCTTCATGTGCGAGTTCGCGCCGGCGGGCGTGACGAAGTGGTCGGCCATCCGCCGGCTGGCGGCCGAGTGGGAGATCGCCGACGAAGCGATCTGCGCGGTAGGCGACGACGTCAACGACATCCCCATGATCCGTGCCGCCGGGCTGGGAGTGGCGATGGGCAATGCCCTGCCCGAGGTCAAGCAGGCCGCCGATCGCATCGCGCCCGCCCAGCAAGACGACGGCCTGGTCGCGGTGGTCGAGTGGCTGTTGGAGGGAGAGCGCAGGTAGCGAAAAATGGGGAGGCTGGGGCTTGCCGCGAATTGCCGGCCGCTGCCCCGGACGCGGCGAGCGTCCGGGGTCATGCGCGTTCACCAGGAGGTTCCATGAATCCACCAACACGCCGCCAGTTCCTCGCCCGCTCGGGTCTCGGGGCTTCGGCCCTGCTGCTGGGGCGCCGCGCCGCCCGGCCGGACGCCGTGGAGCGCCCCAGGGCCCCCTTCAAGATCCTCTATTCGAACGACACCACGAACATCACTTCCTGCGTCAGCCCCTACCACCAGCGAGGCGAGCCGATCAGCGACGACCGCTTGCGGGCGACGATCGACGAGGCGAAGGGCGTGGACGTGCACATGCTCCAGCCGGGACTGGGCTGGATTCCCTGGTGGAAGTCGGACGTCTATCCGGCCGAAGACCACTACCGCTACCACCAGGAGAAGTACGGCATCAGGCCGAACTCCTTCGGCCGCTACATGCTCGACGGCGGCGACCTGGTCGGCGCGTTCGTCGAGCACTGCCGCCGGGTCGGCGTCGTGCCGTTTGTGTCATACCGGCTCAACGACGGGCACCACGTGCGGGAATTGCAGGAAGCGCTCAAGCGGGGCTGGCCCACGCAGAACATGTCGCGGTTCTACTGGGAGAACTACCGGAAATACCGCCTCGGCCCCGACCCGACCGACTGGGCACAGGGCGTTTTCAACTGGGCCTTCGAGGAAGTCCGCCGCAACAAGTTTGCTCTTATCGAGGAGCTTTGCCGGAAGTACGACTTCGCCGGGCTGGAGCTCGACTTCATGCGGCACCCACACTTCTTCCGCCCGGAAGAGACGGCCAGCCGGCGGCGAGCGATCATGCTGGAGTTCGTCGGCCGGGTCCGCGCGGTTCTCGACCGCACGGCCCGCCGCGGCGAGCACCGCTGGCTCTGCGCCCGCGTGCCTGCGCTCATCGAGGCGTGCGACGAGCCGGGGATCGACCTGGGGGGCTTTGCCGCGGCCGGGGTCGACATGTTGAACCTCTCTTCGAGCTATTTCACCTGCCAGGCGACCGACCTGGAGCAAATCCGCAAGCTGGTGCCGCGCGTGCCGCTCTACCTGGAGATGACCCACACGCCGATGACCGGCAAGGCGCTGGCCGGCAGCGGCACGCAAGTCTACCAGCGGACGACCGACGAGCAGTTTTACACGACGGCGCACCTTGCCTATGAGCAGGGGGCGGACGGGGTGAGCCTGTTCAACTTCGTCTACTACCGCGAGCATCAACTGCCCGAGCTGGGGCCTTTTTGCGAGCCGCCTTTCCAGGTACTTGAGCGACTGGGCGACCGCCCCTGGCTCGCCCGGCAGCCGCAGTGGTACTTCCTGGCCGCCATCCGCAACAAGCCCCGCGACCCCGCGCGGCGGCTCCAGGCGACGATCGAGGCGGGCGCCGGCCGCGAGTTCCTGCTGGAAATGGCCCCCACCGAGCATCAGAAAAACGCCGGCCTCTTGCGGCTGAGGGCCGAAGGGAGCATCGCCGGCCGCCGCTGGCGGGTGGCGGTCAACGGCGTGCCGCTGGAGCCGGCCGCGGCGGTCCGCAAGCCGATCGAGCATCCTCACGAGGGCTTCCTGGGCCAGGCGGAGCAGTACGCCGCGTTCGCCTGCCCCCGCTCGGCCGTCCGCCGCGGCGGCAACACGATCCGCGTCGAGTTCGACGGGGGCGAGCCGATCAAGCTGATCTGGATCGACGTCGTGCTGCCGTGAAGCGACGGCTGGGGCAGTCTTTTCGCTTGCGCCGGAAGAACCAGTTTGACGGCCGGCGGATCGTGAAGTACTTTTTAAATAGCTCATCCGGCTAGACCGCGGGACTCAGGCAGAGTTCCTCGATAAAGGCAAACCGGCCGCGAGGCCGGGACGCAAAGCCATGGGTCTCCCCCGCGGAGATCGCCAGGCTGCCGAAAGCGAACTGTCTCTTCACGCGCTGCGAAACGCCCGACATCGGGCCGGCAGCGCAACATCCGATCCTCTTTCACAGAATCGCCTGGGTGGTCTTCTCATGCTCTCCGGCAGTAGCGGTATGCGCATGCAGCTTGTCTCACCTCCCGTGCCCACGGCGTCGCCGGCCCGCGGCGCACCGAACGCCCGCAGGCGGCGCACGAGCCGCCGCGGCGCGACGCTGGTCGAGTTTGCCGCCGTGGCACCGGTGTTCTTCCTGTTCCTTTTCGTCATGTTCGAATTCGGGCGGCTGATGATGGTCGAGCAGGTCCTCACCAACGCCGCCCGCGAGGGCGCCCGCCGCGGCATCCTGGAGCAGAGCACAATGGTCGAGGTCGAAGAGGCCGTAAACGAGTATCTCGCCAGAAAGACCATTTCCGGAGCGACCGTGAACGTCTCTCCCGCTCAGCTCAACAAAGTCGGTTTTGGCAGCCCCGTGACCGTGACGGTCTCCGTCCCCTATGGTGCAGTAAGCTGGCTGCCGGCGCCGCGGTACGTCGGCGAGGCGAATCTGTTGGTGCAAAGCGTAATGCGCGCGGAAAGGCCCGAATGATGTTTGCTCATTTCTTTGTCTCCAGGCGGCGGCCGCATCTCGGATCGGAGCGGGACCGCGGAACCGTGATCGTGTTGACGCTCCTGCTGATGGTCGCCCTGGTGGGCATGGTGGCGTTTGCCGTCGATCTCGGCTACATCGTGAACGTGCGGACCGAGCTTCAGCGGACGACGGACGCCGCCGCGCTGGCCGCCGCGGCCCTGCTCCCGCACCAGTCGGAAGCGGTCGGCACCGCCTTTACGGTCGCCGATGAAAACGGCTGGTCGGCCGGAGTGAAGATCGGCGAGGGGGACGAGCAGAACGGAGCGGACCTTGACCCCATGATGGTCGAGTGCGGGTTCTGGGACCGCGACACGGCCACGTTCACCACGCCTTCACCCAATCCCAGAAGGGCGAACGCGGTCCGCGTCACGCTGCGGAGGACCGAGGCTACCAAGAACCCGCTCGGCCTCTTCTTCGCCCGCGTCTTGAGCCGGGACACCGCCGACGTCGAGTCCTCCGCGACCGCCTGGTCGGACCACGGCGTTTGCGGGCCGTTTGTAGGGATCGAGTGGCTGGACATCGGGGGTGGCGCGGACACCGACAGCTACGACTCGTACAAAGGGGCCTATAGTTCGCTCACGGCGAGGGACCGGGGCAGCGTTTGCAGCGACGGGCCGCTCAGCGTGCAGGGAACCTCTCTGGTGCGGGGCGACGCGCTTGCCGGAAAGAACGCCGCGGTCACGGTGGGCGGAGGCGGCATCGTCACCGGACACATCGGCAAACGCAAGACTCCGCTCAACCTTTCCCCCGTCGACGCAAGCGAAGCGGCCATCAACAACAACAACGACAACGCCCCCCTGATCTGGCAGGGGGGCGTCTGGAGAGATCCCATCAAGGCGAACGGCGATTTCAGCCTCAACGCCGGCGAGGTCTATGACCTCCCGCCCGGCACCTATTACCTCAGGAACGTGACCCTCAACGGCGGCGCCACGCTGAACATCAGCGGGCCGACGACGCTCTACGTAACCGGCACCTTCCGCCGTGAGGGAGGCTGCTACGTGAACAACAACACGCAGTTGGCCAGGAACCTGCAAATCCTCTCCACCGGCCCGAAGATCGACATCAGCAGCGACAATCCCTTCTACGGCGTGATCTACGCGCCGCAATCGCACATCACGCTCAACGGCGATGCCGACTTGTTCGGAGCCATCGTGGGCAACACGCTCAAGGTCAACGGATCGGGCACGGCCCACTACGACGAATCGCTGGATCTGGAGTACCTCGAAGTCCCGCCGCGGACCATGCTGGTGGATTGAAATGGACCGCAAGCGACCAGTCAGGACGGCGGTTTTCGTTGCTGCCGCCTGCGGATTGCTCTTCGCGTGGCGGCTCGTCTCCGAGGCGGTGCCCGCCTCGTCCGACAGCGGCTGCCAAGCCCCCGCCGCGCCGGTGCTGGTCCTTCCCTGCCGAGAGCACGACTTCGGCACGGTGACGCAGGGGATCGTTCTGCGGACCGCTTTCCGCGTTGAGAATGCGGGCGATCGCCGCTTGATTCTGGTCGACAAGACGGCGGCCTGCTGCGGCGAGGAGCCGGACCCTCGCGGCTTCATCGTGCCGCCGCACGAGGCGAAGGAACTCCTCGTTGAGGTCGACACGATGCAATGGTGGGGCCGCATGGAGCACGTCGTCGAGTACACCACGAACGATCCGGCGACCCCCCGCTTCGCCCTGAAACTGACCGCCAGGGTGACCTCGCCGCCCTCGCCGTGAGTGGGCGGGGTCAAAGGATCCGCAGCCCCTTCGGCAGCGACTCGCCGAACACCAGCCCCTGCTCGTCGGCGTCGAGCTGCCCACCCTCGCGCACGAGCTCGACGAAGTGCGCCGGGGCGTTTTGCTGCTGGAGCCAGTCGGCGGCCTTGCGGCGCTGCTTTTCCGATAGATCGCGATAGCGATCCTCCGTCCGCCGCGAGACCTGCATCACGGCCAACTGCCACACCGGGTCTTCGTCGGCCGCCTCCAGCAGTCGCCCGAGCCATTTCGAGACGGCCCCTGCCGGCAGCACGGCGTTGTACGGCCCGTAGACCGGCTCCCGCGCGGCGATGCGGCCCAGGGCCCAGACGATCGCCGCGCGGAAGGGCCGCGTCTTCCGCCCCGCGAGCAGGTCCGTGAGCATGCCGCCCAGCTCCGCTTTCACCGCCACGGGCAACAGCTCCAGCGAGCCGAGAAGCTGGAGCACCTCGGCCGCCTCGTGGGAGCCGAGGCTGAAGCCGCCGCGGGATTTGCCGCCGGCCGCTTGGCGGTGCAGGCTGCGGACGAGGCCCAGCAGCGGGTCGGCCAGCGCCTGTTGCTGCCCGGCGACCAGCCCGCCGGCGATCCGCCGCCAGAGCACCCACCATTCGGCGCGGCAGATCGTGGCGTCGTGGACCAGCTTGGCGGAGAGCGTCCGCCACGTCTCGCCCACCCGCCAGTCGTCCACCGCCAGGCCGTAGCCGGGCCGCAGCGAGAATCCGAGCAGATTGAGCCATCGGGCCTCGTGGACCGGGCTTCGCCGCCGTCCCCGCTCGACGTCCATGAGCGTCTCCCAGACCCGCCGCAGGAGCGACATCGGCCAGAGCTTGCGGTTCATGCCGGCGGCCCGCGCCAGCCGCTTGGCGAGCCCCTCGGGGCCGTCTTTGCCGTCGGGGCCGAAGGTGCGGAGGATCAGCCCGCGAAGCTCCTCCCAGGTCGCTTCGTCGACAAAGCCTTCCCGCTCGCCGAGGGCTTCGTGGGCCGCCACGTCGGTCTCGGTGGCCGAGCGGACGTCGAATTGCAGCCGCCACGTGCCCCGCCCAGCCACCTCGCTGCACCATACGTCGAGCGTGCCGATCTCAGTCAGCCGGGCGTGAAGATTGACGGGGATCGCCTGGGAGTCGCTTTTCTTGCGGGTGTGGAGCACGGTCCGCACCGGCGGCAGCGGGGTCATTTCGTCGCGCAAGATCGGCACCAGCTCGCCGGGGCGGTCCGTCAGCCGCGTGCTGGAGACGAACAGCGGAAACTCGACCGGCTCGGACACCCGCACCTCGAACGTCCGCTCGGTCAGGTCGACGTCTTCGGCCGGCTCGATGCCCGCCGGCACCAGGCACATCGCCTCGCCCTCGGCCGCCTGCTCGGCGGCGGCCGCCTGCTCGACGCCGATGTAATAGGTGCGAGCCAGCCCGGCCGCGATCCGGACGCCCTCGCCGCGGCGGACCATGCCGTAGTAGGCTGCGCCGTGGGCGACGGCCAGATCGAGCCGATCGTGATCCAGCACGAGTGGCTCCCAGTGGCCGTCGCTGCCGCGGAACCAGCTTTTGAGCACGTCCAGCAGCCGCTGGCGAAGGATTTCTGAGGCGAACACCCCGCCGTTGAAGAGCACGATGTCGGG
>Ga0180438_10008008_pt1 | contig 13565 bp, 14 predicted proteins | sample SS_ome_12_FD_132455 | JGI IMG/M metagenome (GOLD analysis project Ga0180438, IMG submission 132455) | Hypersaline lake sediment archaeal communities from the Salton Sea, California, USA - SS_3_D_2 metaG | ecosystem: Environmental > Aquatic > Non-marine Saline and Alkaline > Hypersaline >... | reverse complement strand
TTTGGCCAAATGAATGAACCGCCTGGATCTCGCGCCCGGGTAGGCTTGACAGCATTGACCTTGGCAGAGTACTTTAGAGATGAGGAGCAACAAGACGTTTTATTATTTATTGATAACATTTTTAGGTTTACTCAGGCTGGTTCAGAGGTATCTGCGCTTTTAGGCAGAATTCCGTCAGCAGTAGGTTATCAGCCAACATTAGCTACTGAAATGGGAGAGCTTCAGGAACGAATCACTTCAACTGATAAAGGATCTATTACTTCAATCCAGGCTGTTTATGTGCCGGCTGATGATTTAACTGATCCTGCACCTGCTACTACCTTTGGACATTTGGATGCGACTGTTGTTTTAGCCAGAAGTTTGGCAGAACTTGGAATTTATCCTGCTGTTGATCCTTTGGATTCAACATCAACAATTTTAAGTGCAGAAGTCGTAGGCAAGGAACATTATGAAGTTGCCAGAGAAGTCCAGAGAGTGTTACAGCGTTATAAAGCATTGCAGGATATTATTGCTATTTTAGGAATGGATGAATTGTCTGAAGAAGATAAAGTAATTGTCAGTAGAGCAAGGAAAATTCAAAAGTTTTTATCTCAACCATTTTTTGTTGCAGAGACATTTACTGGAACTGCTGGTAAATATGTGCCGATCAAAGATACTGTCCGTGGGTTTAAAGAAATTTTAGAAGGCAAGCATGATGATAAACCAGAACAGGCATTTTATATGAAAGGCACAATTGATGAAGTAAAATAATTTATTGATCAACCTGAAAAATTAAATATAACTATATGAAAAAACTATTAATTTTGACATTGTTAATAGTTCTGCTAACAGCCTGTAAGGCGCCAATTCTTACAGATGACACAAATTCAGCTGATGGCAGCTCAGTTATTGATATTGATGAGCAGGGAGATCAACCGAGGGGAATTGATCTTAATTTGAATAATTATGTTCAGGATACTGAACAGCCCAATCAAAATGTACCTAGGCAAGGTGAAAATAAAACACAGACTGGACCGGAAAATATATTTGATCCAGATACTTTTGATGATTTAACCAGCCAATATGATCAGGCAAGAATAAAAACAAATGCTGGCTATATTCAAATTGCTTTTTATAATGAAGATGCTCCTGAGACAGTAAATAATTTTATGAATTTGGCCAATCGTGGTTTTTATACAGGTACAACATTTCATCGGGTTATAAAAGATTTTATGATTCAAGGCGGAGATCCAAACAGTAAGGACGCAAACTGGGCAGATGATGGACGGGGCGGGCCTGGATACAGGTTTGATGATGAAATTAATGATAAAAAAATTGTTCAAGGCAGTGTGGCAATGGCAAATTCTGGGCCAGATACAAATGGATCTCAGTTTTTTATTGTTACAGCTGAAGAAACCCCATGGCTTGACGGCAAACATACAAACTTTGGTGAAATAGTAGGTGGTATGAATACTGTAAATATTATCGCTTCAGTTGAAACTAATGAAAATGATCATCCAATGCAGGATATTATTATTCAAAATATTGAATTGATTAAATCAGAATAAATAAAAAACTATAAATACGAAATTAGAAATCCAGAACAATGTTTATGGCAGAAAAAAAAGATAATTTAATTAATTTTAAAATAGCCACACCTGAACGTGTGGTTTTTAAGGATGAAGTCGAACAAATAACCTTGCCTACAAAAATGGGGGAAATTACAGTTTTGCCAAATCATATACCTTTGATATCTGCATTGGTTCCTGGTGAAGTTATAGTAAAAAAACAAAATGTAGTCAGAGCGATGTCTGTTTCTGGAGGTTTTATAGAAGTGCAAGCAGAAAAAGTGGTTGTTTTGGCAGATACAGCTGAAAAAGCTGAAGAAATTGATATTAAGCGTGCAGAAGAGGCAAAAGATAGAGCAGCAAAAGCAATGAATGAAAAGAAAATGGATGCAGTTCAGTTTGCTGCTTTAGCAGCGCAGATTGAAAAGGAAATGGCTAGGATTAGAGTGGGCCGGAAATATAAAAGAGTTGAACAGGCTGGTAGAACACCGAAGTATAAAGCTGAATAATATTGGCTTTTCCACCGCTGTCCAGCATGTCATTCCTGCGAAAGCAGGAATCTGCTGCTGGTTTTGCCTTAATAAAAGCAGCGGTAATTATATACATAATTATTTATTTATATGCTACATACATGCAAAGCTCTTTTAGTAACCTGTATGGATTTCCGATTCCATAAAGCAATAGCAGATTTTGCAAAACATCAGGGATTGGAAGGTCAATATGATTTGTATTCAATTGCTGGAACGCAAAAAACTTTTTTAGATGAGGATACGCATGCGACAGCAATTAAGCAAGTTGAATTATCTCAAAAACTTCATCAGATGACAGATGTGTATTTAATTGCTCACTGGGATTGCGGCGCTTATTGCGGAAGTAAAAGTTTTGAATCAGATGATGTTCAAAGAAATCAATATATTGAAGATTTGGATAAAGCAAAAAAAGTGATTCAGGAGCATTTTAATGACATCAGAGTATATAAATATTTGGCAAATTTGGATGATGATGAAAATATTACTTTTGAAAAGATTGATTAGATAAGTCTACAAGATTACAAGATTTGCATACGAGATATACGAGATACATAAATTTTATAATCTTGTATATCTTGTAATCAGTATTATCTTGTACATGGATCTTGTAATCTCGTAATATTAAAAACCGCTGAATTTGATCAGCGGTATTTTTTATTTAAAAGGATATGGCTGAACCTGCTTTAAGGGAAAAACTCCGATTTTTCTCGGATCGAAATCCAGGATAGGAGCCAGTTCGCAGAGAACCTTCATTGGAGTCTGAGTTGTTTTATCCATAGCATTTTTGATGTCTTGCTCAGACAAAACACTTCTTGATTTTTGAATAATTTGCTCAAATGAAAGATCTGATTTTTCAATCAACGTTCTTATGTGGGTTGATAATTCATATCTTAAAATAATCGCATTGCCTTCCCACTGGTCAATTGCTTCCCAAAGCATTTCAATGCCAAAGACTTGCAGCGCTTCAAGCGAGCTCATATATAATCCGGTAGCGTTTACTGCAGGACTATTTGGGAATTCTTTAATTGACAGCTGGGCATCGCTTCGTACCCAAAGCCTTTTAGAAGTCATTGCCCGTTCTTTGGGAGTAGCGCCTGTGCTTTCTTTTCCAAAGATCAATTCAAGTTGTTTTTCATCCATTTTTCCCTCCTTTTTTGGTTTGAATACAGTATTATAAATTATATGAAGATTTTTGTCAATTTTTGACATTTTATTAATTTAATGATAATTTTATATATTCATGTTCTTTTCAAGGAGGGAAAAATGAGCCAAGATGAAGTAGGAAAAATGTTTTATTTAATGAAAAAAGGATTTATCTGCGGTATATTTAGAATTGAGCAAGAAGGTGACGAATTTGTGCCATGGTGTCAATATGATCCTTTTGAAAAAAAAAGGATTATGAGAATGTTAACTGGTGATCATGCCAGATCTGTATTTAATGCAGTATGTGAGTATTTTCAATTAAAAAAAATGGCAGTACAGACTATGCCAGAAACTGTTTCTGAGGGGGAATATCGAGATTCAATGTGGGTTTTATTTAAGGAAAAATATTTACCTTCAGAGCTTGTGGCTGAGATTGAATTAAAAGCGAATAAAAACAGTGTTACTGGCCTGCGGTTATTAAAGGTACAGATTGATGTTTTTATTGAAATGTATCCTTTTGATGGAGATTTAATTTTGGTCACTCAATGGGAAAAATGGTTGAAAAAATGGATGGTCAAATAATAAGCGTCAGCACTAGGCGCTTTTTTATTGACATAATATAAAAATTTTGATAAATTATATCAGCCAGTAATGAGGAGGGAAAATGAGTGGCCAAGCAGAAGAAGTAGGCAAACAATATTATTTAATGCAAAACGGTCACATTTGTGGCTCGTTTATCATTATTGAAGATGATGAAATTTTTATGGCATTCTTTCAGGAAAATCCATTTAGTAAAGCAGTTGCCATGGAGCATATGCCAAAGAATGGCAGTGAAGAATTTCATTTAAAATTTATAACTGATCATGCTCGTTCTTTGTTTGTCGATGCATGTACTTACTTTGGCCACCGTGGATTTGCAGTTCAGACAGATTCATCAGCAGTCACAGATGAATTGTATCGACAGTCAATGTGGAAAATGTTTAAGGATAAAATGATTCCTCCAGAGGTTTATTCAAAATTAATGGAAAGGGTAAAAGCACTTTTAACTGATAAGCAAAGTGAGTCAGGAGCAAAATTAGAAATTGGTGTTTTTTATATTTTGAATCCTTCAGTTAATAAAAAATCATTAGTAGCTTTGTGGGAAAAATGGTTTAATGCCTGGTATCCTGCGTAATATTAAACGTCAACATTTGGCGTTTTTTTATTGTGTTTGACAAAACTAACATAATTTTATAATATTTGATGAACCGATATAGCTGCAAAGGAGGGCAATATGGCAGCTTCAGAGTTTACCCATAATAAATGGTATTATGCTGTATACCAAGGCGGGACATTAGCTGGTGCAATTAAGTTTGAAATTGTTGAACATACACAATCTGTTTGTGGAATAGTTGAATATGATTATACCTATAGTGTTATTTTCCAAAAAGATCCGTGGTCAGAAAAGGTTTTTCTCCCTACAGAGCCTACTTCTATTGAAGAGGCTTTACATCTTGCTAAAAAATTTATAAAAGAAACTGATCAGATTGTAGGTATTGCTGAAATAGATCCAGCCTTTAGACTAGATCAACTGAGAGTGGAATTATTCTTAATCTTTTACCACTATTTAGAAGATCGTGTAAGATTCAGAGTTGAAAAGAGAATGAAGGAAATGTCAAGATTAATGCGTGAGCAACCAGAAAAGATGGGTTTAGCTGCACTTCATGATGTGGCGATTAGAGAAGGATATGAAGATGAATTGGCAAAGTGGGAAAGAGGATTTTATTCTTGGTATCCTGAGTAAGATAAAGTGTCAACATTTGGCGCTTTTTTAGTTGCCAGATGTACGAGATTGACATACAAGATAGTACAAGATTGTATTGATATTTGTTAATATTTTATCTTGTACATCTGCCTGCCCCGAGCATAGTCGAGGGATAATCAGTATTATCTCGTATACAAATCTTGTAATCTCGTAGCAATAGATTGACAAAACAATATTGCAATGATAATTTAAATTAGGTATTTAACCAGAGGGGGAGACCAATGCGAAGGAAAAGGTCAAGATTTGAAAATAGACCTTTTTATCTACTTGATTCGCATGAACAAGTCGATAGCATATTTATAATATGGAAAGTTAAAACCTTATATGTTCCTTTTAGACAAAAGATTCCTAATGGTCGATGGATTCCAATGGAAGATTTAGCTCATATTGTTCCTCGACATGCATTTAATAATGTTTGTATATTTTTTGAAAATCAGTTAGCAGTCCAGACCAATCCAGAAAGCCTAACCAGAAAAAAAGTTAGAAATGTAGCTTGGCAAAAATTTAAAGATGATAGTGTCAGTAGGCAGACATTAAAATTAATGCATAAAGCATTGAAAAAACTTCAATATGCTCCTAATCGTGAAGAAGTGTGGCTGCCAAGGCTAGAAATTGGAATTATTTATGCTTTAAATCCTTATATGGGTACTGTCAGACTGCAAACCAAATGGGAAAAAGCATATTCAATTTGGTATCCTGATACAGCAAAGAGCATAAGATATAATGATAGAAATCGTTCTAATGGATTTTGTTCATCAAAAGACCATTGGCATGAGCTGGATATGCTTGAATCAATCAGAGGAAAAATTGAGCAAAAGGGAGAAGATCTTCGTCAATTGCGGGATGAATTTGGTGAGGAGAATAATCTTTTTCAAGCAAAAGTTATCACTAAAATTATTCCTCAATGGAGATTAAATGTGGCTGCATTATACATGCTAAATCCTTTAGTAATGCAACGGAAGCGAATAGAGTTTCTTTTGGATATTTGGGAAAGTAAGTATTATTCACAGACAAAAGCTAATAGTTAAAAACAACTGAACAAATCAGTTGTTTTATTATACTTGTACTTTGCCTCTTTTAAGTATAAAATAGCAGTATATGGATTTAAAAAAGTTTAATAATGAGCAGCAAAACGCTATCACTCACGGAGATGGCCCGCTTTTAATTGTGGCTGGAGCAGGTACTGGAAAAACTACAGTAGTTACTCAGAGAATTGCATATTTGATAGAAGAAAAAAAGATTAAACCAGATGAAATTTTAGCAGTTACTTTTACTGAAAAAGCTGCTGAGGAAATGGAAGAGCGGGTGGATAAGCTTTTGCCATATGGAGTTTTTGACAACTGGATTTTAACTTTTCACGCATTTGCTGATAAAATTCTAAGGCAGCATGGCCTGGATATGGGATTGCCAATTGATTATAAGCTGCTTGATCAGACTGGCCAGTGGCTTTTAATAAAGAAAAATTTTGACAGATTTGATTTGGATTATTACAGGCCGCTGGGCAATCCGAATAAATATATTCATGCATTGCTTAAGCATTTTTCAAGATGTAAAGATGAATTGATTTCTCCTCAGCAGTATTTGGATTATGCTGAAGAAATTAAATTAAATACAGACTCTGCTGATTTTGTGCAAAAGCTGGACTTGGAAAATTTATCAGCAGAAGAGAAAAAAGAAGCAATGAAGCAGGAAATAATGCGAGTTCAGGAAGTGGCTAATGCTTATCACGCTTATCAGCAGCTGCTTTTAGAAAATGAAAGCCTGGATTTTGGAGATTTAATAAATTATGCCATTGAGCTTTTGAAAAAAAGGCCAAATATTTTAAATCAATTTAGAAAACAATTTAAATATATATTAGTAGATGAGTTTCAGGATACAAATACTGCTCAATATGAGTTGATAAAACTTTTAGCAGCACCAAAAAATAATTTAACTGTGGTCGGTGATGATGACCAGTCCATTTACCGTTTCCGCGGTGCTTCTGTTTCTAATATCATGCAATTTAAAGATGACTTTAAAGATTCAAAAGAAGTTGTGCTAGTGAAAAATTATCGTACTTGTCAGGAAATTTTAGACAAAGCATATGAGTTTATTCAGTTAAACAATCCTGATCGGCTTGAGGATAAATTAAATATAAATAAAAAGCTTGAGTCTCAGCAGCAAGAAAAATGCGAAATTGAATATGCACATTTACAAAACCAGCAGGATCAGGCAGAACTGATTATAAAAAAAATAATTGAATTGAAAAGTATTGATAAAGATTCAACCTGGGATGATTTTGCTATTTTAACCCGCTCAAATGATTCTGGAGAATTTTTCAATAATTTACTTGAACAAGCAAATATTCCGCATCAGTTTTTATCGCTCAAAGGCTTGTATTCAAAGCCAGTGATTTTAAATGTGTTTGCGTATTTTAATTTGCTGGATAATTATCATGAAAGCCCTGCTTTATATAAAGTTTTAACCTCAGTTTGGCTTAATATTCCAGAGCAGGATGTAATTAAGCTGGTTTATCTGGCCAAAAGGCAGAACAAATCACTTTTTGAAATTATAAAAAGCATTGATTTGATAAAAGATCTGGATGAAAAAACATATACGCAGATTAAAAAATTGCTTAACATAATTGAAAAGCATACACAGCTGGCTCAAAAAGAAAAAACATCAAAAGTTTTGGTCAGCTTTTTATATGATTCTGGCTATTTGCAATATTTAAAAAAGAATGAAAATAAAGAAAATCAGCTTAATTTATCATATTTGCAAACATTATATAAAAAAGTACAGGATTTTGAAAAAGAAGATGCAGATGTTAAGTTGGCTGATTTTAAACAATTAATTCAGCTTGAGCTGGCAGCAGGAGAGAGCGGCTCCATAGAAATAGATTTGGAAGCTGGTCCGGAAATGGTAAAGATTATGACAGCTCATGGAGCAAAAGGTCTTGAATTTAAATATGTTTTTATTCCAGATTTGGTTGACAGAAAATTTCCACCAGACAAGCGACGAGAACCAATTGAAATCCCAGATGCTTTGCTGAAAATTCATTTGGCAAAAGGTGATGTGCATATTCAGGAAGAACGGAGGCTGTTTTATGTGGCAATGACCAGGGCAAAGCAGGGTTTGTACTTTTTCTCTGCACAAGATTTTGGTTCAGCAAGAAAAAGAAAACCTTCAAGATTTTTAATTGAGCTAGGCTATGGAGTCAGGGACCCGGAGAAAGCCCTTGAAATAGGAAGAAAGCCTGATAAAAAGAAAGAGGAATTTTTCTATGAAGTACCAAAAAGGTTTTCACACAGCCAGCTGTCAAATTATGAAACCTGCCCTTACAAATATAAACTGGGTAATGTTTTGAAAATCCCAACTTTTGGAAAATTCCAATTTACTTTTGGTGATACAATTCATCGAACATTAAATCAGTTTTTAGCAGGATATTATAGCGCTTCAAGTTCTCTTCAAAAAGATTTGTTTGGTAACGCATTAAAAGAAGATTATAAAAAGTTGAATCTAGACGATTTGCTGGCTATGTATGAAAAGAACTGGTCATCTGATTGGTTTGAAAATGAAAAACAGGAAAAAGAATATTTTGAAAAAGGAAAAAAAGCATTAAAAAACTTTTTTGAAGATTTTCAAAAACAAAAACCAGATGTTTGGGTATTGGAGCGGCCGTTTAAGATAAAAGTAGGGGATTATATGATTGCCGGCCGCATTGACCGGGTGGATAAACTTGATAAAGACAAAGTGGAAATTATTGATTATAAAACAGGTGTATCAAAGCAAAAGCTTTCCACTGAAGATCGCAGACAATTACTTTTGTATCAAATTGCTGTTGAAGAGGAGTTGGGCAAAGAAGTTGGCAATCTGACTTATTATTATTTAGAAGATGATATTAAAATCTCTTTTGTGGGAGATGAAAAAGACAAGGAAAAATTAAAAGAAAAAATACTTTCTCAAATATCAGAAATTCAAAATTTGAATTTCAAACCAAAACCAAATCCGCATGTTTGTGGGTTTTGTGATTTTAAGGAGATTTGCGAGTTTAAAAGATTATAAAAACACTGTCTCTCATCCGTCATTCCTGCGCAGGCAGGAATCCACATTAACCATTGGCAGTTTTTTTTATTGACAAAAAATTTTATTATTGATAAATTACAATATCCCTAAAAAGGAAGAGGAGGACTCCATGCCTGAGCCCCAGAAAAGCAATGAAATAGATCCTTTTGATCTTGCATTTAAATTGGTTGGCATTAATGATTTGAGCAAAATTGAAAAAACTTTTTTGATTAAAATGCTCGTGTCATTGTGGCAGGTGAAACAAAGATTCGGAAATGCAAGAGATGTAAAAGAGATGATTAAAGCGCTTTCAATTACAGTATTTTTTGCAGAGAAGGCAAGAGATTTTCTTGCTGAAGTGTTTGAATATGAAACAGATGAAGAAGTTAGAGAGGGAGCAAAAGATGCATTAGCAAAGATTGATAATCCGATTGAGGACACTGACTAAACATAACTCAAGATCATGATCTTGAGTTTTTATTTTGACAAAAATCCTTTTAATTTGCTAAAGTATATGCATATTATTAAGCTTCATAAAATATGAAAATTACTATGATCGGTACTGGCTATGTAGGTCTTGTGTCAGGCGCCTGCTTTTCTGATTTGGGAAATGATGTAACCTGCTTGGATATTGATGAAGAAAAAATTAATAATCTTCGAGCTGGAAAGATTCCCATTTATGAACCTGGGCTAAAAGAAATTGTACAAAGAAATGCTAATGAAGGTCGGCTGACATTTTCAACCAGTTATGAAGATGCAATTGCTGGAAGGGAAGTTGTTTTTATTTGTGTTGGTACACCGCAGCTGCCATCAGGCAAAGCTGATTTAAAATATATTTTTCAGGCAGCAGAATCTATTGCCAAGCATATAAATAATTTTACAGTTGTGGTTCAAAAAAGTACTGTGCCAGTGGGTACTGCAAAAAGAATTGAAGGAATTATTAGATCAAAAACAAGTGTAGACTTTGAAATTGTTTCAAATCCAGAATTTTTAAAAGAAGGCGCAGCAGTAAAGGATTTTCAAAATCCAGATCGAATAATTATAGGAACTGAAAGCGAAAGAGCAAAAAAGGTGATTGAAAATTTATATCGACCTCATTCTCGGGTCAACCGGCCAATACTTTTTATGAAAAGAGAAACAGCAGAATTGGTTAAGTATGCCAGCAATGCCATGCTGGCAACCAGGATTTCATTTATGAATGCCTTGACTCCTTTTTGTGAAAAAACTGGAGCAGATATTAAAGAAGTGGCAAAAGGTATGGGACTTGATGGCAGAATTGGGCCAAGATTTTTGCAAGCTTCACCCGGGTATGGAGGATCTTGCTTTCCCAAAGATGTGCGGGCAATTATTGATTTTTTAGAGAGCAGCCAGGTTAATGCTCAGTTTTTCCGAGCAATAGATCAGCTAAATGAATTTCACAAAAAATCTCATTTAAATAGAATAAGAAAATTTGTACCTGAGTTAAAGGATAAAAAGATTGCGATCTGGGGGTTATCTTTTAAACCCAGAACCGATGATGTTCGAGAATCTGCTTCGCTTACTTTAATTGAACAACTGCTTGAACAGGGCGCAAATGTCAGTGCTTATGATCCAGAAGCTATAGAAAACACAAAAAAAGTTTTTCCAAACATAGAATATTCTCAGAATCCATATGAAGCTGTTAATGCAGCTAATGCTGTTGTGGTTATGACTGAATGGGATGTTTTTCGAAGTATTGATTTGAATAAGGTCAAGGAATTAATGCTAGAAAAAAATATTATTGATTGTAGAAATATTTATGATCCTGCAGAAATAAAATCACTGGGATTTAATTATGCTGGCGTAGGGCGTTAATTAATACTATTTTAATAAAAAAGCCTGTCATTTTATGACAGGTCTTTATGTTTGATTAATTATTCTTCGTCATCTTCGGGATCATCTCCTGAAATCCAGCCAATCATCACACCATCCTTTGTATAGATGTAAAATCCATGTTGATGGCTGAGCTTATTGATGCTAAGCTTTTCTCCAGGTTCAAGTAAATCAACTGACTTTGTTGTTTCTCCTTGAAATTGCCAAACTTTACGAATTCTGACCGGATAAGCATTGGTATTTTCCAGACTGCCTCTTAGATATGGAGACGAAGGTTCATAGGCGCGTAAAATAACGCCTACTGATTCCTTTGTCCAAACCTCAAATTTTTTTGTATTCTCGTCCTTGCTTCCATCAGAACATGCTGAAATGATGGCAAGCATTGACATTAAGCAAATAGTCAGGAAATATTTCATTTCTGTCTCCTTTTCAAGGCTCTTAAACCGCGCTCATAATTTCCAAAATGTCTGATAATGTTAAAAAGAAGATGCGGTGCTCTTTTGTCAAGAAATACTTTACCCAGTACAGTTCGCTTTGTTTTTTTCATTAACTCATTTAGTTCATGAAAAAGTTGCAATAGGCAAAGATAATAATATTTGGCATCAAGCCCAGTATCCAGATGTTCAACAATTATATATGCATTAAAGCGATGCTGGCAGCTTGGGCATTGAGTGGTAATATCCAGCGGATCGTCCAGCCATCCCTTTTTAACTTCATCATCATTCATTTTATAATTACATTGAGGACAAATTGCTTCATGTGTAATTTTTGCCTGAGCAAGTTTTTGTTCAAGCTTTTCAGAAAGAGTCATTCTCTGACTTAGTCTTTGTGTAAGGACCATTTTATACCTCCTTTTATGGTTGCATATTTTTTTAACATATAATGAAATAAATGTCAATCTTTGACAAAAAGTTGTATCAATTGTACGATAAATTAGTTGAACATTGAAAAAGAGGAGAAAGATGAGCGAGGTCAAGACACCAATGGAATTTTTTGAAGGTGGCTTAATAGAGCTCTGGAAAGTTAAAGCATTAAAGTATCAGATAGATATATATAAAGAAATAACTGATATTGCTGGACCTGATTTTTATAAAAATTGGGGTATTGTGCTGCCTACAGGTACAGGTAAAACATATATCGCAATGCTATTGGCTGACTTTTTTTACGAAGTTGGAGCTATCTTAATGATGGCGCCGACCAATCCATTACTTCAGCAGCATTATAAAACTTTTAGACAATGTTTGCGGTTTCCAGATGAAGTGCATTTGGTCTCAGGCGGAAATCCGAAAAAAAGAAATGAAATCTGGGATCAAAATGGAATATTTTTAGCAACACCCCAGACTGTGCTTGAAGATTTAAAGCATGGTAGGCTGAGATTTGATAAAAGAATATTTTCTATGGTCATTTGCGATGAGGCGCATTTAGCTGCTGCTGGGAAATATGCATATTGTGAAATTTCTCAGTATGCTTTGCACCATAAAGTAAAAGTTATTGCCATGACAGCCTCGCCTGGAAACGAGGGTAAAAGATACAGAATAAAAAAGAATCTGAATTTAGGAAAATGGATAATTAAAACTGAAAAAGATGAAGATATTAAAGAGCATACTCATCCTAAGGAAGAAATTCCCAGAGTAGATGCGCTGCCAAAAGATTTAGATGAAATGAGAATTCGAATTGAAAAACATCTAAAGGAAAAGGCCACTTATTTTCATAGATATAACTATAGGGTAAAACCAGATACGATTTTGCGGAGGAAAGATTTGAAAGTATTGCGGGCAAATATTGTAGCTAAAGGCAGGCCAGCAATGTGGCAACCTTTGAAAATGTACAGCATTTACAGTAAATGGCTATATCTATATGAAGTTTTAATGACTGAAAATTATGAGTCAGCTTTGCGCTATATGGAGAAATTGCAGGAAGAAGCTGTTGGCAAATCCAGAATATCAGCTGTAGCTGAAATGTGCTCAGGTTTGCTTTTTCAATGGGTAAAGAAAAGGTTGAAAAGATTGGTTAGTCAAAACAAACTTCATCCAAAATCAAAAGCATTGCTTGAATTGCTTGATTATATATGGAAACCAGGATATTCAATTGTAATATTTGGCAATTCATACAAAGTCAACCAAGATTTGTCAAAAATGATTGAGAATACAAAATATGAATTTTCTGACCAAGTAAGATTGATAGCTGGTAAAAAGTTTATGAATCAAAAGACTCAGCAAAAGATTCTAAAGGATTTTGTGGATAAAAAGTTTAGCATCCTAATTTCAACTACTGTACTTGAGCTTGGTATGCATTTGCCAGTATTGGATGCACTGATCAGTTATTCTGTGCCAAAGACTGATATTTCATATGTTCAGAGAAGGGGCAGGGTAGGCAGGGTCAGGATTGGCACAATTTATGTATTAATGGTTAAGCATGAGGCTGACCAGACAATGTTTTTCGCTACTCGGGCAACTGCCAGATCAATTGCTGAGAAAAAGCAGATGGCCTTTGAGTTTTAAGTCTTGCATTCATAATGCAAGGCTTTTTTATTAATTACTTGAAAAAGCCAGCCTGCGCACCAGTATGGGCCGGGGCTTTGAATTGCCGCTTTGAACCATGCATTACAGGTTATGGATTCCTGCCTGCGCACCAGTATGGACGGGG
>Ga0180438_10008007_pt1 | contig 13565 bp, 12 predicted proteins | sample SS_ome_12_FD_132455 | JGI IMG/M metagenome (GOLD analysis project Ga0180438, IMG submission 132455) | Hypersaline lake sediment archaeal communities from the Salton Sea, California, USA - SS_3_D_2 metaG | ecosystem: Environmental > Aquatic > Non-marine Saline and Alkaline > Hypersaline >... | reverse complement strand
CCTGGCTGGGCAACTTCCGCCGCCTCGTGGTCCGCTATGAACGGCATCTCCTCATGTACTCGGCCTTCTTCCATCTCGCGTGCTGTCTGATCCTCGTTAGGTGGTTATGAAATAGCTTCTAGGATTCTGCTCCCGAAAGCCTATAAACAAGAGCCGATGTCCACCCCCGCTATCTACACGCGCCCTTCTCGTCTCGCTTTTGTGGAGCGGACGCAACCGGACATACGGATGAGATCTTCTTTATATCTGCGGCGATTGCGCGACGGCGTGTTCGATTATCTGTCTGACCCACTCCCGATGTTTTAGCATGCAATAGAGGCGCGGGTGGATGACGCGTTCGGGAGTGACGATGGCGAGCGCGGGAACTTCGCCGTGACGAGCGAGTTCGATTGCTTCGATGTGATGGAGGGGGACGGATTCCACCTTACCGTCGGCTCGGTGATATGTGAGCTGACCATCACCGACGTCGATATGTACGCCAGCGAGCCAGGCGAGGATTTCTTCGCGCAGCGCCATGGCAGCGTAGACGGTCATTCCGAGGAGGAGCACAGCGATGGTCCAAAGGAACCAGACGATTAGGCTCCGATTGAGCAGGGCGAGCAAGACGCTGGCGAAGAGGGCGGCGCCGGCGGCAGCAGTCGCCATCGCCAGGAGAATGCGCACTGCTTTGGGCTCGGTTTCCGGGTAGCCAATGTACCAGTGGTGATCGTACTCGCTTGCTCGGATGTAGCAGTTTTCCGGCTGAGGTGTCGAATCTTGTGCGGGGCGGTTTGCGATTTTCTCCCGGAGTGTGAGTCCGATCTCATCGGGTGCAGTCCAGTAGTCGCATCCATCGGAGCGAACGCAAATAGGTCGGGAAAAGCGGCTGCCAAGGCTCCGAGACGCAGCGCGAGCCGCAGGCTCTCGGGAGTGGCGCAACAGGGGCACGAGTTCACCGGTGCGGAGGGCCGCCCTTAATTCCCAGGCTCGAACACCGCTACGGGGTGCGATCAACTCGAAGTGGCCAATTTCGTCGGCATTCAGTTCTCTTCTGCCTCTCCAAATGCCGAGGGAAGACGACCGAATAAGATGCATCCGGGAAGAGAAGGACACGCTGTAGTGGGGACGCAGGACTTCAAGCCACGCGACGAAGACACTGGAAAGTACGGCAAGAGCGAACACCTCGTAGAGATCGGCGAACGTCCAGTCCATCGGGGTTCGTTCGGCGCGTAGCGCGGGGATGACGAGAATGAGTACAAGGAAAAGCAAAGAGAGATATGCGGCGCGACCGATGTAGGCTGTTTTGGAGACGCGCCATTGGGATATCAGGTCGCCGGAGAAGCGTGGTCCGCCGGCGAGGACTCCTCCAAGTAGTAACCATACAAGACCGAGCAGCCAGATAGTCTTACGGGCGAGAGGCATGGCGTCCCAGAGTTGGTTTCGCTGGACGCGTAGGAAGGTTCCCAAGTCCATCTGATCCGGTGCATGAAAGCAGAGAGCACCAGGTTGACCTTCGAGGTAGGCGAGTCCGCGCGATTCGCCGGGGCGTTCTGGACGTCCGGGGTAGTCTACCCAGATGTGGTTGAACGATGCCCGGATCTCGTAGGGAATACTCTTCCCCGCGAGAAGGCTAGCGAGCAGAATAGTCTTCGCCTCGCAATCGCCGTGGGTCATGCGAGCGACCTCGCCGGTGGTAGGGACGTACCAGGGAACGCGAAAGATTAGCCAGTCGGGAGTCGAGACGAGCAGGCTATCGACGAAGAATTCGACGGTGGCTGGGTCGCTGGGAAGATCCCAGCCCATAGTTTGTTCAATGGTGGGGTCGACCGGTAAATGGCGGTAACGCGTCATATTGCGGTAGAGGACGGCCGGGTTCGGGAACATGGAGAGGAGCGTCCAGAGCGTCGCTCCGACGAGAAAGAGTGCGATGCGACGGCCGAAGTGGGGTTTCGGAGCAATCATGCGTCGTTCCAAGCAGCCGTAGGGGCTGCAAGTCGGGTGAGTTGCCGGCGCATCCTTGGGACGTGAGTGCCCTCCCAATAGACACGGCCGCATCCCGGACATGCGGCGTAAGTTTCGTTGGTGAGGTAGACGAAGGAGGGGATCTTGTCCCATACGTCGTCACGGGTAGCTGGCAGGAGCACGGAGTTGCAGGCAGTGCACCGCGTGAGGGGGGCCACCTCGGATGTGTCGAGAGGCACTTGCCGTGCAAGTTGCTGGAATTGCTCTTCGACGTGGTTGCTCTCGATCACGATGATGCGGACATCTGGGGGTTTCGGAAATCGAGTGTCTCGAGTGAGAGCGATGGCTCCCCGAGCTCGGGCCTGAGCGATCACGCCGTGGTCATCGAGCGAGGAATCGTAAAAGACATCGAAGCCAAAAGCACGGAGCCATTTGGCAAGACTGCCCAACATACTGTCGGCGACAAAACGCGCAGACATTGGAAGGTCTTTCCCAACTCCTCGACCGGGCGAGGCGCAATATCCAATAAAAAGCTATGAAATAACCTTTACTCAACTTCTGCCCCTTGCAGACTTAAACCTCCAGTTCATAAGCTCAATGGAAAGAAGCTTGAGTTGACCCCACAACACTATCCTTAGGGCTTGAGTCGTTTTTTGAGAGGTTCGATCTGCACGCGGGCCTTTTCGAGGTTATGGTCCCAGCGGTCGCTGTCTCCGGCGGCCCATCCCTCGCAAGCATAGGCGATGCATAGGAGAGCGTCCTGGAAGAGGTCGTGCGGCTCGGCCCATTGCGTGGGGGGCATAACTTCGTCGAACTTCATGAAGAGGTTCCGGGCGCGTTTGGCAATCAACCCAACAGGGGTCTTCTCCTTCGCTTCCGGCAGACCATTGAGTGAAGGGAGAGCTTCCACCTTGCTCCATATACCATCGAAGCGTTTCATGACCGCCCCCATCTGTTCCCGGTAGCGACGGCGCTCGCGCGCCTCGTCCAAGACGTCGACGAGGGATTCTTTTATAGCTGTCGCGAGGGCCTGCGCCAGTTCTTCAACGCGTGCGACGATGTCCATGCCTGGCTTGATGAGTCCAGCGTCAGCGAGAACCATAGCGGCGGAGAGAACGGACCATGGCTTGGCTCCGCACTGCCGCAGGATGATAGATGCCTGACATGTAGTGGAAGCATCGATGGCGAGGACGAATCGCTTCGGCCCCTTGGGGCAATCCTCGGCCGTAGCAATAACAACCTCGGGGATATCCGCCAGGACGATTTTCACTGCACGATGGACGATCCGGCAACCCGCTCGACCACTATCGGGGCATGGAACTAGCACGACGGCCGCATTTTCGGGTTTCCCTTCCACTTCCTGGGGCAATGTTATTTCTCCCTTCACAAACAACCACATCTCGTCTGAGGACGCTTCATCCTCTGTCGCTAGGAATAAGATAATCGAGCTTTATGATGTAGTCACTTGCCGCCCCGTCGGCTGTGGGAAAGGAACCCCAGGCTTCGATGAGCCAGCGCGTCGCGAGGGGGGCAATGAAACCAAGACTCGTCACTGACTCATCGCCGTCCATAACCTGGGTCCAGTCCGCTCGAAGAGTGATCTTAGGAGTCACAGATGTGTCGGCGCCGATGAACCAGGCGGCGTTATCCCGCTGCCAACTATAGCCGAGATGGCCGCGCAGGGAGCGACCGAGAGGGAGGGAAGCAACGGCGTAAGGGAAGATTTCCCCGTTCCGGTCTGTGTCGCTCGTGAGGTTGGCCGCTCCGAGCGCTAGCGCTCCCCTATGCGGTAGGGCAAGGCGATATTTGGTCTGAAGTGCAGGCCCTGTTTTCGAACCAGGCCCAGTGAAGAGATCGTCGATCCCAATCTCCCACCTTTCAGCAACGCCGTACTTGGCTCCTGCGAACCACGAGGGCGATTTATCCTCGCCGAATTGGGAGAAGGCTTGGATGACGAACAGGTGGGTGTCGACGACATCCGCCGTCGGTATGTTATTGAGGCCCGAAGGAGTGGCGCTACATACGGCCGCCACGGCCATAAGGAACGTAAGGGACAAAGCTAACGTCACGAAAGGTCTAGACATTGGCGATAGCCTCCACAGTTTCGCTCTCTCCTTTGGTGGCGACGGGCAGATAGCGTCGAACCATGACTTGGTAAACGCCTGCTCCGAACACAGCCCCGATAATGGGTGAGAGGATGTAGACGGTAAAGAAACCTCCGCGGGGGCCTGGGATGGCAATTTCGCCCCAGCCGAAGAGGTACGAGACGAGACGGGGACCGAAGTCGCGGGCGGGGTTGAGGGCGGCCTGGGTGAGTGGAGCCACGATGGAGATAATGATAGAGACCGTGAGCCCAATGAACAGCGGAACCATGAATTTCGGGGCTTCGCTGTTGCGGGGCTCGGTGAGTGAAAAAACGAAACAGGCGAGGAAGGCGGTGCCGACGGCCTCTGCGAGCATCGCAGTGGCGTGAGAGACCTGGCGAAATGCTTCGGAGTTCGTGCCAAAGAGGGCTGGGTTGGGGAAGTACTCACCAAATACCATAGCTGAAAGTTGGCTTCCAGGCTCTCCCCGAACGAGATTGTGGGCGGCCTCGAAGCTGGGAATGATGCCGTGGAAGAGGCCATAGAGGATCAGGGAGCCGCAGAATGCGCCGGCGACTTGGGCGAGGATGTAGGGGGCGATTTTGGCTCTGGGGAATCCCCGCCAGACGGCCATTGCTACAGTGATGGCCGGATTGATGTGACAACCGCTGACGGCTCCGGTCGTATAGATCGCTAGGGCGATGGCGATTCCCCAAACTATAGCGACTTGCCAGAGACCGGCTTGCGCACCCGTCAGCACGGCGGCGTTGACCGCGCCGACGCCGAAAAAAACGAGTATGAGAGTGCCGAGAAACTCGCTCAAGCACTCGCCCGTGAGATTGGTTTGTTTCATCGAAGTCCCCTCCTGGTGGCGCTGGAACTAGGCGCTCAACATCTGATCGACGAATTCGGCGATCCGTTTGGCCATCGCCTGGACCGCGGGGTGCTCGGTGTCGATATGTTCTTCGGGAAGTGCGTCGACTTCGATGCCGAGCTCCGCAGCGAGTTCCGGAACGCGGATGGTTCTAGCTGCTTGCTTGCCTTTCTTAGCAACGAGGTTGGTGGCGCAGTCGAGATCACAGGCTTCCATCGCCATGACTGGGTACATCTCGATGAAGTCGATGTCTTCTTGAACGTCGGCATTGAGCGCGGGGCCGCATCCAAGGACGGTTTGGTCGGGGCGTAGATCTTCGTGGACGACGTAGAATGCTTGGCGGCAGAGTATTGACTCCTTGCGCAGGCCCAGGCACGGCTGTAAACATACTTTATCGGCCATCGGTTATCTCCTCACTTCTTCGCGGGAAGTTAGATTGTGCTCAACATTTCGTCGGCGATGATGCGGTCGATCTCGGAGACGGCCTTCTCGGCCACTGCGTCGACTAGCTTGTGACCTTTCTGCGTGAGACCGCGGCGCTTTTCGCCGGCGACATTGATCTTATTCTCGGCCATGACGTCCGCCACGTAGATGCTTGCGCTGGGCTTCTTGCCCAGCTCATTGGCCATGAAGGTGGCGCAATGAGGCCGGCAGCCGTCGATGACGAGCAGGGGGTATTTTTCGAGTAGCCTCATGTGTTCTGTCTCTCGGACAGCGAGCCGGCCGGAACTAAGCAGCACGACTTGGTCCGGCCGCAGCTCCTTGATTTTGTACCCTGCTCGCCGGACGACGGTCGAGACGAGTCGTCCGATTCCGTTGCAACTCAGCACTCCGACTTTGAAATCATGGTCTTCTACCATCCTCTTCTCCTCAGACCGTTGTGTTATTAGAATTGGTGAGATACCGCACCAATTATGGGATATCCTACGGTACGGAGTCGTGTTTGAGCGATGACATTTATGTGAATCCAATTGACAATAATTTCTGGCAGGATAAGCTCTTTGTCGGGAGTGAATTGAGAGGAGAAGGCAATGGCGGAAGATCGAGGAACGCCGTTGTATCAGATTGGAGTAGCAGCGCAGCAGGTTGGCTTGAGCGCGAGGACGCTGCGGATATACGAAGATGAGGGGCTAATTCGACCAGCGCGGAAGCCGGGATCGGACCAGCGGTTGTACAGCGATCAGGATTTGATTTGGATTCGGTGCATTTCGGAGCTGATCCACGGTCACAGCTTAACGACGGCGGGGATTCGGCGGCTGCTGGACTTGATCCCGTGTCGGGAGATCAAACATTGCCCGGAGGGTGTGGCGGAGCGATGCACGCCTCATTTGCGGATTCCGGGTATGGCTGTGCGAACGCCGGCGCGGCCGCCGAGTGTGGGGCTGAACGCGACGGACGACGCAGGGAACGGAGCGGAGGCGGTAGAGGTGAAAATCTTCTATGGGATTAAGGAATTCGGGGTGGTGTTCCCGTGCTTGAAGTGCATCCAGGCGGAGCGAATCGCGCGACGGCTGGCCGAACGGTATCCAGGGCGGGTGGTGGTGCGGAAGCACGATATTCTGTCGCCGGAGGCGAATCGACATGGAGTGATGATGACTCCGACGGTGGTGGTGGATGGCGAGGTAGTGGCAAGCGGGAAGGGACTTTCAGCGAACCGGCTGGAGCAGTTGTTGCAGCGGCATTTGAAGGATGACGATACCTGATGAGAGGATAGGGGACAGGAAGACGCTCCGGACGTAGACGGTCGTTCTACGAAGATAGGTGAATATAGGGATAAAGGCAGAGAAAGAGGGTAGGAGCGGCCGCTCCTACCCTCTGAGTTGATCGTGTGGATCGTTGGCTATAGCAGCGGCAGTGCTCGGGAGACGTAGACGGCCATTTGGTCGCGCGTGACGGGATTCTCCGGCCGGTAGTCGCCTTCCAAATAGCCGCTGACGATGCTCTGGTCCACACAGTACTCGATATGTTTGTAGGACCAGTAATCGTCGGGCACGTCGGGGAAGGTCGGCGTCACCGGACCATCTGGCACACAGGAGTCATCACCGGCGACGGCACGGGCGACGAAGACGGCCATCTGGCCGCGGTCGAGTTCGAGATCGGGCTTGTAGTCTCCCTCGGGATAGCCGGTGACTACGTTTTCGCTGACGGCATATTCGATGTACTTAAATGCCCAGTGATCGGTGCCCACATCGGTGAAAGACGCTGTGCTCGGCCCGGCCGGAACATCCGCATCGCCTCCGGCGAGAGCCCGTGCTATATAGGTTGCCATTTGCGCCCGGTTGACGGTGATAGTGGGTCCATAGATGCCTTCGGGATAGCCTTGGACAACCTCGGCATCGACACATTCGAGTATCTGCTCAAATGCCCAAAAATCGGTCGGAGTGTCGGGGAAGCCCACCCAGATGTATCGCTCCCGTGTGTCGCGATCACTCCCGTTGTTGTTCGTGGCGGTGAGCGTTACGCCGTAAATACCGGCCGAGCTGTAGGAGTGAGTCGGCTCCCAAGCGGTGCTAGTGCCGCCGTCTCCGAACTGCCACTCAACTGTTGTTACGGCGGCGTCCGTTTCGTTGGTGAAGCTCACGGTATCGCCTACAACGCACGCGGTCGGATCGGCCGAGAAGTCGACGTATGGGACGGTGAGCAACATCTGGATTTGGTTCATCAGGAGCTCGACCACATCCTGTACGCCGTCGGAGTCATCATCCTGGAATCGGTCGTCGTAGAGGAAACCGTTCAGGAAGGTGCGATAGTCATTGCCGCAGACGATGGCGGCTTGGTCTGCGGTTGGGCTCGCAGCGAAGCCAGCCAGGGCTATGCCGTCGCCGGTTGGGGAGAGCCTCGTTCGGGTCGATATCCAGTAGTCTAGCCATCCCGAAAGCGTCGTAGGGAGGGTCTGATGGAAGTCGAAGAGCGGAGGACCGGCATCCCAATCGTAGATGGTCGCCGGCGTGTCTACGTCTTCGACCGCGGTGGCATCGAAGGCGGCGCAGAGATCGGTTTCGGAAGTGAGCGCCCACGTAGAGAGGATCGCATGGCCGCCACCATCGACATAACTGATGAAGTCCGTCCATCCGAAGGTGGGCTTCCAGTTCGGACAGTCAATGACAACGAGGTCCCAAGATTGCGCTCCAAGATTCGTGTCCAGCGTATCGTCGTTGCAGATTGTGAACGGGTAGTTCAAACGGTTGAGTGCTTCCTTTGCAACGTGCATTTCCGGATCATTGTTGTCATAGAGCAGGATCTGCTTGAACGCACGAGGGTACTGCACTGCGTTGGCGAGGATTTGGGCGATATCGGCACTATAACTCCAGAAGTCGAAGCCAAGCAGGATGACGGCGCCAGGTCCAAGCTGGCGTACGGCGACGATGGCATTACCACTATCGTCCTCGACAATGGGTGTCGCTTCGGAGCCTACTTCGTATCCCACAGTCGCGTCGGCAGAGATAATGGTGGCGCCGAGTCCGGTGGCCAGGGGATGCGCCGATTCCACTACGGTCATCGGCTCGTCTGAGTAGTAGTAACAGTCTGTGACCGCATCGACTTCCATGAGGTCCGTGGCGTTCAAGAAGCCTTCCCACTGGTAACCCGAAAAATCAAACTCCCCACAGACGATGACCGTGCCCCCAGCGTCGACAAAATTCCAGAGCAAATCTTCAAATTCCGCCCCAAGGGATTCGAGGGTTGAGGTGTCGGTCAATTCCTGCTCCAGAGCTAGGAAGACGTGTTTGCCCTCAAGCTCATCGGAGAGTGTGGAGGCGTCCGTTGCGATGGATTGGGTGACGTTATATGCGGTGTAAAGGCTGTCGAGGGCGGTGAAGGTCTTGTCATATTCCTGGCCTGGAGTCATATCGGTGTAGGGGATCCAGGCGAGGATCTCAGTTGCGGGGTCGCCGAGGATTTCGACGTCGTCGATGTTCCAGCCGCAGTAGGTGACAATGCTGTCGGTTGGTCCCATAGTCCACTGGACATAGACGGTTTCCTGACCGTCGGCGACCGCCGAGATGTCGTATGTAACCTGAGTCCAGGCGGAGTCGGTGAAGCTGGATGTGCTATTCTCCCATACGGTGGTCCAGGCTGAGCCGTTATTGGAGACCATCACCCTTGCATGGTCGAAGGTGCTCGATTCGACGCCCAACCAGCGCTGGAAGCGAAGCGTGACGTTCTTGAAGCCACGGCAGTCGAGAGCGGTGGTCCGAAGATAGCCCGATGGGTTAATGTTGTTCTCATAGAGTCCGTCGTAGGTCAAGTCATAGCCATAGACGTAATCGCCGCTGTATGCGCTGGCGGGGTCGAAGCTTGTGCCTCCGCCGAGACCTTGGGGTTCGCCGTACTGCCAGTTTCCACCACTCATAGTCCACCCGGGGCCACCTTCGCCCGGGGTTACGTCAAAGGGAAAAGAGTAGATCGTCGCCGCCGAGGCCGGGATCAGGGCCATGCAGGCGAGCAAAGCCCCCAAAACAACAGTCGTTCTGAAGACACGCATCGGTCACAACCTCCCATTCATGTGATACTCAGTCGAGTTGAGGTATGCTCGATTTTGCGTATTGTCCTCTCAGAGGGGGAATGCCCCATCGAGAGTAGCGCGGTAAAGCCCGGCATTTTGCCGGGCCCGTTTCTGTCATTCCACGTTCTGGTTTTTCTATCTCACGAGCGAGGAAGCACTCTATTCGACGAAAATGCTCTCTTTACTACGATCTCGGCACAGTATTGACAGCCTCGATAAGCATCTGTCCCTGAGGGTCCTTCAGCGCGAACGAAAGGAAGCGCCTCGGGGTGCATTGAGCCATTTTGAGTACGAGCCGGTTCCATCCCTCACGAAGCTCTGCCTCGAACTCATCCGCACTCAGGGGAGAAACCGGACGATGCTCATGGTGCTGACAGATTTCCTTTCCGTTGAACCACATTTTGATGCCATCGTTACAACCGACGCGTAGTTTAGCTTGCCGCGTTCGAGGAGCGAAGATGTCTGTCGCCAGATAGTAGGTTCCCTGTTCGCCGTCTAGGCTTGCCAGTAGGTTCGTCATCGGTTCGGATACGGACAGCTCCCTCCAGCCATCCTCGCCCAACGGCGTATCCCCGTTGAGAATACCCGATTGCTCTGGGGTGTGCGCTTCTTCGAAATCCTCATAGGGGCCGGCTGCATACCATAGGGCTTCGCCGACGAGCGTTATGGGGACGGGTACCTCGGAGCCATCGTCGGCGGACAGAAAGAGCGTACACGGATTGATGACCGCGATGCGAGCATGCCCCCTGGGGGCGGTGCATGTAACTAGGAACGAGACTCGCGTCCCCTCCCCGAGAGCGACTGGCTCTGGGGGGGCCGAAACCACGAAGCCGGCTGGCGCCGACACCCGCGTCATGACCTCGAGACTTCGGCTTCCGGTATTTGTCAGGGCGATAGTGAAACGCCGAGGGGAATCATAGCCGATGGTTGGTCGACCATCGTAGTCGATTTGGACTCGGAGGTGGTTTCGCCGATAGGAGGCAACATACGGCCCGATTGCAAGCTGCCGAAGGATGCCGGCGGTTTCCATCGTCGGCATTTCTCGTTGCTCTTCTTCGGCTCGCTCCTTGACGATTTGAACGCGTCCTGCACACATCGAGCGAATGACCAGTCGTCCGATTTCACACGTCGAGTCGGCAACTTTCGTGCATGGAATGGTTCGTGGAAGCCCGACGACCCCCCAGCCCGCTACAATTTCTTGCCGCACTGCGTTCCGCCACGTCTCCGGTAATCCGTCTCTCCCAAGAGCAACTCCTAGGATGCCTCCGACGGCGGCACACGTGCATACGGAACTCCACCCGCATTTCGCCGCGGTTAGGAGGGATCGCTCAAAATCAGCTTTACCATGGAGCAAGGCGAGTTCGATCTGTCCGGCGGCCACCACGCTGTCCCGCACATCCTCCGAGTTATATGAACGGAGTAGCATTTCGAGAGTTCGGTTGACATTTGCGTGCTCTCCATGCCAGCGCATCACGTCCTGTAGGGCACGAGCGAGCTTGCCATCCTCGGGTATGAGGTTGAGGCCTACATCGAGCACTTGTGAAAGGTCTGCGTCCGTAAAAGCTGCACTCACCATCCCCGCGAGCCAGATTCCGGCTTCCATGCCTGCACCTACATGATCCAGCATTGCATCCCGACGGGCAAACCAGGCCGCCTGCTCTGGATCGCCGGGGGCCACCATTCCCCACAGAGCCGCTCTAGCCAAGGCCCCGAGCGACTCTCGAAATGGATTGTCGAACGCCCCCGAAACCGGGGGCGGAATATCGCGACAGAAATTGGCTTGCGCGTAGGGATATTCCCCGTGCCCATGCGCAAGATGCCTCAGCCAAGCCGAGGTGAGGTCATCGGTAGTAACCTCTGGCCCGGATGTCTGGAGCGCTCGCAGCCACACGAGCTGAATGTCGGTGCCTTCATAAGGGATCGGTGACCGCTGGGACAGCAGTTCTGGATATCCGCCCACCTCGAATGTTCGCCTCCGCCCGTCGCCCTGCTGTCCAACGGCGGCGCCGATTGTGCAACCCAACCAACTGCCATACACCTTTGCCCGATATTCGGCTTCGGTCAATGTGATCATTGCTCCACCTCGCACCACGCTTCGCCGACCCCAAGTTTTACGCGCCTACCAAGATTCAATAAATTCACTCCAAAGCTCACCTGCGCCAGCTCGGCGATTCTAGCACACAACTTGAAATGAGAGCAAAGTTTCGAGGATGCGGGGTGTGACCGCCAAGGGTGGGCCTCGGGTGAAAGAAGTGATACCCTATCGGTTGAATTCAATATAGCGCTTGTTAGAGTGCCGAAAGGGTATCGCAGCTATGATAGCCGAAGGACGGCAAGCCCAGGAAGAGCTGGGGCGGCAGTTGTTGGACGAGCTGAAGCAGCTGTGGGAGAGGTCGGGGCAGGTGGGAGCGGTGCTGCGGGCGGCATGTAAGCTGAATGAGAAGGAAGGCATGGCGCGGCTGGGCTGGCAGATCGAATGGCTGGAGCGATCCTATCCCAAGGCGGCGGCCAGCCTGCGGGAGGGTTTGGAGGAAACCTTCACCATCAACCATCTGGGCCTGTCGCCGAGGCTGCGCAAGTGCCTGGCGCCCACGAACATCATTGAGAGCTCACTGTCGGGAGTGGAAGGTCGCACCGGGCGGGTGACTCGCTGGCGCTCGGGAGAGACGGCCTTGCGGTGGGCGGCAGCGGCCGTGCTGGAGACCGAGAAGAACTTCCGCAAGATCATCGGCCATGAGGATCTCTGGATGCTGAAGGCCGCGCTGGACGCCGACCAACTCCAGCATTGACGAGGAACGCCTTGCTGCTTAGCATGCGCAAGAGAGCTTACGCTATGGGCGGGACATAATCCCCAATTACTAGAGGCTATTTCATAACCTTGAGGAGTCGGGGGCGTTGCTTTGGTAGTTTTTCAGTGTTTCGGGACGACACTGCCCTGCGGCCACTGCCAATGCCCATAAGCGCGAGCGAAGGGAGTGCAGGGGGGGTAGTGCAAGGGGGACAGTATCCCTTCCATAACCCTTATGCCCGGCAGATGCCTGCCGGGCATATAGTTTTATGTTTTCGGCATTTCGGGGGATAGTCGTATCTGACGGCTTGCTGCCGAAGCGCTCTCATAGGCATCCTCTGGTTTCGGCGCTAAAGCGGCGAAATAACGGTGTGGGTTATGAAATGGCTTCTAGGCAAGATCCCTTTCAAGGAGGAAAGCGGCTCAGCCACTATTTATTGAGGACCTTGTAAAGATTCTCAACCAGAGGAAGTATTCTCAAGTGCTGTTCTTTGTTACACTGTACACAATCATGCAGTGGCGTCACCTTCATGGTTGGGATGTAACTTCCACTGAGGCTGAGCGTATTCAGTCATCCTTAGCCTGTCATATATCACGCATTAGCAATCGCCCCCCTCGACCTATGCCGACCACCATCGCCGGCGCAGTGATCGCAAACCACACTGCCACGGTCGCCGTCGTCCAAGCTCTTAGCTGGCAAATCACTGAAGCTCACTCCATCAAACTGCCCGATGCCGAGACAAAGAAACTCGAATACCGCCGCGGCCTTATGGCATTTACCTACGGACCATTCCTTCTCCGTGCCTTCGAAAAACTCAGGTCTCCCGTTGACCTTGCTATGTTTCGCGCCCATGGTATCGCTCATCCAAGACGCTGCGGTATGGCCGCCCACCTAGGCCTTCTTCTCGGAGTCCCCTCTATCGGATGTGCAAAGAAACTCCTCCTCGGCACCCATAACTGCCCTCCAGTCGTGCGCGGGGAATGGACTTCCGTCAAAGATGGGAAAGAGACCATAGCCGCCTGCCTCATGACCCGTAGCGGTGCCAACCCCATCTTCGTATCCCCCGGCTTTGACCTCAGTCTCCAAGAAGCGATCCAGACGACCCTTCTGTGTACCGAAGACCACCCTTTCCCAATTCCCCTCCGCCAGGCCAAACTCGTTGCTCAAGGAGGCTGAAAGGCTGCGAGTTCACTATCTCAGAGGTCCGTCATGAAAACACTCCATCCAACTTTTCGGGAGACTGTTCATATCAGGGTCATTGCGTTATCTTGATATGAGATCAGGAGGAGGTATCTAAGAGCATATCAGTTGCAGCAGAGGTTACAGCACCCATGGCAGCAGCGAGGCGGAAAGAGAGTTTGTTGGAGGCGTTG
>Ga0180438_10008006_pt1 | contig 13565 bp, 14 predicted proteins | sample SS_ome_12_FD_132455 | JGI IMG/M metagenome (GOLD analysis project Ga0180438, IMG submission 132455) | Hypersaline lake sediment archaeal communities from the Salton Sea, California, USA - SS_3_D_2 metaG | ecosystem: Environmental > Aquatic > Non-marine Saline and Alkaline > Hypersaline >... | reverse complement strand
CACTTGCAAGAGGTGTAAGTATATGTGGGTGCCGAGAGTTAGCAGACCTATACTGTGCCCTAATTGTCGTAGTCCTTATTGGAACAAACCTAGAAGGAAAACAAAGTAATGTATTAGATAATCATCAGACAGCAACATATGATTATAGTGGCTGAAAAACACTAGGGTAAAAGGTACTTGAGGAAATATGTTATGGTCGACTTTTGTTGTAAACATTGTGGTTCAACTAACTTAGTCCGATATGGGCAATCTGGCGGAGTCCAATACTGGTGGTGCAAAGACTGCCAACGTAAGTTTGCTGATAATGAAGCCCTACCAGAAATGAAAACACCGATAATGCAGGTAGGTTCTGCTTTGAGTATGTATTATCGAGGTATGTCTATTGATGAGATTAGAGGACACCTAGACCAGCAATATGGGAATTGCCCATCCAGTAGCACAGTCTATGAGTGGATTACTCGTTTCAGTGACGAAGCTACAAGTAGAGCTAGAAGTTATAAGCCTAACGTAGGCAGTGTTTGGATAGCAGACGAAACGATAGTTGATATTGGTGGTAAAAAGGTCTGGTTCTGGGATTTGATAGACATTAAGACTAGATTTCTATTGGCTTCCCACATGTCTTTTCAGCGCACAGCGCAACACGCCAATAGTCTGGTTGAAAAGGCAATCAAGAGAGCAGGCAAATCACCTAAAGTCATCATCACAGACAAACTCTTTGCCTATCTTGACGGGATTGAAATGGCTCTTGGCGCTGATACTCAGCATGTCCAGTCAAAGGGGTTTAGTGTTCAGCCTAACACCAATCTGATTGAGAGATTTCATGGGACACTCAAATCAAGAACAAAGGTGATGAGAGGACTAAAGACACCTGCGTCTGCCTTACTGATATTGGATGGCTGGCTAGTCTATTACAACTTCTTTAGACCGCATGAGGCATTAGGAGATAAGACCCCGGCAGAAAAGGCAGGATTAGATTTCCCTCTTAAGAATTGGCTGGATGTAGTTAAACAGTCTAAGGGCTCAAAGGAATATACAGATAATTATCCCCGTGAACGTGTATATTTGGGAACGCCAACGGGATACAACATTAGGAAAAGCAAAAAGAAGCGGAAAGTTGTTAAACAATCAAGAAGGGGCATGATGCCTATGATAAGCAGTATTAGAATACCAAATTAAGAGAGGGCAATTAAGCCTTGCCCTCTCTTAATTGCCCCTGTAGTTGAATAGGATACAACAACCGCCTCACGAACGGTTAAATGCGGGTTCAAGTCCCGCCAGGGGCAAATTATGTCTGGGGGCTTAGTGTAGAGTCAGCACTTCCGTCTCTAAAACGGACGGGATGGGTTAGAATCCCATAGCCCCCAACTAGTTGACTTAATATTATAGTTGTCAAAATTATTTGTCAAACAGAATTGTATGTTGCCCTTGAGTCTTTTATAATCCTCAGCCCAAAGCTCAGTTGTTACATCGTTTTCTTCGTCTGTTATCAGCATTTTGGAGCTGACTACCCACAGAGGTACTGCGTGCTTTTGCTGATTCTCGATTAGTATGCTTAATGAGTATTGTCCAGGCTCCCTGATTTCTACACCCTTTAGTTCAAAATCTTCGTACCATCTTTGGGGACTGTCTCCGCTTGGAACAGTTATCTGCTCGTCCTGAATCGCTAAATGGTTTATGGCATCATCATCAATTAAATCTAGCGTGGCTGTAAATGTTCGGTCATACTCTGCTGGTGAGGCTTGGCAGGCTAAAATAACCAGCAAGTCTATATAAAAAGGGTAGTCGGCTTTTTTATCCTTGTAAATAGTATCGTAAATTCCTTCAAAACTGTACGTTCTTGACTGCTCATCGTACGTAGTTTGTTTTACCCAAGCTCCCCATAAAACATCCATTGTTTTTACCTTATCGTACGCCGATTTAATTTGCTTTATTTTATCAATATCCACTGTCCTTCACAACTCCTAATAATCCACTAAAACCGAACAGAACCTAAATAATGGGTAGATAAGTATTATAGAAGGCCTTGACAGCTTGGCTATAATAGGAATATAGTTCAGCCAGTGTTAAAAAGGAGGTGAGTGCAGTTGCAGGCGTATTGTTTTAAGTGCAGAAAGAAGGTAGAGGTAAAAAACCCCCAAAGCGTTACTCTAAAGAACGGGAGACCCGCTACTCGTGGGGTCTGCCCTGCATGTGGTACCAAAGTATTTAGAATTGGGAAAGGCTAATTTAGTAATCTATTTTACGGCACTAAAGTCAACTTTTTGATTAACACCTGGGGATTTGTGGTTAGCACCTGGTGGCGAGCAGTATCACTTAAACCTGTACCTTGAATAATATTATTGGCTAGGGATGGGGTAAGTAAGTCCTGCTCGTTATGGGCGTCAGAGGAGAGGAGGAGTTTAGCTCCTGCTTGTTGGGCTAGGGAAGCGATATATCCGTTGGTTAGACAGTGACCTCTTCTGGCGCTAATTTCTAGGAAGATGTTATTGGTGGCGGCTAGTTTGGCCTCTTCTAAGCTAGGAAGGCCGGGGTGGGCTAGGATATCAACATGGGGGCTGCTGAGGGCAGCTAGGTTGGTGCCCTTTTCAACGGGTTCTATAATTGTTTCACCATGAACGACCACTATCCATGCCCCCAGTTGCTTAGCCTTTTTAGCAGTTTCGGCGATGGCTGGGGGAGGAATATGGGTGAGTTCTATGCCAGGAATGGCTAGGATGTTCCAGTGTGACCGAGCCAGGGCGCATACTTCGGCTGTTTCCTGAATGATGCGACCTAATTCGCCGGTGGCACTATGGTCGGTAAGGGCAATAGCGTGATAATTATTAACTAAAGCCCGCCTGATTAACTCGATTGGTGATAGGTCACCGTCACTTAGTGAAGTATGAGTATGAAAATCATAGACCATTTACCACCTCCAAGCCAGATTTTTAATAATAATTTAACCTGTGATATCAATAGTTGAGAATAACATAAGCATGGTAATCTGAGCAAGCCTATGGTAGCGGCTTTTTATTATCAGAAAAAGGAGGGCAGTTAAACTTTGGGCAAGATAAATGTAGCCGTAATAGGCGTGGGTAACTGCGCCTCATCACTAATTCAGGGTGTTTACTACTATAAGAAGGCGAAAGAAACTGAATTTGTGCCCGGACTCATGCATGTTAATCTGGGTGGGTACCATATAAGCGACATCAATTTTGTCGCTGCCTTTGATATTGATAAGAATAAGGTCGGTAAAGACCTGGCACGGGCAATTTTCACCTATCCTAATAATACCTTCAAGTTTTGTGAGGTTCCTACTACCGGCGTCAAAATTCAGCGGGGGATGACCCATGATGGTTTGGGAAAGTATCTGTCTCAGATAATCCAGAAGGCGCCGGGTCCAACTGCTGACATAGTTAAAATCCTTAAGGAGACCCAGACCGATGTGGTGATTAACTACCTCCCCGTGGGCAGTGAAGAGGCAACCAAGTGGTACATTGAGCAGGTGCTGACAGCGGGCTGTGGCCTGGTCAACTGTATCCCGGTTTTTGTCGCTCGAGAGAACTACTGGCAGGAGCGCTTTGCTGAAAAGGGGCTTCCCGTTATCGGTGATGATATAAAATCTCAGGTTGGGGCTACTATTGTCCATCGGGTGCTTACCCGGCTGTTTGGCGACCGTGGGGTTAAATTGGAGCGAACCTACCAGTTGAATTTTGGCGGTAATACCGACTTCTTTAATATGCTGGAGCGGGAACGCCTTGAATCTAAGAAAATATCCAAAACTACCTCTGTTATGTCTCAACTGGATTATGAGCTTGAGCCTGATAATATCCATGTCGGTCCCAGTGATTATGTTCCCTGGCTGCATGACCGGAAGTTTTGCCACATCAGGATGGAAGGACGAACCTTCGGCGATGTTCCCCTGAACCTGGAGCTGAAGCTTGAGGTTTGGGATAGCCCTAACTCCGCCGGAGTGGTTATAGATGCTCTCCGGTGCTGTAAACTCGCCTTAGACCGGGGACTGAAGGGGGCAGTGGTAGCCCCTTGTGCCTACTTTATGAAATCACCACCCATTCAATATACGGATGATGAAGCTCGCCGGATGGTGGAAGAGTTTATTACTAGTGGGCAGCAAACTGGTGAAAGTCTCTAAATCTCCGGGAGGTTCTTGTTAGCTCTAAATGAAAATAGCCTTGGTCTCCCCTTATGATTTCGCTTACCCGGGTGGCGTAACTCATCATATTTCCTCACTGGAGCATTACCTTACCCAAATGGGGCACACGGTGAAGGTTATTGCCCCCGCCTCCAAGGCAGTCTCAGCCTTTGGCGACAGGTTTATACAGGTAGGCAAACCTCGGCCTGTTCCCAGCAGTGGTTCCATTGCCCGGGTTACCATATCGTTAAGGTTAGCCCCCACCATAAAAGCGATACTGGATGAAGAAAAGTTTGATATTATCCACCTTCATGAACCTTTGTGCCCCATGCTATGTACCGGTGTCCTTCGCCTGTCCCAGACGGCAAATGTAGGTACCTTTCACGCTTATGGTAGCATAGGGTATAGCGTGGCTAAGCCGTTTTTAAACGCTATATTGTTGAAGAGGTGGTTCCGTAAGATCCATGGCAAAATTGCAGTGTCTAAACCAGCGATGGAGTTGATTAACAAACATTTCCCCGGGGAGTACACTATTATCCCTAATGGCGTCGATTTGGACTGTTTTTCTTGTGGCGTATCGCCTATTGAGGAATTTGGTGATGGCAAGATAAATATTCTGTTTGTTGGGCGTCTGGAAAAGCGAAAAGGCTTGAACTATCTAATTGAAGCTTATAAGCAGATTAAACAGGGGATTCCCAACTCCCGACTTATTATAGTCGGTCCTGGCACCAGGCTGCGTAACAAGTATGAAGAGCAGGTGGCGCGGAATGGTTTAAAGGATGTTGTTTTTGCTGGCTGTGTAACTCACGGTGAATTACCCCGGTATTATAAAACTGCTGACATTGTTTGTGCCCCTGCCACCGGTAAGGAAAGTTTCGGCATCGTTTTGCTTGAGGCTATGGCTATGGGTAAGCCAGTTGTTGCCTCAAATATAGATGGTTATGCCAGTATTATGACTCACGGTGTTGAGGGATTGCTGGTGCCACCAAAGGATGAGAAGGCATTGGCTCAGGCTCTGGTTTCTTTTATGGCGAGTGAATCGTTGCGGCAGCAGATGGGAGCCAGGGGAAGAATTACGGCTGAGGAGTATGACTGGAAACGCGTTGTCCAGAGGGTGGTGGATTATTATGCTAAAGTGCTCAGTGGACCGCTGTGGAAGGAATGATTTTCGGGTTTTGAAACCGGTCTAACCCCGGTGCAGGTAAAAGGTGGAGACAGCCCAGCTAGTTTATTTTAGGAAAGATGTGGTCAATGGCAAAGTCGTCCCGATTTCGTGACACCGTAGCCAGTTACCTTACCCAACCAGCAGTGCGGTTCCTGGCGAGGACATCCATAACCCCCAGCGCCTTAACCTGGTTCGGCTTTTTGCTGGCTGTTGGCGCGGCGGCACTTATTTTTACTGGCCACCTTTTTGCTGCCGGCTTTGTGGTGCTATTTGCCGGTTTTTTTGATATGCTGGATGGGGCACTGGCTCGTCACACTAATCGGACTACCCGCTTTGGTGCTGTCCTCGACTCTACACTTGACCGTTTATCTGAGGCAGTACTGCTGATTGGCATCCTGTTGTATATTGTTAACCAGTCATCGGTTGCGGTTCTGCTTGTTTTTCTTGCTTTGTTGGGTTCATTACTGGTAAGCTATATCAGGGCTAGGGCGGAGGCACTGGGCCTGGAGTGTCTGGTGGGGCTGTTTACTCGAGCAGAGAGGGTCATTGTGCTGGCACTCGGTCTTTTGCTAAACCAGATTGTTATTGCCCTGGTGATTATAGTGGCATTCAGTTTTTTTACCTTCGGACAGAGATTGGTTTATGTGTGGCAACAGACGAAAATCAGGTAGCTTTTAGTTTATAAATAATAAAGTTTACGGGGGAGAATAATGCCGGTTCTTGCTGTTGTTGGCGCTCAGTGGGGTGATGAGGGGAAGGGGAAGACGGTTGACCTCCTTGCTCAGGAAGCAGCACTGGTAGTCCGTTTCTCTGGTGGTGATAATGCCGGGCATACTGTAGTTAATCCCTATGGTGAGTTTAAACTGCACCTTGTCCCCTCGGGCATCTTTTCTCCGCACACGGTTTGTGTTATTGGTAACGGGGTGGTGATTAATCCCTCGGTGCTAATCGGTGAAATGGACCAACTTGACCAGCGTGGTGTCGATACCACCAGGCTATTTATCAGTGACCGGGCTAACTTGATTATGCCCTATCATCTTCTCCTTGATGGTCTGGAGGAGGAATCACGGGGGGGAAAGGCAATAGGCACAACACGCAAGGGCATAGGCCCCGCCTTTGCCGATAAGGTAGCCAGGTTGGGCATTAGGGCTGGTGACCTTCTGGATATAGAGATGCTACTGGAGCGGCTTCGCTCTATACTGGATTACAAGAACACTATTTTGACCAAGGTTTATGGGGTCAGCCCTCTATCATTGGACGAGGTATATAATCAGTATTGCCAGTATGGGGAGCGTCTGGCTCCTCATATTCGGGAGACAGTTATAATGATAGAGGAAGCGTTGAAGCGGGATGAGCTGGTTCTATTAGAGGGAGCCCAGGGGGCTTTACTTGACCCCGATTTTGGCACCTATCCTTATACTACCTCTTCTTCACCGCTAGCAGGGGGATGCTGTCTGGGTGCCGGTCTGGGTCCTACCCGGATTAGCCGTATCCTGGGTGTATTCAAGTCTTACTGCACCAGGGTGGGCAGTGGTCCTCTGCCTACCGAACTGAAGGACGAAACTGGCGACTTGATTCGGGAGCGGGCTCACGAGTATGGCACCACTACCGGCCGCCCCCGCCGTTGTGGCTGGTTTGACGCCGTTGCTGCCCGGTTCAGCTACCAGATTAATGGCTTTACCGGGGCAGCGATTACCCGCCTTGATATTCTTGATGCCCTCCCTCGCCTCAATATATGCGTTGGCTATAAGCTGGATGGGGACACCATTGATTATTTTCCGGCCAATGTCGCTGCTCTGGAAAGGTGTAAACCTATCTATGAGGAGCTTCCGGGATGGGGGACCCCCACCAGTGATATCAGACAGTTTGAGCAATTACCACTTGAGGCTCGCCAGTATATAACCAGACTGGAAGGACTCATTTCCTGCCCCGTCAACCTCATCTGTGTCGGACCGGCACGGGAGCAGACCATCCACAAGACGCCTATCTTTTAGAGCGGGTTTATCAACCTATCGGCAAATCAATCTGGTAGTCTTTCAGCGTGTCTCTGATGAAGGCGGCTGATTTTTCGTCAGGCTCGGTGAGAGGCAGGCGCGGTTTCCCAACATTAAAGCCAACATAGTTAAGGGCATACTTTATTGGGATGGGATTGGAGATAATAAACAGGGCTTTGATTAAGGGCAGAAGGTGGCGGTGGATGCTGGCGGCTTGGTCGATTTTGCCACTGATAAAGCTATCTATCATCTCCCTGATTTGTTTGCCCACCAGTTGGGAGGCAACGCTGACCACCCCATAGCCCCCCAGGGCTAGTATGGGCAGGGTATCGCCATCATTGCCGCTCCAGACGATAAAATCGCTAGCGTTGTTATTGATAATCTTGGCAATTTCGCCCAGATTACCACTGGCTTCTTTCACCCCGATAATGTTGTCTATCTGGCTCAGCTTTATAACCGTGTCTGCCGATAGACTGGCAACGGTGCGTGACGGCACATTGTAAAGGATACAGGGTAGATTGGTCCCCTGAGCAATAGTCTTAAAGTGCTGGTATAAGCCTTCCTGGGTCGGCTTATTATAGTAGGGAACGACTAGCAGGCAGCCGTCAACCCCGGTTTTCTCTGCTGCCTTGGTCGTCTCCACGGCTTCGGCAGTGCTATTGCTGCCGGTGCCAGCTATTACTGTCCCTCGTTCACCTACGACTGATTTTATCTCGGTGAACAGGCGCAGTTCCTCATCTCGCCTCAGGGTGCAGGATTCTCCCGTTGTGCCTACGACCACCAATCCGTCACTGCCTGAATTGAGAAGGGCTAAAGCCAGCCGCTTGGCCTGCTCATAATCAACCTCCCCTTTTTCATCAAAGGGGGTTACCATTGCGGTGAGTAATCGTCCAATTTTTTTCAATTTACTAACCTCCCGGGTGTACCCACCCTCGATTAATCATTTCTTCAGCAATCTGGACTGCGTTTAGAGCCGCTCCCTTACGTAAATTGTCGGCTACGACCCACATCGTTAGACCATTGGGGTGGGAAGCATCTCGGCGAATACGGCCGACAAAGACCTCGTCGGTGCCGGCTGCTGCCCACGGTTGGGGATAGAGACTGATAGCCGGGTCATCTAATACCTTGACCCCCGGCGCCTGGGCGAGAATATGCCGGGCCTCATCGGGAGATATAGGCTGGGAGAATTCTATATGGATCGCCTCACTGTGTCCCATAAATACCGGGACTCGCACACAGGTAGCGGAAATGGCTATATCTTCAGCGTGCATTATCTTTCTTGTTTCTTCCACCATCTTCCACTCTTCTTTGGTGTAGCCATTATCCAGAAAAACGTCTATTTCGGGCAGTACGTTAAAGGCAATCTGGTGAGGGTAAACATGGGGGGCAGTGGCTTGTCCATCCAGTACCTGCTTGGCTTGCGCTGATAGCTCCTCCACTGCTGCTGAACCAGTGCCTGACACTGCCTGATAGGTATCGACGACAATGCGCTTGATAGGGTTAACCGTGTGTAAGGGGTATAGCGCCACTACCATTTGAATGGTGGAGCAATTGGGATTGGCGATAATCCCCTTGTGCCATTTAATATCTTCGGGGTTGACCTCAGGCACTACCAGGGGGACGGTGGGCACCATTCTGAAAGCGGCGCTGTTATCGATGACCACTGCTCCCGATTGAGCGGCTATAGGTGAGAAGTAGTGACTAATCTCAGCCCCAGCCGAGAACAGGGCAATATCTATTCTTTTGAACGACTCGGGGTCAGTCTCTTTAACTTCAATCTCTCGGTGGGTGACAAATAGCTTCTTGCCTGCCGACCGGTCTGAGGCTAAAAGCTGAATTGAGTCCACAGGGAAGTCACGTTGTTCCAGGACCTTGATGAACTCCTGTCCTACCAGTCCGGTGGCACCAACAATGGCTACTTTATATCGCTTCATTGCTCCCCTTATAAACCGAGCAGGGTATCCAGGCCGTAGACCAGCCCCTGGCGTTTTACTACTTCCTTAATGGCTAGCATAACCCCTGGCATATAACATTCTCGGCCGATGGTATCATGTCGTAGGGTCAGTGTTTGCCCTGCTCCTCCCAGGATTATTTCTTGATGTGCTAGCAGACCGGGTAGACGCACACTGTGAATAGAAATGCCTTCGACTTGCTGTCCCCGACTGGGTGAGGGCTTTTTTTCTGGGGGGTAGGAGAATGGTTTGCCCTTAGCTTGGGCCATTGCTTTGGCTGTGGATAGGGCAGTCCCTGACGGGGAATCAGCTTTCAGGTGATGGTGTAGCTCTATAATTTCGGCGTAGTCAAGATACTTGGCGGCTACCTTAGCCAAGTGTATCATTAAAACTGCTCCCAGGGCAAAGTTGGGGGCTACCACTGCCCCAACCTTGTGCTCTGTTGCTAGCTGGTCAATCTCACTAAGTTCATCGGTGGTCAGCCCGGTGGTCCCTATTACCAGGTTAACCCCCTGTTTAGTAGCTATACGCACTGCGGGCATGGTAGCTTGAGCCGTAGTGAAATCCACCAGCACATCGGGTTGGCAGCTGGTGAGCATTTGGTCTAAATCGGCGGAAAAAGGGATGTTGCCTGAACCATCGGGCAGGGGTAGGTAATCACCGGTAACTTGCAGGTCTACAGCACCGACTGCCTCTGTTCCAGGTTCCAGGCATAAGGCATTAATCACCTGCCGCCCCATTCTGCCTGATGCTCCTTGAACTACTACCTTTATTGGCTTCATGACTCAACTCCTGTAAACATTACTGTTATTATAATAGCCATTAAAGTTAGCCCACTGCCTGATTGAACTGATGGAAGCATCCTGTAATTGTATTATAAGTGATGAGGTGATTTGTAATAGCTTACCTCTTACGATATTGCTTATTCCCCTGAGGGCGGGGACGCGGTGCCGAGCGGACCTCACGCTGTTTCTTAAATGGGTAGTCGGTAGATACTGAATCTTTTGCCTTGGCTCCGCCTACTTGGGATAGCTTTTCAAACACTGCCCGTCGCGACAGGTTTACCCTTCCTTGATTGTCAACATCGATTACTTTAACCGTAATCTCATCGCCAACTTTAACTACATCTTCAACCTTGGCTACTCGATAGTCGGCTAGTTCACTGATGTGAACCAAGCCCTCCTTACCAGGAAGAATTTCTACCATAGCGCCGAAGTTCAGCAGGCGGGTTACTTTTCCGGTATAGATACTGCCAACTTCTGCTTCCTTGGTTAGACCTTCAATAATTTCGATAGCTTTATGGGCGGCTTCTTCATCGGATGAGCCGATAAGCACGGTGCCATCATTGTCAATATCAATGGTGGTTTTGGTTTCCTCAATAATTGACCTTATGGTTTTACCCCCGGTGCCGATTACGCTACCAATCTTATCAGGGTCAATCGTTATTTTATACATTCGCGGCGCATAGCGGCTGACTTCAGATCGGCTGGAACTGATAGTCTGCTGCATCACATCCAGGATAAACAGGCGAGCCTCTCTGGCTTGATTTAGCGCCTTTTTCAGAATCTCCAGGCTTACGCCTTTGAGCTTGGTATCCATCTGCAGGGCAGTAATGCCCTCAGTAGTGCCCGCTACCTTAAAGTCCATATCCCCATAGTTATCCTCTATGCCCTCAATATCAGTTAAGATAGCATAGTCACCGTTGTCACGGGTGACTAACCCCATGGCTACCCCGGCTACCGCCCTCTTTATCGGTATTCCGGCATCCATTAAGGAGAGACTGCTGGCACAAACACTGGCCATAGATGTGCTACCACTGGAACTGAGAACCTCCGAGACGAGGCGAATGGTATAAGGGAAATCTTCATCCTCGGGTAGAACCGGCAGTATAGCTCGCTCCGCCAGAGCGCCATGTCCAATCTCACGACGACCGGGCGTACCCACCCGTTTCACTTCACCGGTGGAGAAGGGAGGAAAATTATAATGGTGGATGAAGCGTTTGGTCTCTTCTATACCCAGTCCGTCAAGTTGCTGCTCCTTCTTGATAGAACCCAGGGTAGTGATGGTCAACACCTGCGTCCGACCTCTGGTGAAGAGGGCTGAGCCGTGGGTACGGGGCAGAAGTCCTACCTCGCAGCCAAGAGGTCGGACCTCGGTCAGACTACGACCACTGACCCGTTGTCCCTGGTCCAGGATACCGGTTCTTAGTTTAGCCTTGACCTCGGCATCAAAGGCAGAGAGTATCTCTTCTTCAGAGAATGACTCCCCCAGGCTATCTACAAGCTCTTTCTTCAGGTTGGAGAGCGCTTGTTCCCGCTGTGGTTTGTCTGATTGGTATAGTGCCGGCTCAAGCCTTCCCTTAATAATTGAGGAAATGGCTGATATTAGCTCAGGGTTAGTCTCGGTGGTGACTGCTTCCGCCTTGGGTTTACCACAAGCCTGCCGAAGCTGCTGTTGAAGCTTAATAATATCCTGGTTGGCCTCATGGCCAAACTTGATTGCCTGGACAATGATATCTTCTGAAACCTCCCCCGCTCCCGCCTCTACCATTGCTACCGCTTGCTCGGTGCTGGCTACCACCAGGTCAAGCTGGCTGCTTTCAAGCTGGACTAATGTTGGATTTAGAACCAGCTCGCCATCAATGTAGCCGATGTGCACCGCACTCACCGGATATTCGAATGGCACCTCTGACATTAGCAGGACGGCTGAACTACCGATAACCGCCAGAATGTCGGGATCGTTTTCCTGGTCGGCGGAAAGAACAGTAACTACGAGCTGAATATCATTACGCCACTCCTTGGGTAGAAGGGGGCGCAGGGGACGGTCGGTGAGTCGGCTGGCTAAGGTTGCTTCCTGACTGGGGCGTCCTTCCCTTCTGATGAAGCCACCGGGAATTTTACCAGCAGCATATAGCCTTTCCTCGTAGTCAACGGTTAAGGGCAGAAAATCTACCCCCTCCCGGGGTTCATTGCTGACGCAGACAGTAACCAGAACTACAGTATCCCCATAGCGCACGGTTACTGCTCCACTCGCCTGCCCGGCGAGCTTCCCCGTGTCTATAATGAGACTTCTACCCCCTACTTCACACTCAAAGGATTGGGATTCCATCAATAACCTCTCCTAGTGGAGCCTTTACTTGCGCAGACCCAGCTTGGTAATTAGATTATGGTACCGGCTTATATCTTCTCGGCTCAGGTAAGCTAATAGCCTTCTTCTTTGCCCTACAAGCTTGAGCAAGCCGCGTTGGGTATGGTAGTCATGCTTATTAGCCGCCATGTGGCTGGTTAATTGGTTTATCCTCTCTGTCAGCAGCGCTACCTGAACCTCGGTCGAGCCGGTATCTCCTTTGCGGGTTTCAAATTTGTTTACGATGTCTGTCTTTTTTGCTTTGTCCAAATTATACCTCTTTGCTCCTCATAATTAAAAACCAGTATAGCATAAGTGGTAAAGTCCTGTAAATTGCCTTTTTAGCATTGACTTGACAACCGTGAGGGGGTAGAATAACAATTGTAGTAGGTACCTTGGTTCAGTGTTGTTTCTAAGCTTGACTCTGCGTAGTAGGCAGGGAACCCTACCGGTAAATAGTGTTACCGACGGTGACAATTCGGCAAAGGGTCTTGGGGCCAGGAGACTGCATCGAAGACAAGGGGATAACAAAGTACAAAGGAGGTGCAGTTATGGCTTTGGTAGACAAGACTTTGGTGTGCCGTGATTGCGGGCAGGAGTTCGTATTTACCACCGGTGAGCAGGAATTCTACCTGTCTCGTGGCTTGCAGAATGAACCTGGTCGCTGTCCGGAATGTCGGTCTGCTCGGCGAAGAGAACGTCGAGGTAGTTATGGTCAGCCACGACAGATGTATACTGTAACCTGTGCTGAGTGTGGTGCCGAAACCACAGTGCCGTTTGAGCCCAGAGAAGGACGCCCAGTCTATTGCCGCGACTGCTACGCGAAACAGCGGAAATCTGAGCAAGCCTAAGTTATCTGGTTATTAACGACCATATACCTCATGAATGTTGGTGTGTGCAGGATTAGCCTTCGTTTACCTGAGAATCTATCTCTCAAGGGTAAACGGCGGGTGTTAAAGTCCATTATCACCCGGGTTAGAAGCAAGTTTAATGTTGCCACGGCTGAGGTTGATGACCACGAGCTGTGGCAACTGGCTTCGCTGGGAATCTGTTGCGTTAGCAATAATAAGCGGTATACTAACGAGGTCCTGTCAAAGGTAGTGGACTTTATTGTTAACGGTCGGTTTGATGTCGAGATACTCGACTATGAGATTGAGATTCTGCCTGTTCTTTAATACCCGGCTGAATCTTTTTTG
>Ga0180438_10008005_pt1 | contig 13566 bp, 14 predicted proteins | sample SS_ome_12_FD_132455 | JGI IMG/M metagenome (GOLD analysis project Ga0180438, IMG submission 132455) | Hypersaline lake sediment archaeal communities from the Salton Sea, California, USA - SS_3_D_2 metaG | ecosystem: Environmental > Aquatic > Non-marine Saline and Alkaline > Hypersaline >... | reverse complement strand
TTATTGCTCTGACTCGTCTTCCAGGGAGATACTCTCACCGGAAGATCTCAAGCTACCGCCGTCGAGAGTAAGGTACTGGTCTTTCCGGTAGCCAGTATCTTCCCGAGCATAACCTCTTTGGTTGGAAGTCACAGTTACACTCTCCCCATTGGGAAGAGTGTGAGGAAATGTAGTGTTGTAGTGGGTGTGGCCAAAGATCCACACATCCACCCCTTCCATAACATCCGTGCAATCACTAGCGAAGGCGCAATTTGTTGGTTTCCCTCGATAGATAGGGGCCGAGGTAATCTCGGGTACCGGTGCGTGGTGAGTGGCGACGACGATCTGATACTCCGGGTTCATCTCTCGGTAGAACTTAATCGTTTGGCGAAGCCAGTTCCTGTTCTCAAGATAGAGAGTGTTTCCCGTTGTCAGGTCAAAGTCCTCAATGCACTGATAGTCATTGATACCCATCAGAACCTCAAAGCTATTCTCGGGAGGGATATAAGACCACAAAGTAGTTCCGAGTATCACCAGATTGTACTCTGGTAACTCGAGAACATCACGGTCCAGTACGGTGACTCCTGTCGCCTTGGAGAGCTGTTTTAGCTTCCGACGCGCCTTCTTGAGAGAGGAGCCGTAGTACTCATGATTCCCGGGAATGAGCACGACGTGCTTAAACTTCATACTACACCACCGGAGAAACTGGTAGTAGGTTCTCCGGAAGGGGTGGCCGATGTCCCCCGCTAGAATCAGAATCTCAGCGGAAGGTTTGAGGATACGACGGAACTTACTCGGTCGGAATTCGAGGTGGATATCGGAAGCATACTGGACGCGTACCATAAGAATCAGATGAAGGATTAAGCGGTGTGCCTGATACAAACACACTGGAATCTTTTTATGTAGGAAGATAGTGAGGGATTTTTCTCCCCAGGGTTAACTAAGACATCACACCGTTATGAAGGAACAAGTGTTAACTTACCTTATCATCGCTGCGGCGTTCCTCTTGATTCTGTTGTACGCGTCTAAGAGGTGTAGCTGGAAGTGTGACACCTACCTAGGAGGTAACAATGAACAGTTTACCATTTCGGACCAACAGGCTGGAAAGGCCGCCCTCGACGAGCTAGAGAAGATGCTTTCTTCCGGTCAGCTACCGCCTGAGGTCTCTGACGAAGAGCTCGATGGTTACTCGGAGGACATCTACATCGTCAAACTGCCCGCCGAAGACACGAAGGAGGACATGAGCTACTTCCATGCCGAGAACACGAGGTATTGGCCATATTACTACTACTCCTTCCCGTACAACTACAAATACGGCGGAGCGTGGCCTCCGGGTATGTACAGCCGTCTGTATTACTGGTCGCCAGGGTACTACACCGGAAGCGGGTGGAGTTACTACATGCGTCCGGGTATGGGCCACAAGTTCTGGCCACGAAACAGGTGGATCCGTAACATTCAGAACGGTAAGAACACGTATTATTACCTCTCTAACCGTGACGACTACATCCACGACGCTGCCAACTACGCCGACATTCCTCTGAAGTTTCACTCTTGAGCAAAGCTCAAGAGGAGCGAGACGCGGATCATATTCGTATTGCACCTTGCAATATGAATGCAGGTTACCTACCCTCGAGAAGGGTAGTAATTGTACACCTCGCCGGTGTGAATGTTGGCAAAGCCTCGATCGAGAGGAATGCCGATGATAGAGGTAGCAGGCATTCCTCTCCACCTACAGAACTCTTCGGCGAGCTCATAGGTAGAGAAGACGCCCGATGCGGTTTCCGTGGGGGTTAACGGAAAGTGAACGGAGTAAATTCATCCCCCAGAGACAATGGGTTGCGTCGCTGCCATAGCGTAATGGTATCACCGTGTATCTTCTTAAAGCTGTACTCCCACGTATACGGGCGGTCGTTAGTGTGGGCGTCAAACTGTCCCTCGCAATCACCCTGAAGGTTGTTGATGTGTCGAGCGAACCACCGAAGTCGAGAAAGATCCGGAAGTTGCAGACGGATCTTTTGTAGCTTTGCGCACTGGTCGAAAGAGATCCATGAGGAGAGAAGACGCCCGATAGAGACGTGGGTGAGGGTGGAGGAGGCGAAAACGTTGCCGTCCGCGTCAAGCTTCAGGCAATTAACCCTTTCGATATGGGGTAGCTCGAGAGTTTTTGCCGGAACGTAAAGACTCTCAGAGTGAACTGTCAGATCGAGGAGGGAGCGGGCGTGTTCCCAACCAACAATCTGGGAGGACTTGAGGGAATGTCTCGGTAGCCAACCCTCGTGAATGGTAAGGTATTTCAGTCTTGGGAATCGGGAAAGGTCAAGTACTTTGAACTGGGTGTTGGTGATAGTGAGACTCTCAATAGCGGTCGGTAGTCTTTCCCCGTCGATTACTTCTTCGCAGTCTTTGAACTCAACGTGCTTACACCCTTCCGGCGGGTAGATAATAAAGTGTTCAGGAGTTGACTGGTAGACAATCGACAAGACGGAGTCGAACATCTCCATTAGCTCTGAGATGTTTGATGTGTAGACATAGTGGTTGTTGAGAAGGCTCATCTGGAGTACTCCATTTACAATAGAAAAGTATCTTTAGTCTAATTCAAGACAGAGCACAGAAACATGAGCTCAAGGAGAGAATTAGAAGAACTATGGAGATCTCCTCCGGAAGAGCTCTCAGCGGGCACTCCGCCCCCTGTTGCTTCGAGCCCGGATTATAGATCCCTCGAAGGATCTGGAGGACAGTATCCTCGGCCTCCTATTGCCGATGAATATGGCGAGGAAGATCCCCGGGAAGAACTGTTCGGGAGCGCATCTCTCGAGGATGGTTCTCAACCTTTTGCCGACGAGGATCTCGGAGAGGACGCTGAGCCCTACGGTTATGGATATCCCGATCCTGCTACTCCACTTCGAGGAAGAGGCGGAGAAGGTGTAGATTTTGGAGCCTTGGTTGAAAGAAGACTTAACCCGGGAGTCCGTCGGCGTCTCGACGAGTCTCGTCGAACACCTCCATCGGGATTTACCTCTCAAGCCAGCCCTCCGCCACGAAAGACGATTCTTCTGATCGGCGATGTGATGCCTCCGCCGATCCGAAAGCCGTTTGTTATCCCTAAACCCAAGCCTCCCAAGCCTCCTCCGGGAAGGTACTCTGGACCGATCAAGTTCGGGTCCCGGGTTGAGTTTATGGCGGATGATTTTGTTCGAGGTATCACCGCCGATCTGAAACCTACCGGTTTCAGTGTCATCAACCTGGCTACCGGTCGGAAGAGAAAATACAAATACTCGGATGTCCATGACCGAAAGATTGCTCCTCTGCCACAGCAATACGTCTCAAAGAAGGGGAAACTTCATCACGTTCACGTTGCCGGTGTCGATCTTTCTGTAGGAGATGATAAGCGCAGTTGGGCAAATTCGGCTGAAGACAAAGAGATGACACCGGGGATCCTCATCGAGTTCCGAACACCGGTGGTCACTCGAGGTATCGTACTTGGTTTCACCGACAAGGGGTTCCGCATCTCGGGTGAGGACGGGAAGACCTACAAAGTCTCCTACGATGACCCCTCTATCAAAAAGATCCCCCGGAAGAAGACTGTGAGGAAGATCTCTACCCGGAAGATTCCTACCGCTAACGAGACCCTGACCGGTGACGTCACCAAGGAGATGAGGAACCTGGTGGTATCAAGGCTGTTCGAATACTTTGCCGAGATTATCCCCGGTGTGCAAGAGTCCCTTCTTGAAGTCGACCCGAGTCTTCGCCTCTCCACTGAAGAACTAGACGTACTTCACCATGGTATCAAACCATGGGGGTTGCCTCGAGCGAAGGTGGTTTGGAGGCCGAGTAGCACCGGGGAGAAGAGAGATCCTCCGGGTTGGTTGGTGAAATGGAGTTTCCAGGACACCCCGCTGACAGAGTTCTTTCCGGTTCTACCATGGATGGATAAGGCCGCCGTCAAAGCCCAGGCTGCAGCCTACGCTGCAAACAACTACATCGACGAGAACTTTTTGAGTTGGAGGTTCGCTCGGCATCACGACCGTCTTCGGGATGAGATGCCTGATCTCTCCCCACAGGTCGCGGAGGAGGTTCACCTACTCTCCGATCCTACGATGCTTCTTCTTGGTCTGAAGGCTCGGTACGGAGACGATATCTTCGATCTCGACGGTCTCGAGCTGAAGCGCCGACTCGCTGACAACCGTCAAGGTGTTGAGATCATCGATGTCGAGATACAGAGGTCTCTGGAACGTCTCGGGTTTGAGGAGCTTGAGAAACTCAAAGGTAGGAATCTTGCAGTGGAGCTGTCAAGGATTATTGCTAGCTACCAACGCCGTTTCCCTCCAAAAGAAGATTGGATCCGAGCCAACATCGAAAGGAGGTGGGTCTGGAATGTTTTCATGGAGCTTAAATTCACTGAGGGAGAGTGGAAGGACTTTGAGTACGCGGAGAGAGATCGCCTTGCACAACTCTACGCCGATCATCTCAAGAGGTATCGAGCCGCACAAGCCCACGCCGCCGAGATTCACGCGAAAAGATCGGCACTTCTGGCTCAACACGAAGCGAGGAAAGAAAAAGTCCGAGCTCTTCGAGCTGAAAAACCTCGAGGAGCGGTACAGATTCGCTCTGCCGCTATCCAGAACATTTCGGAGGTTGGGTTCCAGCTTCTCCTCGACACTGAGGAGTTTGAGAGAGATTGCCTCGCCGGTGCAGGTGGTGAGGGTGCCCGAGCGTTTGATTACCTGGTCAATATCGCCAAGGTCGCGGTGTTTGTCACCAGCACCAAGACCCAGCTGACAAAGAGTGCCAAGTTCCTTCATGCAAAACTTGCGGCTGGAGAGATCAGAGTAAGCGCTCTCTATGCGGCGACTCTACCGTACCTGTTCCCGGAGCTAGCGATGAACTTCAACGCTCTTTCCGATAGTGAGTGGGAGACTGCGCTGGGATTGGTCACTCAGGAGATCATCAAGTTCGTCTACGATATCGCCGATACTCTTGTATCTCTCCAGAACGTCACCACAAGGCGACCAACTCGGCAATCGAGAATGTTTGCCTTCGGAGGCATCGAGAGGTATCTCACTTCGGTCATCGGAAAGTGTGAGAAGGACACTAAGTCCGGCCGTCGTCACGTCCTCGACAGCTCCGGAGAAATCAAGTATCAAAAGGTCAACGTCGCTGGTCCTTACGCTCGAAAGAAGAAGTGGCAGATGCAGCCCGTTACAGAGGATATCCCTCTAGCGGATGTGGTTATCTGTTACGACGTCAATAGTGATGTGTTCACATGTCACTCTATCGACGAGGTCCTTCGAGCCATCAGACGCGACCCAAAGGCTCCAATGAACCCTTACACACACAAGGTCTACCCCGAGGCGTTCGTCAAGAAGATGCAGGCGAGGTATCCCGAGAGACTGAGGGAGGTCTCCCTAGAGCTCACGCCGATTCCCGACCCACCGTGGACCCCGACTCCTTCTCCGGCAACGCCGTCACCGCGCACCCCGACCCCTTCGCCGGTGGGAGAGGATGAGCCGACTACAATCGAGGAGCTGAAAGAGATGATGCCGGAGGGAGGTCTTACTGTTGTGTACTTTTGCGCTCTGTGGAGGAAGCCATGCCAGAGATTCGAAGAGAAGTGGGACGCTCTCAAGAAGGAGAACTCTGGAGAAGACGTTACCTTTCTCCGGGTCAATTTGGACGAGGACGAAAACATCGCAAAGACCTACAGTCTCAAGAAGACTCCTTCGTTTCTCATCGCGCGAAGAAAGGGAGACAAGATCACCAAACACGCTACAGTCACCGGTTCCGACCAATCGAAGATCCAAGCGGCTATTACCAATCACCTGTGAGTGTGCAAACCAAACATACCTATATCGAAAAAGTGATATAGGTATGTGACAACTAGCTATAATAGGTAGACTTCATTTGAAACACGCAAACATGTCAAGTAAAAACCCACATGAGATCACTCCAAGGTTCAAGGCTTTCATCATCTCTATTTTGGAGCGCGGGAAGTTGTCGAAGACGACTATCACCACGCTGACGGATGAGGAGAGTATGGTTGTATTTCGCAAAGCATTCACCCACGCCGGGTATGATGCGGAGTTCAACTACGAGTTCCTGGAGTTTCGCGGCGATGTCGTGGTCAACCGCGCCATCGTCGAGTACATCCGAACCAGATTCCCGAAGGTCGTTTCGGTGAAATGGCTCACCAAGCTCAAGCACAATCTCGCCAGCAAGACCATCCTCGCGCAGATCGCCATGCGCGGAGACTTCCAGACCCAGATCAACTACGGTCGGGATATCAGCGATCTGATCCGGGCCGGTCGCTATCACGAGAATGTGGAGTATCTTAGTATGATGGAGGACACCTTTGAGGCGATGGCCGGTGCCGTTGTACAGGTCGTCGACGATAAGTATCGTCACGGCGTTGGTTACGCTGTCGCCTACTCCATCATCGCGTCGTTCTTTGACGAGTTGCCCATCTCTTTGAAGTGGGAGGACGTCTTTGACGCCAAGTCCCGTCTCAAGGAGCTGTACGACCAGTACAAATGGGTCATCGAGCAGAGCATCTCGACCCGACCCGTCAAGGGTCGCACCAACCAGCTGTTCTCGGTCATTACCGGCTACCCGCGAGGCGATCGCACCCGCAAACCCGAAAACAAAGAGGTCATCGGCAAGGGAGTTGGTGCTACGTCTCAGTTGGCGCAAGAGGCAGCGGCAGAGAAGGCTCTCGTGACTCTGAAGAGAAAGTACCGGATCGAAGAGAACATCCCCGATCCTTACGCCGAGGTCGACCCTTCTGGACCGGAGGAGACTCCGGTCCCTCCGCCCAAGATTCCCGCAGGATTCAAGGAGTTCATTCGGGACATGCTCAAGCGCGCCCGAGTGGAGGAGGACGTTATCGACATCTTCACTGACGAGGATGCGTTGTTCGAGTTCCGGATGAGTCTGGTGGACAAGACCTACGACCCCTACATCAACCAAGAACTCTTCAAGCTCTCCGGTGTCACTATCGTGGATCTGGGAGTGACCGAATACCTTGGGATGCGCTTCCCTCGCATCGTTTCGGAGAAGTGGCTGACCAACATCAAGCACAACATCGTCTCCCAAGGCGCCTTTGCCGAGTTCGCGAAGGTTTCAGGCCTCGAGAAGTTTGTCCTCTACGGAGACGAGATGCGGGGGAACATCGAACGTCACCCGGACCTGACACGGAACACTGAGTACCTGAAGATGCTCGAAAGCTCCTTCAAGGCCTTCATGGGAGCTCTGGTGTATGTGGTTGACTCCCGGCGCAGACGGGGAGTCGGTTATGCCACCTCTTTCAACCTGCTGACTAGCTTCCTGAACACTCTTCCCATCTCCATCGACTACACCGACGTCTTTGACCACAAGTCACGCCTCAAAGAGCTCTTTGACAAGTACCGGTGGCACCTTGATCGATCGATCAGTGTTGACTATGACACGGACCGGAACGTTCATGTCGCCACAATCGTCGGCTATCCCAAGGGCAACAAACGCCGTGATCCACGCAACGAAGTTGTACTGGGTACAGGCGAGGGGGGAACCAAGAAGGAAGCTGAACAAGACGCCGCAGAGAAAGCCATAAGGTTGCTAGACCGACCATACAATATTCGCGAGATCCCTCCGGATCCGTATCAGCTCTGCTAAACGCAGTTCTCGAGGGCGGTGGGGTTCAGTGACATAACCCAACAGTCCCGGGTTTTTTGTCGCACTCAGGTCGGGTTCGTTTTTCGCGTTATTTTTGTCGTCGGTGTTAGTAACTGCTGAACAACGCACACATTTTCGGTAAGATGTCACAGCACACTTCGATGTCTAAAATGCCTGCACATGGCAACGCTTCCCAGGCTAAGGTCGGAAACGCTCGCGAGGGTTTCCGCCATGGTTCGATGAGCGGTGATCACGCTCCAGGTATGGCTGGTGGTAAGTACATGGAGATGACCTGCCACTTCGCTCAGCCTCCTCCCAAGAGGGTCTACTGCCACCCGGCTGCCTTCACCTCCCTCGACGGCCGCTCTCACCACCGCATCCTTGATGCCTACGGCCACAGCCGTCCTTGCCAGAGCTACTACTAAGCGACTCACCGCTTAGGGTTCTGAGCTAATCCTATTCTTTATCACTTCACTCAACAGAGTGACGTGAGTTATGGAGTTTCACTTGAAGGTTCAATCAACATGTGTAAAGGTCATCTGCCCGTTCCGTATCTTCCACGCGTTCGACACCGGACGAGTCTCTGAGGCATTGACCGCCTTGTAGGACCGAGCCTTGGAACCTGCGTGCCGTACAGTGACTCCTGGGAGTATCTCTCCCTCGTAGGTGTTCTTGAACATCTCCGACGAAATGTTCATGCGAAGATGATACCACCCGATTGTTGGTTGGTAGTCCTCGGAGGTACACTCAACGCGTAGCTGTATGATGTTGTTGAACACCGCTGCCTTGAGAGGAAGGGTAGTTGTGCTCGGTCTCCAGTACACCTCTCCGTTGTGTTCAACTTTGACTGAGGAGATCTCTATGTCTCCTATCCGAAGGAGAACGTTGGTAATACACGGATCGTCAACAACTCCAAGATAGACGTCCCCATCTAGGACACCGTTTGAGTCCCGGAGAAAACCGTTCCACCCTTCGGGAACTGTGATGTGGTGCAGCTCCACCTCTTCTTCGTTTTGCGCATCTGCCGTTGTCATGCTTTACGGTTCGTGTATTAGATACTTCTGTGATCTTTAACTTACCGCTCTAAAGTAGAGGGGGCAGATAGCCAACATGATTCAGCACATCAAGGATAACTGGTTGTGGTACCTAATCGCCGTTGGGGTAGCTTTGATTGTTATCTGGGCGATTGGCAAGTACCTAAAATCCACACCGCCACCGCCACAGGATACATTCTACTACAAGGTCATCGACGGCGCCGGAAACGAGTCGTGCAACCATGACTCTGGCATTCGCCCTTCGATAACTCCAGAGGGTGAGATACTTCGCCTCCAGGTTATGAAGAAAGAGTACAACGACGGGAAAACCACAGATCTCGCCACTCCAGCGACCATCAAGCTCGGTATGCACTACAAAGATCTGAAGTGGTCGCTCGAACCGCAGGAGATTCAAGACGCCGGTATGTATTACATCGTGGATATCGCAGCACCAAAGAACCCGTTCTACGGATTGAAGGTCGTCTCCCCAATAGACCTGAGGGAGGAGATCACACCCGAAGCAGACGCTGAAAAGTCGACAAAGATACCATAAAAGAAAGTGGGGTCTAAGGTAGGTACATCTATCGAGAACATGGGGAAGTGCCTATCGAAGAAACAACGTGGGGAGACTTCTCCTTCACACTCTGAATCACCACCGCCACTACGCCGATGTGGCGGTACTCTCAATGTCCCTCAGACTCTCGTTGGCGACTCGATTCCTCACGGCGATCCCTATAACGAGGAGGAATCACCCGGAAGAGCCGAGCTCACAGAAGAATCTCCTCGAGTGTTTACCCGGAAGAAAGTTTTATTAGCGAATGATTGGCCGGATCCTGACGAGATACCGACCGTTCCGTACAAAGGTGTGAGAGTCCGGGTCTTTGTCTATGATGTCTACGACGGAGACACCTGTTCGATTCTGGTCCCATTCGGGGAAGAGTACCTAAAACTCAAGATCCGTGTTTTGGGCGTTGACACGCCGGAAGTGAAGGTCCGAGGCGCAGCGAAAGGGACAGAGCTCGGAGATCTGGAAGAAAAGGCCGGCGCGCACGTGCGCGAGAAAGTGAAAGCTCTTATCGAGGGGAAAGAGTGCGAAGTCCGTCTCGACAAGTGGGACAAGTACGGAGGACGGGTCAATGGGGTCGTGTTTCTCGAGTCGAGGAAGTACACCACCCTCACCGAGTATCTCCTCGCCAATTACTACGCCAAAGAGTATCACGGCAAAAAGAAGGAGGGCTGGACCGAGGAAGAGCTCGGAAGAATTCTAGCGAACTAAGTGCTACCTCACAGACTCATAACCCGAAGGGTGGGTTATGAGTGTCGACGGAAAGTCTACCTTTCCGTCTTACCGTACATAATCTTCAGTGTGGTGTAGATCAGCTCTCCGGTGAGCTCTTGGATGCCAGAGTTTCTCTCTTCAGAGTCTCCAAGGAAGGCCACGTTAGAGATGTTACCTATCTCGCTGGCAAGACGAGCCGCGATGGTGCGTAGTGTCTCGGAAGTTAGTTTTTGGACGAAGATGACCTTCTTTAGAGCGTGACTAACGACTTCAAAGTCTCTGTCGATCGAGAGAGCGTTATCGGGATTGTAGACGCCATGTAGAGCGTACCACGCCGCCGCGAGATGGAGGTTGGTTGGGTTTCTGGAGACGACTACCACCACGTCTGCTTCGTCGATGTTCCGGATATCCCGAGACTTATTGCGGGAGAAACCTGGCGTTGGATGGTCTTCCCACAGTCCATACGCTTTCAGAAGCTTCTCTTGAGTTCCTTGATCTGTCCTCCATCCCTTAGCAGCATAGCCAAAAGTACTCACGCCAGAGTCGTTGAATTCGGTGTTGTAGAGTTTCACTCCATGCAGGACGCCCAACTGGACCCCAAACTCTCCTCCAGAGATGATTCGCATGTTGACACCTTACGGTTACCTCATCCAACCCTTTAGTACGTGATCTCGTCGGGTTGGATGAAGCCGATGTAGCTTTGGACGTTGGGGTTAAGAGCGTTACCGGTCTCGTAGATGCGGACACCGTCTTGCGGGCAGCCAGGGGCAGGGCAAGACACCGGTACCTTGCCTGTCGGGAACTTCAGACCAGGATACATCGCTTGAACCTGCTTTAGTTCGTACTCCCCGAGAGCTCCGATGCCCGTCGGAGGAGCTGCCCATGGCAGATGGGTCATCTGTTGATAGTCAGAGAAGTCTGTCTTTCCGTAAGACTCTGAGGTGGTGCACCTCATCCGGCAGGTGCCAGAACCAAAGGCACAGACAAATAACACAACCAGAAGAACAGCGCATACCAAAGTGAACGTGTCGATCTTCATGTTTACGCGTGGGAGATTACATACACTCAAGAGGATTAAAGAGCGGAAGAACATAACATAGACACATATCCTCAGTCGAGATGTCTGATACACAGAACCCCCATGAGGTGACCGAGGAGAAGGATACCGATGCTACTTCGACCAAAAACCGTGTTGAAGTAGCATGGAAGCTGATCCTAGAGCAGTACTTTGAGCATGCGAAGAAAGTAGCCGCTCAAGAGGGTGCCGGGATCAGTGTATTTCGCCTTCTCCGAGCTCCGAAGAAAGACGTGTTTAACTGTGAGTACTACTACGCTGAGAAGGACGGGAAGATGTGGAACATGCTTTTCAGCTTCTCTCCGGACGGGAAGCTTTTCCTCGAGAAGTACGACTCAACCAGAACACTCGCTATCTGCGTCCAAATCCCCGTTGGTGTTAGTGGAAACAGCACCTCTGGGAACATTCGATTGTTCTCCATCGATACCGGTAAGGAGATTGACCTCGAGGAGGAGACAGTCGTCGAAGAGATCGAGAAGATGACTCTTCAGGACAAACCTGCCGGGGGAGTCCACAAACGCATCGTTCGCGAAACTGAAGACTAGAGATGTCTTTGAACTAAGAAACGTTTGCGAAAACCCAAGCGTTTCGATCTTAAAGCTGGGAACACACAGCAATAGTATTACCACGTAGGCATGGATGAACTATCGACTTCTTTTACCGTTGTGACCTACAACCTCGACGGGAGAGAGCACAACTACGAGGAGCGCCTCGCAGCTTTCATCAGTCAGATCAAAACACACTCCCCTGATGTGGTTGTCGTTCAAGAGGGAACACGACTGACCTTCGAGAAACTTCTGAGGGAGCTGGGTCATCTTGGCTATAAGCGTCTTCTTCCGGACATTATGCACCATCGTCAGATGGGAGAGATGGTCTTCTCCAAGTTCCCCATCTCCGAGACCAGGTACCTCAGCTTCAAGCTCGCCTCAGACAATCGAGGGTTGACCGTCATCAAGATCGATGTATGGGGACGAAAGGGTATCTGGATCGTTACCTCCCAGTTCGACGAGAAGATCTCGATGAAGAGGCAACAGCTAAACAGCATCCCGGCGCTGTTGAGATTCATCCCTCCGGACGATACTGTCATTTTCGGCGGCGATACCCGCATTCTTGAGTACCAGGATCTCTCTGCGCCTGAGGGGTGGTATGATGCTTGGTACGAGGCTGGGTCGTCGGAACAAAAGTTTACTCTGGACAGCGAAACAAACCTTCTCGCTAACCCTCCGTTCAAAGACCGTCCTGACAGGGTGTGGTTCAGGTTGGGGTCTGAGAGTGGATTGTACTGCTCTGAATGTAAGCTGTTCGGTTATGACTCGCAGACAGCCATCTCTTCCCATTACGGAGTGATCGCCACATTTGAGTTTGAGGATCTCGTCTCAGATGAGTAGGTGAACGCAAGTATGGAGAACCGAAAAAGGTCACGACCGCAATACATCCCTGACACCAATCCCTCTGACCCGAAACGGCCAAGGGAATCACCACCTCTACCGAACGTTGCCGGTAGCGCCAACGCTTAGATCGTAGTCTCACGATATCATTCAGGTGTCTGAATGATATGAAGAGGAATGCACACCTCACACGGAGGAGAGTCGACCGGACTCTTGTAGGATGCGTAGTTTTTGGAGAGCGTCGGTGACGTCTCGAGAAGCGGCCGCTTTGAAGCGAAGATGCGACTTTGACCCTGGTGTGCTCATCAGGTGGTAACCTCGCGCTACATCGGCTGCCGCTTCGGCAAAGTGGTCGTTGGAGATGATGATGTAGGTGGTAAAATTCGAAGTCTCGAGCATCATCCCCAGAGTCACCATCATTCCCACGTCGGCGCCGTCGTTGCGCGTCGAAGGAACCTCGTGGATTGTCACGCGATCATCGTTAACGTACTCTGTTCCGTCGATCTTTCGACCGAGAGGGTGGCCCTTGGAGTAGAACGCGTGAATAGACATTCCGCGTGACCACGTCCTGTTGACGAGCTCCCCGAGAGCAGCGGGTTGGTTCTCGACGTCGATGAGAACGCAGACACAGTGATCGTCGAAGCTGAGACGAAAGTCGGGTTCTGGGCGTTCTACTTCGACTCCGTCCCTTTCAATGGATTTGAGTGCATCAGCGGCAGCCTCTGCTTCCGCTGATTTCTTCCCCGAATGCGGGGAACTGACGAAGATCCTCCCATCAGAGAGTGTGACCTGGGAAACCCACTTGGGATTATGAGCGCTACCTCCTGCCCTTATCGTGGTGTACACAGGAAGCTTTAGCTTGCGCTTCTGGAAGTATTCCTGAAGATCGTTCTTTGAAGACATGCTGGACGTACAAATCAAGCTCACATAATACACTGTCAACCTCTAAACGACACCTCACTTTTATGATGGTGAAGAGTAAGACGGTAAAAATATGAACCGAAGAGAACAGACGTGGATATTCGTGGTTATCATCCTAGGGTTGATAGCGTGGGTTGTATGGTGCTCTTTCATCCCAAAACCATCAGCACTCGATCAGTTCGACATCTCAACAGGAACTGTGTTTAACGGAAACGTCGAAAAGACCTTCACGACCGATACCGC
>Ga0180438_10008003_pt1 | contig 13568 bp, 8 predicted proteins | sample SS_ome_12_FD_132455 | JGI IMG/M metagenome (GOLD analysis project Ga0180438, IMG submission 132455) | Hypersaline lake sediment archaeal communities from the Salton Sea, California, USA - SS_3_D_2 metaG | ecosystem: Environmental > Aquatic > Non-marine Saline and Alkaline > Hypersaline >... | reverse complement strand
GAGCGGTTCAGCGAGGAGGCCGCCCGCGCCGAACAGCGCTACGATGTCACCCCGCGGCGGGTCTTCACCATGACCCGCGGCACCCAGTCGGAAGAGTTCATTTTCATGGGCGTGGCGTTCACCAGCGGCCTGGAGAAGGTGATCCTGCCGTTTGTGGACCGGGGAATCCCGGTCGAGTACGAGCTGGTCCGCTCGATCGCCACGGTGACCGACCAGGAGCGGAAGAAAATCGGCATCGTGCGAACCGACGCGCAGCTTTTCGGCGGGTTCAACTTCCAGATGGGCTCGAGCCGCTCGAACTGGCCTATCGTCGAAGAGCTCCGCAAACAGTACGAAGTTGAAGAAGTCGATCCTTCCAGCCCGATTACCGAGCGGTACGACGCCCTCTTGGCGGTGCAGCCGTCGTCGCTCGGGCCGGAGGAGATGGGCAACTTCCTCGACGCTGTGCAAAGCGGCCAGCCGACGGCGGTCTTCGAGGACCCGTTCCCCATCTTCGCCGCCGAGGTGCCGGCCACCAGCGCCCCCCGCCGCCCGCCCGGCGGAATGAACCCCTTTATGGGCGGGCAGCCGCCGGAAAAGGGCAACATTTACCCGCTCTGGGCCGCGCTGGGAGTCGATTTCAGCGACGACCAGGTGATTTGGCAGGACTATAATCCCTACCCCAAGCTGAGCCACCTGCCCAGGGAGTTCGTCTTCGTCGACGAGGGCCAGGCGGTGGGCAGTGAGCCGTTCAACGAGTCGGCGGCGATCAGCTCGAAGCTCCAACACCTGCTCTTCCCCTTCCCGGGATCGATCAACAAGCTGCACGCCTCGAACATGCAGTTTTCCGGCCTCGTGCGGACCGGCGACACCACCGGCACGGTCCGCTTCTGGGAGGTCATGCAGCCGTCGATGTTCGGCGGCATGGGACCGCTCAATCCCAACCGCCGCCAGATACCCACCCAGGTCTCCTACGTGCTGGCGGCCCACATCCAAGGGAAGCTGCCGGAGGCGGCCGCCGCTGACGAGGTCGAAGACAAGCAGGAGTCGAACGGCGACAGCGAGGACGCAGAGGAGAAAAAGCGCGCGGAGCGCTCGATCGACGTCGTGCTCGTGGCCGACATCGACATGCTGCACCAGGAGTTCTTCCGGCTCCGCGAGATGGGCGACGTGCCCGAGGCGGGAATCCAGTTCGATTTCGACAACGTCACCTTCGTGCTCAACGTGCTCGACGTGCTGGCCGGCGACGAGCGCTTCCTGGAGATCCGCAAGCGGCGGCCCCAGCACCGTACGCTCAAGCGGATCGAGGAGCAAACCGAGCAGGCCCGCGAGAAAACGGCCCAGACGATCGAAGAGCTGCGGGACGAGTTTGACAAGGCCAAGGAGGAGGAGGAAAAGCGGCTGAAGGACCAGATTGCCAAGCTCGAGGAAGAGATGAAGAAAGAGGCAATCCCCACCCAAGAGGTCCTGATCCGCGTGGCGATGACCCAGCAGGAAGGCCAGCGCCGCATGGACGCCAAGCTGGAGCGGCTGGAGCAGGAGCGCGACCGGAAGATCAACCAGATCGAGACCGACCTGAACCTGCAAGTGCGCAGCGTCCAGGACCGGTACAAGATGTGGGCGGTGTTGTTGCCGCCGATCCCGCCGCTGTTGGTGGCGTTCGTCGTCTTCCTCACCCGCCGCCGCCGCGAGCGCGAAGGCGTCGCCCGCACCAGGCTGCGGTCGTGAAGAGTTGAGGGTTGAAAGTTGAGTGTTGAGAGTTGAGAGCTGAAAGCTGAAGGCTGACAGCCCAACGAGGAGACTTCAGATACGATGAGCGAGACTGCGAAGACGATCACGTTCGTGGCCGTGGCGGCGGTGGTAGGGCTGGTTGCCTTTCTGAGCCGGCCTTCGCCGCCGGCGCCCTCCGCCGAAGGCATGGTCGGCAAGGAATTGTTTCCCGAGTTCACCGATCCCCTGGCGGCGGCCAGCCTGGAGATCCTCGAGTTCGACGAGGACACCGCCAGCGTGCGGCCCTTCAAGGTTGCCCAGGTCGGCGGACGCTGGTCGATCCCCTCGCACGACAACTACCCGACCGACGCCCAAAACCAGCTTGCCGACGCGGCGGCCGGGCTGATGGGATTGACCGCGCTCGAGGTGGCCAGCGACAGCCCCGGCGACCATCAACTGTTCGGCGTCGTCGACCCCGAGAAGGCCACGTCGGGCGCCTCGGGCGTCGGCACGCTCGTGACCATGAAAGACAAAGGCGACAAGACGCTCCTGTCGCTGGTGATCGGCAAGGAAGTGCCCGACCGCGACGGCCTCTGCTACGTCCGCCGCACCGGCCAGGACCCCGTCTACACGGTGGCCGTCAAAACGGACAAGATCTCCACCGACTTCGAGGACTGGATCGAAGAAGACCTCCTGAAGCTCAGCAGTTGGGACATCGACAAGATCGAGGTCCGCGACTACTCGGTCGATGTGCTGGCCGCCAACCCCATCGATGAGCGAGGCCGCCTGACTCTCGATTATAACGACACGGGCGATCCCAAATGGAAGCTGGAGGAAGACCTCATCTTCGATGATCGCGTCCAGGATTGGGTTCCCAACCCTCAGCCGATGACCGACCAGGAAGAGCTCGACACCGAGAAGCTCGACGAGATGCGGCGGGCGCTGGACGATCTGAAGATCGTCGATGTGGCCAAAAAGCCCGAGGGCTTGAGCGGCGACCTGCGAAACCTCGAAGGAGCCGAGACGTTCCTCAGCAACCGCGAGGCGGTGCTCTCGCTCCAGGATCGCGGCTTCTATCCCGTCCGCTGGCAAGGCAACCTGGAACTGGTCTCCAACCAGGGCGAGATCCACGCCGTCACCGACGAGGGCGCGAGATACATCCTCCGCTTCGGCAACATCGCCGGCACCGGAAAGGCGAGCAAGAAGGACGAGGGCGACGCCGACGAGGGCGACGCCGACACCGACCAAGGCGAAGCGGAGGAAGCGGAAGCGGACGAGGCCGGCGATTCCGACGGCGGCGTCAACCGCTTCCTCTTCGTCATGGCCGAGTTCGACCCGGACGCCTTCGAGAAACCCGAGCTGGAGCCCTTACCGGAAAAACCCGCCGAAGCGGCAACCGACGAAGCGGAGAAGAAGGACGCCGAGAGTGAAAAGAACGACGAGGCTCCGGCAAGCGAGGAAGCGTCCGACGCCGCCGACACCAACAGCGACGAGCCCGAAGCTTCCGAAACCACCCAGGAAGGAGAGTCCAAGGAAGGGGACGAGAAGTCCGAGGCGCTGAAGGAGTACGAGGCCGAAGTCGAGCGGATCGAAAAGGAAAACAAGCGGAAGCAGGAAGAATACGACGAAAAGATCAAGAAGGGCGAGGAGAAGGTCAAAGAGCTCAACGACCGCTTCGCCGATTGGTACTACGTGATCTCCAACGACGTCTACCAGAAGATCCACCTCAGCCGCAGCGACGTCGTCAAGAAGAAGGAAAAGGAGGAAGAGGAGGAGAAAAAGGACGAAGCGGCCGAACCAGGTACCACCGACGAAGCTGCCCCTGCGGCCGACACGCCCGCCGCCGAAACCGCCGAACCGCCCGCCGAGGACGCGGCCACAGAGATGCCGGCCGAGGACAAGCCGGACGAGGAAACGCCGGCTGTGCAAGAGGCGGCTCAGCCACAACCGGGCGACACACAGCCGGCTGAGGAGAAAGCACCCGAGAAGACACCCGCAGACGACTCGGCGAAATAGCAGGTCGGCCGTCTCGGCCGACCTACTCGAAATATCTCGGCGTGGTCACCTTGGTGACTGCGGACAGCTTCTCGGCAAGTTCTTCCGCGTCGAGGGCGAGCAGCGGGCTGATCTCCACCGCCACGCCGTCGGCCACTTCCACGCCCGCCCGGCGAAGCCAGCGGCTGTGAAGCGCGATCAACTGGGCCTTGACGCTCTCGGCCGTGTCTTCTTTGTGGCCGGGGGCGTTTTTGAGCGGGCCGAAATGCTCGGCCGCGTCCACTTCGACCACGATCGCCCGCTCAGCCGACGGCAAGAGGTCGAAAATGAACCGCTCGAACTTGATCGCGTTCGGTTCCTCGGGCTCGACCAGGGCGCCCGAGTCGTCGACGTACGCGACCCTCTTGTGAGCGACGTGAAACGGCAGCGCGTCGGCCGAATCGGCCATCCGGGCCAGGAAGCCGAGATCCATCACGTGCACCGCGATGCTGCCGGCCCAGATCGCCAGCGAACCGTCCGGCTTGCGGCGATCGGCAATCTCGTCGGGCAGGTCGCTGTATTCGATCACCAGCAGGCGGCCGTCCACCTCGACCACGTTGCCGACGCGATCCAGCGGCGTCTTTTTGGCCACCACCTGGCTGGAAAGCTCTGAAGAAGCCAGCAAGTGATAGCCGATAAACTCCGGCCCGCAGACGTCGACCAACGGGTTGTCGACCTGGAAATAGAAGGCGTGCCGGACGCCGCGGCGGCGGAGCTCGTCGAGCGTTCCGCTTGCGGCCAGCGCGGCGAGCATGCCGCCGTGGCCGTCTGGGCTGAGCGCGAGCTGGTCGCGATCGGCCAACAATAGCTCGCCCGTCGCGGCATCCACCGCCGGCATCGTCCCCTGGCAAAACACGCGGAAGTCGCCCTCGGCCAGCCCGAAGCGGTCGTGCTCCTGGAAAAACGCGACCGTCTCCGCGTGCGTGGCGGGACTGGTCATCAGGCACAGCGGGATGGAAGAGCCGTAGCGGCGGGCGGCGGCGAGGATCTTTTCGACGTGGATCTGGAAGATCGTCTTGCCGGAGACCGGCCCGAGGGGAAACATTCCCTTGGGGTGGTCGAATCCCAGCCGGGTGCCCTGCCCTCCGGCTACCAGGATCACCCCCGCTTCCCCCGCTCGCAATGCCGCCTCGCCGCGGCGGCGGGCCTCGTCGGGGGTAAAGCGATTGTTGGGGTCGCCCAGCCGGAACGCGGGCGGCTCTCCCGCCCGATCGGCCAGGGCGCAAACGTCCGTTTGCTTCTCCTTCCGGCGGTAAAGTCGGGCGATCAGCTCCAGATCGATCGCCCCGATCTGCTCGGCCAGCGACCGCCGTCGCCGATCGTCCAGTTCGTCCCAAAAGCGCAGCAGATGCTCTTGGCCGAACCGCCCCAACCAATCAAGGAGTTGCTCCCCGTTCATCATGCTTCAAGGCTCGACCCGGCGGGTCGTTTGACAGTGGGTAGGCAACCGTTGTGCTTTGGCTAAAGCGCAAGCGATCCGAGCGGAATCCGCAGCCCATCATAGGCCAGTTCGACGCCGTCGGGTAGGGACCGGTTGGTCGCCTCGTGTTCCAGGTCGTGGGTGGCGTGGGTCAAGAGCGTCCGCCGCGGGGCCAGCCGCTCGATCACGGCCAGCGCCTCGTCCACGTTCAGATGAGCCACGTGCGGCCGCCGCCTGAGACAGTCCAGGATCAGCACGTTCAGCCCCTCCAGCCGTGCCATGCTCTGCGGCGGAATCTCCTTGACATCCGTGCAGTAGGCCACGTCGCCAAAGCGGAAGCCCAGCGTCACGGAGCGCCCGTGCAATAGCCGCACCGGCACGAGCGTTGCTCCCAGGAGCGGGAACGGCTCGGTCCCGATCCGGCGGAAAACCAGCTTGGGAATGCCCCCGGCCGGGTACTCCTGCACCTCCGGATCGAAGGCGTAGTCGTACGCCTGGCGAATCCGCTGCTCGACGTCGTCCTCGCAATAGACGGGCAGTCCGCCGTCGAGATGCTGGGGGAAGGTCCTTACGTCGTCCAGCCCGAACAGGTGGTCGGCATGTGCGTGGGTGAACGCCACCGCGTGCACCAGCCCGATCCGCTCGCGGATCAACTGTATGCGGAGGTCGGGCGGGGTGTCGATCAAGAGATTGCCCCGCGGAAGTCCTACCACGACGGCGCAGCGCGTGCGGTTGTTTCGAGGGTCTCGGCTGGTGCAGACAGCGCAGCCGCAGCCGATCACCGGCACCCCGTGCGACGTGCCCGTTCCTAAGAAAACCAGCCGGCCGGCGATGTCTTGATGGAAGAGTTCGTTGGACAAAAGCAAACCGGGGAATTTAGAGAATATGCGAAAATGGAGGCATTGATGCTGGAGGCGGAAGCCGCCAGCGATCCGCAAGACGCTACGTCGGTCAAGCGCTATTCTCGCCGCCGTGCGGTCACGTCGGCAAGTGTGCCCGGCCAGACCGCAGATTCAACCCTTCTGGGTGGTGTGGTTCACGAACAACCCTTCTTGACCGAGCGTAGCGAAGGATGTAATTTGCGTGGTTACGCCGATTTGCGCTCATTCACTTAGCTCCGTCTAAGTTGCCATGGAACTGCTGGAACGCCTTCTGGAAATCTTTGCCGACTTGTTCTCGGGCATCAGCCGGGGGGTCGAGCGGGGGGTCACCTCGATCTTCGGCTCTTCCAACGCCCGATATCTGAAAAAACTCCAGCCGAAGGTCGAGGCGATCAACGCCCGCGAGGCCCAATACCAGCAGATGACCGACGCGGAACTCCGCGAGCAGACGGACAAGTTCCGCAAGCGTCTGGCGGCGGGGGAGACGCTCGACGACCTGCTGATCGAGGCGTTCGCGGTCTGCCGCGAGGCCGGCCGCCGCGTGCTCGGCATGCGGCACTACGACGTGCAATTGATGGGCGGCATGGTCCTGCACAGCGGGGCCATCGCCGAGATGGTCACCGGCGAAGGGAAGACGCTCGTGGCCACCCTGCCGGCGTATCTGAACGCCCTGGAGGGCAAGGGCGTCCACGTCGTCACCGTCAACGACTATCTCGCCCGCCGCGACATGGAGTGGATGGGCCCGCTCTACATGTCCCTCGGCCTCACCGTCGGCACCATCCAGAGCAACATGCCGGCGGACAAGCGCCAGGAGGCCTACTCCTGCAACATCACCTACGGCACGAACAATGAGTTCGGCTTCGACTACCTCCGCGACAACATGCGTCACGCCGCCCGCGGCGACGAGAACTATCCCCCCCACACGCAGCAAGTGCAGGGACCGCTGCACTACGCGATCATCGACGAGGTCGACAACATCCTCATCGACGAGGCCCGCACGCCGCTGATCATCTCCGGTCCGGCACACGACGACGTCACCCGCTACCGCCGGGCCGACCAGATTGCGCGGGCGCTGAAGCGTGACCTCCATTTCGAGGTCAACGAGAAGGAGCACTCCTCGCACCTTAGCGACGAAGGGGTGCGAAAGGCCGAGGAACTGGCGGGCGTGGAGAGCTTCTACACCGCCGGCAACATGGAGTGGCCGCACCTGATCGACAATGCCCTGAAGGCCCATCACCTCTACAAGCGCGACGTCAACTACGTCGTCCAGGACGGCGAGGTGATCATCGTCGACGAGTTCACCGGGCGGCTGATGCCGGGGCGGAACTGGAGCGACGGCCTGCACCAGGCCGTCGAGGCCAAGGAAGGCGTCCGCGTCAAGGAGGAAAACCAGACCCTGGCCACCATCACCCTGCAAAACTTCTTCAAGCTCTACAAGAAGATCGCCGGCATGACCGGCACGGCGATGACCGAGGCCGCCGAGTTCTGGAAGATCTACAAGCTCGACGTCATCAGCATCCCCACCAACAAGATCCTGCACCGGGTGAATCACCCCGACCTGATCTACCGCAGCGAGCGGGAAAAATACTACGCCATCGTCGAGGAGATCGAGCGGATCCACAAGTGGGACGTGCTTGTGGCCGACAACGGCGAGGAACACTGGGGCACGGTCGTCGCCGAAGACGACGGCGAAATCCAGTTCCGCGCCAAAGGAAGCAAGGACGTCGAGCGCGTCCGGCGGGCGAAAATCCGGCAGGTCGACCGGCGCGGGCGGCCGATCCTGGTGGGCACGGTCTCGATCGAGCGAAGCGAGTTGATCTCCGGCATGCTCGACAAGAAGGGGGTTAAGCACCAGGTGCTCAACGCCAAGCACCACCAGCGCGAGGCGGAGATCGTCGCCCAGGCCGGCCGCAAAAGCGCCGTCACCATCGCCACCAACATGGCCGGCCGCGGCACCGACATCATCCTCGGCGGAAACCCGGAAGCGATGGCCTGGGCTACCCTCCAGGAGAAATACCCCACCCGGCTGGAAGTCCCGCGGGAAGAATGGGACGCCCTCGTCAATGAGATCGAACGGCGCGAGCAGATGAAGGCCGAGGGCCGCGAGGTGGCCACCATTGGCGGCCTGTACATCGTGGGTACCGAGCGGCACGAGGCGCGGCGGATCGACCTCCAGCTTCGCGGCCGCTGCGGACGCCAGGGTGATCCCGGCAGCAGCCGCTTCTTCCTCTCGCTGGAAGACGACCTGATGCGGATCTTCGCGGGCGAATGGGTCAGAAACGTGCTCACCCGCCTGGGAATGGAAGAAGGCCAGGCGATCGAAAGCCGCATGGTCACCCGCCGCATCGAAGGCGCTCAAAAGAAGGTCGAAGAGCGGAACTTCGAAATCCGCAAGAACCTGCTCGAATACGACGAAGTCATGGACGAGCAGCGGAAGCGCGTCTACACCTACCGGCAGAACATCCTCAACGGCGACGACTGCAAACGGCTGATCCTGGACATGATCGAGGGCCAGATCAACCGCTACCTCGATCAATTTCTCAGCAAGGACTACGGGGCGGAGTCGTTCGCCGGCTGGGCCGGCAAGCAACTGGCCATCGAGCTCGACCCCCGCGACTTCCGCAACATGGATTTCCACCTCGCCGAGTCCCACGCCAAGGATGAGGCCGAACGGATGGCCGAGGGCCAGGTGCTCGACATGATCGAAGAGAACCTGCCCGACGACGTCGACCCCAAGGAGTGGAACTGGGAAGCGCTGGCCAAAGGCGCCAACACCCGCTGGCGGCTGAGCCTCCGTGACCGCGACCTCCGCAAGGTCGGCCGCGAGGGGGTGGCCGAGCTGTTGATCGACAAGGCGCAGGAGGCGATCGGCAAAGTCGACCTCGGCCGCGGCGCCCGCTTCCTCGAACCCGACTTCGGCCTGCTCACCGCCTGCGCCTGGGTGAAACACAAATTCGGCATCGAAATCGCCCCCGACGACGTCCGCGATCTCGAACCCGCCGGGCTCAAAGAGCTCGTCCGCGCCAGAGCCGAGGAGGCCTACGAGGAAAAAGAGGTCGAATTCCCGGTGATGGCCGGGCTGTACCACTTCACGATGCGCGACGCCGGCGGCCACAAGCGCTACGACCGCGAGAAGCTCGTCGCCTGGGCCCGCGACCGCTTCGGCGTCGAGCTCTCGCTTGAGGACGTGAAAAACAAGCAGCGGCATGAAATCCGCGATCTGCTGGTGCGGCAAAGCCAGCAGGCCGCAACCCACGGCCGTCGGACACTCGAAGAGATCTGCCGTCGCCTCGACGAGCTCTACGGCGACGAGCTGGACGAGGAGACGTCGCGGCAGCGGCTCCGCGGAAACGGCCAGATCCGCTCGCTCTCCGACTGGCTCGAAAAGGAGTTGCACTTCGAGCTGTCGCCGGAAGAAATGGCCCGGCTCGGCCGCGACGAGCTCCGCCGCCGGCTGACCACGGCCGTCCAGGAGCGGTTCCGCCCCGAGATGCGGAAGATGGAGCGGGCGCTGATCTTGCAGCTCCTCGACACCGCCTGGAAAGACCACCTGCTGGTGATGGACCACCTCCGCAGCAGCGTCGGTCTCCGCGGCTACGCCCAGGTCGACCCCAAGGTGGAGTACAAACGCGAGGGTATGCGGACCTTCGAGGCGATGTGGACGTCGGTGGGCGAGCGGGTGACGGACCTGATCTTCCGCATGGAGCAGCTCGACGAGGGTTTCGTCGGCTCGACCTGGACGGAGTCGGAAGCGATCCACGAAGACGCCCCCGGCGCAACCGAAATCGCCGAGCAGCAGCAAGCGGCCATCGACGGCACGCAGGCCGACCGCAAGCCCCAGCCCATCCGCAACCGCCAAGAGCGCGTCGGCCGCAACGATCCCTGCCCCTGCGGCAGCGGCAAGAAATACAAGCGCTGCTGCGGGCGTGGGGGGGCATGATCTGAAAGAGATGTGATGTATCTCCCCGACGCCGACCATGCGATCATCTTTCGAGAGAAGCTCGTTCAGTACCTGTTGAATCTCGATCACCCGGACGGCGCGTCAAAGGCAGTGGTGCTTGGCCACGCCGGTTTTTCGGCGGATCGCCCCGAGGAACTTGAACTCGCTCTGCGAACACAACACCTTTCCTTCGTAGCAAAGAGAGGCAAGCACTCCGAATTCGGACAGAAATACGAGATCGTCGGCCCGTTGACGGGTCCCAGCGGTCTCGTAATGGCCCGATCAATCTGGGATCATCCGGCATGAAGATGCTGTTCCCCGCTTGATTACGCTGGTTCCGGAGAAGGAAAAATGATCGCACTTTACAGCCGAGTCATTGTGACCAAGCCAATCCCCGAAGAGAATCTCTCTGCCGGCGACGTCGGCACAGTGGTGGAAGAATATCGCGACCGTCAGGGCAAGATCATCGGATATGAGTTGGAGATCTTTTCCGCCGATGGACATACGTTGGCCGTATGTTCCGTGCGGGCGGACGCGGTGCGTGAGGCGACGCCAACGGATCGCCTTTGTTCACGCAGGGAAGAAGCGCCGGTGTGATGCCGCTCGATTTGACTCTAGTACCCGGCGACCGCCATTTCGCGGAAGTAGAGCGGTTGAAATGGAAAGAGTGGTGACCGGGAAAGGATTCCCCCCGTGCCGTATCTGTTCAATCTTGTTTACCTGCTCCTGATCCTGCTGGCCTTGCCGTGGCTCGTGTGGCAGGCGGTGCGGAAAGGGAAGTATCGCGAGGGCTACGCCGCCAAATTCTTGGGGCGAGTGCCTCGGCGAAGCGGGGAGAAAACCTGCCTCTGGCTGCACGCCGTCAGCGTGGGAGAGGTTAACCTCTTGGCGCCCTTGCTGCAGAAGATCGAGCGGCAGCGCCCGGAGTGGCAGTGCGTCCTTTCGACGACCACCACGGCCGGGATGCGAGTCGCCCAAAAAAAGTATGCCGGGCTGGCCGTCTTCTACTGCCCTTTGGACTTCAGTTGGGCCGTCCGGACGGCGATGCGGCGGATTCGCCCCGACCTGCTCGTGCTGGCCGAGCTGGAGCTGTGGCCGAACCTGGTTCGGGCCGCCCGCGACCACGGGGCGCGCGTGGCCGTGGTCAACGGTCGGCTCGGCGAGCGGAGCTTTGGCGGCTACCGGCGGATCCGTTGGCTCGTGAAGCGTCTGCTGGGAGAGATCGACCTGCTGGCCGTGCAAGACGAGGCCTACGCCGACAGGTTCCTACGGCTGGGCGCGCGGCCGGAGTCGGTGCGGGTGACCGGCTCGCTGAAGTATGACGGGGCCGAGACCGACCGCCTCAATCCGGCCACCGTCCACCTGGCCGAGCTGGCCGGTCTTGACAACGACGACGCGGTCCTGCTGGCCGGCAGCACGCAAGAGCCGGAAGAAGCATATTGCCTGGAGACATATCGCCAGCTCCGCGGCCGGTGGCCCCGTTTGCGGCTGGTGATTGTGCCGCGACACCCGGAGCGTTTTGCGGCGGTCGCCCGGCTCCTGGATGAGTCGCGCCTGCGGTGGCAGCGGCGGAGCCGGCTGGAGGCCGAGGGGCCGGATCGCAGTGCCCGGGTTCTCCTGGTCGACGCACTCGGGGAGTTGAGCGCATGGTGGGGGACGGCTCGGATCGCCTTCGTCGGCGGCAGCCTCGGCACGCGAGGCGGCCAGAACATGATCGAACCGGCCGCCTATGGGGCCGCCGTCTCGTTCGGGCCGAACACGTGGAATTTTCGCGACGTGGTTGACCGGCTCCTGGAGCGTCGGGCAGCCGTCGTGGTCCGCGATCAAGAGGAGCTGACCGCCTTCGTCGGCCAATGCCTGGAAAAGCCCGAAGAGGCCGCCACCCAAGGCCGTCGCGCCCAGGAGCTCGTCCGCGAGCAGTTGGGGGCGACCGAGCGGACGTTGGATTTGCTGGCGGGGCTGCTGGAAGCCCCGCCTGGGGCTGCTCCCCCCGGCCACATCTCTGCCCGAGGGCCGCTTGGCGCGGTTGCTGCGGACGGCCGCGGCCGACTATAATAGCTCCTCCGATTGGCCGGCACGCAAGACCGGCGCGACCACTGTTCCAGAAGGAGGTATTCCCGTGGCGAGGGGAAAGTCGTTGTTCACGAGCGAAGCGGTCAGCATGGGCCACCCCGACAAGCTGGCAGACCAGATTTCCGACGGCGTGCTGGACGCGCTGTTTGCCGGCGATCCGTACAGCCGGGTGGCGTGCGAGACGTTGGTGACCACGGGCGTGGCCGTGGTTGCCGGCGAGATCACCAGCCGCGCGGTCGTCAACTATCCCGACGTCGTTCGCCAGGTGATCCGCGACGTGGGCTACGTCGACGACGAGATGGGGATCAACGCCGACACCTGCGCCGTGATGCTCTCCTTGGACCGGCAGAGCCCCGACATCGCCCAAGGGGTCGACGCGAACGATGCGGCGGGCAAGGACGTTGGGGCGGGCGACCAGGGACTGATGTTCGGCTACGCCTGCGACCACACGCCCGAGCTGATGCCGCTGCCGATCGCCCTGGCCCATCGCGTCACCAACCGCTTGACCGCGCTGCGCCAGGCCGGCGACGCCGCCTGGATCCGCCCGGACAGCAAGAGCCAGGTGACGGTCGAGTTCGACGGTCCCCGCCCGATCCGCGTCCACACGGTCGTGGTCTCCACGCAGCACAGCCCCGACGTCACGCATCGAGAGATCCGCCAGTACGTCATCGAAAACGTGATCAAGCCGGAGCTGCCGGCCGGACTCGTTAACGGCGAGATCAAGTATCACGTCAATCCGACGGGCCGGTTTGTGACCGGCGGCCCGCACGGCGACTGCGGCCTGACCGGCCGCAAGATCATCGTCGACACCTACGGCGGCTGGGCCCGGCACGGCGGCGGCGCGTTCAGCGGCAAGGACCCGACGAAGGTCGACCGCAGCGCGGCGTACATGGCCCGCCACGTGGCCAAAAACCTCGTCGCCGCGGGGCTGGCCGAGCGCTGCGAGGTCCAGTTGGCCTACGCCATCGGCGTGGCCGAGCCGGTGAGCGTGGCGGTCGACAGCGACGGCACCGGCAAGGTCGACGACGACCGCCTCTGCGAGCTGGTCCGCGAGCTGTTTCCCCTCACGCCCCGCAGGATCATCGAGTACCTCGACCTGAGGCGGCCGATCTACCAATTGACCGCGGCCGGCGGGCATTTCGGTCGCAGCGAGCCGGAGTTCAGTTGGGAGAAAACCCACCGCGTCAAAGACCTCCAGGAAGCGGCCGGGTTCGAAGCAGCCGCAAAGTAGCAAGGGGTGAGGGACGAGGGACGAGGGGTGAGCGGCCGCTGTTGCATCTCGGGTGCTGAACCCTGGACCCTGAACCCTCTTCCTCTCGCCGAGGCGCGAATGGCATGACGATGCCGGCCGACTCGCTGGTGAGCGCCGACGCCGAATTCCGCGGCGCTCGGGTCGAGCGGCCGGCGGTGGATCTGTTGCGTTGGACGGCGGCCGGCCTACTGGGGGCGCTGGCGATGGCTGCCCTTGTGCTCTGTTGGCGGCGGTTGGGCGGCGGACTGTCGCGGCCGCTCGCCCTGCCCGCAATGGCCG
>Ga0180438_10008000_pt1 | contig 13574 bp, 10 predicted proteins | sample SS_ome_12_FD_132455 | JGI IMG/M metagenome (GOLD analysis project Ga0180438, IMG submission 132455) | Hypersaline lake sediment archaeal communities from the Salton Sea, California, USA - SS_3_D_2 metaG | ecosystem: Environmental > Aquatic > Non-marine Saline and Alkaline > Hypersaline >... | reverse complement strand
GATTTAGTCGATCTTTTCCATCTTTTTCATCGCAGATATCTTCAGATATCTGCTCAAAAAAATCTGAAAAATCTCGTCTAAATCTGTCGCGCTAAATCAAAGATTTGGTAGCAAACACGGGTCCTAATGTCTTCATAAGTTTCTCCTTGTTGCTATAAAAACTATTCTTCTTGGGTGCCTTCCATGATCGTCACCATCAGAGTGGTACTACGGGGAGAGCCTGATACGATGACCTTCGTCCCTTCAAAACCTTTGATCTGATAGAGAAGACCGACCCGATTTCGAATTTCAGAGATGTCGCTCTGCGCTAGAGGCCGATTCAAAAAAGGATAGACGAGCTTCTGCAATTGCTCCGAAGAAATTTTTTCATTCCCGTTAAAAACAATCTGATTTGCCTGAACAGTAGCCCCTCCTTCAAGAACAAGCTCAGGAGGCAGGGCCCCTTTTTTCTGGCCTGCTCCACCAGGCGGCATCTGCTCAACCTGTGGAGGCTGGGCCTGCCCAAACAATGTGAATAAAAGAAGTGCTGATGAAACTAGGGTGGCCATATGTATCTACCTCATTGCAACCAATCCTCTGTTTCTTGATAATGGTAAGTGTGAATCGAGTCAAGGCAATCCTTTTAATCGCAGGCGGCGGTGAGCGTTTTGAAAGCCCTCTCCCCAAACAGTTCTATCCATTAAAGAATCGAAAAGTCTACTTGCGCACACTCGACGCTTTTGTCGCGTCAGGGCTTTTTGAAGAAATCATTCTTGTTTCCCCCTCAGAATATCTTGAACTTGTCCAGGAAGAGGTGGGCGATCTCGCTAAAGTTTGCTGCGGGGGAAACACCAGACAAGTGTCTTCTTACCTAGGACTTCTAGCATGTGGCAAAGAGACCGATATTGTGGTGATCCACGATGGAGTGCGCCCGCTCGTATCTCAGAGGATTCTGCATGAAAACGTAGAAGGGGCTATACAGTATGGCGCAGTCGACACCTGTATCTGTTCAGCTGACACCCTTGTCTATGCACCCAGCGGCGAAGTGATTGAGTCGATACCAAACCGCTCTGACTATTTGAGAGGACAGACCCCCCAAAGCTTCTCCTACCCACTCATTTTAAAGGCTCACGAAAAAGCTCGCGGGAAGATCGAAGCAACAGACGATTGCAAGCTAGTGCTTGAGCTTGGCCACAAAGTGCATGTCGTGAAAGGCGAAGAGACCAACATCAAGATCACCTCCCCATCAGATCTTGCCATCGCTGAGAAGCTTACTGGCGAAAGAGAATATCAGCTCTCTTGATGCGCCTTCAAAAGATGCCCTGAAGAAAATCGATCGATCAGCTTGTTGAGTGGATCAACGCCCCCCTTCGCCGGCTCTTGATCGACGACCACTTTGATCGTATTGAGCCCGTCAACTACATTGTGCTTTTCCAAGTAGATCAGATTGCCTTCAGTATTATAAATGCCCACATCAATTGAATCATCGACAGGAACGGCATACTCATTCCCTTCTTCATCGCAGCGCCACTTTTGATGAAGCGACTGGATGGTAACCTCGTACTGCCCACTTTCGGTTTCCTTATAGGTGACACTCGCCGTCCGATTCACATAAAGAGTGATTGTCTCAAAGAGCTCCTCAACCAATCGCTTTTCAGCCGCAGAAGCCTTTTCTTTTAAACGAGAGACTAAATCCACAGACCGTGTGAAAGGAGGCTTTTGAAAGGCAACATCATCGATGTAATCACGCAACACTGCATTCAGCTTTTCTTCTCCAAGCACATCTTTGAGATGATAAAAAGCAAGCGTCCCCTTCTGATAGCAGATGTAAGCTTGATTCTCATTGAGCATAAGGGGCAGCTCTTTCTTCGATTCCATGCTTCGGCCATAAAGATATTTATCGAGCTCATATTTCAGAAATTTTTGCATCTGCTCTTCACCAACCTCTTTCTCGAGAACCATGAGCGCCGAGTATTGAGCGAGTGATTCAGAAAGCATCGAGGCTCCTTGAACCATGCCTGACACAACCTGATGCCCCCACCACTGATGTGCCACTTCGTGCGCTGTGATGTAGAACGGATAGTTGATGTCTTCTGGATCGTTAGGGTCTACCTTTGCGATGAAGCCAAGCGACTCTGAATAAGGGACTGTATTCGGAAATGACTGCGCAAACCCCCGATACCTTGGAAACTCGATGATCCTCATCTGCCGAAACTGATAGGGAGAAAAGTGAGTGGTGTAGTAGTCGAGAGACTTTTTCACTCCATCAATCATTGCATCGATGTTGAGTGTATGAGTGGGATGGTGGAAGATCTCGATATTGACCCCATTCCATGTATCGCGCGCTACAACGTAGCGCCCCGAAAGAATCGCATAAAAAGGAAGCATGGGACAATCCATTTTGTAATGGAAATAACGGCGCCCATTTTCTACCCATTCTGCCTCTAAGTAGCCGGGTGCGATGGCAATCTGATCTTCACATGTACTCACAGTTGCCTCAAAGTCGATCCAGTCCCCCTCCTTTGTGAAGAAGTTATGAGAAAGAGCTTCTGTGTTATCAATGGAAGCTAAGATTTCTTTTTCTTCTAAATGATGCTTTTTCCTTGCTTTTGCATCAGAGAGCTCCATTCGCGCGTTATATCCAACAGACGGGAAATAGTCTGAGTTATTGAAGAAAGTCCCATTTTCCACAATTTCCGTGGAAAAGGATCCTAAGTTTTGAAACCCCTTGGACTCGACAATAAGAGAAAAAGAAAAACTCACCGATTCTCCCGGCAAAAGAGCCTCATCAAGACCATAGATTTTAACTCCTAATCGTTCATCCTCTTCAGCAACTTTTGCAGACTTTGACCACTCCAACTTTGTAAAAGTCACATCCGATGGAAGGTTAACAACCAGTGTTTCGATCGGCTCGTTGGATTGGTTTGTATATTGATAGGTTCCTTTCGTCTTCATCATACGTGCATGAGGGAAGAGATCCACCTCAACAACTACCGAAGAGAGTTTAGGTTGGATCCTCGCCTTATACTTTGAATAGCCGATTTCGTAATCGAGCCTCTCTTTATTAACCATTTTTTTGGTCTTATAAGTATTGAGAACGTGTGTGTTGTAGTAGATAAATCCGCCTAGAAGAAGCCATGCGGAAAGACCCACACTAAGAAGCGACTTATGAACCGGAGCGATCCGAGTGCGAAATTCGCAGATGCGATCTTTCCATTGGATAATCACTCCCCTTTGCCATAAAAGAACTGTTACGATTGCCAAACAAAAATGAAAAGACCCCCAATAAAGAGTATAGATCGAAAATGGCCAGGCTATAGGGCCAAACCCGTTCATATCTGAGTAGAAAGCAGTAGGTAGTCTGCCGATGAGATATAGCCCCTGATCAAAACCAAAGGAGGGGAGCCAGAAAATAAGACAGTAGTAAAAGAGGACAAAGCAGTGGCCAAGATGTTTATTTTTTGCGACCGTTTGCGCCCACAAAACAAACACGCATCGAAGGATCCAACCTGGAAGTGTGTAGATTAGCAGGCCCTTGGCATAGATCGACCATTCAAAGGAGTGGTAGCCTCGACAAATTTGAAAAAGCACCGACGAAGCGAAGATAAGCCCGATCAAAAACAGCTGAATTAGGAAAAGGCAACCCAGCTTCGAGAGATACAAGAAAAGAGGCGATACCGGCTTAGAATCGATTAGCTCATGAATCCGATGTCCTCGATCTTTCCAAACAAGCTCTCCCCCATAAAAAGTGGTAATGATCAAAACGAAAAGGCCAAATGAGCCTTTGATCACGTCAAGGACCTGGTAAGTAACCGGCAATGTCTCTGTCCCAAAGAGCTTTCCTATAGTCCCACTCACCGCAAACACATAGAAGATTCCGCATAGCAGGATGATTAGAAAATAGAGATTAGAAAATGCCTGTTTAAATTCAGAAAGGGCCAACTGCCAAAACACCTTCCATGAATCAGGGCTGAGATGAATTTTGAGCAGATTGAGCTTTTTCGAACAAATTGAAACGCCCTCATTCTGTTTTTTCTTCTCTTTAGCAAAGTGAAATGGATTGAAAAGAGTGTATCCCAAAAAAAGAAAGAAAGCACCAGCCCCTACCCAGAACAGTCGATTGATCAAAAAGTTACCCACTAAAGGCACCACTTGGGCCTTTTGCTCAGCTAAAGACCAGTAGCGGGTAATCTGATGGGCCCCTACAAGCCCAAAAGGGTCACTAAGCGCGCCAAAAAGAAGATTGTCCACGCCATCTGAGATCTTTCCCGAGATCATAAATCCGGTGAATAAAGCGATACTTAGAACATAGACTGGCGCCATCTTCTTTTTCATAGAGACAACGGCCATAAAAAGAGCGCCAAAGACAAACAGATTGGGAATAAGACCCGTTAAATAGGGAGCAACGTAGTACCAAAGATGGTTTTGCGCAACTAAAGTTCGGTCAATAAAGGGCATAAACGTTGCAAGATAGGTAGCGAAGCCAATCGATGAGAAAATGAAAAGACAGGAGAGAAATGAGCCCAAAAACCGAACGGCAAAGTAACCCCTCTTTTCAATGGGACAGGCAAATAGCACCTGGTGGAACCCATTTTCAAAATCGCGATGGATGCTCTCGCCAAAAACAGGAGCAATCACCAAAAATCCCATATAGCCTACATAGCCGATGATCTGGTTGATCACGATTGGGCTATTGAGAGGCACTTTGCTGGAAAGGCCAAAGTTGTAGACAAACCCTTCGAAAGCGCCTGCGAACAGGATTGCCATAAAAAATGCGAGAACAAAGTAGAGCGAAAAGTAGATCCACCCTGACGGGCGAGTGAAACGATGTTTGAGCTCAAAGCTGAGCTGAGAGAGGAATGAGCTCATACAGCAAAACCTTTGATCATAGAAAAGTAGACATCTTCAAGATCGGGAGCTGAAGGGCTAAACTCCCCCTCTGGCTTCGATTCACTATAAACTTTTATAAGACCTTTGCCCTGAAAGTGACGCTTCGAGACCAGCTGGTGCTTTGCCTCCCACTCCTCCACCTCAGCCCGAAGCACGATTGCTTTCCAAATTTTCCCTTCAAGCTTCTCAATTGCTTTTGCTGGGGACGTTTGCGTAAGCACTTTTCCCCCTTGAATGATCGCCATCTCGTTGCAGAGCTCACTCACATCGGAAACGATGTGAGTCGAAAGAATGACCGTGACATCTTCACCAATGGTGGCGAGCAAGTTGTGAAATCGGTCCCGCTCACCCGGATCAAGCCCGGCTGTTGGCTCATCGACAATGATCACCTTTGGGTTTCCTAAAAGAGCTTGAGCAATGCCAAAGCGCTGCTTCATCCCTCCGGAAAAGCCGCCGAGTCTTTTTTTGCGATGGCTAGACAAATTGGTCACCTCGAGCAAAGAATCGACAGCTTTCTTTCGCTCCTCCTTATCGATCATCCCTTTCAAAATGGCCAAATGATTGAGCAAATCTTCTGCAGAGACAGACGGATAGACCCCAAACTCTTGAGGCAGATAGCCCAAGACTTTACGCATCTCCCGCTTTTGCTTCACTACATCGATTTCGCCAAAATGAATGGTGCCACCATCTGGCTCTTGCAACGTAGCAATCGTACGCATGAGACTCGACTTGCCCGCTCCATTGGGTCCTAAAAGTCCAAAAATCCCCTTCCCTATTTTCAGGGAGGCACCGTTGATGGCTTTGACTCCATTGGGATAAGTCTTATTCAGATGGACAATCGATAGCATAGGGCAAGCTCCTTAAAAGAGATGAGTGGCATACTAAGTGTAATTCTATTGTGACTAAGAGGCAATAGAAAGCACTCGATTCTACTGAGTGCGAATATCGGGGGGGAGCCCCTCTATTCTTGTGTGAAGAAGTCCGACAGTTTGATATCCATCCACTCCCACATGCCATGCAATGCGCGGCTGATATGAAGGATCTTTTTCTTGAATAAATTGGATTGTTTCAAGAGTCGCCTGAAAGACCATTTCAAGCTGCGATTGATCTAAACAGAATAGATGAGCCCACTTTTTTTGGTTTTTTGTCTCAGGGACGAGCAGCAGATTTTGACTATGAGAAAACACAGGAAACATCCCACAGTGTTTGATTTTGCCATGAAGCTCTTGGCAAAGAGCTGACTGGGAACTTTCAAATGTTTTTTTGAATCCCTCGCCCGAATCCTGTGGGATGACAATTTGATTGCCTATTGTACCTATTGGGCGAATCTCCAAATGAAAAGGATCCGAGTTTGAAGGAGTAAAATGGACTGTAAACCCAGAAGAGCTAGGTGCCTTTTCTTTGAGTGCAAGAAATTTTTTAGCTAGAGCTTTAGCAGGTTCTTGAGAAGCTGGCCGGAAATAAGAAAGCGCTACTTTAATTAGCGCATTGATATCGGTTGAGGAATCTGTCTTATTCCACCCTATAGTATTCCGTAGATCAGCAAGAGAAATATAGACAGAGACATCCTTGATTTTAACAAGCGTATATCCTTTCCCACAGCATGGAAAAAAATAAGTAAGAATATTTGCGATGAGTGCAACAATCCTATACTGGCTTTTAAACTCAACAGAATGATTTTCATCTTTTTTTTCTTCGAAACAATTTATTAAAAGATTCAAATCTTTTGTAATTTGAATTTCCATATTATGAACTATAGCATTTTCAAGAAAAACAATCAAACGTTTCGGCAAGTCAGGTGTCTTGGGTAACTCCTTCTGGCTATGAGAAATTACCATTAGACCCGGCTTTAGCCCCAGAGACCGCTCACTTCTCAATTCGATCAAAAGCCAGCAAATTGGTTTTCGACCTAAGTTGCCTTTGATCATAAGTAAATGTAAGAGAAGTTCCGAGCTTAAAGGATGAGGCTTGTTGGGCTCGAACCAACGACCCTCTCATTAAAAGTGAGATGCTCTACCAACTGAGCTAAAGCCTCATATATATGACCCCTAGGGGATTCGAACCCCTGTTGACAGGATGAAAACCTGGTGTCCTAGGCCTGACTAGACGAAGGGGCCACACTGATCTTACGAGTATAACACCCGGCCAAATTTCATACAACTCATGTTTGAGTTAACAGAAACCGGCTAAACTGTCATGATCTCTTTTTCTTTTACACCAAAAAGATCATCGATTTCTTTGCAGTGCTTATCCGTAAGCTCTTGGATCTGCTTTTCGCCACGCTTCATCTGATCTTCGGTGATGTCACCATCTGCTTTTTCTTTCCGAACAGTCTCATTCCCTTTACGGCGGATCTCGCGAATCGCAACCTTTGCTTTCTCCGCTTTTTCTTTCCCCTGCTTCACAATGTCTTTACGCATCGACTCATCAAGAGGAGGGATGTTCATCCGGATAACATTCCCTTCAACGAGGGGCTGCACGCCAAGATTGGCTTTTTCAATGCTCTTAGCGATCGGTCCAGCTGTTTGTGGATCAAAGGGGGTGATGAGCAATTGACGGGGCTCAGGAGTGCTTACGTTTGCAAGCTCTTTGATGCGCATCTGCGAGCCATACACTTCGATCGGGACGCTATCGAGCATCCCCGGATTGGCTCTTCCTGTGCGCAGATGAGCAAGCTCTTTCTTAAAATGTTCGATGGCTTGTGCCATGCCTTGTTTACACTGATCTACTGCAGTCATTGAATGATCGATCCCCCTGTTTTTTCGGTCACCGCTTTCAAAAGCGCGTTGTCTTCAAATAAGTCGAAAATGTAGACGGGGATATCGTTGTCTCGACAAAGAGCAAGCGCTGTCCCATCCATGACTTTTAAGTTTTTTGAGAGTGCTTCGCTGTAGCTAAGCGATTCAAACTTCTTCGCATTGGCGTTTGTCATTGGATCTGCATCGTAAATGCCGTCTACTTTGGTTGCTTTGAGAAGCACTTCTGCATTCACTTCACTGGCGCGAAGAGCTGCTGCGGTGTCGGTTGTGAAGTAAGGATTGCTAGTTCCTCCAACGAAGATCACTACTCTTCCTTTTTGCAGAGCATGCATGGCGTGGACCCACTTGTAGCTCTCTGCAATAAGTGCGCAGTTGATGGCGCTCATGACTTGGCTCTCGACGTTAAAATGCGCAAGCGACTGTTGCAAAATGAGTCCGTTGATCATGGTGGCGAGCATCCCGATATGGTCTGCTGGAGTGCGGTCAAAACCAAATTTTGTCGCCAAACTACCTCGGAAGATATTCCCTCCCCCAACAACAATGCCAACTTCTACCCCAAGCTCGCACAGAGACTTGACCGACGCGGCAATGTGCTCACAAGCGGTATGGTCCATGCCAAACTCTTGGTCTCCTTTCAGAGCTTCACCAGAGAGCTTGAGTACCACCCGCTTGTATTGAGGCTTTGCCATGGCTTACTCTCCCACTTGCCAACGAAGGAAAGAAGAGATGCTCAGGGTGGCGTCTGCTGCCTTCGACTCTTTTTCTAAGAGCTGTTCGATGGTGATCGAGTTGTCTTTCACATACTTTTGGCAGATAAGGCATACTTGATCGTAGTAAGCCTTGAGCTTCCCTTCGATGATCTTATCGATGATGTTCTCAGGCTTATTTTTGATCTGGGTTCGAGCAATCTCTTTTTCTGTCTCTACCTTCGCTGGAGGAACATCGTCTGGCTTTAGGTACTCAGGAGCATCAGCTGCGATATGCATTGCAATGTCTCGAGCAAGAGCCTCATTTCCTGATCCGCCACCAAGCTCGACAGCTGTGATGATTTTTCCACCCATGTGAGAGTAGACACCAATCGAGCGCTCTGATGCTTTTGGCATCAAGTGAATCCGCTTGATTTGAATGTTTTCTCCGAGTCTTTGAACGGTCAAAGCGCGAAGTTCATCAATCGTAAGCGAGGGGTCGCTTGTTGATTTGGCTGCAAGGAGGGTCTCAAGAGAGTCACAGCCTGTTTGTGCCGCTATCTCAGCTGCTTCTTTAAGAAAGGCTTTGAACTTATCATTTTGTGCAACAAAGTCGGTCTCAGAATTGACTTCAACAAAAGCAACCGCTTTGTCACCTTCACCAATGCCGATGAGTCCTTCTTTTGCTTCACGCCCTTCCCGCTTTACAGCAGAGGCCATCCCTGCTTTACGCAGGTTTTCAATCGCTTTTTCGATATCTCCACCAGCTTCATCAAGGGCAGCCTTACATTTAGCCATCCCAACACCAGTCCGCTCGCGGAGCTCTTTGATCATTTGGGGTGTGACGCTCATGGGGATTCCTCCTCTGTTTTCTTTTCTGCAGCAGGAGCTTCTTCTTTCTCTTTCGCCTCAGCTTCTTCTGCCATCTCCATCTCTTCTTTTGCAGGAGCTTCTTCTTCAGTCTCAATCGCTATTTTAAGAATATTTTTTTGGTTGATGATCTCTTGAGTAAGAGTTGAGAGGATCAGCTTAACGCTTTTGAGAGCATCGTCGTTACACGCAATCACGTGGTCGATTGGCTCAGGGTTGCAGTTGGTGTCCACAAGGGCCATCACAGGAATGCCAAGCTTTTTTGCTTCCTTCACCGCGATATGTTCACGAGAAGGATCGACGAGAATAACAAGCCCTGGGGTCTTTCGCATCGCACGAATTCCAGACAGGTTCCGATCGAGCTTCACTTGCTCCTTGCCGAGCAAAGAGACTTCTTTCTTGGTCAATCCCTCTCCGCCAGCTGCTAGTTTTTTCTCGATTCTCTCTAGTGTTTTTACTGAGTGGCGCATGGTGGCCAAGTTCGTAAGCATCCCACCAAGCCAGCGCTCACAGACGTAGAATTCACCTGCGTCTTCAGCACACTCGCGGATCACCCCTTTGGCCTGTTTTTTTGTACCGACAAAGAGGATCGATTTCCGATCTTTCACAACGTCACCCACGATCTGAACGGCGGTGCGGATCTGCTGCATGGTTTTTGCTAGGTTGATGATGCAAATTCCGTTGCGCTCCTCAAAAATGTATGGTTTCATTTTTGGGTTCCAACGGTGCTTTTGGTGCCCGAAATGGGCTCCACTTTCAAGTAGGTCTTTTATAGTAATTGTTTTTGTAGCCAAGCCTTGTCCCTTTTGGTTGACGACGGCATCCCCTTCTATACTTAAGGGGATTTCAGTCTTGGGGTTATCCCGTGACTGCCACCTCGGCTCCTCCTATGCTATCTAAGCTTCTTATCTACTGCGCTTTGCTTATCGCCCATATATAAATGTATGGCCTTCTGCGCAAATCTTGTATGTAAAAAGCCCGCTAACGCCTAGGAAAAGCTCAGGCAGCAGCAACGGGTTTCGTTAAAATTAAATGATAAGCGCCTGGTCAGAATCGAACTGACGCTAATAGCTTGGAAGGCTATTGTTCTACCATTGAACTACAGGCGCACTGTCTTAGACAAATAACTTTGCCCAAAACGAGGTTATGGATCCATTTTCACCTATTCCTTCCTTTTTTTCCAATAAAAATGGTAGAACAAGGCCAATATGCCTACACTTTTTGATCCCACTGGCCGAATCCTTCAAGGATTTCTCTTTACTCTTCTTTTAATCTTGGCACGTGTCTGGTTTTTGTCGGTGATCGAACACGACACCTATGAGGAGGCGGCAAAAAAGCCCGGGCGACGAACGGTAATCGAAAAGAGAGAGCGGGGCACCATTCGAGATCGATTCAATATCCCCCTCGCCCAAAATGCCATTCAATATAATGCTTGCATCCGCTACGGCGATATTCGTCAAATCCCGAGTATTCGCTGGGAAAAGGACGAAAATGGCAAAAGAAGGCGCATACGGGCGCGCAGTGTGTATATTGAAAATTTTTCTTCCTTTTTAGCAGAGAAGCTCGGCCTAGACCCCCAGGACATTGAAGATACGATCCATGGCAACGCGTCTCTTTTTCCTCACACTCCTTTCGTTTTAAAAGAAGATATTTCAGAACAGCTCTACTACGAGCTAAAGATGAAGGAAAAGGACTGGCTAGGCCTATTTGTAGAGCGAGGATCAAAAAGAGTCTATCCTCAAAAAAAGGTTGGATGCGACCTGATTGGATATTTAGGCGCGATCAGTGAGTGGGAGCACAAGAACATTGCAGAAGAGATCCAAACACTCAAAATGTTTGTTGCTGCTCGCAATGAAGGGGAAGCAGCGCTCCTCCCCAAGGGGTTCAACTCCCCTGATGAAGTGGAAGAAAAGCTGCACGAGCTTCAGGAGCGGGGCTATACAATCAACGATTTAGTGGGGAAGGCAGGCGTTGAAGCATCTTTTGATCAACAGCTGCGCGGTAAGGTTGGCAAGCAGTTTTACGAAGTCGATAGCAAAGGCAATGTGCTTAGACAGCTCCCCGAGAGTTTTCCTGCAGAAAGCGGCGATCGGCTCATTCTCACCATTTCTGCAGAGCTCCAGCAGGAAGCAGAAAAGCTTCTTACGGAATATGAGGCTCTTCAAGATGCGCGGGACCAGCTCCAAAAAAAAGAGCGGCGCCATCCTTGGCAACGAGGCGGAGCAGTCGTTGCCATGGATCCCAAAACGGGAGAGATCATTGCCTTAGCATCCTATCCCCGCTACGACCCTAACGATTTAATCCCTGCAAAAACCAAAGAGAAACGAAAAAAACAAACCTCGGAAATCTACCATTGGCTAGAGAGCCCCTCGCATATTGGAGAAATTTGGGATGGGAAGCGTCCACTTGAGCGAGAGCGCTATTCGTATGCGGAGGGGCGCTTTTATACCGAAAAAACTTTCTTAAGCTGGGAAAAATACCTCGACACGACCCTACCCAAAAAAAGTGCGATTCGAAGTAGCATCGATGCATTAGACACAATCGAAAAAGTGGTGGCTTTCCAAGAAACACTGAAACAATTAGCTGAAAAGGCAAACTACACAAGCCTACCTGCTCTGTTTGAAGCCCTTTACCAAAGGGGGGCTTCTATTGATGCGGAACTTGAGTTAGCCATCGCCCCTTTTTTGGAACCGATCACCCATCCAAAGGACAAGCTCCTTCTTGTCGACCTTTTGGAGCTCGTGATTGCAAGTGAGCCGTTTTCTTCTTCCCTTATTTCCCATCTCGGAAATCAAAGCTTGAGCGAGTTTCGCCTCTTCTCCCAACTAAGCGCTAAAATCCTTGATCAGATCAAAGATCGAATGGAAACCACTTTTCACCAGACCCATTTTAAACAGTGGCGCGATCAACATTTCTCCGCTTATTTAAAACAGAAACGAAAAGAGGAAAAAGAAAAAAATCGCTACGCCCGTCCCTACGTCGAGTACCTCCAGCGAGAAGAAAAAGCGATGTTTGCAAAGTTTTGGGAGGATCACAAACTAGACCTGCTTCATTCCTATCTGATGAATGATCTAGAAGACAAACCCGATCCACTAGCCTATGATTTAAAAAACCTTCTCATCCCTCTCTCAATTGAAGACCAAAAGAGCTATCTTTTAGCTCTCTCTCCCTTTGCCGATCTGAACAAACCACTACATGGAAAATACGCGTCACTGCGACATATCAAAGAGCCGCTGCGACAAAAACACCTAGCCTCTGCCTTTTACCCGAACACGGGCTTTGGCTATGGGCGTTCGCAAGCGTTTCGAACAGCTACCCCGATGGGTTCGATCTTCAAAGTGGTCCCTGCCTATGCCGGTCTAAAATACAAACAAGAGCAGGGAGAATCGGACATCAATCCTCTCATTCTCACGGATGATCTCCAGTGGACAGCTCGCCCAGGAAGCTCGAAACAGGTAATGGGCTACACAGAAAACGGAGAGCCCATATTGCGTGAGTATCACGGGGGCAGACTCCCTCGCGGCTATCCAAACCAAGGAAAGCTCGATGTTGTCAAAGCGCTCGAACGGTCGAGCAACATCTACTTTTCTATCTTAGCGGGTGACGTGCTTGAAAAGCCCCAGCAGCTCATTGAAGCAGCTTCGTCTTTCGGGCTGGGCCAAAAAACAGGGATTGACCTCCCCGGTGAGTATGCAGGTAAAGTCCCCTTCGATGTGGTGCATAACAAGACAGGGCTTTACGCCTTTGCAATCGGTCAACACTCGCTGGTTGCCACTCCTCTACAAACGGCTCTGCTCTATTCCGCTATTGCCAACGGGGGCGAGCTACTCAAACCTCAGATCACCAAATTAAGAGCTTCAGAAAAAAAGATCTCTTTTCAAGAGCCTCAGAGCCGCTCAAAACTTCCCTTAACCCCAGAAGTCCAAGAGACTCTTTTTGAAGGGATGAAGCAAGTCGTCCAAGGATCGCGAGGCTTTGCAAGGATGTCGGCGATCCGAAGAAATTTCCAAGACCCTGATGCCTACAACAGCTATCGAAGAATCAAAGACGAGATGATTGGCAAAACAGGAACTGCGGAGATTCTCTATAAACAAACGATAGATGCAGAAAGTTTAGCCGACCTAGAAAAACATGTCTCTTTTGCGGCCATCTCATGTCCACAAGGCGAAGAGCCCGATCTTGTGGTGGTTGTCTACCTTCGCTTTGGGGCCGCTGGAAAGCAGGGAGCTCCTATTGCTGCTCGTCTCATCGAAAAGTGGCACGAACTGACCCTGTTGAATAAATCAGACAACTGACTAACCGTTCCCTTTTCACTCTTCTCGTATCATCCAACTTTTCTCAACATTTCGTTCATCATCAACCCTTTTAGGTGGCCTTCAACCTTCTGAGT
>Ga0180438_10007999_pt1 | contig 13575 bp, 7 predicted proteins | sample SS_ome_12_FD_132455 | JGI IMG/M metagenome (GOLD analysis project Ga0180438, IMG submission 132455) | Hypersaline lake sediment archaeal communities from the Salton Sea, California, USA - SS_3_D_2 metaG | ecosystem: Environmental > Aquatic > Non-marine Saline and Alkaline > Hypersaline >... | reverse complement strand
TGAGAATCAGCAGCTCAAAGCCGACGACATTGTCGGCAAGAATGTGACCATGCGCCTCGATCTCGGCGCCGGCAGAACTCGCTATTTTAACGGCCACGTGAGCTCCTTCAGCCAACTGACCGGCGCCGGCCAGTTGGCGCGCTACCGGGCAACTGTGGTGCCCTGGTTGTGGTTTCTGACCCGGACTGCAGACTGTCGCATTTTCCAGGAGACGACCGTACCCGATATAATCAAGCAGGTTTTTCGTGATCTCGGATTCACTGATTTTGAAGACGGCCTGACCGGAAGCTACCGCACATGGGAATATTGCGTGCAGTACCGTGAGACTGACTTTAGCTTCGTGAGCCGACTGATGGAGCAGGAGGGTATCTACTACTACTTCAAGCACGAGAACGGCAAACACTCTCTTGTGCTGGCTGATTCATACAGTGCTCATGAGCCTTATCCTGAATTCGAAGAACTCACGTACCATCCCGCCGGCAAGGGGACAGCGGCAGAAGAGTGTATTTCGGATTGGCTTGTTGAGACCCGTTTGCAGCCGGGCTCGTACACTCTGCAAGACTTTGACTTCGAGAACACGAAAAGAGACCTCAAGGCGAGATCGATAATTAACCGCGAGCATGCGCACGCAGATTTTGAAATCTACGATTATCCGGGCCAGTACGCCGAGATAGGTGATGGGGAAGAATATGCAAGAAAACGGATCGAGGAACTTCAGGCCCGGTACAGGGTGGCGACCGCCGAGAGCGACTCGCGCGGCGTCTGCACGGGCTTTACGTTCAATCTCGTCAACCACCCTCGAGACGATCAGAATGGCGAGTGCCTGATTACCTCCGCGAAGTACACGATCAAGGGCGACGAGATCTTCTCGGCTGATGCCGGAGGCAGTGAGTGTGCCTATTCGTGCGATTTTACGGCTATCGACAGCTCACAGCCGTTTCGTCCGCCGAGGACTACCGCCAGGCCGTCAATCTCCGGCCCGCAAACCGCAATCGTGGTCGGCCCTTCAAACGAGGAAATTCACACCGACAAGCACGGCCGCGTTAAAGTGAAATTCCACTGGGACCGTTACAGCAAGGCCGATGAGAACAGCTCCTGCTGGATAAGGGTCGCGCAGGTCTGGGCCGGCAGGAAGTGGGGAGCAATGTATATCCCCCGCATCGGGCAGGAAGTGATCGTCGAATTTCTGGAAGGCAATCCGGATCGGCCTATCATAACAGGCCGGGTCTACAACGCGCAGGCCAAGCCGCCCTATGACCTGCCCGGCAACAAGACAATGTCCACTCTCAAATCGAATTCCAGCAAAGGCGGCGACGGTTTCAACGAAATCCGCTTCGAGGACAAGAAGGACGAAGAACAGATTTACATTCATGCCGAGAAGAATCTGGATGTTCGTGTAAAGAACGACAGATTCGAGACTGTTGAGGGCGATCGTCACCTCGTTGTCGAGAACGAGAAGTTCGAGCAGATTAAGAGCCACCGCAACGAATTTGTGGAACAGAACCATCTTGAGGAAATAGGCCAGGATCGTAATCTCGAAGTCAAAGGCAAGGAGGCTAAAGAGGTCAACAAGAGCCTATCCCTGACCGTTAAAGGCGATGTGATCGAGGTCTTCAAAGCTAAACACTCCGAGCAGACCACGAAGGACTACTACCTTAAAGCCCAAAACGTCGTCATCGAAGGGATGCAGAACATCACTCTGAGTGTTGGTGGTTCATATATCGCAATCGAGTCGGGCACGATAGAAATAAACACCAGCGGCCAGTTGAAAATTGATGGCACGCAGGTCCAGGTCAACGGAAAAGCCCAAACATCCATCAAAGGTGGCGCCATGACGGAAGTCAAGGGTGCTATAGTAAAGATTAACTGACAAGAGGTCGTGTTAAGATGGGAAAGAAGAGCGGAAAGGCAGGCAAAGCCGTCCCACCGGGGGCAGTTAAAAAGCCCGAAGACGCCGACATTGCCGATCCCGGCAAGGTGGCCGAGATAAAAGCCGAGCAACGCCAGACAAAATCGGGCAAGTACGGCTCGCAGAAAGTCAAGCCGTTCAAGCCGCCGGCCGAACCGGAAGCCGAGGTCGTGGAGGACAGCGGCCCGGCCGGGAAGACGCCGAAGAAGGATGGGCAACAAGAGCAGAAGAAAACCAGTTGGATCGAGATTGAATTGGTGGGCGAAGATAAAGAGGGTATCCCCGGCGAGAAATACAGAATAACGCTGCCCGATGATTCGGTGGCCGAGGGTACGCTCGACGAGAACGGCCTTGCCCGCGTGGAAGGATTCGAGAAGGGTACGTGCAAGGTCTGTTTCCCGAACCTTGACAAGGAGGCGTGGGAGAAGATATGATGGCTTACAGGAAATACACCGTCAAGCAGGGTGACTGCATTTCGAATATTGCATTCAAGTACGGGTTCTTCCCCGATACGATCTGGAATGACTCGAAGAACGACAAGCTCAGGCAGGATCGAAAGGATCCGAACGTTCTCAAGCCCGGCGACCAGGTGTACATCCGCGACAAAGAGGAAAAAGAGGAATCCTGCCCTGCGGAGAAACGTCACCGTTTTAAGAGGAAAGGCGTGCCGGAGACCCTGCGAATCCGCTTTCTGGATGAGGACGGCCAGCCGAGAAGCGGTCTGGATTATACTCTGGATATCGATGGGATGATACTAAAAGGAAAGACAGGATCGGACGGTGTTCTTGAAGAGCAAATTCCGCCTGATGCCAAAAAGGCCGTACTTACACTCGGAACAGGCGAAGAGCAGGAAGTGATGGAATTTAATGTCGGCCATCTCGACCCGGTCACTGAAATAACCGGTGTCCAGGGAAGGCTGAACAATCTCGGCTACAACTGCGGCGATGAGTACGGCGTTCTGGGTGAGAAAACCCGCCGGGCGATCTCCCAGTTCCAGGCCGACCACGATCTGAAAGTGACCGGAGAGCCGGATGACCGGACGCGCAAGACCCTCGACAAGGAGCATCGTTCTTGAAATAGCACTAATAGATTGAGGAGCTGGCTTTATGGAAAAAGCAATTAGGCGCATTGTCTACTGCAAACCGGAACATCTCTCGGCTATGCCCGCCGACAAGGCGGAGGTGCTGGACGAGAAGCTTCCGGTTCGAGCGGTTTCCGATAATGTCCTGCTCCAGATGCGAGGCGGTTTCTCGCTGCTCTATTTCTGCCGTGAGGATTACGACCATGCCGTAAGGAAACTTACAACCGAGCAGGTCCGCGAGGTGGTTGCGACGCGGCGAGAGACGTGGTCGCCCGAGGCGGCCGGCCATTCCATCGCGTGGCTCAATGGGGAGCTGCGCAAGTGTCTGAGCCTGACGGCGCTGACGCTGAAGCAATCCCGCCGGCCGGAGACCACCACACTGCTGCAACAAAACTTCGAGCATACGATCAAGCGGCTGGCCGCCTTGAGGGGCAGCCCGCCGTTGGGCATGCTCATGCCGCCCGAGGTGTTCGAGATCGCCCTGCAGGGCGAGGCCCGGCTTTGCATGGAGTACACGGACCTGCCGGTGCCTAATGGGCCGCAGCTCGCCGAGCGCCGGCTCCGACGGGCCGGGACTATTGCCGAGATCATGGCAAGACTCGGCGACGACGCTTTTCTCGAAGGCCTGCCATTCGTAGTTTGCAAACGCGGCGTCAATGTCTTTCCGCTGCACCTGATGATCCGCGAGAATCCGGAGCTTGAGGAAGAAGGCGCGCTGCTGACCGACTGGGGCGGCGGAACCGTCGTCCCCTGGCCACACCATGAGATGGACAACCTGGTGGGGCCCGGCATGGAGCAAAAGGACGTCGCTCGCCACGTGCTTTACCTTGACGCCGAGCAGTACGAGGCTTTCGCAGCCACGGCTACCAGGGCACAGAAAGAGCGTGATTTTGGTGAGAGACTGAAGACGGCAATGAATACTGATAGCTTAGGCATTGGCGACTCTACTCCGGATCATATAAACGGTTTGATTGCCGACCAGCTCGTGTATCTCTGGAGTTTGAGAGGGCTATTTAAAGACTTGGGCCGTGAAGATGTTGCCCCGGAACTTGATTCTATTATTCAGGAAGATGTTCCATTTCTGCTGGAGTCACTGCAAAAGGGACGTTCCTGGCTGCCGGAAATTGCCGACGAAGAAAAGGATGTGTTGAAATCACTGATCTCAGCAGAGGCAAAGGTATTGAGCAGTGCGGAGCTCTTTTCCCGACTGGAATATAATCCGGGCTGGATTGGGCTTAGACCGGATTTTGACAAGTTTCTGAGAATCGGATCGAAACTTCAGGAATTGAAAGATGCCTACCTTAGAAGGTCATAGTTTGTGAAGGAGATGCTCAGATGCCAATACCGGTTAGGTCAACTGGTGCTCATTACAAATATCATGTATATGATATCCCCTGCAATCATGTTGCTCCATGTCTGCAGTGTGCGCATAATGCGCGAGAAAATTTTGCTGCCGCCAATGTAAACAAATGGCTCCCTCCAGCACCAGTTCCTGAACAAGCTGGGCGTGCGGATGCTTCAAAGAGAACAGCGGAGAAACCCGAAGGAGTGAATGTAAACCTTCGGCACCGCCACCAAAATGACAATAAGACTAATCATACAGATAACCAACGCCTCAGCCTCCGTTCAGACCTGGAAGATCTAAAGACCAGCGCGGACCCGAAATTGAATGCTGAGGTGGGTAGTCTTGGTCAGACATATTTTGGTCGTGAGATACCCTTTATAAAGTTTGGATCGGGAGGATTGGCTGGGCTGCCACAAATTTTACTGACCGGGGGTGTCCACGCAAGGGAGTGGATCGCTGTTGAGATACCATTTCTCATAGCAGAGTACCTGATCAAGCACTATGACCCAGCCGCGCCCGCAGCTTCACCTTTGCGTAAAATCAGGTATGTTCTTGAGAACTGTCAAGTTATAGTCATACCCATGCTCAATCCGGACGGTCATTGCTGGTCGGTTGCCACAAAGGAATCCATTTGGCGCAAAAACCGCAGAAGATGGACCAAAACACAACTGGTTAATGGTTACCCAATTTATGGTAAAGAGTTTTGGAGCAGAAAACTAAAATATAAGGATGAACAAAATAATTGGAATACTCCGGAAAGAACAGATGGAGCAAAGAGGACAGGGGGATTTGAGATAAAGTTTCAAGATAAAGTTGATGAAAACCGAACCTATTTTGGTGTGGATTGTAACAGGAACTGCTGGCAAGGTGGTAATAATCCTGAGCCTGATCCCACAATTGAGACTTTTGCCGGACCGGAAGCCTTTTCAGAGAGGGAAAGTGAGTACTTGAAGACTATGATTGACGGCCTGCCTACTCTGGCTGCGAGCATTGACTACCATAGCGCAATGGGCAGGATTTTTTATCATGGGAACATTGAGGTTAATCAACCGGCTGCTCCCCTCAATGATAAACAAAAGCAGGAGCAGGCTGTCCGTCGTGTGGGGGCGTGCATGTATGATCACATAAACGCATACGAGTCAAAAAATGGTGGTGAGGATTATCGGCATAAATATGGGGACAGCGCCACTACCATCGAGGCAGAGTCTGGGAAACCGAACAGTTCTAAGGGTTCTATTATGGATTTATGCTATCGAAAGATGATAGCTGGCAATCGTATACCTTTGGCATACACAATTGAACTGGACCCGGTCAAACCTGTTGGTGGAGGGGATTACCTGCCAGGACCTGCTTCAGCAAACAAAAGATGGTTCCATGTTCCACCAACCCACATCAAACAGGTTTTTGAGAAGAACCTTACAGCGGTCCTCTGCCTGATGGATAATGCCCTTCAAAATCCCAGAATAGCCAGTGATGCCGCCAGAGGCAATCAGGGACAGACTATTGCCCAGAGGAATTGTCCATTTGCCCACAATAATCACGAATGGGTTGGAAAGGTATCGGGAAGAGGCAACCAGGCTCCGAACCCGTAGCTGTTCGCCGAAGGTAATTATTGCGCTGGAAATTCCGGCCGGACGAAGATATTTAAGTTGATTCATAACTATAAGCAGATGGAGAAACTGAAATGCCGCCAGCAGCAAGAGTCACGGATATGCATGTTTGCCCGCAAGTGACGGTTCTTGTGCCGCACGTTGGCGGTCCGATTCTTCCGCCCGGCTGCCCGACCGTCCTGATAGGCGGTCTGCCCGCCGCATGCATGGGCGATATGGCAACCTGCGTTGGCCCGCCGGATTCGATCGTTAAGGGCTCGGCCACCGTACTGATTGGCGGCCGGCCCGCTGCGCGAATGGGAGACAACTGCGCCCACGGCGGCACCCTAGTAGCCGGCTTTCCCACCGTGCTAATCGGTGGTTAGTGCCCATCGGACCTAATAGGGACTTTAGCCAAGGGCTCTCTGCTCAAATACTGAGAATATCTTTGTATGGTAGCTCGCCGGGACGGCAAGAAAATGCAAAGTAAATAGCGATATCGTCCGATTATAGGAGTATCGGCAAAGTAAGTGGAAAGAATTGACGGAGTTGACTATGAAGACTATGCAGGTTGGATGTTGGGTCCTGGCAATGCTCTTGTTGGGTTTGGCAGCGGCAGGATGCTCCCAGACGGTTACTGTGACGGCAAGCGACGCCATCTGTAAGAAATCGGTGGAGGTGCATCTGGTGGGTGTCAACAGGTCCGAAAAGGACAGGTGGGAAACAACCTCGATGACCGATTACTGGACACCGGGTAGCCAGTTGCGAAAGAGCGCCAAAGAGTACACGTACGTTATCCAATTCGGGCGGGGACCATGCGAGACAGCTCTCGATAAGAAAAATCCCGCTCTGAAAGCCTGGAAGGAGAGGAAAGCCGAATACATGTTCGTCCTGGCGGATTTGCCGGGTGTATACACGGACAGCCCCGGCAACGCCGACGCAAGGCGGTTACGCCTGCCTGCCCCGGGCTCAGACCGCTGGGGGATGCAGAAGAAGAAGATAGACATCAGAATAGAAGAGAGCAACATCGTCTCTTTGACCGTTCCGAAATCGGATTGATATCCGGTTTAAGGTCAGTCCATTTAAGAGATGAGGTAAAGGGCCAATGGCACGCTTCGGTCGGTTTGAGACTGTTCGCGAACTTAATCGGACCGGCCTTACTGTGGTCTACAGCGCGCAGGAGGCCGGTAAGTCGGACGGGGGGGCTGCCGTAAAAGTTTTTGAACCACCCGCTTTCGTGCTGGACGACGATTGGGCAAAAAGCGAATCACTGCGCTACCTCGACAGCGCTCGCGTTCAGCAGAAGGTCGCCTCCGGCAGCACGGAACACTGGGCCCCCGTATACGAGTACGGGGCCACTGCCAACGGAGGATTTTACGCAACGGATATATACGACCGTTCGCTTAGACAATTGATCGACGGCAGGATCAAGCTTTCCAGCACGGTTCTTCACGCGATCATTGAGCCGATCGCGAAGGGGCTGATGGAACTAAAGCAACAATGCGGGCGCCCACACGGCAACCTCAAAGCTGCAAACGTTCTGATCGCCGGCCGTGGGGAAATTTCCAGGACGAAAATCGTGCTGTCCGATCCTTTGTCAGATGAGCGCATCGACAGCGAGGCATGGTGGAATCGAGACCTGCGAGCCGTCGCCGAATTCATATACGAGCTTGTCACTCATCGGCCAATGCCTGCCGTTGAAGGATGGCGGGTTCCTGAATCGGCGGAATGGAATAAACTCGGCCGACAGGCCGGAGCCTGGAGGAGTCTGTGCAATCTTCTGCTGAGTGCTTCTGCCGGACCTGAAACCGTAACAATCGAGACCGTTGTTGCGAAACTGGACGAGATAAAGGACGCTGCGTCCTCTTTGCGAACTCGCAGGCTCATTGCGGCAGGGGCCGTATTAGTTGCCTGTGTCGCTGTTGTGATCGTGCTCGTACGACGGCCGCCACCTCCGCCGAGCGAGGCCGAATGGGCGGCATTGTGCAATACCTACGAGGCCTGGATTGACGGCCTGCGAAAAGGCTCGAACGATGAGGTAATCCGAGATCGCTGGGGCCGGGTTGAAAAGCTTCAAGAGCTATTGGGCAATATCGAAACGGCGTCTTATCCGTACGAGGTGATGCAGAAGGAAGGGACGTTTAACATCCGGGATATCATGGATCCGAACGACAAGGACGGGAACAGAACACGCAAGGCTCTTGCCGCAATCAGGCAGATAGGGAATATCCTGGATCCCAACTCCCCTGACGCATGGCCTCTACTGTCGGAAATGGCTGGTGCAGAAAGCAGGTTCAGGGATCTTGGCTGGGGACAATCTGCCGCCTATCTTGACAATTTGGTCGAAAATGCAACCCCCGGGCCGAACAAAACAATTTTTGACAGTATCGATATGATCCTGGAGATCGGCTCGAAAGACATCAATGACATTGACTGGAAGACTTTTGACGCCGACCACAGGGACAACTCGACGGAAGGCCGAACGGAGCCCGCTTTCACATACACGCCCGGCATAATCAAGGAGTATTACAGACTGCATCCTGATCCACGCCAGGCGATATCCGAACTGGTTAAGAAGACCGAGGGCTATATTGAAGAAGCCCTCGTTTCCAATCCCGAAGAAGCGAATGCCTGCGTCGAAGCCCTGGCCGAATGGCGCCCGAAGATTGATGGTATCCGGAAAATAAGCCCGATCGTCAAGAATGAGACGGAGATCCGACAGAAAATAGACCAATACAGGCCTCAGCTCGATGAACTTCTGCGCAGGGCCGACAGGGCACGAGAATTGCCGAGGGACTACGTCAAGCGTATCCGGGGAGAGACCGTCTCGACGGCAAAAGCCGACAAACTCAATGAGACCTGGATAACACTCAGGGACAAGCTATTGGCGGCATATCCGCTTTCTATGCTCGAGCAGAACCTGGAGTCTTATGCCGAATTGCGACAGAAGATGGATCGAACGTACGGCAATCTCAGCGTATTGGACAGGGAATTAGAAATCCGATTGCCTTTACAGGTGGGCATCGACGCAGGGGATAGCGGCTGGAAACAAGCACTGATACAGGTTTACGCCCTCGAAAGAGACGACAGGATCAGCGGCGTAATCGAGAGAATTCCGGTGAAGAACGATACGCCGGATGTAAATGATGGGACATTCAAAGACTTCAGAACTGCGCAGTTCTCTGAGTTTGCCGGGTGGCGGGCTGATCTGGTCGGACTTGTCACTGCGTTCGATACGATTCAAGACGCGATGGAACTCTGCTATCTCCTTGATGATGAAATGCCCAATGGCGCCCCGAACATCCGCTCAGTTTGGCAAGAGTGGAAAGACACAAGCATCCTGAAGGATTCGAGGGTCCGCGAACCGGTGGCGGACCTGATAGTTAGGATTAGCAGGCTCGAGCAAATTGAGCAATCGAGCGATCCGCAGGAACTCGCGCCAATCGCGCTGGACACGAACGCCGAGAGCGAAACGGCCTACGCCGCATGGATAAGGCTCGGTCGGCTTCCGGACATATCGTGGCCGGGCCAGTACGAAGACCTGACACAGGATCGAGGTATTAGGGACCGCCTGAGAAACGACTTTGAGACAATAAGAGGCATGAATGAAAAACGGGCGGATCATCTTCTTACAGTGCTCACGGGAAGGGGTCTCAAACATGAAATCGCATTTGTCGAAAGGAACCGGTTTGAAGACAAGGCGCTTGGAAGACTCGTTAAGTATGGTGGCGAGATGAATTGCTCCGACTTCCGGAGTGAATGCGAAAAGATAGAGTCTTCAGCGAGGGACATCTCAGACTTTGTTGCAGGTGAAGACTGGCAGACGGACAAAATAGAAAAGACTCTTTTCTCTGATGAGAGCAACGTTCACAACTCCGGTACTGCCGTAACAACTGAAACGTTCGGCCGATGGCTCGCAGAGGTGAAAGACTACAGGAAACTGGAGAGTGATCCTCGAAACGACAGCCGATATGCGTGGGATGAGGCGATTTCGAAGATTGACACCGAAATCAGAAACGAGCTTGGCCGCAAGCCTGAAGGAGACTATCTGGCAAAACTGCAGGATCTGAAGAGTGATTTCGACGACGCGATGCTGCGCATAAGCAACATGAGGCAGTTGCCGCTAATAGAGAAGCACAGGGGGGAAATCACAAAATCCAGGGATTACTGGGAAGAGCTCCGTGGAATCGAGAGAAAGCTTAAGCCGGAGTATTGCGGGCGGCTGGACGTCGACAACGGGCGATTGATCTTCGCCGCAAATTCACTCGGACCGAATTTCGAGCCCGTGGATGCGGAAAAGAAGAATTCCGTGGTGCTGCCCGCAGGCTGGGAACTAATACGCGAGGCGGTGAAAAACAAACAGCGTCAATGGCTCGATTTCTTCTATACGATCGACGGCAATGACGTCGCAAACGTGGGTTGGCCCATATATGTCAGATCGACGAAGGATCCGACCGTCGTGTTGACCTTCATTCCGGCCGGCCCCGGCAACAGCGAACCTTTCTACATGGGGACGAAAGAGACTACAAATCGGCGGTATCTGTTGTTCCTGGAGAAATACGGTGCCGTCAGAGGCAACCCGAAACTTCCGGGATGGTCTATAATCACCGACCAGGCAAACAATAAACTAATTCAGTGCACCGTTACGAACACACCGCCGACTGCCATACAGTGGGATAAATCGAGCGGTAGTTTTAGTGTTGCAGAAGCGGAGGCGGACTTGCCTGTAACCTGGGTAACCTTCTACGGGGCGCAGGCGTATTGCGCGTGGTTCGGCGGACGCTTGCCGAGTGTTTCGGAACATAAATACGCGTGCACCGCCGAGACCGGCGACGTACGACCCTGGGGCAACAATACCTCTGAGATCGGAAGCTATGCGCACGTCAGAGGACCTGCCTGGCGGAATGCGGCGAATCAATGGAATCGCAATAAAGACAGCAAAGTGCCGCCGCTTCCCGTTAAGCCGGTTGGGGCGATCGAGGACTACCTGGATCGGGAAAACAGGATTCTTGATCCTAACGCAATTGTTGTCACAAACGACGTCAGCAACTCAGTTTGGCCCGTGGCCGGTGCGGCCAAAGCAAACGCCTGGGACCTATACGACATGATCGGCAACGTATGGGAATGGTGTCAGGACGACCTTGACGACACGAAGGCCGTCATCTGCGGCGGTTCCTGCGTTGCGCCGCCAAAACACATACTTCTTGAGTCCGATGCCGACTACGCGGTAAACGCGGACGACTTCGGGGCGGAATTCCAGAGGAAATCCGATATAAGGGCCAACGACATCGGATTCCGCGTGATAGTGCCGGCTAAATGAGCCGGATCCGCCGCGGGCGAGACTGCACGAACACAGAAAACTGCTTCACGCAGGATAGCCCGCTTCTGATATCTTCACAGATGCGGCTTTCCTAAAGCCGGTCTCCACTGTAGAAACTCGATTCAAACTCCGGAGGCTTTCTGCAACTGCATTTGAATTATGGCAAGCCTGATTTCATCACCCTCAGTCAGTCTTGGGACGTACCTGCCCATAACAAATCCAATAGATTTGTCGGCAGGCCAGCCGATATCGTTACTCAAAATAGTGACATACTCCGCCAGAGCGGTAGTGCACCGTCCGGCCAGGTCGAAATCGGTGCCATCGCCTTTGTGACTCTCCAGTTCCTGGGCAAATGAGTCCATTCTCTCGTCGGAAATGACGTCGAGTGTCGGGAAGAACTGCGCAGTGGCTGATTTCAGTCCGGCAACGTGAGTTCCGTCGGGATCTTCGAGTATTGGGATCAATTGCTGGAGCTTCTCTGCTGCGCTGTAGAGACGCAGGTCTGTGCTGAGTGAGGCCGCATAGGCGTCGGTTACGTACGGCTGAACTCCGAGTCCCAGTTCATTCAATAATGCAACCAAGGCCTCAACATCAGGCCCTTGGACCTCGTCACGCACCTCCGGCTCCAGCGATCTGGGCGCCACGAGCGGCACAGGATTGGTCAGTGCAAGTATCTCGGCAAAAACCTGTTTACCTCGCAAGACGTATGTCCCGTCAAACCAGCTTCTGACGACATCAGTATTGAGAGCGTAAGGCAGCCGGTCGAACCTTATTACATCTTCCAGGGTCTCACTGATACGCGAAACCACTTCCAGTCTATTGGTTAGATCGAAGGCTGAACTCTCGAATGCATCTCCAAAGGTCACGGTGTCAAACGAGTCGATAACAATGGTCGCGTTCGCGGCAAGTGAAGCCGTGGCGTCAACGGACGCATTCTTGCCAAATGGAGCAGGTTGATGCCCATAACTGCCAAGGTAAATCGCAATGTCAATCGGGTCGCCGCCTTCGCTTGGTGAAGTGTCAAAGGCAACAACAGGGCGCTCATCAGCGTCAGGTGAGTAAATCCCGTTAGCCGTCAAAGTAGTACCGCTGCCCAAGCTAAGATCCTGTGACTCACTACGGATCATAATTGCAGCCGTTCCTGCCCCGCTGCCAAAAGGCGGCAGCGGAACACCCTTAGTTCCATCGGAGTAACCGGTTATCGCAACATTATCAAGAATGCTGTCACCCGCCGTTCGGACAGTGCCGTTGGTCGAAATAATTGACACACCTCCGGCCGAAGATGTCAAGTCGCCGCCAATCTTTATATCCCCGGCTCCCTGAAGCACAATATTGTCCTGTGCCGCAGCAGTTATTGATTTCCAATTGTCGGCTGTGTCTGTGTTGATCCACCCGCTGTAGCTTTGAGCCGTAAGATCCGTAGTCGACCGATTACCGAATGTAAGAGCATCCAGATCCAGATTGTCTTCTTGCCGCAGTGTGAGGACACCCTGAGTATCGACACCGGCATTAGCCTGAATTACACCGCTGCCGCTAATACTGCCTCCGGTTGCGATCAGCGTCAGCGTACCTCCTCCGGTTAAGCTTGCGCCTGCCGTCAGGTTGTTTCCGGCAACGAGTGTCCCGCCATCGGCAACGGTCGTATCAGCGGCGAGATTCAAATTGCCGCCCTGGACATCAACGGAACCATGGAGATCAACAAGATTACCGTTGAGCGTCAGGTCCGTCCCGCCGCTCTTAGTGATAGTGTCGCCTGCCAGCAGAGTGTCCGCACCGGCATCAAACGTCTGGCTGCCGGGGCCATTGGCCGTAACCGTACCGCCGAAAGTGATACCAAGACCGCTCAGGTTGGCGCCCACGGTCGCTGTGCCGGCATAGTCCTGCCCGCCGGTCGTGGTAACGGCGCCGCCGATTTCACTTGTGCCGCTGACCGATACCGTGGCGGAGGAAACCGTTGATTCGGTATCTATGTGATCTGCGGCAAGCGCCACTACATTCGAAACGACACCGGCGAAACCGCCGCCGCCGGAGACCGTAAGATTGAACCCACCGCCGTCCACGGTCGAACCGAAGTCAACACCTTCGCCGTCCGCATCGGTATCGACTCCCGCGTACGTTGCATTAGCCGTCTGTGTCAAAACGCCGCCGTAGCTCTGCTCACCCGTGGTCGTAACGTCGCCGCCAATATTACTCGTGCCGCTAACCGATACCGTGGCCGAAGAAACCGTTGATTCGGTATCTATGTGATCTGCGGCAAGCGCCACTACATTCGAAACGACACCGGCGAAACCGCCGCCGCCGGAGACCGTAAGATTGAACCCGCCGCCGTCC
>Ga0180438_10007998_pt1 | contig 13577 bp, 13 predicted proteins | sample SS_ome_12_FD_132455 | JGI IMG/M metagenome (GOLD analysis project Ga0180438, IMG submission 132455) | Hypersaline lake sediment archaeal communities from the Salton Sea, California, USA - SS_3_D_2 metaG | ecosystem: Environmental > Aquatic > Non-marine Saline and Alkaline > Hypersaline >... | reverse complement strand
TTCAAATATATTAAGAGATATTAATAAGCCAGTCATGATAAAATCGGTCACAACAGACTCATTTTACAACGCTTGGAAACATTCCGACCACCCCTTCCATTCGGTGATTATTGCGTAATTTCCCCTTGATAAATGTGCATAACTTTATTATTTTTATGTGGAGATACTTTGATGATATCTTTTCAATGAACCTTACATATCCAGCCGTTGTATTATAGATGAATCCTGATGCAGAAAGGACACATACGATGAGGCTCCAGTACCCCGATTCCATCCCCCTCGCTCAATTGCCCACACCTATCGAAAAGCTGACCCGTCTTTCCGAAGCCTGGAAAGGGCCAGACATCTACATCAAACGGGATGACCTGACGGGCTGTGCCGTATCCGGCAATAAGATACGAAAACTGGAATTTTCCGTAGCAGAGGCCATCTCACAGGGGGCAGACACCCTGATCACGTGCGGGGGCATTCAGTCAAACCATGCCCGTGCCACAGCCTTTGCTGCCACGAAAGTGGGCATGCGCTCCTTTCTCGTTCTCCGAGGAGACCCTCCTTCTGTTTCAGAAGGCAACCTTTTCTTGGATCGTCTGGTCGGTTCGGAATTTCAATTCATCACCAAGGAGGAATACGAAACCGTCGATGAGATCATGTCCGCCGTGGCCCGACGTCTCGAAGAAAAAGGAAGAAAGCCTTACATCGTGCCAGAAGGTGCGTCCAACGAGATCGGGTACTTCGGGTATATCCGAGCCGCCGAGGAGATCTCGCGTCAGTTAAAAGACCAGAGATTGGATATCGATTATATCGTCACGGCCACAGGATCGGGCGGTACGCTGGGTGGACTGCTGCTAGGCAAACGGTTCTTTGGAATAAAGGCCGAGCCTATCGGCATCAACGTGTGTGATACAGCCGAGTACTTCCAGGATCGCATTCACGATGTGCTCCTTAAAATGATGGCACGCTATGGATGGGACCTGAAGGTAGAAAAGGATGAAATCAAGCTCATCGACGGATACGTTGGCGAAGGATACGCCCTGTCCCGGCCGGAAGAGCTGAAACTCATCCTGGAAATCGCACGACTGGAAGGCATTGTGCTGGATCCTGTATACACCGGAAAAGCGATGTTCGGACTCAGAGACCAGGTACTCCAGGGGCGATTTCAAAAGGGACAAAAGGTGCTCTTCGTTCATACGGGGGGTATATACGGTATCTTCCCCAAAAGAGAACTTTTTGAACCGATTTGGGAATAGATGATGCTCCCAGTTACGCCTTGACAATAGGTCTTGTTTTGCTTATATTTTATCCCCTTTAGAGGAGGCGGCATGGCGCAAAAAGATATCAAGAAAAAGCGAGGAAGAGCCGTAAAAAAGACGGAAGCTCTGCCTTTCACGTCGAAAAACTACCAGCTGTTTGGGATCGGATTGTTCATATTGATCGTCGGCTATATCGCGCTTTCCCGCGGCCCGTGGAATAGTTTCTGGTCCCTCACCCTAGCCCCCATTCTCCTGGTGCTGGCGTACTGTGTTCTAATTCCTGTGGCCATTCTCTACCGGAAACGGCAGAACAAGCAGGAAGACGAAAAAAAATAAAACCGTTATCAGGGCGATTAGCTCAGTTGGTTCAGAGCGCTTGCCTTACAAGCAAGAGGTCATCCGTTCGAATCGGATATCGCCCACGATTGTTTTTAAAGGGCCTACATAGCCCTTTATTTTTTGGTACTGTCAACAAAACTGTCAACAAAACTCTCCAACCCAATCTCTGGGATTTCTTCTACTTCATCATGCGCATACCCCTCAGTAACCGACACGGTGCTGTGGTCGAGGGATTTCTGCATCTCTCTAATGTTCTGCTTATTTTCGAGGCCAAGCGTAACATGTGTATGTCTTAATGAATGTAATGATAATTCGGGAAAACCCGCCTCCGTAAGCAAGTCAGACACTTTATGTGTGATTGTATCAGGACATTTATGTACTCTAAAGGGATAATCTGATTTTCTACGCTTTTTAATGAAATATCGAAAATCATCATAAACCGATTTAGGGATTTTTCTTGTTACTTCGTGCTTGTCATGGCTCTTTATATTAACATGCCTAAAAATACCTTTATCAAGGTCTACCTGTTCGTGTTTTAAAAAAAGGATTTCATTCCTTCGTCTTCCGGTAAAAAGATATATCTTGATTAATCTGAAAAGGTCCTCGCCGGCGTTCTTCTTTACATAGTTTATAAAGTCTCTGCTCTCTGATAATGTAAGATGTTTTTTCTTAGCTCTGGGTACTTTCACCTTTGGATATTTATAAAAAGGATTCTTGGATATTTTACCGTCTATAAATAATCGTTCAAACGCTGCTCTGAGCTCTTTCAGATATGTATTAATTGTAGTCGGGCTACAGTGTTTTTCGTAAAGATAAGCTTTTACCAAATCAATTGCTTCTCTTTCGATTCTTAAAACTGAATATTCACTACCATAAATGGCTTTTAGGTGTTCAAGCGCAGCTCTACGGGCGACTCTCGTATTCTTTGTCATCCCATCGATTTCAAGTTTATACATCAAGTGATCAATGAACCAATCAATCGTATATTCGCTTGTGTTTTTTGTACCAAGTTCGGAGTCAATGATTTTCTGCATCTGCTTCTTACTATAGTCGGCTCTTTTATAACCCGTTGACCTTTGTATTCTTTTTCCGTCTTCCCAATAGGTAACATACCAGATTGGCCCCCTGGCAAAGATTTGAAACCTTGATTTCGACTTTGGCCGTCCCATGATGTAGCCTCTATTTATGGTGATTTCTAATACGCTCTAAAATTTCTTCATTTCCAGGAAGTTTTTTATTGAATTCTGGTGGTACTTCGCCTTTCATAAGCTCAGACCACTTCTCTTCACCAATATAATCATGGATCCGCCTCAATCCAATAAGAATTTCTTCAAATGTGAAGGTGTTGTCCACGTCTGACCCTCACTACCGTTTTTTATCTATAGATCTAAGCATTATTCAATGTTGTGCTATGTCTAGTATTTTTGTTCTGTCACCACTTTAGTCACCACCTAATTTTAGAGAGCTAAATATGTTTTAATATAATTGTTTATGTCGTTTGTATCATATATAAGCACTAAAAAACCATCCCTCTTATATATATATTAGTTATCATAATCCATTGATTCTATGAATTTTACATACGGAAAAATCCATGGTGACAATTCTGGGGACACTTTCATGACTGATCCAAATACTCATAATTACCATCCCGAGTTTTCCCAATTTCTTTTGAACGTAATAGATTGTCCCGTGCTTTTTCAAAAGCCCATATCCCTTGTCTCTCTGAATGCACTGCTCTTTTCAATTCTCTTTCTGGTAAAGTACCTTTTGTTTTTAAATGACGCCTTATCTTTTCTTCCATCTTTGCAATTTCATTGTCAGCATCAATTGGATCAAATAACTGCCTCATCTGCTTTTCCCAATCACACAGCATGATGGCCTTCACAGCAATCTCAATATCAACTTCTTTTCTAAATTCATTTACAGCAAGCAATGGCATCAGTCTCATTGCATATGTATCAAGGCGCTTGTTGTGAACGGACCATTCCCAATCGTTGTACCATGCATCATACATCTCCTTTGCATCAGGAGACATTTCCAGCTTCAAACGACCTTGAGAGAACTGATCGAACATTTCTGTTATTTTACTCCTAATGAGTTTCTTATCCTGTTCTGGGATGATATTTGGGATCGGGTGTTTCCTCCTCCCACTCGCAGGAACAATGAACAAGCGATTGGTAAAGCCTATATCAGTAAATGCCGAACTCCACGTGTTTTGATATGTATCTAGGGTAGATGCTGCTAAGATAGAAAGATGGCCTTCCTGAATCTTGATACTCTTATTCTTTGTGTGATTCTCACTTTGATTCGACTCAAAGAGTGAATTAATTGTAGGGAGTAAAACAGATCCTTGAGTCCTACATTTGCTGATAAGCTGCTTGAATTCATCAAGGCACAACAAAACTTTCTGTACACTAGGTTGTGATGCTTGAAAGAACTTTTGCAGGCCTTCAGCACTTCCGACTCCATAGCATATTCTTGGTTCAAGTATTCCTTGTGGCCGTATTCCTTTAAAAAGCTCAACCGTTTTATTAATCGCGGTTGATTTCCTCGTATCCCCGGACTCCCCTAATAGGACAACGTAAAGTCGAGGCTGTGGAAGTAACTCTGAATTCAGAGTAAGTCTATCAGATAAATATGATCCAAGAACTGAGAGAAATCCCATATAGAAGAATTCCTTTGGAGGCTCCAAATATCGGGAATACAGTTTGGCAAATTCACCAGCTACGCCATCCATGATATTTGGAAAGTCCTCAATTGTCGCAGGTTCATTTCTTTTTAAGATCATAATGTTCTCCCCTTTCAGTTAACAAAAAAACCCCTGAGAGACTGACCCGGTAAATAGGTTCCCAGGGGTTTCATGACGCCCTATGGACGATTTTTATTTAATTTCGGCCATACCGGGTCAGTAATCCTTCTATCACTAATGCGTTAGAAAGGACCTAACTTTGTTAGGTTTGGACTAACAGATAAAAATTTTTAATGGAAATGCCAGTCGGGTGGTTTTTCAGGATTGTAATAACAACGTCTTCCTAAATGGATATAACTTGTTAAGTGTGTGTAGAGTTCATTATGTTCATCTTTAATCTTTTTATAAACAGTGGTGATAGCACTTCGAACTCTTATACGTGCTTTCTCTATTGTACCTGGAATACCACGAGAACGTCCGGATAGTCCAATCGCCTTTTTCAGTTCTCGACATATTGTCTCTTTCTCTTCTTTTAATTCTCCAAGACCTTCTTGGTCGCATGTGTCTTCTTTGATAGATATTTTATCATCAATTTCTCCTATACGCCTTTTGTAGTCATCAACTGCCTTTTGATCTAAAATATCCAATTCTTGTGCTAATTGATATACTTTACTTAAATCCATTCCCTCTAATTGCTCAAGTTTCATACCACTTAATGTCTTGTTTGCATTTTCTGTGTTGAATCCATCGATTACTCTACCCAAATCAATTGCATTTATCTCTTTATCCGGATTCATTAATAAATATTGGATATAATGGAGTCCGTTTAGATCACTGAGAAAGATCCTCTTCCCCTCATAGACAATCTCCCATATATCTCCCTTTTTACGAAAGAAGTTTTTATCTGATCCTTGAATTTCAATATCTTGGAATACTATTCGATTCACAGCTAGTGTTGCAGAATATTTAAGAAAATCCTGCAATTGCCGACTGAATTCAGGAAGACGTTTTATCATTGGTATTAATGATCTCTCGACATAAACTTTCACCTTGTTCTTATCTATATATTTTCCTTGAAATAGTTCCTGTAGGTCTTCTTGAGTCCCCCATAACGGTGGTATTACAAAATAATAGGGTATTCCAGGTTCCTTAACCCGTTCTTCATCAAAAATAAATCTTGCAGCAGCAGAGCCAGTATTATTCCAGAACTCCATTAGCCTTCTAACACTGACAATGGGACTGTATATCATTTTCTCTATTGCTTTTCTCCCCTCCTCAGTATTTAAATTATATTTAGATGACAATTCTTCATTAGAAGGTCCGAGTAAAATCGATTCTTTTCCAATGGTTGCTCTTCCAATATCCAGGCCAATTATGTATGTTTGTATTATAAGGGCAAGTCCCTCTTTAGGTTCTAATCCTCTTATATCTTGTATATCGGACAGCACTGACGTTAATTTGATGGCGTCTTTCGGACATAATTTCTCGCCCAGAACACACAAAGGAATTCTGTCCTTTTCACTTCCAATTCCTATTAATCTAGGAAATATGAACACTATAATTTTATCATTTTCTGTTAAAGGAAAATGATCCATTCTTACATCAATATGAAAAAACTGATCTTTCCTACTTTTTAAATATTTAATTAGTAACGGGTACTGTTCTTTCTCAGTCATTTATATTATTCCAATTGCTTTTAAAGTACACTTTATTTAATAGAACATCCCCCTAACTGTTACCCCCAACTCCCAAGCCCCTTAAGCACAAATTTTCCGAAAAATTTTGACTTTCACAAGTCGTTTTTCCCTAGATCCGGAGATCCCATTTCGAATTTCCGTTGTAATGCATTCCGATATACATCAACATACCCACCCCGGTCCGATGGGGTTTTTGGGATCTGGGAATTGCGTTGAAATCGAGATTGTTTATATTCTTTTAGTTTAAGTCAACTCCTTCCTTGGCGGTTACGATTGTTATTAATTGATTGTCAGTCAAATTATGTCAAAAAGTGCCTTTAATGCAATCATATTAGCTTTAAATTCCTCAGCTACTTTCCAGGGCTCACGATAGGTTCTGTCTATCTCAGCTTGTTTTTTTATAACATCAATTATTGAATCTACCATTTCAATATAAGCTTTATGACTATAATCGATCATATATAATTTCACATTTTTTATTTTATTCTCCGTCCAAAACTGTATAGCTTTCTCCTTCGATATCTTATTAATGTATAATAAGTCCGCTACATGGTCAGTAGTTAATGCATATTCAGCGGCTAAATCTGCTAAATCAGACCAATAGTCTGCCATTTCAAATCGTCCGTATTCTCTCAGTGTTTCGGCCTTTTGTGTAAACTCAATTACGTAATTACACATTTTACCATGATATTGCCTTAGTTGATCTACTTCCTTTACTTCTTGTGTGTATAACCAATGTGGAAAGAAAATTAAAAAGTAAGTTATAAAATTTCGTGAATTTAACATTTTATTTCCCCTTACTATAACAATCATGGATCATTACGAACCTCTTACCTTTCCTGAACTCTTACTCTCCACTTCACTCGCTTAGCTAAAAATGGCGTAGATGTCTCCCCCCTTACAATACCGATCCCGCTCTCCTTCCTTGGGGATTTCAGTTTCTGGATTTACATTGAAAACCATTTGAGGAATTTACTTTTTAACTAATGATAGCAGCAATGATATGGCATAGCCCTACGAAGACAAGAGCCCTCGTTAACCAAACCATTACACCTGTATATTTCTCAACCGATTCTCCCAGTCTTTCATTCGATTTAATAACCTTCTCAGCACACGCGCTTATCTGCTTGGCCAGGTACAGTTCAGATAATACTCTCGTCTGATTAATAATTCTTCTGTCTCTGCTGGAGGATCGTTGAACAAGACGTTTCTCAGAGGGTGTAAATCCCATTTCTTCTTTGATCTTCTCAACCATTTGATAGTCCTTTTATTGCTCTTGCTCCACCACCAGGCTCTTACGCTTCTGGCAGTCCCGCTCCCTGGTGATGACCTCAAAGTTCCTGCCGATGTTCCTGACCTCCATCAGTTCCGATTCGTTACCGGTCCACCAACAGTTCTGACATTCCAAAGAACTGTCCATCTTCTGTTCTGGCGTCTCGGGGATATTCCTGTTTTTGTACTTTAGGTTTATCTCAATATCCAGTAAGAGTTCTGGACTGTTTCAGAACTTTGTAGATAATTGACTTCATGCTTTTGAAAATATGCCTCTGTCTCTTTAGCACAATAATTTACGCCACACAAAAGTAAGTTTTACCATTCCTATAGTTCAGTAGCATAATTGAACTTTACCTCACTTTGTTTGTATTATTCCATGTATATTATCATCCCAAGTCATTCCACAATATCTATATGATCTTTTAACAAGTTGTCGATAAATGTTTTATGGCTTTTAGATATATCTATAAAGTAAGAGGCAGTAGCTACAATGCTTGGGATATCATATTCATTTTTACAATATTTACAGAAGGACTTTGAAAGCCAATGTAATGGACCTGGAGATTTTTTATTTCCTAATGCTTTTGAATAAGTAGCATACCTCTCCCTAAGTAACTTATTAAATTCACTTTGACTTTTAAATATATTTATTTCTACTAATCTATTATTTATCTTTTCGTGAAAAGCATCTAACATTTGGTATTTATATTTGTTCGATTTAAATATATTTAATAATGTGTTAGCCATAATGAATGTCTCAAAAATACTCCATTCCTTTAATAAGTTTTTAGTTTTAATCTTTACAAATGATTCATATATCCATTCGGGTAAGCGTTTTTCAATGAACTTTTCTAATATGTTCATCAGTTGAGTTGCCAAAAATTCCGCAAACTCCTTATAGGTCCATTTTTTCCTCATGTATATTCCTACTACTAAATAGAATATTCGAAATCAGTAACTTCTCTGATTTTTATTATGTCTCTTGCACAGTTTTGACTACATCCTCAGCTGATAAAAAAAGATGAATCATCCGAGTTGAATCGTCACTTCCGACTTTTGTACTGGTAATGCAGGCAAAGGGTCGATCTTTGGCTCTCTTGTAGATTTTCTTCCAATTACGCGAAAGCCACCAAGCAGCACCACTTGTGCCCCATTCACCAAAACCAGCGCAACAAAGCCAAGTCCTCTTTGGATTTTCTAAAGGATTGATTTTTACTATAATACCGAAATCAACTGTTGACTTCGCTTTGATAATTATTTCCCCGGATTCCCTTGATTGTATCTCACCACCTTTCATATCTATAAAAATATTATTTTTATTGTCAAATAAATCAACCGTTTTATGACTTGTTCTGCTCCCTATTGAAATAAAGGAAATATCCATCAGAGTATCAGCTTCAATGTCAGAAATTATACGTGTTGGTGTGTTTGAATTGCTACCAATCATAAAAGCCAAATGGTTCACAGTTCGCGTTGCAGCAGTAGAGTTAATTATTGTGAGGTTGGTTGCCCCGGATGTTCTTCTGGGAACCTTAGAAGCAGGCTTTGTGTATGTTGTATTCAACGAAGGAGACTGGTATGAAGGATAAATCAAATGATAAGTTTCTTCAACATCGTCACCGAATACCTTCCGGAAAGCACGCCTATTAATTTTTTTTCTTATGAACTGTATAAAAAAAATAAGAATTGCAACAATACCACCTCCTACTACGTTCCAAAATACCTCCCAAAACTCCCTGGGCATCGTAGCACTCATTTCAGAATCCTAATAATATTAATATAAGCTAGTGTTCAAACGCACGGAATTGTTATCTATGATACTTCACTGTGAAGACTAATCCATTCATTCAACACGTGCCTGTTTCCAAACATGTTATATATTAACCGTTTGAAATATTCCTTCTCCTCTCCCCAGAAGAAATCAGCCATATCATTATATGATTAGTTTGAACTATGGATTTTTGTTACTTTTCAATGAATATTAATAAAAAAAGGTATAATATGCAAAGGGTATTTCTGAATTTTCTGACTTTACTAGCCAGTCCATTCACATATTTTGCATTCTACAGGTCTACATTTCTTTTTCTCGGGTATCTTGGATAAGCTCCAATAGTTGCATTTTCGGATCTTATTTTAGAGATATCCCCTTAAATTCAGTTTAATATCTATTTATAATTCATTCGCATACAAACTTCTGACTTCTTCGGGCTGGACGCATAGATAATCCAGGGTCTGTCTCTGGGTGCTGTGGTTAAACGCAACCATGAGCTCGGGAATGCCAGAGCCAAATGTCACCCGTTGATGATAGCCCCACGTCTTACGAAGCGTATGGGAACCGTAATTCCCTTTCAGATTGATGGACTTACACCATGCCTTGACGTATTTGTGTACCGTGGTGGGCTTTATTGGGCCTCTCTGGCCCAAAAATAAGGGATCGCTGTCCCTGTATTCCCGAGAGGCCAAAAGCCGTTCTATGGCGCGTATGCATTCATTGTTCAGTGTCACGCGTTTGATCTTACCGGTCTTTTTCTCCTTGAATTCGATGGATTCCATGGGCTCTAATCCCCGGACTTGTCTGACCGTGATCCTGCAAAGATCGCTAGCCCTCAAGTTTGTGTTGATGCCCACCGTAAAAAGACAGCTGTGGAGCGGGTTGTTGTACAACAGTTTCTTGATCGTGTCGATGTCTTTCAGGTCCCTGATGGGCTCGACTTTGATCGTGGATCCTTTCCTGGGTGCGTTCGGGTTGGTCCCTTTCTGGATTCTCCCTGGTTTAGGTTGTTTTTTCATGTGAAAAATCCCCTTTTGGTTGGTATTTCCAGACTATCTAAGTGATATAATAAATTTACTAAATATTTAGACAGTATGCAAGTGTTATTTTTAACGCAAAAGGGGATTTATGGACTTAAGTAATTGTTATTTTATTTATTAACCGATATGTTTTACTGTCTAACTTATAAGTATATTTTAGACAGTATAAATAGTTACTTTGAATATCAAAATCAACAATCACATCCAATATCACTTTTGAAAATTAATGCAGTTTGTGCTCTTATTGGTCCTGCCCTTGGATTCTACCAAGTGGTACTATCCTCGCATCCCTGATCCTGGCTGCCAGACTCATTTCCATCCCGATCGGAACATGGAAAGTGTTCATTCCGGCCGTCTGCTGGCTGGGAGTCCGTTGGGCGTCGTGGGAATTCTGGATGAACGAGGCTACGATGTCGTTTGTATACGAGGGGAATAAGAAGTGGCTGGGCGGGATTTTTTATGTGAACCACAGGGTGGCGGTGATGTTGGCAGTGGCGTTTATTGTGGTGCCTTATTTGTTCTGAATATTACACAACACAATTTTCCCTTGCTATTTTAATTAATTTTTCATACTATATTTTCGTTAAAATCATTTCTTTTTACAATTTTCAAGGGAAGATATTTATTCTTATTATAAGGAATTATTTTATGAGGGGCAGTATATAATATTACATTAAAAAGATTTAAGTATCCTATTTATCGGAGGGAATTATGTCTGATCAAATGATTGTTGGAATTATAACTTTTATTGGTGGCCTAATTGGAGGTTCTGGGATTGTTGGCGGTTTAGTGTTCTATAGATTGAGAAAAAAAGAAATTTCTTTTCAGTCAAAAATAGAGAGTTTAAGTGAAAAGAAAATAGAAGTATATAAAAAATGCACGGCATTTCTTCGTCGTCTTAAATCATATAGAATGTATGAAGCCTTTGAAATTTGGAATGAGCTTGCTGACGAACTTGTCTTGTGGGGTTCAGATAATGTATATCACGTAGCAAGTCAATTTTTTTTAAAACTTGCTAATGATCCATCGCTTCATGGTATGGATTGGGAAACAGAAATTGCACCAATAATTAAGGCAATGATAGAGGATATTAATCCTGGTACTACATTAAGGTCTGAAGATTTATTACCTTATGCAAAGATAGACCTCCAAGATACATTTATACTTGACTTGAAACAACTGGCTTTATCTGCTCCCAAGGAGTTTAGGGAAATCGCAAAAAATCTTAAAGAAAATACTGCCCTAATTGAGGAAATATTAAAATTTCACATGGGAGATCCTTTAGAAGTGACAAGGGCGATTAAAAATGAAATTGACATGAAGAGAATTACCAAGTCAGATGAATCTGCCTAATTCCTCTTTGCTATAGATGTATTTTTTATAAAACGTTCTATCATTTCTATTTGGCCTTGGAAGGTTACTGGGTGGGCGTGCTATAGAAACACAATTCTTTATTTTTCTATAAAATAAAGAGTGCGAAAATGGAAAAATTAAGTAAAAAAGACATATATCGTTCAATGCGTGATTTTGACAATATTATGCAAGATTTGTTAAATGCTGATATTGATACATATGATATTCTGGTAAACCGATTTGTAATTTTTATTAATGGTAACAAATTCTTAAAGAAGATCGTCAGTCCACTTATTAACATGAAAATTGAATTTTCAAAAATTCTGGTTGATTTGAAAAATGGATGGTATCAAATATATCTACCTGTTGATATCATCGATCATTTAGCCTTTGTTCTTCAATTATTTTACGCTTATTATAATGATGAAAATAAGCAAATTATAGCTTTGGTCCAACGTGCATATCCACAAAGGCTAAACGAAGGTATCTATCAATGTTTAAATGAATTCAATATTAAGGTTGTCGGTCCTGCATTAAGAGAGTTAATCAATAGAATAAATGATTTTATTGAAGATGAAGTTGGAAATAAAGAAGAAATACAATTCTCGAATATACAGGTTTTTAATATTGGCAATGTTGACACCGGTGGGGGTCATGCTGTAATTGGAAAAGATATTTCAATAGTTAATGAGAGCGATACTGAAAATTTTAGAGAACAATATATAAAGGCTTTATTAGAACATAATTATAAAATGGATGCCATAGACCAATTGCGACCAATAATTAATGAATTATACACTGAAATAACGAAAAAAAGAACAAGCAAAAAAATCATTTTAAAAATATTACAGAGATTATTAAAACTAGGAGGAAATCTGGCTATTCAATTATTTATACAAATAGTTGCAAAACCGGAGTTGATCCCTATTGCCGAAAAAGTATTGAAAAATGTATGATAAAATATAAAAATGGGAGAGGAGTTCTTTTTATGGGGAACATGATTTAGAATATAAATTATAGTTAGGTTATAAAATATGACAAATCAACATTCAAAAGAGCCATTGGGGCGACTATATAAACGAATGATGGAAGAGTTTAGATTGTCTCAGGTTACAGTTCAAGATCAAGCAAGAAGATTCAAAAAGAATCCGAGGGCAGAGCTAAAGAAACTGAGTGATCATAATTTAAAAATAAGTAAAATTATGAGTATCATGGTAAAACGCAATAACGATGGAATTAAATTGGAAAAATTAGGTGGAATAGAAAAAGCTATTGAATTATATGAAGAGAATCTAAATGATGAATTCTTTGGGACACACCCTTATGAAAGGTTAATGATATTATACAGGAAAAATAAACAGTATGCTGATGAAATAAGGGTTATTGAAAAAGCGATTGAAGTCTTCTCTGGGGATCATAGGTATTATAAAGATGTTTATAAATTTAAAAATCGGTTAGTCAAGGCCATTAACCTTTTAGATAAGTCACAAATGTGAACTATGGTTAGTCTTGTTCATTTTCCAGCCATTCAACTCGTATTTTACAACGTCTTTTTCTGTTTTTTCTTGATTTTTTAGCCAATCTTTCTTATTATACACTCGTATAGTTTATGTCTTTTAAAAATTTCCAAGTGGAGAAATTCCTTTGGGCGGGGGAGGATTTAAAAGCTCAAAAAGGAGGGGTGGAGTTCCTTTTATAAGGGATTTTGTATATAATATTAGGTTAACCTTATAATTTGACAATGAAAGAAACCGATTACATTATTGCATATTTTGACATTCTTGGAACTGAAGCGAAGCAAAAAGTATTACCCCTTGCTTTTCTTGTGTCTCAAATAGAGCAGTTCTCAGAACTTGGGCTACGCGATCGCAGTCGGTTAGTTATCGATGGTATGGTCAATCCTCATTTGAATCCCGATGGATCAATTACCGCTGGATCAGCTATTTGTGTACACCATGTTGATACAGAGATTTTTAGTGATTCGAATATCTTTTGGTGCGTTTTTGATCATAAACGACTTGAATTGTTTTGCGAAACATGTTCAGAGTTCTTCTGCCAAGCTCTAATAAAAAGAATACCTTTACGTGGCGGGATTGCTGTTGGGCCTGCAAATATGGATAAACAAAAACGTGTGTTTGTGGGTAAACCACTTACCGAAGC
>Ga0180438_10007997_pt1 | contig 13578 bp, 8 predicted proteins | sample SS_ome_12_FD_132455 | JGI IMG/M metagenome (GOLD analysis project Ga0180438, IMG submission 132455) | Hypersaline lake sediment archaeal communities from the Salton Sea, California, USA - SS_3_D_2 metaG | ecosystem: Environmental > Aquatic > Non-marine Saline and Alkaline > Hypersaline >... | reverse complement strand
TAATGAGTAATGTAGGTAATGCGTAAGCAGGTGCTAAAAATAAGTCTGTGAATGCCGATCCTATCCCACCCGCGATTCCTCCCACGATTGGCCCAAATAAACTTCCCGTTATCATAACACCTATATCCCCTAGGTTAATATACCCCGCCGTTGCAGGAATGGTTATGGGTACTATAAAAGTGAGGACTGAAATAATAGCAGCAAAGATTGCAATTATTGAAAGGATTATTGGATTAGTTGGTTTGTAATAACCCTTAACTAACTTAAATTCTTTAGTATTTTCCATTTTGACCATCATTATTTTTTATCTAGGATTCAACTTATATAAATTTCATCTTATATAATTTTCCATTCATTTATAAATCTTGTTAATTCCTTTTCCTACTTAGCTAAGAGAAAGAATTACAAATTCACTTAAATTTATAAAGTAATTATTAAATTACATTTTTATAAATAAAGAGAGAATTTTGACAAGAAATGTATGAGTTCGTAATTCCGACTATCATTTTAACTTGTTTGATCGTAATATTTTATACTGGCTTCTTTTTATTGTATCGCATGTTTATAACGAAATTTTATAACTTATTTGGATTGGCGATGTTTTTCATTCTCTACGGAATCCAATTATTAGGGGAATTTATACCTTTTGGAATAGTTCGCTACTTTCTGCCCCAATTATGCTTATTGTTCTTAATTTTATTTGTAAAGTATACTTTCTATAAAGATTCTAAGAGTAAAATAACAATACTAATATTATTGATATTTATTATTTTAAAGATTTTAGAAGTCTTATTTGTAATATTTTATGATTTTCAAATACCACTAAAAGAAACGATTGCTATTGAATTAATACCAATTTTTTATATTTACATTACCATTTTAGCTGTGCAAATATCGATTCCTATGTTCTGGTTGGGTTATAAAGCCCTAATGACTTATATTAATCTTAAAAATTATAATATTGAACCTTGGATAAAAAAAAGATATCTTTTCGTTGCTATTTCAGCACTTTTTTTAGGTTTAAGTAGTTATGCGAATTACTTTATGCCATATAAAGGGGGCTATGAAGCAGTAAATCCAATTATATTTATATTTGTAGCATCCGCATTACTTATTTTCTCTTTTGGTAATCTTTTAGCTTGGGTTATGCCGAAATCACTTAAGAGATATTTTAATCGGAAATATGAAATAAAAGAAGAGGAATACTTTTCTCAGAAAGAGCTTATGGATATTATTAAACCAAAATTATCAGGAGGTAATGATACTGATAGAAATAATTAATATCTTAGGCGAGACCTTAGCTGAAAAGCTTAACATTAGTCCTCCCGCAGCAAGAGGCTTAATTAAATTATCCATTCAAGATGAATTTGGACCTTTTAAGCCAATATCTCAATTAAGCTATGAGGATTTTAAATTAATTATAACTCAATCTCTTAATGAGAGATTGGTAAATTTAGACGTTGAAAATTTTAAAATTATTATAAATAAAATGTTAGAAGAGTTAAAACGAAATCAATCAGTCATTACAATTGCAGGTGTATAGTATGATAAATGAGATTTTATTCAATATTTTTGCTACCATATTTGTAGTTTTCATCATGATTATCTTAATTGTAGGATTTTTCCTCATAGTTCGAGGAACTCAAACTAAGATGATAAATATTTTTATCACAGGAACGGGCTTTATTGGTCTAGCCATTGGATTTATTGGTAATTTTGTATTTCATTTAGGTGGTTTATTCCAAGAAATTTTTGTATTTATTGCTTTCAATTTCACAGTAATATTTACTAATTTGACCTTTTATAGAAGGAAAAAAATATATCCAAGCTTAGTGTTAGCTGTAACATTTACGTTGGGAATTATTCAGCTATTTTTACACACATTAAATTTATTTCTTGGAACTAATGTATATTATTTAAGAGTTTCCTTAGATCTACCTTACACTTTATTAACTTTTAATTGGCTCGCATGGGCATCATACCAATCTTATAAACGGTTAAAAGTATATAATATTGCACCGTGGTTAAAATTAAGATATAAGTTAGTAGCATTTTTTTCATTAATTATAAGTTTCCATAGTATCCCCGAGTTTTTCCAACCAAAAGGGGTTTATTGGGGAGATCCAGAAAATATTATCAGTTTAATGGTCTTTGGAATTACCGCTATTTTAGCCGCTTCTTTTTCCATAGGCTTTTTTATAGCATGGATTATGCCTAATTGGCTAAAGAAAAAAATTAACAAAAATTACAAACCACTAGAAGATAAAGAATATTCAGAAAAGGAGCTAATGCAACTCATCAAAAAAGAGATGGATGAAGAATCATCTTGGAATGATTAAAAAAAATATCATCATAATAAAGATATAAATTCAATAAATTTCATTAGATCAATTGAAAATTAATTCAAATTCGTCTTTTAATTTCAGGTTGGTATAGAGAATGCAAGAAAATGACCAAAAAACAAACCATATTGGTATTAAAGACTTAGATCCAATAAAATTTGATATCTATAAAACCTTGATGGAAGATTTCCCGGATGTGGTACTACTTCTTGATGATGACGGTAATATAATAGATGCATCCCAGAATTCCTCATCTTATTTTAGTATAACAACTGAGAAAGAATTGATAGGAAAAAATATCCGTGCTCTAACCACTTCTGAATATAAAAATTATATTGAAAAAGATTTAGAGCGATTAAAAGTATCCAAAAGTATAGGAATGGTAGAATATGAGTTCGAAGGTAAAAATAGTAATAATTTTATTGGAGAGTTAAGTATAAGTGCTTTTTGTTCTCAAAAATCAAATAATAAGTATTTTCTTGGAATTATTCGGGATATCACGAATCAAAAGATTATCGAAATTGAGTTAAGAGAAAATAAACAAATGTTCCAATTAGTAATGGATAACATTCCCCAATTAATCTCTTGGAAAGATGTAAATTCTTCTTATTTAGGCTGTAATAAAAATTTTGCCCGAGTTGCGGGTTTGGATGATCCAAAAGAAATTTTGGGCAAAACTGATTACGAATTACCATGGAAGATTAGTGAAGCTGAATCTTTTTTTGAAATTGATCAATACGTTATGGACACCGATAAACCAGAATACCATATTATTGAGCCACAACTTCAAGCAGATGGAAAGCAAGCTTGGTTAGATACCAATAAAATTCCCTTGCATAATTCAAAGGGCGAAGTCGTTGGCATCTTGTGTACTTATGAAGATATAACTGAGCGAGTAAATTCTGAAATTGCATTGAAGAATTCAGAGAAGAAATATAAAGAGGCTTATAATCGAGCAGAATTCTATAAAGATGTCTTTGCGCATGATGTAAGTAATATCCTTCAAGGAATTTTATCTTCTGTTGAGCTTTGTAGATTTAATATAAAATTCAACACGAGTAAATCAAAAAAAACCATCGACTTAGATAGTTTATTAGATATAATAGAGGATCAAGTCAACCGTGGATCTAATATTAGTTTCAAATATAAGAAAAATCTCTTCAATTGATAATGTTAAAAGAAATTTAGAAAAAATAGAGGTATGCGAGATATTAAAATCTTCAATTAGAAATATTAAAAAGAATTTCCCAAAAAGAAAACTTGAATTCTCATTTGAAAATAACTATAATAAATTATATGTTAGAGCAAATCATTTGATTAGGGATATATTCATTAATATTCTTTATAATGCGGTAAAACATAATTCTAGATCAATTGTAAAGGTTGAAATCGAGATATCAAAAGAAATACTTAATGGTGAATCACTAATTAGATTTCAATTTAAGGATAATGGAGTTGGTATCCGAGATTCTCAAAAGTTGAGTATTTTTCAAACAAGTAGCATTGAATCTCAAAGTTTTAATCGCTTAGGTTTAGGATTATCGTTAGTTAAAAAACTAATAGAGAACTATAGTGGTAAAATTTGGGTAGAGGATCGTATTGAAGGTGATTCTTCTCAGGGCAGTAATTTTATATTATTACTAAAAGAGTATTTCGAATAGTTTTAGTAACTATCCACTAACCTTATTTGTTTCCATAAATTCTAACTCCTTAAGAATGTATGTGATCTTAGAGAATTTACATAAAAGCGAGATTTCAAATAGTAAGCTTCATCTTATCCCGCAACCTCGTCATATTCGAAACAGAGATTCTTTTCTTTTAGAAATTTCAGGGATCCTAAAAATTCAAACTGATGTTTCAAATAGTTTTCGCTATCTTATAGATGAATTTTTAGAAAGCCTATTGAATTCCAAAGGTGAAAGGGATACGGAGTTAAATTTTAAGAGAAAAGAGGATCCTCTACTTTTAGAAACCCTTTTACCCTTAATTAAGAGCAATTTTCCAAATATAATCTTTAGCGAAATCAGAAAAGAAGAAGCCTGGAAAGAACAAGGATATTTTATAAATTGTGATAATAGTTCTTTGCTTGTATATGCAGAGAATGTGCAAGGAATGTATTATGGCCTTCAGACTGTTTTGCAAATATTTAAATCAGTTGATAAAAAACTCTCATTTACTCCAGTAATGATTCTAGATTATCCAGATCTATTAATAAGAGGTATTTCAGATGATATTTCAAGGGGTCAGGCTCCAAAAATTTCCAATTTAAAAAAATTCATTAAAGATTTAAGCCATTACAAGATTAATCATTATTATTTAGTTTACATGCATGATATGTATCAATATCATAATCATCCCGAAATAGGAAAGAGTCGTGGTGCCTACAGTAAGGAGGATTTAAGTGAATTATATAATTTTGCTAAAAAATACTTTATTGATTTAATACCAATTTTTCAAACAACTGGACACTGGGACAATATCCTGCATAAGAAGGATTACTGGAATTATGGAGAATTTCCTGGTGCAAATAGTTTAAACATTGCTAATCAAGACATTTATAATTTATTAGATGAGATGATTAGTCAGTTGAGAGAAAGTTTTAAATCTGATTACTTTCATATCGCTTGTGATGAGAGTTGGGACGTCGGAAAGTTAGCTTCAAAACAGTATATTGAAAAATTGGGGATAGGAAAAGCATATCTTGAGCATTATATTAAGGTATATAATATTGCTAAAAAGCATGGCTATGATAAAATAATAATCTATCATGATATTGCGCTTAAACACGATGTGATTCTTGAGAATTTGCCAAAAGATTTAATCATAATGTATTGGAATTATAGGTCTAAACAAAAACATCCAATAGTAGATAAAATTAAGAAAAACAATCTCAATGTGATAGTAAGTCCCAGTATTATGGACTTTAATAGAATTTTTCCATCCCTTAGTAAAGCTGAAGAAAATATAATGAATTTAACACAATATGGTTATCAGAAGGGTGCAATAGGTGAAATCACTTCAAGTTGGGGTGATTATAATAATAAAGAGATTAGAGAGAATAGATATTATGGTTTTATTTTTTCTAGTGATGTAGGATGGAATGCTTCAAGAAAGGTAAATGTATTAAAGTTTTGGCATTCGATAATTGTTCAATTATTTGAAATTCATGATTTGGCATATTTCAAGATCTTTTCTATACTTAGATCGATTCAAGATAAAAAAAGATTACATATCAAGGATACAGCCTATTATAATCATTTTTTTAGCCATCCCTACAATAAAAAAAGCTCTATATACCGAAAAAATATAAAGATCTCTAATTTCGATAAAGTTATTACCGATCTCGAGACGATTATTACACTTTGTAATGAATTAGAACAAATGCAAATTACACATAAAGAACAGATTCGAAATTTAGCATTTGTTGCAAAACATATCAGATGGTTTTGTATGAAACGAGCCCATTCAAAAAAATTTGTAGCTTTTGATCCTGAAAAAGGTAAAGATAAGTTTAGAAAGATATATCTTGAAGAGATTGAGTCATTGCAAAACAATTTACGTGATTTAATGGCAGAATATGAATATTTATGGAACGAATGTGCCAAAAGTAATGGATTTAACTCTATTAAGCAAAAATATCTATGGTTGCTCAATTTTTATGATAAGATGATAGCAAAAATTGAAAATAAGAAGCCTTGGGAAAATCCTAACGTTCCAAGTCAAACTATATATTTGAATGCAAAGAAAAGGCATAGTATTTATACTACATACTATACTAAAGAGATAATTTTAGAAGATGACATAAAAAGCGCATATATCCAAGTTATGGCGGGAAGTTTTGCTAAAATCAAGATTAATAATTCTTATGTGGGTTTTGTTATCACCAGAAATTCCCTTAATTATGTGATGAACTTAAATAATCTTAAAATTTTTGATATTAAACCGTTCCTTGAAGCAGGAGAGAATATTATCCTTATTGAGAATAGCGATTTCGAAGGCGGGATCTGTCCGATCAATATCTATGGTGAGATTAATTCGGAGTCAGAAGAGAAACAATACATTATAACGGATAAGTCTTGGAAAGCTAGCTACTCAATAGCATCGGATTGGCAAGAAGTAAAGAGTCTAGGTCAACCACCCCGTTTCGTAGGGGGTTTATGCCATCCTGATTTCGAAAATCAGATTACTTCCTCTAAGTCAGATTATATTGCCCAGTTTAACTACCTCGTGGGTCGATTTTCAAGGATATTCTACAGATTATTAAAATTTGCATTCAAACTAATCCATCGTTATGATTTAATCGAATAAGAAAAAAATAGAATTATAGATTTAAAAATTTGAATAAATCATAAACTTATTTGCCGAACCCAGACTGTAGATTTCGAATTTTGATCCTTTTTTTGTCTCACAAAACATCTGAATCAAAGGAAATAGATAAATTGGAGTAGTTATTTGAGTATCTTTATCTTTATTATAACTTTTATGGTCGCTTTTAGCTGAACTCACAGTCTTTTTAATATTTTTATTCATGTAACCAAGAGATGCTTCTACTTTTGATTCTAATTCTTTAAAATCGCTAAATTTTATTCCCTCTACATCATCTAATACTTTTTGGAGATCCTCACCAATTTCTTTTTCGTACTTCGTTTGAGCACTACTATGTAATACAGGAAGCCCCGTGACTACGGTCTGGAAAGGCACCGGCAAAATTTCGTATTTATAAAGATTTTTATGACCCTCGCATTCCTTACATAAATCTTTTCTACTTCCAGTACCATAACAAGCATTACATGGATACGCAAAAGGTCTTTTCTCTTTCTTAAGATCTTCACCCACTAATACTGTTAAAGTCTCTTCTATCATTCCTGTACCGCCACATGTTTTACATTTATTTTCAACATACCCTTTTCCTTTGCAGTTATTGCACGGAACGGCTTGAATTGATTCAAACATCGGTACCATTTCTTTTTCTTTCCAATTCTCTTTATTCACTTTTCCAGTACCCTTAAAACTATAAAAATATTCTCGGGCTACCTTTGAAGCAGTAACAGTATTTTCATCCTTAGTTTTAGGCGCTGGACCTAATGTTTTTTTAACAGCAAAGTATATCGCAGCTTCTTTAAGTGTATCTTTTACATATTCTGCAGCACTAATTGCATCTAAAGAAAAAATGGCGCCCTTGGTTCCAAATTGCTTTTCCATCTTCTTATGATCAGTTCGACTCGCCTTTTGTTTCCACTTTTCAAATATTTCATCTAAATTTGGTGTCTTAATTCGTATATCAGGCATGAATTTCACATTGAAACTATAATTCAAATTACATTTTTTAAATTATAAAATTATAGAATAGACAAAACTAAATAAATTCATCAGTTGCCAAATCAAGTTTTAAAAATATAACTTCTTGGCACATAATTAAAACTAGAAACAATTAAAATAGAATAATTTCTAAATATATATAGAATTAGATCAATAAGTTGTTGAATAAAAAAACGATCAATATGTCCGCAGAAGAGCGTCAAGCAGTTGAGTATTTTCTCCAGTGGATGACTCCGAATGGTGGAGGTCTTGCAGAATGGGTCTTATATTACCTCAAAGAAGGAAACGAAGAAAAGCTTAAAGAGATCAAAGAGATTTATGATAAAATAAAAATGGTATTTGGGTTTTAATCTTACTTATCTATAGAAGTACTATTTCATTTGAAATTAGCTTTCTAAGAATTCTATCCCAATCAGAGAGAGAATAATCGCCATCACATAGATCCCTTAAATTCTCCTTATATAATCCTGTCCTTGGCGCGAATTGGCATAAAATATACCCTCTGGGACAAGAATCATTGGGTTTTTCCACAGTAAACTTATACTTATAAGCACTAGTAATTAAATTAAAAGTACAACTTAGAATGTTGGAGCGACATTCTTCATCATATTCTGTACTTATATCTACTATATCAACTATTCTTTCAAGCGACTTATTAAAAGAAATACTCGATAACCAACTATTTAGTTCAGCAAAATCCCTTCTAAATCTTTTACTGTAGTCCATGTTCGCAGACATAATTAATAAAATTACTTTTTTTATATAAATATAAAGTCTATAACTAATTTTAAATTATATGTCAAGATGCCCAAATTCTAAGAAAAGCATTGCTTCATTATAATCTTTCTTCCAAAATTTTTGTGCATAATCATCTACATCGAGATTGAAAAAATCATTAAGCTCTTGTTCAGCAGTACCCAATTTTAAATGCGTATAAATCACAGGCTTAAAGCATAACTCCACAAGACTATCAATACCGCCATAGCGTTCACTTATAAACTCTTGTAGCGTTGTCATAGGAAATCTTAAACGATCGCTTAACTCTTTTATAGTTAAGATACCAGAAGATACAGAATGCTCAATTCTTTCAATCCAAATAACTTTCTTAACTTCGAAATATTTTATTCCAAATTTCCTTACCAAAATACCATCCCTATAATCTGTAATTAATTTGCTATCCTTAGGTGGGTTATCAGGATACAAGAGCCTGACTATCTCTAATGGTTTGAAATTGTATTGGAGATAATGCATTACAAATCTTAAATTATATACATCCCTGATTTCTTTGTAGTTTTGACCAGCATAATAATATTTGATTTTGCTAGTAAGTGTATTCCTGTCCATTTCAAAGCCCATTTTTTTTAATTCATTTAAAATGTAATCATGAGGGTTGTTACTCATACGAATATGCATAGATTCCTCAAGTAGTATGTCAAGAATTTCGAAAGGTACCTCTTTCCAGTAAGGACTTTTATCTCCGGGCAAATTACCAGTATATCTACCACCCGATTCAAAATTAAATCCGTGTTCTGGATCTTCACTCTTATAAAATTTTATTAACAACCTCTCAAGAGCATCTGCTTCTTCTTGTGAATAACATATTGCTAAAACTTCAAATTTCCATAATCTTTTAGTTTCTGCTCTTGTTCGGCCATATTTACGTAAGTATTTTGAAAAGTAGTCATTTTCTCGTTTTGAAGGATTTATATTAAAAGCACTTGTTAAATAACGACTTTTTCTTCTAGCTATATTTACTGTCTGCCCAATCCTGTATTTTTTAGGGAATTTTTCAATAATTTCTCCTTTATAATCTTTAAACATTGAAATCCTATAAATAACAAATAATTTTTTACTATTCTTTATACCATCTTTATAAAGTAAATTTAATTGTGAAGGTCTTATGTTATTAAAAATACTATTCTCTAAATTAAAATGCTCAATATCTTGAGGAAAGAGTTTCGTTATAAGGTCAGCTTTGATATATTCTCTAATGAAATTATTAATTACTCTTTTCATGTATTTATCTTTATTAAGCTTGATATCCGTGTCAATCGGGTCTCTACCATTCTCTATATTTTTTACCATCCCTGTTATTGCTCCCATTGAAACTGAACTACCAACAAGGATACCAATGAATATGTTTGATGTAGCCATTAGTACTAAAATACCAGATGCGAGACCGACAACCGACCCCGAAAGCATGCTCTTAGATATACAAGGAATTATTATTTTATGATTCGGAAGAACTTCGGAGGAGTAGACTATCTTTTTAAACATGGTTAGCTCTGATAACCTTGAAACAGCTGAAGAGAGTACCCTTAGCATCGAACCTGCTGAACCTAAAATATGTTGAAATGCAGTTCTACGATTTAATGATGCTTCCTTACGCAGTGAAACCATCTCTGCATGATAATTATTGAACGCTTGAATAAGAGCAGGACCCGTGTGATACATTTCTTGCTGTTGAATGTATTTTAAGAAGGACATGTCCATGCTTGACGACCTAAACATCCCAGAAATTGCCCCTGTAAATTGTTCCCTCCCAGATTCTGCGAAAGTAGTGGCTATTAGTTGAAGAGAGCTCCCTAAGCCCTTGGTCAAGTGGGTTACCAATCCCTCAACCATTGGATCAATAAAAGATTCTTGGAAACATTCGCTAGCCACGCCAAGTAGGATCGAGCTTGCCCCAAATCCGATGGTAGGCTGCATTAGATAAGCGCTCATCTTACTCCATATCGCAGACAGGGAGGAGCTCGAGGTTGAAACGCCTAAAACTCCATTTAAATTAGGAATGCTGTTCAGATAGCTAACTGCTTGTCCAATTCCGAAGGTGACCAGCATGCTGATGGCGGTACTTATCCCCGTAACCACTAAAGTATACGCTAATTCTTGGAGTTGCTCTTCTCGCACTTGAGCGATGTTATTCTGGTAATAATATTCCAGTACGTTTGCATGGGTCATCTGCATTAAGGCGATACGATTCACCTCGTCTTGCGATTGTCCCTCTCGTATATCAGTCACCGAACGATATTTGGCAATATTTATAACAAACACTATTTCACACGTACCTGAAATTTCTTGTGCCTTATTGTTAAGTAGCTGTTGTAATTCTGCATGTTTACCCTTGGTAAGATTTAATTTTCCCGTGATAGGATCGAAAATATATTCTTCCCTAGCTAAATTTCCTAATGATATATAGGACATTTCTTTTGGAATCTCTTCCAGCAGATACATTTCCACCGAATGAATATCCGAGCTAAATATATGACCACTTGAAGAGGGAATTACTTGAATTTCGGGAGTGTGCAGATCAGAAATTTTATAGATGGGATAACACGCGGTCTCTTTGCTAACAAAACTCTCATCACTTACATACATAGGATATTGTTCATAAAATTCTGGAAGTGGTAAACTTCCCGAAGATTTGGCAAATTGGAGCAAAGGAACACCCTCTACTATATAAGGGATAACCCGATCGTAGGGCTCATCATGAGCTGCTGCAGTTTTCTCGGCTATTTGCTCTTCTAAATAAGCGATAGTATTGGTACGATGCTTGATGTAGTCCACTGTGTTCCAGAAGACTCCAAATCGGGCTTCCATAAATTCTTGAACCCAGAAATAACCAAAATCGGAATAGGCACTATACGTGCATGTTTGCAACCCATAATCTAATACTACTGGAATATACTCGTCTAAGGAACAGCTAACGGTTTTATCAAAGCCCTCTCCCGCTAATATTATATCCCCCGCATACTCATGTTTCGCAGTGCGCACTTTGACGGTAGCATAGATACCTTGTGGAGTACCAAAGAACGATTTAATGCTTAGTCCTCCAAACGCCTCATCAATCCACCATTTTTCGGTGAGTATTTTTTCAGAAGTATAGCCAATAGCGAAGAAATCATTAGCCATTGTCAGCTTTTCGATCTCAGCTTGCTTTACAATCCCATGAATAATATTAGCAACCGCATAGGATAATATATAACCCACTTTTGCTCCTGCAGGTCCAAGAGCAGAACCAAGGGTTGCTCCAGCGATCGCTATTGCTTGGGCTTCAATTTGCCATACAATATCATCCACTAACTGGCTATTCCATACTTGAGATATAAATTGATGAGCCGTCCGTTTAGCACTTTCTTGGAGTAATTCGCTAGACCCTCCCCTATATTGCATTTTCCAGAGGTCGAATAATGAGTCGGAAAAAGTAGGTTCATACCCGTATATATCTTGACTCCGCTCAAAGTCAATTAACTCCCCATAAGAGTTTCGAATTGCGCCATATTTTAAGATATTAAAAACATCCTCCTTTTCCGCGGAATTCTCACTTGCTATGAGATGACGCTCCACCAGCATTTTTTTATTAGGTAAGAAGAGAGAATCTTGATCATAATCAAACCCTACTCCTATCACCTTATTATCTTCATCCACCACATAAATTGTTTCCCCAATTCCATCATTATCGCTATCAAAATACAGATATGCCCCTTTTCTTCGATTTAGAGTGTGTTCAAGATTATTATCATAAAAAACGCCTTGTTGCGGAGTGACCTTGATGACTTGGCTAGTAAACATATTCTCATCGGTAAACCCACTGATATGATTGTATTTACCTGGAAGTAGCAGCGTTTCATTTGAGTAGAGTAAATTATCCACATACACTTCTCCTTGCTCAATGGTAATCGAGCTTTCAAACTCTGCCCATACCCTATCCCTTATGTGGGATTGTTCCACTAGTAATTCAAGATCCCCAACAATCAAATCTCCTCCGGAGTTTGTGCTAAATATTGTGGTCTCAAAGTTCTGTAGCATTGAAACGTCCGCTAACTCGTTGGGGAACTCATCCTTATAGAGGCGAGTACTAGTAATCTCATTAAACTCAAAATCTTGGAAAGTAAGAGAGCTAGAGATATCAAAATGAGTGTAATTGCATATCGAATATTCTCGCAAAAGTTCTTTAGACACAATCATTTCACTACCTTCCTCGAATACTACCTTATCTGTAAACCAGATATTTGTTATCTTGTCCGTGTAGCACTCCACTTCTATATGGCTATAAAGGATTTCAAATGCCACCTCCTTGTCCATGTATCCATCTAAATTAAGGTCTTTCTGAATCAATTGGCTATAAGTGGTGATTGAAGAGGTAGTAGTGGTGTTAATTGTCATTATCTTTTTGGCTTGGGCATTATAGCGATGATGATCTAAGTTCAAATCAAACCTCCCGGTCTCTCGCACCTCTCCTTGTCGTTGAACGTAAGTTTGAGTGTTTTTTATCACAACTTCATAAGTATGGAACATAATCTCTCCGGCAGCGCTGAGAGTTCCATACTTAAACACGTTATACTGTCCATCATTCGTAAGATCGTGTTGCTCTATAATATATTCATATTCCCCGTCATAATTCCCATCTCGTAATTCCAGAACCGCCTTTTCATCGAGAACCGCGGAAAAATCCTCAAAATCCGCAGACTGGGAGTTCACATCAAATTCAAACCCCTCCATACTGTCTTCCATAAACTTCGAATTTCGGGTATAGGCTAAATATTCAAATAGTGAATTATCCGCCCCAATCATATACTCTTCAAACAAAATGAAGTAATATACATCTTCATATTCGTAATTAACATAGAAACTATCATTAATAGTCCACACTGGAACCTCAAGATGGTTAGTAAGTGCTTTTTGTGTTAGTCTAAATCGACTATATTCGGAATGCGCCCCTGATTTAAAGCCAATCTTTACTTCAATTCGCTCAAACTCAGATAAAAACATCCCAACAGGTGCAGCAAGGTGTAATGATTTTTTATTAGGTAAGAAATACGCCTGTGACAACTCAAAATTATACTTCGTTTCATTGAAGTAGACACCTTGAATCGAAAGGATTACTAATTCTTGGGCAACAGTATAATCTTGCGAT
>Ga0180438_10007995_pt1 | contig 13578 bp, 13 predicted proteins | sample SS_ome_12_FD_132455 | JGI IMG/M metagenome (GOLD analysis project Ga0180438, IMG submission 132455) | Hypersaline lake sediment archaeal communities from the Salton Sea, California, USA - SS_3_D_2 metaG | ecosystem: Environmental > Aquatic > Non-marine Saline and Alkaline > Hypersaline >... | reverse complement strand
TCAGGTGGTGGGATAATGGGTTCAGGTATCTCAGGTGGTGGGATAATGGGTTCAGGTATCTCAGGTGGTGGAGTAGGTTCAGGGATTTCAGGTGGTGGGATAATGGGTTCAGGGATTTCAGGTGGTGGAGTAGGTTCAGGGATTTCAGGTGGTGGGATAATGGGTTCAGGTATCTCAAGTGTAGTAGTGGGTTCGGGGGGTACCAGAGTAGTAGGTTCAAGGATCTCAGGTGGAGTAATAGGTACAAGTGGAATTTCAGGAATTACAGGCGCGAGAATTCGATCAACTAATTCTTGGAAGACAAATTCCACGTTTTCTCCAGTTTTCGAGCTTGTTGGTATGAATTCATGTATATTATGCTTTTCACAAAATTCTCTAATGAATTCCTCTTCCATGACTCCTCCCGCGATATCTACTTTAGTTCCCACAAGAAGTATTTTAGGATCTGTTGTGTTTACCTTAATAATCTGGATCCATTCATCTAGACTCATTAATGTCGTAAAATCATTCAGGTCAAATGCCAATAATACACCACGGGCGCCTTTGCAATAACCAGGAAGAAGGAAGCGAAACCGTTTTTCGCCTCCAAAATCCCACAGTTGAAGTTTAACTACACTATTTTGTCTTTCCATAACTTTTGAAAAGAAGTCTGTGCCAATAGTCATCTTCATTGCTGTTAAAAATGTGTCTGAAACATATCGATTCAATAAGCTTGTTTTGCCTACTCCCCCGTCTCCAGCAACGACTATTTTAATCCGATATTCTTTTTTCGTTGTTGAGGCGCACAATATGTTCTCATCCTCGCTCTTTCTCAAGTGAATTAGATCCCTAAATACTCACAGAGGTCGCAACGTTTTTAACTCCTGAAGGTAAATGCCCGAAGCCCCTTACTAGTACAAGTGCCTAACTTATGAAGCATTCAATTACTAATTTAGTAAATTATATTAAGCGTGAAAAAACGTTTTAATGTTTCAGACACTATCCATTGTTTCATTAATAGTTCGGGTGTATTAGTTTTCACATTTCCTTTTTCAAGCGACTGAATTTGAAATTTAACTGATATTTTGATTATCCTTTTAAATTCATCACCTATGATTCACCCCGATTTTGTATTATAAATAATTTTCTTCTGAATCTCTGAAATTCCTATTTGTTTCATCTCACTTGCTATACCTCAAAATTGACAGTAAACACAAATTAGAGTTCCTATTAAGTAATTCAGAGTTTTTAGAACATTATTGTAGAATTTCTGGTTCTTTAAAACTCCTAGTAAGTGAAAAACCATCCAACACTTCTTTATCCGCTTCTGTCAGTTGGTTTGTGATGACTCGGGAGATGAGTTGTCCTATTCCTGGTCCTGACATGAAGCCTTGACCACACATCCCCACTGTATTAATATAACCTTCTATTGAATCCACAGTTCCGACAATTGGGATTCCATCTGGCGTCATAGGATACGCTCCAGCCCATTTTCGGAGCACTTTTAGGCTTTTTATACTAGGTATTAGCATTTCCATTCTTTCAGCAAAAATGGGCACAACATCACTATAACCCGGCATTTTGTGTGTGGGGCTAATGGTAAACGCAATTTTGTTTTCCTGGTTTTGAAAAAAATAGAAATTATGGCAGTCAGGAACAGAACGTATATCAACGACTAGTGGTTTGGTAAAGTGCTCTAAAGATCTTGCAGATTCTGTGATTCCAGCCTTATGAATCTCAGGATAGACTGGTAAATCTAACTCTACAAGAGATCCTATTTTAGATGCTGATATACCTGCTGCGTTTATGACCCAAGTTGTTTCATATTCATCTTTATTTGTAATTATACTCTTGATTTTATTGTGTTCTATCGAAAAATTCTTTACAATCTCTTTAAATTTGAATTCTACATCTAAAGACAAGGCATATTTGTAAAAAGCTTTTATTGCTAAAGGAGGCGAAGCTCGACCATCATCGGGTGAATATGATCCTCCTAATAATCTTGTCCGTAAAATTCCGGGTATTAGTTCACTTATCTGCTCAGCATTAAACCAGTCATTGTTTAATCCAAGAGATTTTTGGAGATCTATACTTCTTTTTAGAAGTTCCTCGTGTTCTTTGCTATACGCTAGAAAGGAGTAACCTCCCTTAGACCACCCAATATCATCTCCATGTTTCTTTTCCCAGTTGGAAAAGATTTCAATAGATTTGAGACATGTAATTATTTTCGAGAAATTTGTATGGGTTGCTCTTACTCCGCCGAGCGCTCGATTATTTTGTCCTAGTCCCACCTCGGCGTTTTTTTCTATTACCGCTACTTTAACCTCTCCGGTCTCTCCAAGTGCCATAGCGGTTGGGGTTCCAACACTCCCTGCCCCTATTATGATCACGTCAAATTTTTTCATTTTATAACCTCGTAGTAACATTACAAGGAGTTACAAGAAGCAATTATTGCGTTTCCGTGACGATTTATATGACGTGGTAGTGGAGCGTTGCAGAATAGATAAGTAATTGAATTTTTTACATCTTTTGAGTTTACCTGCCCAATACTTTTTAGATTACGCTTGATGAAGAATTTCGAATGTAGCTTCATCCTTGAACATCGAAGCAAGCATTTGGCCACCTACGGTTTCATCACATAAAACCTTTTGTACGCCGATTTTATACAGATGCTTAACGTTTTCTTCTTTAATGACGTTGCAGATTATTCCTGTTTTACGATTAAGTCCCCCTATTGCTAAGGCAGTCAAAATAGCGTCTTGATCGTGATCTAAAGAAATTATAGCTTCGGTAACTTCAAAAATCTTCGCTTTCAATAAAGTTTTGTCCTCATATGGCTTTCCTGAAATAAAGACAATACTTTCTGGAAGATCTTCTGGCCTTTCTTCTAAGGGTGTGATGCACACCATGTTTTTTGACCCAACATCAATCTCCTTTAAGAAATTTTTAATTTTTTCATTATATCCACAAATTAACACTATATCTGTCATCTTCTTTAGCCTCCGCAGATTATCAGTTTGAATCCCAATTAAGTAACTAGCAAATGTACCCGCAAAAATCGCGACCATCCCGATTCCTAAAATACTGACAAAAACAACGAAAAACCGCCCAGCAAATGTAGCTGGGGTGATGTCACCGTATCCGACTGTTGTGAGCGTGATAACTGCCCAATAAAAGGAATCCGCAAGAGATCGTCCCTCTAAGTAAGAAAAACCAATGGTCGCGACTAAAACGGCAATTACAATGTAAATAAATGCTTTGAAGAAATCGCTTTTTGCAAATTTACGAAATGCTTTCTTTAAATGACCGACTATAATGAAAATCATATGATCCCCTGCCTAAGTTCAAAATAATTCATTATATTTTAAATGATAATTTTTAAAATAACCTTTTATTTTGATTTAATCGAATTTGCCACCGCTTCTGCAATTATATTCACTAGGCGAAGGCCCGTTTGAAGTGTCTTCTCATCCTTTTCTTGATCAGGGTTATAGGCAGTCAGAGCAGCTGCTTTTATCCTGAATTTTTCGGCGATCATTCTTATTGCTTTTTCCATTTCGTCTAAAGAAAGTCCGTTTGGAGTTCTATAATCAACTCCAGGCGCTTCTTGTGGGTCCATCACGTCGATATCGATATGGAGGTAGACCTCATTGACTTCCGATTGAAGTTTAGTCAGTGCAGAACACAAAGAACTCATTTGTGTATCTTTTTTTAATTCGTCTGTAGTAACAAGCAGAACTTCTGAATTCTCAAGAAGCTCTTGTTCTTTAGGATCTAGATCACGAGCACCAATGTGCATGGTGTATGCTTCTGAGATGGGGCCAATATTTCCAATTTGTGTCAAGAGATCTGGATAGCACTGACCAGTTGCAATGGCAAGAGGCATTCCATCGAAAAACCCGCTTATCGAAATTTCTGGTGTGTTGTAATCACCATGGGCGTCAAAATAGATGATTCCAATTTGGAGGGTATCAAGACCTGCAAGTATGCCAAGGAGGGTGTTGCAGTTCCCACCTAGAACTAATGGGAAGTATTCTTCATCGATAGCAATTTTAACTACTTGTGCGAGATTAGAATTGATGTTAGCGATTTTCTTAAGTAAATCAGCACCAGCAGGAACGTCTCGTTTAATAGTTTCGACCTTAACTTCAAAACCGCTATTTAACAGTTTACGATCTGCGCCTGCTTGAATATAACGAATTGGACCCTTTCCCATTCCGACCTGTTCATGTCCTAAGTCATATGACACCTGGATAAGACGAATCTTCATTTTCATTACCTCAAAAACATTCGGCCTATGATTTGATTTGATTTGATACTACTTAGAAAACCACTTATGTTATATAAACTACTTTTAAGGAAAACTAGTATTGAATTTTGTTCGATAAAAAACAAAAATACTGCTTTAAATCCTTAATGGAAAATACGGTATCAATTGATGATTTTTTGGGATGTGATCAAATGCCGATTGACATAATAATTCTTGGAACAGGAGATAGTGTTGGAACACCAAAGCTTGCTTGCCGATGTGAAACATGCGAACTTGCGAGAGGCAGAGGAGTTCCGTTTTCAAGGATGCGATTTGGGATTTTACTAGTTCACTCTTCGAACTCTGGCCCTTCAAACGCTACAAATATTCTTGTGGACACAGGACCTGATCTACGCATTCAGTTACTTCGTGCTAGAATTGAAGATATAGATGCTATCCTGTGGACTCATATGCATTACGACCATATGGTAGGATTTGGTGACTTTTATCACAATAAGAACAACATAGAAGTCTTTAGTACGGAGGAAACTCTAAATTTTATCAAAAATTTTAGATTTAAAGTCAAAACCACACCACATCCTTTAGAAGCATACGTTCCAATAGATTACAGTGGGTTGAAAATAACTCCGTTTTATGTGTTACATAAGTCAGCGTTAACGAAACCTATAGGCTTTTTAATAGAAGACGAGACAAGCAAGAAAATTGTGATAACTGGTGACACAGGATTTAATATCCCTGAAGAAAGCCTTAAATTAATCCAAAATGCTTCACCTGATGTTTTAATAACCGACATGTTTACGGATACTGATACAGAACGCTTCAAAGAAGTTCATATGTCTATTTCTGAGGCTATTCGATTCGCCCAAATATCAAATGCGAAAGAAACATACTTGATGCATATGTCACATCGATGCAAACCACATGACGAATTAGAAAAGTATTTGGAATCTTATGAGCACATTCATATAGCCTACGACACTCAAAAGATAAGTCTATAACAAAAGCAGATTCGGTGAACTGAGTGATTGATTTACTGCTAATTTACCCATTTTCAACGACGATTTCGCGATTTTTAAGTTCCCACCTCTCAGCATAGGGTATATAGCATCCTACGTTAGAAACGGCTATTCCGTAGCTATAATCGATTGTACTTCTATGAGTTTTCAACTTTCTTTGGGTTCCATATAAGTAGGCGCAGTTTTTGGGCTCTTTCCTTTGAGTTCTTCGTGATACCATGCATAGGTAAGCGGCCTGCCTTCCCTCAGGGATTCAGAACAGACAACTTCTCCAATGAAAACAGTATGGGTGACAACGTCAACTTGGTCACGAACCTTGGCCTCCAAAACTGCAAGAGTGTGTTCGGTGATCATGGGGCTATTATAAACACCTTTCTTATGGGAAATCTGGTCAAATTTATCAATGTCTCTGCCTGACCTAAAACCAAAACGACCAATAAATTTCATCGGCGTAGATTCATCAAGGACAGAGATAGCAAACATACCACTTTTGGTGATATAATTATGAGTTAGGTTCTTCTTATTGATGCTTATTGCAACACAGGGCGGATCACCAGCAACCTGCATTACAGTATTGACTATTTGACCATTTGTTTTGTTTTCGAAGTGTGAGGTGACAATATAGAGGCCTGAACTTAAATTACGGAGTGCTTCTGGGTCAATTTCACCACTCATAAACACATCTCCTTCTTTCTATATCTTCCTGTTCTACTATTTTAAACCATACCATTCATCTGTGCAGTATTATTCTCTTAATTCACTAAGTTACACCTTAATTCTATTTATATAACTTAGACGAACCTTACAATTATTTATAAAACGGGCATTATATATAAAATTCCACGCTTTATGATAATCCTCAATCTTTCCGTTGGTGGAAAGACCAGCCTTAAGGTTATCGGGCTGTGCGCTCGTCACCGAGTTCAACACATGCCTCATCAATACCGTTTTGCGCAGTATCTCGGGAGTCTTGAAGGAGGTTATCCCGCGCTATGCTCAAAGAGGTCATTGATCATCGACCATCTACGGTAAGGACTATTCTTTTTCACACGGGGCTCAATGAACTCCCCGACGTGTGAGAGCACCCAATCGTGGACGGCTGGAATTTTTTCCTTGAAACCCAAGCCTCTTCGAGCTATTACATAACTTGCTAAGTGATGGACTGTCAAATTATGTAATCCTGAATATTTGTATTTCCCATTGAGGGAGGTATAACCAGGAAATACCTTTCGAAAGGACACACCGCGTTTTTTACACTTCCGTACCAAAAACTCTAAGGCGGTGGTCTTCAAATTGCTCAGTTTTCGATTGCGTTTTGTATTGTATGAAAATTCTTGATCGAATTGTAAGTCCTCGACCACGATCCCTTTACCTTTATTGATGAATAATTGACGACTTTATCCATTTTATAGGAGATATAATACTCACGTTTATTTTTTCTATAGCTGTGAAGATTGCCAAATGAGATGCTATGATAGGAGAGTAGTGTGCCGTTTTTATCCACGTTGGTTAACGCCACAAAATTATAGTTGAAATCTAAGCCGATGGCACCATGTTCGTAGCCATAATGTGGTGTCGGTTCTGGGATTTCATAAGACACGTAGGCAAAGTAGCGTACTTCACCCTTGAAGAACTTTCTCTTTACGGTCACCGTGTATTTGTCAGCATTAAGGATTTCCTGAAACCATTTTTCCTGTACATGATTTACGGCTATAGGAATAATAAGCCATTTACGTCCCTTTTGCTTGGAAAAGGTGCGTAGTTTGACCGTTTTGTCAGGCAATACTTTGATGTTCAGATTTTTCGCTCCTCGTTGTTGCTTTCCGATACAACAAAAGGAAGAATCTCGTCTTATTCTGAACTCTTCCCTACTTATTTTGCCAAGAATTCGGTCTCTAAATAATTTCTTACTACCGAATACCACAGGTTTAAGCATTAAATTGTGTAATTTTGCCATAATTGATGATCTGCGGCCATATAAACCTTTTAACCGCTTGTCGTGTGTATCTTTCTCCTTTATTGCGTTGATTTTCTTAGTAATGGTTTTAATCTGCTTGGTCATGTATTTCCGTCGTTTTTCCAGCCATGTTTGTTGTGCATCCAGTTTCTGCTTGTTATCGACCAGGATGGTGTTGACATAAGGGTTATTGTGACACAGGCTCATCAAACACTGCTGGATAGTTTTAACTTCACCGAAGCGTGCTACTATATAGTCCTCGCCATGAAACAACAGGTTATAGCCGATGCGTTTCACGCGATTATAGATAGTAAAAATTTCATGGAACTTCCCTTCTTGTAGCATGTCTGGATAGATCCTGAATTTTGCTGTGTGAATCATTCCTCGTTATCCTCCTGCCCCTCGTTTTCTAGTTCATTCAATCGTGCTTTATCTCCTTTGACTTACAAAGTGGAAATTAACATATATTGCTTAAATTTAGTTGTGTAGCGAGAAAAAAGGAAAGAGAGGTAACTAAGACGCTTATTCTTTGAGGTCTATGATTTCAAAGTGACTGTTATACCCCTTCTTAACAAAGAGGTCTAGTCCTTCCTCGAACAAATAGTTATAGAGGAATTCTTGGAAAAAGGCTTCAAATAAACGCCAGGCAGTATCTAAACAACCCTCATGAAACACTGCGTATTGTTTAACAATTGTTCCTAATGAGATACGTATTGCTAATGTCTTATTGGTTTTTAAATTAGGCGAAAAGGTTCCACTGCACAGAAAACACTGAGGCTCTGTGGTCTGTTCCCCATCTTCAGTTGCTGTACTTAAAAAGATCTTTATGGTGAAAAAGCGCGTGGTAACCTCTTTTGTTGGCGGCTCGCTAATCCTCTTATCGCTACTTTTAAGCAGATTTAGCATATTATAACTCCTTTATTCACTATGAAAACTTCTTAAGGTAGTGATAACTTCATAATATCATATATTGTAATATAGTCTTTATAAATATTTTCTTTAATATAATATCATATAATAAAATAGAATATTATGGAATATAAGGTAGTATATTGAAATACACTTAAACGTTTATAAACTCATTTGATTTACACAATAATTAGAGCAAAGTAATTCATTTTGTTTTAATGAGTGGAGGAAATCGCATTGAATGAGACAATGATACCAGACCTTGCAGAAGTAGGTTACTATGAACAACTCGTACTGTATTTTCTGGAAAAACTCCATTCATCAGGAAAACGATTTGTTAATTTACAGACCATTGTTACAGGTACAGGTCTAAATTATAATTCTTTAAGGAATAAGATCGATGCTCTGGTATCCTTAGAATTGGCGTTTTCAACAAAAAGAGGGAGGGAAAGAGTAGTACTCATTACTGACAAAGGTAAACACGCAATCGATGAATGGAAAAAAACAAGCATAGGGAAAGAACTGTTTGATGAATTAGACAAAAAACTAGCAACCTTAGAAAAAGATCACAAATAATCGCTTTTGGGAAGTCTCTAAAATATTTGCTTCATGCATTAGTGAACTTCAACGTTTTCATATAATTTTTCAGCGTTTTGACCTACCAATTTTTCCAACGATTGTGATGAATCTTTCAATGTTTTCGATGAATCTTCTTCGATGAACCTCCTCTCCATATATCTTCGTGGACGAATATTTTCCGTGATCAGAAGGTTTATATCTAACTGGATGGTTTCAAATCTTCTTAAATTGTTTACAACACTTCTGTAATACGAACGAGGTGTATTTTATGGAAAACTTCGATGTTATGGTAATAGGTGCTGGTTCTGGAGAGATTATTCTTGATTATGCGTTATCTCATGGGATGAAGGTTGCTTTAGTCGAAAGAGGCCCATTGGGAGGTACATGTGCAAATCGTGGCTGCATTCCGAGCAAAATTTTGTTATATCCTGCAGATGTAGTTGATACCATCAAAAATGCTGGAAAATTTGGAATTAATGCAAAAATAGACTCCATTGATTTTAAGTATATCATGAACAGGATGCGAGGGATACTTAAAGAAGATCAAAAGCGAGAACAGTACGTAGAACAAGTACCAAATCTAAAATGGTATAAGGGAATTGGCGAGTTTGTAGGCGATTATACATTGAAAGTCAATGGTACTAAAATAAAGGCAGATGCAGTGTTTATAGTTTCAGGTGCGCGTCCTTATATCCCTCCTATCGAAGGATTGGATAATGTAGACTACCTAACAAGCGCTACTCTCCTCGAACTTGAGGAATTGCCTAAGAGTACAATCATAGTTGGTGGCGGCTATATTGCTTGTGAATATGCACATTTCCTTTCAAGCATGGGTAGTAAAGTTACTATAATTCAAAGAGCCACAAGATTAGTTAAAGAACAGGAACCTGAAATATCAGGACTTTTGAAGAGTGAAATGGGTAAGAAAATGGATATTTTTACTGGCTATGAAGTTAAATCGGTCAGTGAGATTCAAGGTGGGCTGAAAGAAGTAATAGCAGAAGAAAAAGGCACTGGGAAGGAAACAAGACTTAGTGCTGAAGTTATTTTAATTGCTGCAGGTAGAAGGTCTAATTCGGATTTCCTTAAACCAGAAAAGACTGGAGTAGAAATAGATGATGCTAATGGCTGGGTAAAGGTAAACGAGTATTTTGAAACTAGCAAAGAAAGAATTTGGTCATTTGGAGACGCGATTGGACCTAAATATTACATGTTTAAACACGTCGCAAATTATGAAGCACGGGTAACATGGTATAATGCACATAGCACTCTTCACCCAGAAGAAGTTCATAGACATGGTCATGGAGATCACGCTACTAAAGTGGCGGCCGATTATCATGCAGTACCTTGGGCGGTTTTCAGTAATCCCGAAATTGCTGGAGTAGGATTAACAGAACGGCAAGCAAGGGAGCAGATTGGCGAAGGGAAACTCCTGATCGCAAAAAACAATTACACAGACACCGCCAAGGGAGAAGCGATGGGTAATCCTCCTGGGTTCTTAAAACTAATAGTCGAAAGAGAAACTCAAAAAATTCTTGGGGCACACATAATTGGAGCTCACGCCTCGGTACTCATACAAGAAATTATTAACATTATGAATTGCGGTGATGGAACAATTCTTCCACTGTATCAGGCAATGCATATCCATCCTGCATTGTCTGAGGTCGTTAGTTACGCATTAGGAAACTTCCAAGAAGCGTGAATTTCAGTGAACCCGAAAATACTCAGAACTTTTTTTCAAAATCTCTTGTAACTGGAGATGAAAAAATGGTTCAAATAATCAGCACGGAAGAACTAAAAGAAAAAAATGAAAAAAGGGAAGAATTTATACTCCTTGATGTCCGAGATACAGCAGATTTTGAAGAAGAACACATTGTTGGGGCCGTTCATCTTTTGATTTCAGAAATGAATGAACAAAAAGTAGATTCGATGTTCGATAAAGATGACCTAATAATAACATATTCTGCGGATATCAACTGTCCTGCGAAAAAAATTGCGGCAGAGAAATTAATTGGTTATGGCTTTAAAAACGTGATCGCATACGACGAAAGTTGGAAGGCATGGAAGGAAGCAAATTATCCTACAGAGTCATCTTAAGAAGTTTTTTTTGACTCTATCAAACCTAATGCGGTAATTAATTAGATAAGCATATATATGCAATATCAAATGCTCTAAAAGACGTTTGCGTTTAGATTGGAAGTTTATTGTGAGCCGAATTAAAACTTTAATACCTCCAAACAAATATCCATTCGTTCATTTGGTTGATTGCATTGGGAAAACAGATTAGAGAATCCATTTTTTCAAGAATTATCGATAAGTCTGGACTTCTTTATGATTTGACTGTGCATGCGGTACATTTTGGTGCACGGGATGAAAGATATAAACTTATCCCTCGTTTAAATGGAAGGATTTTAGAAATAGGCTGTGGAACGGGTAAAAGTTCAATAAATTCAAACGAAGCGATACACATAGATATAAATCCAAAATTTCTGAAAAGAGGTCTCAGAAAAAATAGACTTACCATTCCGATCTGTGCAAGTGCATATCATTTGCCTTTCAAAGAAAAATTTTTTGACTCTATACTAGTGCCAGATACTTTCCATCATCTTATATTTCACCATAAGTTGTTTAGAGAATGTCGTAGAACTTTAAAAGACAATAACGCTCTTTTATACATCTTTGACCCTGTAAAATTAAAAAAGGGCACAAATAGATTACAATCAACTGCAGATGGCATAACTTGGAATTTCACACTCACAGGATTATACGATCGAATTTCCAAATTGTCCAAAACACATAAATTTAAAATTCAAAGTTCTAAGATAGCGAAATGTAAGTCAGTCATACATTTAAGCGGCTGGTGCGATATTTTATTCACGTTAATTCCATGTAATCAATAAATTCTTGATAGGAATGGTCTACGCTAACCGAGTTAATATATATTTATCAACCATAAATTCTGGGTGATAGGACATTTTTGCTCTTCTTAAACCTTCTTCTCCTGTATCTTGTTCACGATTTACGTATTTGAAATCTGCCCATTCGATTTCTAAAAACACTTTGTTGATCAATGAATATATTCCCCTATAGTCTCGTTCATGACTTCCTTTCTCTATATGTACAACGATCGTATTCGCGTTTAATGGTTCACCCATAGTGAACGCCTTTATTTTCTCATCAACGATGATTACAGCACCCTTGAAATCTAAAATGTCGAAATGGGATAATGCATCAAAAATTGCTTTATCTTCACCTGCTAAATGGGGATCATCATAGCAGGCTCTTACATTACACCAGTCTTCTTGAAGTTCTAAACAATCTGGAACTATTTCTTTAGTTAAGGGTGCATATTCAAACTCGTGTTGGCGTTGAAATTGCTTTATACTTTTTCTTTTTGAGCGATAATTTGAACCAGGTAATTCAACCAGGTTTTTTATTAGATACACATAATCTGACGCATCCCGATCTAATTCAATTTTTATTTTATCTCCATCGGAAAACAATTTCACAACATTTTCTGGCACTCTTTTCATTATTCCCCCAGATCCTGTACTTTCAGAATAGGTTATACACTCTAAAACAGTTTCTTTTATTTTGTTCGAGCCGATTGGTGGAAAGAAATAGGGTTCTTTCTCTGGGCTCGCCATGATCGCTATATTATCGTTAAGTATCGCCCATTTGAAGTTGTAATAATGCCTCCACATGAATAGATTTGTGAAAGTAAATTCAGAAATCGTGGGAGGATATCTTTTAAAATACTCATCAAAGATTGCTTTATCTTCGATCCCAAGTTCTTTGAAATCAGGAAATTTTGGATATTGTGTCATACATTCACCAAATCTTAAATTCGATCACAATAGTACATCTACAAAGGTTCATTACAGTGATTTCGAGTGATGCAGGTTGATTCAGTTAAAACTATAGTTTCTTATATTTTCCCATTAAAACAGCTTGTTCTATAACATGATCTTTCATAGCTTTCTCTACAGTCTTTTTGTTGTTTTTTTTCTCAAGTGCTAATTGTGTATCTAAAGCATAAAGTTTGAAATAATATCGGTGTGTTCCAGATGGAGGGCATGGCCCACCATAATCATTGCGTGCCCAACTATTTTTACCAACAACTCCCTCTTTTGGAATACTATCCTCTTCAATTTTTGATATGCTAGGGTCTAGATTCCAGACAACCCAGTGATCCCAAGTCCCAATTGGTGCATCAGGATCATCCATAATAAGGATTAAACTCTTTGTCTCTTCTGGGATTCCCTGGATTTCCAATTCTGGGTTGACATCATCTCCTTGACAGGTGTATTTCTTTGGAATCATTTCTTCATGATCAAAAGCTGGACTTGTTATTTCTAGCACCACATCACCTCCAACAAAACTAAGTGTTTGTAACAAAGAATCTCTTAAAAATTTATAATGAGGTAAGCCTGCCTTACCAGGAATGAAACCAAGCGTAGTAGTGTTACCCGGTAAGCGTTTTGATTCCCGATGAGAGCAGAATATAATAGCATAGTGTTGAAAGAGATTTTTAATAACTAGGAAACTATGTAAAGAGTAATTATTATCAGGTAAGTTAAGAACAGTTTTTAATATCCTTCAAGAATGAGTGAAAACGCTTCTTTTTTTGGTAATGAACTTAAAAAGATTTAAGCGTCAGACACAACATTGAAAAAACCTCTTTTCCTTATAAGTGAACACCATCTCTTACTCAAGAAAATAGAGTGTTACTCTTGGCGATTGGTGGAGGAATTTGAGGGTTTGTTGTTCTTGAATAAACTGAATCAATTCGACCAGTGGCTTTAAAGAGCGATGACTTATGCCGGTTTTTTCAACGATCTCTTTGGTGCGAATAAACGGATTTGATC
>Ga0180438_10007994_pt1 | contig 13579 bp, 12 predicted proteins | sample SS_ome_12_FD_132455 | JGI IMG/M metagenome (GOLD analysis project Ga0180438, IMG submission 132455) | Hypersaline lake sediment archaeal communities from the Salton Sea, California, USA - SS_3_D_2 metaG | ecosystem: Environmental > Aquatic > Non-marine Saline and Alkaline > Hypersaline >... | reverse complement strand
TCCTTCATGGCCTCGTCCCGGCCCGATCCGGGAAGGCGCCTTTTCAGGCACACAACATGAAGGAGAACCCGTCTTTCGTCGAATTTCAAGGCCGCTAGCATTGCTAGCTTGTCACTATGAGTACCAATTCTAATTCCGCTCGCCCTGCTTTCCGCAGCTCGGACAGAGCGGAAGCTGGCACGTACGAAGTGTGTGCGGTGTGGTCACGAAATCGGAGCCGACGAGATCCGCCGCGCGAAGCGTATTGCGTCTGCACAGACTGGAAGAACGGTTCAGGGAATAATCGCTCGTGGCCTGAAGCCTCGGGCTGTAACCACTTGGCGTGTGAACTGCCCAAGTTGCGGGTGTCAGTACGTTTGGCGCGGTGAGCGACCGCATGACGGTCTCGTGCCCGTGAACTGCGGGTGAGCGGTTTGAAATACAACTGAAGGTCGAGCATCTTGCAGTTCAACTTGGCGCCGGAGGGCATACGGATGAGCAACATGCGCGCCCCCAAAGACTCGGAAGAACATATCCGGTGGCTTCGCTCCCTGTCGCTTGAGGAGCGAGCCGAGTTACTCGAGTCCGCGTGTCGCAGCGCGATGGCGATTTTGGAGAGCCGCGAGCGTGCCGGATTCCCCCCTGCGAGTCCCGCCCCGTGGCCCGCTTCGACGGTGGCCTTGTTGAGGAAGCACGCCCGCGATGCCCGAAGCCAATAAACACCGACCCGACGCCGTGGCGGTCGCCGCGGAACTGGCGGCACGTTTGGAGCAGCGAGGCCAGGAGTACGCACTGGGTGGTGCGATTGCTTTGGGCTATTGGGGGGAACATCGAGGTACGGTGGACGTCGATTTGACGCTGTTCCTTCCTTCCGATCAGCCGACGGCGTGCGTGCGGCTGCTGCACGAGATCGGTTGCGAAGTCGCATCCTCGCAGGCCATCGAATCCTTACAGGAGCAGGGCTTTTGCGAAACCCGGTTCGAGGGTGTTCGCGTCGACGCGTTCGTGCCGAACACTCCGTTCTACGAGGCGGCCCGGCAGCGGCGGCGGCGCGTGCCCTTGCGCGATCGATCGGCGCTGATCTGGGACGCGGAAACGCTGTGCGTGTTCAAGATGATGTTCTTCCGGCGCAAGGACCTGGCCGACGTCGAACAGGTGCTTCGCATCCAGGGCGCCAAGCTCGACCGGCAATGGGTTTGGGGACGTCTCGAGGAGATCTTCGGTCGGCGCGACCCGCGATTGAGTCAATGGAATGAGCTGTGTGCGGAAGTAGACCACTGACCTGCCTCCACCAAGCCAAGGATTTCTCCAATGACACACGAACCAACCCGCCGCCAGTTCCTCAAAGACGCCGCCGCGATCGGCGCCGCCGTGGCGGCGATGCGCGGCGCCGACGCCCTGGCCGCGGACGCCCCGCCCGGCGAGCTGCCGAAGATCAAGCTCGGCAAGCTCGAAGTCTCGCGCCTGATCCTCGGCAGCAACCCGTTCTTCGGCTTCGCCCACGGCAACCCGCAGGCCACCGGCCGCGAGATGAAGGAGTGGTATACACCCGAGCGGATCATGAACGTCTTGGACCGGGCGGCCGAGCAGGGGATCACCGCGGTGTGGACCCCCTGCTACGAGCGATGGGTGAAGCTCTGGAACGAGTACCGGGAGAAGGGCGGGAAGCTCGCCACCTGGATCGCCCAGCCCGACCGGCTGCCGATGGAGAAGGAGATCGAGACGGCCGTGAAGAACGGGGCCCGGGCCGTGGCCATCCAGGGCTGCCAGATCGACGGCCAGGTGGGCAAGGGCCGCTGGGACGTAGTCCGCGCCTGGCTGGAGTTGATCAAAAGCCACGGCCTGCCCGCCGGCATGGCCACGCACGGGGCGAAGACCCACCTGGTGGCCGAGGAGAAGGGGATGCCCACCGACTTCTACCACCAGACGCTCTACCGGCCCGACCACTACGTGCCCGAGGGGCTCGAGGAGTCGCTTGACACGATCGAGAAGCTCGACAAGCCGGTGGTCTGCTACAAGGTCCTCGGCGCCGGCCGCATCCTGCCCAAGGACACGCTGCCGGTGGTGTTCAAGCGGCTGAAGCCCAAGGACGGCGTGTGCCTGGGCATGTTCCCCCGCGACCGGGACGAGGTGGCGGAGAACTCGGCGCTCGTGGGCAAGCTGACCCGAGCACCCGCGTGATGCGGCGGAGAGAGTTCACCACGGAGGCACGGACGTCGCGGAGAGCGGGGGTTTGCTTAGGCCGCGAAAACACGAAAGAACGAAAACGCGAAACGAGCACGGGTGTTGCTCGATCGCTATGGATGACCCCTCTCCACCCGTATCTTCGTTTTCGGTGTTTCGCCCTTTCGCGCATTCGTGTTCTCCTGGTCGTGGCGCCAGTGTCTCGTCACATTCCGTGTTTATCGGTGTTCATCCGTGGTTGCCCCTCTTGGCTCCGTGTCCTCCGTGCCTCCGTGGTGAGTCATCTTCGGCAGCAGCCGGCCGGTTCGTTGCATGTACCGGCGGTACTCGTCGCCGAAGGCTTCGAGCATCATCCGCTCTTCCTTGGGGATGCGGGTCAGAAGCAACAGAACGTACGGGGCGAGGAAGCACGCCCCCACGAACCCGTTGGCCGCGATGAGCGGGTGCGCGGCGGCGTAGAGCAGCCCGCCGGTGTAGATCGGGTGGCGCGCGCGGCGGTAGGGCCCGGTGGTGACCAACGTGTGGCCGTCCCGGATCCGGAGCGTCACGCTGAGGTTGCCCCCCAGTGCCCGATCGGCCCAACCGATCATCGCCAGCCCTACCACCGCGATCCCGACCCCCAGCCAGCGGAGCCACGCCGGCAACCCCAGGGCGGCCGGCGACACCGTGGCCGGGAAGAAGACGTACGTCACCAGGGCGACGCCCCAGGCGATCGCCATGCCGAACAGGATCGCCGTATCGAGCGGGTTGCGCCTCATCCCCGGCCAGCTCGCCCTCCAGCCGACCCTCCGCCGCGACGGCCAGCGCACGAGCTTGATCAGGATCGCCAGGGTCAGTACGGCGATGCGAAAGGGAAGCTCGTCGGTCACGGCGCCGTTTCCCTGGGCAGGGGCCGTCACGGAGAAGTGGGCCGCGTGGCCTCGCCGTCGACCGGGCGCAGCCGGACGCCGTGAACGATTACCATGTTTCCCGACGCCTCGAGACCCGGTCGGTCCCATTCGGGCATCGCCTCATGCGCGGGAACGGAAAGGGAAGCTCGTTTACCCGACCAGGCCGTCACGTGCCTGCCGTCGAAGAACATCACGACGGTCGCCGTGTCACCCTGCGTCTTCACTTGCACCAAAAATAGGTGTCGCTTCCCGTTGGGCAGGTCGCCAGGCCGGACCGTGGTTTGATTGCCTTTTGCGGACCGGCCATCGATCCATTCGATACCGTGGTATGTTGTTCCCTTGACCCAGCCGTTCAGCTTCGCAAGACATTGATGCGAGCCGACTGGCAGGACAAAGGCTACGGCCCCGCCTCCCGATGTTCGGGTGAAGTCCACCGCGATTTCGTAGCTGCCGTTCAATCTCACCGGCAGCATCACCCGTGCGTTGGTTACGGGTCTGATTGTTCGTAGCGCATCGCCGTTACTTGACCAGTTCCCCTCCACAACGTCGAGACCCGTATCGATCCAGCCCAGCAGATCGATCCACTGGCCGCGGGGCAGTCGCCCGCCGGGTTGGATTTCCGCGGCGAGCCCGAACGGCAGCGTGCCGCCGATTTCGGCGACCTCTTGCAGCCGCTTTTTGGCCACCTGCTGTTGCAGACCGGTCAGCTTCGGTGCCGCGGCCTGGTACCACGTGCCGGCGCGGAGCAGCATGGCGTTCTTCTCTCGCCCGTCGGCGCTTTGGGCCAGGTCCCACCAGGCGCCGGCCAGCGCGGCCTGCTCCCCGGCGGAACCGGGCGACCCGAGGTCCTTTTGGGCCACCGCGGCCAGCTCCGCGTCGCTTCCCCGGGCCAGCATGGGCAGCCCCTTCCCCCAATCCCCCTTTTCCAGGCAGAGGAACTGGCCCACGGCGAGATTCGCCTCGGGGTCGTCGGGATTCTCCCGCAGCGCGGCCAGGGCCGGGCCGACCGCCTCGTGGGCCCGCTCGAGCCGCTTCACTTCCTTGATGAGGGCAGTCAATTCCCTGACCGCCTCGGCGTCGCGAATGCCGCGCGCGGCAGCCGACGCCGCGTCGCCGAGCCGCTCGGCCGCCGCGTAATCGTCCGCTCCCACCGCTTCGCGGATCAGGGGCACGGCGTGTTCCACGATCGCCTTGCGGTGCTCCGGGAGCAACGCGCCGGAAGCGGCACGAAGGAAGGCACGATGCTCCCCCGCCAGGGCGTCCACGTCATAGCCGGCGGCCATCTGCTCGATCGCTTCAAACGCCGTCTCCACGTCGCCCGCCTCGGCCGCCACGTCCTTTGCTACGCGCAACAGCACGAATCTCGACGTCGGCTTGGTGCCGGGCTGGTTGGCCTGGTCGAGCATCTTCCGGGCCAGGGCCGCACGCTGCGGGGCCGTCTTCGCCTGATCGTAGTCCTCCTTGAACACCTCGCGGATCAACGCCAGGGCCTCGTCCTGCTCGGCCTGGCTGGGAATGGGCATCTTGCCCGTGGGTTCGGGCTCGGGAGAGAGGTCGCCGGCCATCGGGTCCACAGGGTCGACTTGCGGCTGGTCCGGTCCCGGCAACGGCTCGACAGGGAGCTCGATGGGGCCGGGATCGGGCGGTGGCTCGCCCGGCTCGGCCGGCGTGGGCAAGTCCTCCGGCCCGGTCGGCTCTTCCGGAGGCGGCTCGCCGGGCTCGAGTCCCGGTTCGGGCGGGGGGCGCTGCTCCGGATCCCTGGGGTGCTGTGGTGTCTCCGGCCCGGGCTCAACCTCGGTGGGCGGCTCGGGGGGAGCCGGGGGTGGCGCCGGCAGCGCCGGCAATCCGACCTCCCCTTCCTCTCCCTCTTGGGCAACCTCCGGGGCGCCGTCGCCGGAAAGCAGCATCGCCAGTAACCCGCCGACCAGCAACAGGCCGACAATGATCGCGACCGGGACCAGCCAAGGCGGATTCTGCCGACCGCGCCGTGAAAGCTGCGAACCGGGATGGACGGCGGCCGGGGCGAACTCTGGCATCGAAGGGGACCCGGGAGCCGCTTGTGCCGGTGCGACCCCCGGCAGTGTGGGCGAGGCCCGGCCCTCGGCCCGAACGTTCGCCTCGCTGGCAAGCTGCTCGTCGTAGGCCTGCTTCTTCGCCGGGCTGGGCAGCGTGAGCTTTGCCGCGGCCACTTCGTTGAGCAGCTTCTGCGACGCGTCGGCGTGGGGGCCGGTCTGGTGCGTGCGGAGGTGCGCCATCCGCTGGTCGGCGGCGGCCTCGATCGCATCGGCGTTCGACTCGAACCGTTCGAGGCCCAGCAGCCGGTAGTGGTTGGGCGGCTGATCTTTAGGCGGGATGCCCAACCAGCGGTAGTATGGATCGAAGGGTTCGGCCATGATGCCACCCACCCGCCAGAGGGTTCGGAGGGGACAGGCACAACCCGGAAGAACCGGTCAGTTCAGTGTCCCCCGCGGCCGCGTGCGATGCAACAACCCCCGCCCGGTTCCCGTGGCGTTGGTCCTATTGAGTCCCGCGCGGCTGATGCACGGGTGCCGGCAGCAACTTGCCTGGCGCTGCCCCGAATCGCAGGGGCGGACAAGCCCCCTGGCACCCAAACGCCCCTGGCACGCAAGCGCAGCAATCCGCCGGTGGGTGTCAGCCCGCGGCGTTGACCTTCGATTGACCGAATCAACCGGCTGCGGAGTCCATGTTCCCATCCCAGACCCCGACAAATTGCAGCTCGGCCTCGGGGTACTCGTCGAGCACGCGTTGGTAGTCGGGCACGGCGGCGATCAGCCGCCGCAGCGCGCGGGGGCGGCGGAGGTTGCCGGCGTTCGACCTGCACGAGTCGCACAACCGCAGCGGGAGCTCGACGTCCGTGTCGCGGCCGTGGACTTCGCCGCTGCCCCCCGGACGCTTCCTTCGCAAAAAGGACAACCCGCCAAGCATGAGGAACGCCAGGAAGCTGCCCCCGTCCTCGCTCTCCCTCCCGGCGAACGCACGCTCGCAGACTACCCGGCAGGCAACTGTCGAGTGGGCGGGAGAGCCGCAGAGGATGCAGCCGGGCCCGGCCGGCAGCTCGCCCCGGTTGAGCTTTTTGCGCACCGCCTCGACGGCGTTGGTCACGTAGGCATCGGCGCCGGCCCGGCGCCGCAGCTCGCTCAGCGGCGGCACGGCCAGCTTGCGCCCGCAGCGGCAGGGCACGCTCTCGCCGGCCATGCCGGACGTCACCGCGAGGCGCTCGCCGCACGGACAGGTTACGTGGAGCTGAGTGGGGGCCATCTCGGACGCTCGCCGGGCCGGGCCAAGGAGATCCTGCACGAATCCCGCGAAACGGAGGCCGCGCGCAACGCTGCGGTCCATGCTAGCCGAGCCCCGCCGGGGCGGCAACCGATCAGCCCGCCGCAGCGTGCCGGGCCGCGCGCGACACCTGCACCAGGCACACCGCCACGACCGCGATCACGTCGTCGACGCCGGCGCTGCGCGACAGGTCGCTCAGCGGGCTGGCGAACCCCTGCAACACCGGGCCGATCGCCCGGGCACCCGCCAGGTGCTGCGTGAGCTTGTAGGCGATGTTGCCGGCATTCAAGTCGGGGAAGATGAGCACGTTGGCCCGGCCGGCCACCGCGCCCGGCTCTTTGAGCTTTCGGGCGGCCACGCCGGGCACCAGCGCCGTGTCGGCCTGCAACTCGCCGTCGATCTTCAGCCCCGGGGCCTTGCGCCCGGCAATCTCCAGGGCCCGGCGAACCTGGTCCACCTCGGCGTGCGACGCGCTCCCCTTGCTCGAAAACGAGAGCATGGCCACTCGCGGCTCCTCGCCCAACAGCCCGCGCGCCGTCTGGGCCGAAGCCAGGGCAATGTCGGCAAGCTGGGCAGGGTTCGGGGCCACGTTCAGGGCACAATCGGCGTACACCAGCACCTTGTCCCGCGTGCCCTGGAACTCCGGCAGGACCATCAGGAAGAAGCTCGACGGCGTGGCCACCCCCTCGGCCAGGCCCACCGTGAGCACGCCCGCCTGGATCACCAGGGCGGTGGGCTTCACGGCCCCCGCCACCATCACGTCGGCGTCGCCCGCGGCCACCATCATGCCGCCGAAGTAGAGCGGGCGTTTGACCACGCGCCGAGCCACGCTGAAGTCGAGCCCCCGGCGCTCGGCGTAGTCGGCGGCGTAGTCGTCGAGCTGGTCGCTCTGGAGCGGGGCGATCGTCCGGATGCCCTCCAGCCCCAGCCCGGCCCGGTCGGCCGCGGCCTCGATCCGCTCCCAGGGCCCGAGCAGGATAGGCTCGGCGATCCCTTCCTCCTTAAGCCGCCTGGCCGCCGCCAGTATCCGCAAGTCCTGCCCCTCGGGCAACACCACCGAGAGCCCTCGCCCCCGGACCGCATCGAGGAACCGCTCAATCAGCCCCCCGCGCACCCCTGTCTTGGCCGTCATCGCTCGTTGCTCCCTTCCGCTCTGAGCATCCGCCGCCGTGCGGAACTGCCACAGCCTTTATTCTGCGCACCGGTCCGGAAAAGTCAAGGCAACTGCGGCAACTTCCACGTCTGAGACGGCGGATAGGGGTGGAGGACACTCACGCATCCTCGAGGAGTTCCACGAACTCCTCGACCGCGAGGTCCGCCGCGCGGAGCAGCCCCCGGAGAGTGCCGGGCTTGAGACGCTTGCCGGAATGGACGGGAACGCTAAGAAGAAACGGGTGGTTTTCCCGCTTCATGATGAGGTTGTGCGGCGGGCAGGGCCGCGCCCCTGACATTGCCATCTCCGCGATCATGGTCGTGTGGGGGAGGAGGATGCAGTCGATCCGCGCGTGGCAGAGCCCGCCGCAGAATGCTGAAATGAGGCGGACATCGCGGTGGTAGATCTCACCAATGGCAAGGCCGGCGCGACCGTCCGCACTTCTGTTCGTCGCCACCACCCGCAGCCGACGCCAAGCGCTGCCAGCAGGGACCAGACGACGAGTATGGAAGGTTCGGGAATGACTGAAGGGGAAGTTGTGAACTGCGTAACGAGCCCCATAGTGCTGGCAATACCACTTGTGGCACCGGGAGCACCCTCCCAGCCGACGATGCGTGATACGGGATCGGAATAACCAACCGCTGCGTCGAGAAACACACCGATTATATGATTTCCAGGATCTGAATTCAGTACATCCAGCAGCAGGTTGCCGTTGGCCGGGTCATAGAGGAACGGAGTCTGAAGGTTAATCGCAACGTCAAAGGCACGAGTGTTCCCAGGGCCCGGTGCGTCTGCACTCGAGATGGTGATTGGACCGCTGTAAGTGACCGTATTATCCGGCCCCGGATTATTCGCAAAGGTAGTATCCAAGCCGTTCGGTGCCGCTGAGGTCGTTGAGAGGCTCACCTGGACATTGGAAATCGTCTGGGTAAACGGGCCTCCCGCGGGGCCATCCGGTCGGAACGTGATTTGCGTAATCAGTTCAGGCCCAGTGAGTGCCGAAAACTCGGAGGCGGCGTACACCTGCTGGTATCGTATTCCACCGTTAACCAGAAGCGGGTATCTGTTCTCCCCAGCGGCTTCGACGCTCGCGTTGGCGCTTGGTGCGACAACTACCGCAGCCTCCAGTCTCCGCAGCACCGCAACCAGCACCACGACCGCCGCCAAACCAACAGTAAGCCGTCTCATCGCCGTGCGTCCTTCTGAAAGTGCCACCTCGGGACTGGCTTTTCCCCCTCTGTCCGCTCTTAATTGCCCGCTCAAAGGCGTTCCTGACACGGAATTCCAAGAAAACTACAAAATCCACTCTATTGAGGGGGTTTTCTGTCGGAGAATTGGCCCAGCCTGGTGGTAAGAAAAATCAGGCGGGAATCACGATACAGAAAATGGGAAGGGTGGGTAATTCGGACTGACCATGGTCTGCCGGACGGCCGCCGGTAGCTTGCGCGGGGCATCAGCGCTCCCCCCTCACCCGGCCGCTGCGCGGCCACCCTCTCCCGAGGGGAGAGGCTTTCCAACGGCCGGGCCGACGTACTGTCGGCCGCTAAACGCCCTCTTCGCGACTCACCCTTGCGCCCCCTCCGGCTCCAGCCCATGGCGCAGGGCCATCGTCTCCGCCGTCATGGCCCCGTTACGCAGGAGGATCTGGTCGGCCTGGGCGTCGCGCAGCCGGTCGCGAACCGCGAGGGTGGGGGGGATGGCGCGGAGGTCGACGGCGGTGAGGGCCTCGGGCGGCAGCCGGCCGGCGTCGGCGGCGGTTTGCAGGACGCGGCGCATCACGGCCAGATCGTCCTCGATCATCTCGTGCTGGAGCCGCTCGAAGAGCTTTACGGCCGGGCCCTCGGCCACCATGGTCGACGAGTAATTGGCGTTGCTCGCGTCGGAGCTGAGCATGAACTCGGGCATCACCAGCCGGCTGGCGATCGCCCGGAGCTCGGCCTGGAGCACGGCCACGTAGCGGCTGGCGTCGATCGCGGCGGCGGGGAACTCGTACTCGGTGCCGGCCACCGCGTCGAGGATCGTGCCGGGCGCGAAGCGGCGGAAGTGGCTCGTCTGGCCGGTGCGCTGGCTGGTCACGCTCAGGTCGGCCTGGTTGCGCACGAACTGCTCGAGCCCGGCCGCCGTGGCCGAGACGTGCTTGCGGATCAGCGCGATGGCCGACTGGATCTCGGCCAGCACGCTCATGTTGCGCAGGAGCTTTTCTGCCCGGCGGAGGTTCTTTCGCACCGGGTAGTAGAGCGGCATGCCCCGTTTGACGTTGGCGTCCACCCCCAGCTTGCGGTGCTGCACCTCGGCGGCGTCGACCAGGCGCCCGTCGATCCAGTAGCCCAGGACGGTCTCCACGTCGTCGGGGTCGGTCTGCACGCCGAAGCGCGCGGCGGGGTCGCCGGCCCGCTCGGGCGGCGCGGCCACCTGTTCCGGCTCGACGAAGCGGACGCGGGTCGTGCCGTCTTCGTCGGGGAAGAACCGAAGAAAGCATTCGCCGTCGCGGTCGCGGCGGCGCACGATCTCCTGTTGCCGGGCGTGCCAGCGGTTGGTGCGAACGAACCCGTCGAGCACGGCCTGGACCTCGCGGGCAAGCTCGGCAGCGGCGCGGTCGGCCCGGGCGCCCGGCTTGGGGGCCGCCCGGTACTTGTGCCCCGGGCCGACGATGTAGCTGACGCGGTTTTCGTGGCCATTTATCGCGAACTCGTTGGTCACGGCCAATGCGCGGCACTGGGCGCGGACCTCGGCAAGCTGGGTTTCGTCGGCGATGCCCGCGCCGAGCGTCCCGCCCGCGGCCCCTTCGCCGCCGAGCTTCAGCCAGCGCGTGCCGTCGACGTCGTAGATCGCGTCGGCCGGGTCGACGAAGCTGTCCCACAGCTCGTCGAACGCCTCGATGAGCCGGCGTTCGAGGTGCTTTAGACGCGGCTCGGGCGGGGGGATGTGGTTTGCGTTGCTTGCGAGGGTTTCGTGGTTCTGTGGCATGGTTCGGGGTCCTGTTTTGTGAGGGCGCGTGGTGTGTGTTTGCGTTGGCGTCATGGTGTAAAGCCGCGACCAGCGGCCGCGGCATGGCGTGGCGGATAGCTGCTCCGTCCGCGACCACTGGTCGCGGCTTTACATGGAATGTTCACCCCACCGGCAGCCGGTCGCCGAGCGGGTCCTTCACGGCGCGGCTCCGCAGCAGCTCGGCGGCCAGGCGGATGGCCATCTCCAGCGCGTCGGGGCCGTCGTCGTGGTCGCCGACGGGAAACGTCTTGAGTTGCTCCATCAGCAGCCGGGTGCCGGGGCTTTGGCTCTTGAACTTCAGTCGCCGACTGGACAGATACGGCCCCAGCCGGCGGATTCGCACGAGCTTGTTTACGCGGTTTTCGAGCGGCACGGGCCGCCCGCCCAAAACGCCCTGACGCCGGAACTCGCTCTCGAACTCCCCGGCCAGGAGGTCCTGGAACTGGTTGGCCTCGATGCCGAACACGTCGGGCGCAAAGCGGCGGAAGAGCTCCACGCCCTCGGCCACGATCTGCGGCGTGGGTCGCCGGGCCAGGTCGGCCTCGACGTAGAGCACGCCCTCGCGGTCTACCCCCAAAAGCACCAGGGCCGAGTAGTCGCCGCGCCGGTCGTCGCGTCCCTTGCTCGGGTCGAGCGCCATGGTCTTGGCCGCCAGCCCGGCCGGCCAGTCGTCGAACCAGATCGTCTCGTCGAAGTAGTCCTCGGGCCATTCGCACAGCTCGGGGTTGATCGGCGAGTTCTGCTTCTCGCGCTCGAACGCGGCCCGGCCGCTCTCGGCCCTCATGCACATCAGGGCATACAGGTCTTCGACCTCGGGCCAGAGGAGCACGGCCCCGGCGTCCATGGCCCGGCGATGGCGGCGGTAGAAGGCCCGGGCCGCCTCGCCGTAGCGGGGATTGGCCGCGTCGGTGTAGATCGCCTCCCACCGTTCCCAGAGCGACGTGTTGTCGGGCCAGCGCACGACGGCAGGGAAGACGCGCGAGCGGAAGCCGGCCCGGCCGTGCAGCTCGACGGCCAGCGCCTCCTGGTGCAAGGCCGTGGCCAGGTTGAGCACGTTGGTCTGCGGCGTGCCGGCCTTCAAGAGCGTGCCGTGGAACCAGATACGGGTCCGCTCGCGCATGAGCGCCGACTGGATGTGCCCGTCGTTCTGCAAATCGTCGCAGACGATCAGCGAGGGCCGGTGGGCCCGGTGGCGACGGCCGCGGATCCGCTGGCCCGTGCCGAATGCCTCGATGCGCACGCCGTTGCGGAGCTCGATCGCGCCCGAGCGCCACACCGGCCCTTTGCCGGCCCCCTCGGGGTAGGTTTGGACCAGCCGGGGGTTGCCCGTCAGCTCGGCCTTGATGTTCTCCAGGTGGGCGCAGGCCTGGTGGCGGGTGTCGGAGACGATCCATACGTAGGGCTCCCAACGTTCCAGGGCGGCGCGGAGCGGATAGGCGAGCGTGCCGAGCGTGGACTTGGCCCCGCCGCGCGGCCCGAGCACGTTGAGCTTCGTCCCCCGGGCGACCCGCATCAGCTCGAGCTGCTCGGCCAGCCAGCGGTGCATGAGCGAGGGCGGCTTGGTGAAGTGGTCGGGCAGGTAGCGGCGTCCCCACTCGATGAGGTCGGCGGCCGTATGGGCGCCGTTGCGCGAGCGGCGAGCCCGGCCGTGTGCCCGGGCGAGCTCGTTGCGCAGCAGGCGGACCATGGCCCCGAGGTCCTCGGGCGCCAGACCGGTTTCGGCCACCAGGGCCTCGCTAGTGATCGGGTTCATCGTCCTCGCCCTCCGGCAAGAGCGGGCAACCGAGAGCGGCGGCCAGGCGGTCCAGCCGCTTGATCACCTTCTTCCGGTCCCGGCTCACGGTGACTTCCTCGGCCACGATCTGGGCGAAACGCACCATCAGGCGAGCGACCTGCTCGCGGGTGAACACGTCGGGACGGCGGCTGGCGTACTGCTGCGGCCGCGTACGCTCGAGCATCCAGGCGGCCGCACGCCAGTACTGCGGCTCGCGGGCCGCCGCCGCGATGTGCTTCATCGAGCTGAGCTCGGCTTGGCTCTCGGCGTGGCCGAGGGCTTCGGCAAAGTCCCGGTCGCGATCGGCCGTGTTCTGGATCGTCGACGGGGCACAGCCCACGTATCGTGCGGCTGCACGCCGGCTGCACCCCACCGAGAGGATCGCCAGGATCTCCCGCCGCTTGATCTGGTCGAGTACCGGTTGCCTGCCGCATTTTGCCACGTAGTTGCTCCCCGGTTCGCTCAATCGTGATCGGAGCCCCCGGGTGGACGCGGGGGCTAAGCACTGGGCTAACGATCGGCCCCCGGGTGGACGCGGGGGCTAAGCGCTGGATTGTCCATTGCCGCCGACGTAGTCACCGACGAACTCGAACGACACCACGGCCCTGCCCGGCGAGCCGCGGTAGCCGCGGATGAAGCGTTCGGCCCCGCGGCTGCCGGTCTTCTTCACGCCGACCGTGCGCCACCGCGGCGAGCGGCGGCAGTGGGCGATCACGGCCGGGTGGCTGGCCGTGAGGTTCAGGCGCTGTCGGCCGTTGCGATACGACTCGGCGATCGCCTCGGTCACGCCCATGCCGATGCCCACGCCCTGGTAGTCGGGTAGCGTGACGATGCGGCTTATGCGCCAACGGTCCTTGTGCCCGATGAGGCTCACCACGGCACAGAACGCGACCGGGGCGCCGTCCCAGACGGCCAGGTAGCACCGCACCGCCCGGGGCAGGTTTCCGCTCAGATAGTGATGGCGCGCAAACAACGCCCACGCACTACGCCGGCAACGAAAGACCTCAAGCTCGATCGGCGGTCGCCGAAGACACCTCCTTTCGAACCGCGAGGTGGCCATGTCGATGACCCAGTCGGGCGTGAGCCACTCGGTCACGTGGTAGGCGCCAAAACGTACAAACGCCCGAGATCGTGGTCACGGCGGCTGATCTGCGTCGGGCCGGCTGAGCGGAAAAATCTTCCGTACCTGAGTTCTGCACTTTCTGAGAAAACGTCCGAAACTGGTATCCACTGGAAAAGGCTCTTCTGTCAAGCTGCTGTTGCGAAGCAGACAGCGAGACAGGAGAGCCAAGGATGGCGAATACTGAATGTCGT
>Ga0180438_10007993_pt1 | contig 13581 bp, 15 predicted proteins | sample SS_ome_12_FD_132455 | JGI IMG/M metagenome (GOLD analysis project Ga0180438, IMG submission 132455) | Hypersaline lake sediment archaeal communities from the Salton Sea, California, USA - SS_3_D_2 metaG | ecosystem: Environmental > Aquatic > Non-marine Saline and Alkaline > Hypersaline >... | reverse complement strand
TGGCGCTTCTCCACGAATCCAGTGTTACAACTAATTGATCGCCTTCTTTTTCAATTTTTTCATACGAGGTAGATGGGAACATTCTTTCTATTAAACTAGCTGCTTCCTTTGGGTCGTTTATATCACCAAGCGACAATATGTAATCATCGAATGTTCCCAAACTTGGCTTCATTTCTTTTAATTCTTTTTGTGTTTTCTCATCTAAATCCTCAAACTTAAAGTCGTTTTCAGGTAGATAGTCACCACCTTTAAGTCCTTTTACATAATCAGATTTAAGAAGTTCAACAATGGCTGGATGGTATTTGGGGGATGGCTTTTGGTTACTATATCCTTTCATTTCTCCAAGAACTTTATTGTTAACCACGAAGGTTAAATGGACCCAATTTCTTTGTGGATCACGTAGAGATAAGATGTTATCACCTTCTTTATAATCAGAATTACCACAATGACCACCCGCATCTGCTTCATATTCACAAGTGGCACGATCTAAGGAAATCCATTTCCAACCCTTCCACTTATCTCCAAGATGGTCAAGGGTAATAATTGCTTTGCCTTCTGGGCCTTCTACACGATCAACATTGGCAAGTTCTCTATGCCATTCCTCTACGTCTTCCTCCACCATTTCTGGTGTGTAACTTATGGTATTAAATTTGCCCTGTATTGCGCGATCCTCAAAATGAGATGCAATAAAATCGCCCCAACTTCCAACTTTGTTTCGTGCGTAACGATACGCCCATCCTTGGATATCATCCCATAGTCCACGTTGATCCTTTGGATTTTGTCCCATGATCGTTGTTGGACTGGGTGGCTTGTGATATGGAGATAATGGATTGTTTGGATCGGTGTATACACGGAGGTATTCCTGTATTGCCCAATAAGATATGTAATTAACATATCTTGGTAGGTGTTTTGCAGTTGCCCCTTGAAACATTGGCAACCTACTAAGCCCATTCCTTATCATTAACTTAACATTTTTTTTAACGTCTTCGGGAATTTGCTTGTTGGTTTTTAAATATTGTGAAATAGTCTGGGTTTCAACCAGAAAGTGCTTGAAATTAACATCAAACATATTAAGCCTCATAAGCTGCGCCTGAATTGCTATCGGGAGCGGCGGGTGAAACCTCATCATCTGGGCCATTTCTTGGTCCAGCATTGGGAAGGGTCACATCTCCAAGACCTTTATCAATGTCTTCTAACTCCCGGTTGACCTCTTCATCTCCCAAATCTTTTAGTGCTGCTATTATTTGTTTCTTGTGACCTTTAGATACTGCCTTTTCTACGGCGGTATTAAGGCATTTATTAGATTCCGTATCTGGTATTGGATCGGAGGGCGAATCGAAGTCTTCAGCCTCTCTAATAACCATGTATTCCTCAAATGTTTTCATAAGCCCCATCCATTTTTAGTGCCTTCTGCATACCTATTTATATAGAAAGTGTGCCTAATTAAACTATTTGCGGGAAAATTATACACATTTTTTTAACAATACACGAGAAATAATCAGGCTCAGGAGTGAAAAATATGAAAAAAACACTTATTGACTTCGACGTATTAAAGAGGATGGAAGAAGATTCTCTTTCGTCAGCCGAGCATGAATTGGTTTTGGCAGAGGACGTTTTAAGCAGCGCTTTAGGTACTTATATCACCGGCCTGCATTGTTTCAACGACCAAGACGTTATTTTTGAAACGCTAGAGGGCTCATACATTCACGCTAATTACGATATTAGCGAATGCTGTGTAACCTTCGACAACATCCAAGAGATGGTCGTAGACGAGAATAGCGAAACCAAACATGCCCGTGAGCAGTTAAATCAGATGGTTGATTTTCTGTTAGAGGGTAAAGAACTGGAAGCTAATGAGAGATTCCAAGAATACATGGAACTTCCAGTTATTAGAAGAAATTTGAATGAAATTAAATATGTTACTGCGAAGCAGTCTGGGATTAAGCGAGGAAAACTGCGTGGCAAAAAGCAGCCAAGGTGGCTTGTAAGCAAGAGAACACGCGCTCGTGTGAAATCCCTAAAGAAAAGAAGTCCTGGCGAAAAGGCGAGAGCCTCTAGGATTCGTAAGCAAAAACAACGTGGCATGCCAAAGCGCAAGAGAGCCAGAGTTGTAGGACGTTGGCGAGCTAATATGTACAAAGAATGCTTTGATTTAACTCAAAATGTTCTTGAATATGTTGACTACAAGGACATGGGACCAGTTATTAAAGAATCTGTTGCACAACATGACGATCTTGGTAACGTAGTTGCGGTTCGTATTCCTAATTCCAAGACCCGCAATGAAGCTAAGTTAATTAGCTTTAATTGGAAGGTTCTTGACCACAAGTGCAAGGTTCACAGAAACGCTGGTAAGAAGCTAGCTGAGAATCATGCCTTTATTAAAGCCGTAGTAGAGCTTAAAAAGCACCATGGCATTTCTGATGATGTATCCTTTGAGGAATCTTTGGACAACATCGTATCTCAATGGCCTGATGTTCTCTATCTAACACAAACTGAATTAGCACACACTTTGGGTGTTGCATTAGAAACCGCTGGTGTTCGTAACTTCGATGATAATATGTGCGAATTTTTGTCAGAGGGTATTTTAAGAAAGGCTCATGGAGCCTATACCGACAGAGTTGACACAATATTAAAATTGGCCAATGTTAATATTGCCGAAGAAATTGAAGACGAATACGCCAAGTTCCAAAAAGTAGCTGATATGTTCTTCCCAACATTGGATGAGCATGAAGCACTTGAAATGCAAGTCTTTGTTGATCTCTACAATGCTGTAAGAGAAGTTTACAACGAAGCCGCAAAGGTCCATGACGAAATTCTGGCCGAAGAGGCTGCTTCTAATCTTCGTGATTTGGGAGCGGTTATCCAACAGGATATAGAGCCCGATTTAAATTTGGCCGAAGAAGTCGCTGAATGGCTTTATATGTTGGTAGAAACCAATCTTGAAATGGGTGATTGGAATGTAAGCAATACCCCACACATGACAATAAGTGGTGACCACCCAGATATGGCTAAAAAGGCCAAGAAGGGTTACGCTCCCGCTTCTGACTTCAGTGGAAATTGGGGTGATGTAGCTCCCGTCAGTGATGGCAAGAACTACAAGGGCGGCTTGGCCGACCAAATGAGGAACAGTAGCTACGGAAACGTAGGAACTGATACATTCCCAGTATTAAATAACCCATACGTACCATCCCCATTTGGTGACTTCACCATGAAGGGCGAAAAGGGCGTTGACAAGGATGAAGATGCAGGTCTTGTAATGCGACGTGGCAACACTTGGCCAGAACTCCAAAACCCATACGTGCCCGCAGCAATCGGTCCCGATGGTTGGAGAGCAAAAACTGATAATTTGGTCATTGACAAATAAAAAGGAGCGATATGAATCACTTGCTTGAATATGAATCTGGCGAGCAAGACATGTTGCTCGTAGACTGGTGCGACTCTGGAATAGAGTTTTGCCCCCAGTTGGTTGAAAGCGCCAATGGTGTTAAATCCAACAAATTTAAGGGCAAATTCCAAGAGGCCGAAACAGTCAACAAAAATAAACGAATGTACCCTTATGACGTTCTCAATGAGAACGTCAAGAGGTTGCAGGAAGTAGTAGGGGCTCGTGGCCTCATCGGTGAATTAGACCATCCTTCGGATTCTATAATTCACTTCGATAAAGCATCTCACCTAATTACTAAGTTATGGTGGGAAAATAACGTGTTGATGGGTGAGGGAGAAGTCCTTAACACACCGCACGGAAAGATATTAAAGAGCCTCATGGATAGCGGTGTCCGTATTGGCATTAGCAGTAGAGGCGTTGGCAATGGAAAGACGAATGAGGATGGCATCTTGGTTATAGGCAACACATATAAGTTAATTACTTTTGACGCTGTTGCTGACCCAAGTACCTTTGCAGCCTTCCAAGAAAAGGTGTCAAGTGACAGACGTGAAGTCACTTCACCGCCAAATTTCAATTCAGAACCCAAAAATGAAGCTAGAAGTATAAATAAAGAAGCTCTAAAGGCTCTTTTGGGTAGTAAAATTCAAGAACAACTAAACGAATCTAAAGCGAGGTTAGGCTAATGGACAAAATTACTGAGGCTCTTACAAAACTGCTTCCTGAAGATCAGGTCAAAGAAGTTTCCGACGCTGTAGCAGAAATGCTTGAAGAGGGAAAATCAAGTCTTGAAAAAGAATATAACGATAAGTTAGAAGAGGCTTACGGCCAACTTTCTCAAGAATTAAAAGAAGCAGAGAACACCGCTTACCAGGGATATGAAGAGAGTTATGGAATCATTAATGATCTTCGTAATCGCTTGGAAATGCAGCGTGAAGAGTACGAACAACAGCTAGAAGAAGGTTATGAAGAAGCCTATCAATACCTTCTTGCTGAAAGAGAAAAGAACAACAACTTAGAAGTCGGTATGTACGAAGAGTACGACGGTAAACTTGCCGAGATGAAAGAATACATCGTCGATAAGGTCGATCAATTCCTTCACAACAAGGGTCAAGATATTTACGAACAGGCTCGACGTGACATTATCAATGATCCACGTATGGCAGAACACAAAGTAGTTCTCGACAAGATCGTTGATTTAACAGCCGGTTATCTATCCGATGAGGAAGCCGCTTTGGCGACTAGTACCAAATTGGATGAAGCCCAAGTTAAGATCGAAGAACTTCTAGGTCAAAAGCGAGTCTTAGAGGCTAAGATCGTCCGAATGGACAAAGATAAGAAGGACTTAACAGAGGCCGTGAACTATGCGAAGAATGTTATTACTGAGCATGAGGAAAAGACGGTTCTAAAAGAACAGAAAGAAAGAGCAGAAAAGGCGAAAACAGTTGAAGGAAAGGGCAGAAATACGACCGAGGAATATGAAATCGTAAAAGAGGAATATACCCCCGAGGAAAAAGCTGCTGAACAAGAGACAGAAATAATGGAAGGTCTTGGCGTAGACTTCGACCAACTCCACAAACTGTCTGGATTAAATAGTTAATGATGTTATTCTAACAATAGAGGTATATAACATGCAAATGAGCGCAAATGCAAAGTTTCTTAACGAAGCTAAGGAACTTGAAGGGCGTTGGGAGAAGACAAGGCTGTTAGAAGGCATTGGTGACGACTATCTTCGCCAAACCACTGCTGTTCTTTTAGAAAACCAACGTCTTATGAACGAGGTAAGCACCGACACTGGTGACATTGCTCAGTTCAAAAGAATTAGTATTCCACTGGTACGTAGGATTTATCCCCAGTTGATTGCAAATAAAATCGTATCCGTACAACCTTTGCTCGGTCCAACCGGCTTGGTCTACTACCTACGATTCCGTTATTCCAGCAATCAAGGTGCTACCCGTGGTGCGGATAACAACGCTGGGTTCCCCGGTGACGATCCAAACTCCTTGATGCAGCTTGCTTCTGGTGATGCGAATCTTGACATATTTTATAGTCATCAATTCGTCCAGAACGAGACTTCCAGCACTGATGCTGGTGGTGCTGCTGCTGGCCACGTATCTGTCTACGCTCCAATGGAGCATACTCCGATTCTTTCGGGTACAATGACTGGTACAGTATTCCGTGGTGCTACCGCTGTCCAAACTTTCGTAGTTGACACAGCCGGTACATTCACATTCACCGACATTGGGGCTCCGACCATTTTCTGCACAAGTGGTTCTTTAGACCTTAATACTGGTGAAGTAACTCTTACTTGGAACGCTGGTGGCGATCCTGGTTCCAACCACATGGTTGTGAGTTATGAATATAATCTTGAGTGCCAGCAAGATTTACCGGAAATTAACTTAGTTGTCGAGAGTGAAGAGATTGCTGCTAAGACTAGAAAATTAAAGGCTGTTTGGAGCTATGAAGCACAACAGGATTTAAGAAGTCAGCACAACCTCGACGCCGAGGCAGAATTAACTGCGGTTCTCGCCCAGGAAATTAACCTCGAAATCGACCGTGAAGTTTTAACAGACCTTAGAAATAATGCTGGCACCGTGGCAACATGGGACTTTAATACAGCATTAGGCGACACAATTAAAGAGAAGTACGAGGCTCTTTATGTCAAGGTCGTCGAGGTCAGCAATGTAGTCCACAGGAAGACCCTCCGAGGCGGTTGTAACTGGATCGTAACTTCACCAGAAGTTGCTTCGATCTTTGAAACAGCCACCGCTGGTTTTGCCCCGGCTCCGTCCGAGACATTCACATCCAGCTTGGGTATTCAGTATGTTGGTACAATTAACAATAGATGGCGTCTATACAAAGACCCACTCTTCCCGACTGGTCAACTTTTGATGGGATACCGTGGAGATTCTTATATGGACAGCGGCTACTTCTACTGTCCATACGTTCCCCTAACCCAGACCCCAGTTGTTCTCGATCCAGAGAGCTTCTGCCCGAGGAAGGGAATTTTAACTCGTTACGGCAAAAAATTGCTCCGTGAAGGAAGTAAATTCTACGCCAGAGTTAGCATTGCAAACTTCGTAATCTAAATTTAGATTTATAAAAAATAAAAGAGCCCGGTCTTCGGATCGGGTTTTTTTATGCGCACGTATAAATATAATAGGAGGAATTATGGGTGCAAATTCAGTAACAGGAACGGGACAAGGATCAGCGGAAACTCCAATTAGACAATTTCAAGAATTGTCTAAAGTTTTAACTTTAGATGATAAAGTTAAATTTGAAACTGAAGGTCAAACACATGTTATTCGCAGTTTAGACAAATTTTCTACGGAAGAACGAGCAACTGGGATAACGTATCACGACGATAGGACCATTTATCAAAAGACCATTGTAGTAGAGTCTTTTACCGTTGCTGCTTCCTATGGAAGAGTTCCACATGGTATTAGTAATTCCTTCGATTTAGTTGAATCTTGGGGTTATGTAGATGGCAAATATGACTGTTATGCCAACTATGTAGATGGCACCAATTACTACTGGTGGTGGACTGGTGGTGGAAGTTTCCCAGTAGTTGTAACCCTTTTATATGTGTATAATTAATCATGGCCGAAATTCAAGTTACAGATAATTCCGAGATTAGACCCCCAGTGCCCTTTGCGGTTGGTGCGGGTGTTAAAATATTCTTTGACGATGTAAATGAGTGGTGGATATTAAGAGATGCTGCCACAAATGACCCAATTGAAATAGCATCGGGCGTTCCAGTGAAACTCCCAGCGAAATGGCCACCAGTTTAATTTCATTTTTTAGAACTACGCCACTATAATGTGGTCATGTCGAAACTTTTACCGAAGGCCCGAGTCCCTGTAAAAGACCCCAAAACAGGCGAGATTCGGTGCGATAAAGGCAAGGAAGTGACAATTAATTCTGTTGGTGGAGCGTTTGCCAACGAACGAGGGGTGGTAATTGAAGGGCCTTATGAATTTATTTTCTGTGCTAAAAGGAAAAGATTTCCTGATAGCAAAGACCCTGGAAAAAAGAAAGTGTTAGTTCACGATCAGTTTATCACGTTTCCGTATTGGATGATTGAAATTAAAAAATATCCGTATCATCTACAATTTTCGGAAGCTGAGATAACATTTATTTGAAATAAAAACGGCCCCTTCGGGGGCCGTTATTTTTTATCTATATGTGGTCTGTTGGCCAAAATCTCTTTTACTAATTTATAATGTTCTTGCCATTCTGGGCATTGTTTGTCCCATCCAGGTCCATCTTCATCCCAGTGCGGCCCTTCGTTACACTTGAGAAGTGAGTTTTTATACGCCAATAATCTAGGCGTTGTAAGTGACTCTAATTGTTCATGGGTCAATATATTTCTTTTCATATCTCTAAAATGGCACACCTTTCATTAAATTCTTCTACTGACACAGGATCAGAGTAGTCAAGAGAAGGTTTCTCATCGAATCTACCATCTGCCATAAGTGATGCCACAACGGCTGCTGGGAATGAAGTACCTTTTTGCATGGCTGTCCAATTCTCGTCACTCTTAATTATCAAGCATTCTTCCAGATCATCTGCGGTAACTTTTATAAATGCTTCATCATTTTCCGCTGTGGGCGTTGCGTTTTCTACAGCTTGAGTAAATTCTTCCAGGCCCATCTTACATTCTTCCAACATAAATTTAAGGAAGTCAAGATGGCCAATCCATCTTAGAGTTTGGTATCGACAATTTTGCACACCGCGCCTTCTCATAAGTTCCAAAGTAGATGCCGTGCCACCTTTGGTGTTAAATGATTCTAAACTACATGAATAGCCACTAGTTGGATAATTTGGAAAACGAATGATATTACGATCTTCCAATGCGGGTCGTTTTATAATTTCACTGTTTTCTAAAACATCGCAATCGCCAGTATATTCGTTATACAATCCTTGAGTTGAGAAGGTTCTTGCATATCGAAGGCTGTTTTGTGGTGCGCCCGAATAGGCTCCATCACAGAAGAAATCTGGGCTTAGGCCACCACAATACATATTAACAGTTTTTGCATCTGGTTTTAATTGACACGCTTGTTCTGCCATCATATTGACATAGCCAGGAGCAAGTCCCAAGTCGGTAAAACAATTAGAATTTTTCTTTCTTGTTTGTCCCTTAAACATGTCGTTAATATGTTTGGATACTTCTGGGTTGCCTCCTAAATCACAATATCTCCAACCTTTGTTGAAACAGAAGGTTGCTATATTTATATTTACATTAAATGGTGCTGCTGAAACTACAATATCCGGTTCACCAAACTGTTCTGCATCTTTTAATTCAGTGCATGATCCGAGCAAGTCTCCCGCCATATCTGTTGTTATTTTATGTTGTGCTGTAAACATGGCAGTGGGGTCTGTTTCAACCAATACTGTTTCTATGCCAAGTTTATTTTGGAGTGCCCAAGCCAAAGGTACACCCTGGATTCCTGCGCCTACTACAAATGCTTTCATAATTGTTCCTTTATCTTTTTCCAAAACCTTTTCAATAAGCCTTTGGGCTTCATCTGTAATCTATTTCTTGTGTACGGTATGAGCCCACCAGCATTTAAAACCTCTTGGGCACTAGCTGGTAGTGATTCAATTTTAAATTCCATACCTGTAGTTGAATTGTCTACTGTAATGCCATTTGGTGTTGCACGAACCTTTAACATGTGTCCAACATCAGCTTTAATATCTGGGCATGTGTAGATTCTAAGTCCTAAGTTAATTGCATTTTGTTTAAATATTCTTGCAAAACTCTTTGCAACAACAATGACATTGTTTCCAACCAATGTAGAAACAGCTTGCTCTCGGGATGACCCACAACCAAAATTATCACCCGCTACAATGATTACATCTTCATATTCTATACTACTGCTTTTGCCACCTTTGACTACAGGATGGTTTAATTGTCCATTTAACTCCGGTATATCCGCAAATGCGTATTGTGGCGTTTCATTAGGCAGCATCGTTGCCATGAATCGACCAGGATAAATGGTGTCTGTGGATACATCGTCACCAAACACATGAATTACTCTGCACATACTTCCCCCTTAATTGCACTAAATGCTGCTACGGCTGGGGAGCATAAATAAACATCGGCGTTCGGATTCCCCATCCTACCCTTGAAATTTCTATTAGTTGTTGAAAGGGCAACTTCACCATCCCCCAAAGCCCCCTGGTGGATGCCCAAACAACAACCGCACCCTGGATTCATAATGACCGCGCCTGCGTCAATCAAGTCTTTTAAATGACCTAACTCCAATGCCCTTTCATACACCCTTGCGGAAGCTGGGAAAACAAGAAGCCTAACATTGTCGTGAACCTTCTGGTCTTTTAATATACTCGCCGCCATAGCTAGATCAGTAAGCCTTCCATTAGTACATGATCCAATAACAATTTGATCTACCTTCGTACCCGCAACTTCTTCTACCGGCCTTACATTGTCTACGGTGTGAGGGCATGCAATTTGGGGCTTTAATTGTTCAACATCAATTTCCAGATATTGACTATAATTAGCATCATCATCCGGCAGCACCCTATCATCTGGTTTTAGCCTGTGATGTTTTGGTATAATGCCAGAAGTTGCCCCAGCCTCTACGGCCATATTGCAAATGGTCATACGGCCTGGGTCGCAAAGCCTGTCAATGGTTTCGCCATGAAACTCCATAACGTGGAAGTTGGCCCCTTGTGCGGTAAGGATGCCAATGATATATAAAATTAAATCTTTGGTAAGAACGTACTTTTGAAACCGTCCTTTGACAACGATTTTGATGGATTGAGGCACGGTTACATTTAAAATCGACCCCAATGCCCAGACGCTTGCCATTTCCGTTGCACCAATGCCAAAAGAAAACGCGCCAAACGCCCCGTGCGTCGTTGTATGGCTATCCGTGCCCACTACGACTGTTCCAGGTCGTACATATTTAAACTCCCCTAGAATTTGATGACAGATGCCTCCACGGTCGCCTCTTATATCATGGAATTTTTTAATTCCTTGCTCTTTGACGAACCCACGAATCAACTTTTGATTCGTTGCAGTCTTGGCGCTCTCTGCTGGTACACGATGGTCAAAGATAATGGCAATCTTGTCAGCATCCCATACCTTTTTATTTAAATTTACGCCCCTGTAAATTTCGTTAAAACGATCAATTACAAGGGCGGCGTTTTCGTGGGACATTGCCAAATCTACTTTTGGCTCTACTACATCCCCAGGCTTAACAGATTTTAAACCAGATGCTTTGGCTAAAATCTTTTCAACTACTGTCATTCTTGTCATAAAATATACCTATTTCTCTTTTTGCTGCTTCCGGCGAGTCAGATGAGTGGATAGTATTCTCGCTCACATCCTGCTTTAATTTCTCTCGCAATTTTAAAGCTAAGTCTCTGGCCCTGTCTACAATAACGGTGTCTTCCCCCGACAAGACCATTATTACGACAGGACCAGAGGTCATAAATGTCATAATGTTAGGAAAAAATGGTTTATCTTTATATTTTTTGTACAAAGCATTTGTTTGCTTTGCAGTCAAATGCACCTTTTCCATTGTCTCTATTATAAACCTTTGCTCAAATTGGCTAATGACATAGCCGCAAAGGCCACGATAGACACAATCAGGCTTTAAGATAACCAATGTTTTGTTCATTTTTATCACTCATATTTTCTATCAAATACTTCCTTCGGAAGATATCTCTCTTCCTGTACCTTATAGTCATTTAAACCAACAAAGTCCGTATATTCCTCAAATGAAGAAAGCCACTGAGTTTCCCCTGGAAGAATACCATCATCCGCTACGGCGAGAGCGTGGAAGAATTTATCTAATGCCTTGTGAGCAACCATAATGGAAGCAACAGGAATAGAAACACGTCCAACACCCATTTTCTTCAATTCTGGAATTGGAATTAATTCAGTTTTCACACCAGTTACAGCGTCCATGAGATTTACCGAAACAGGCTTGTTTGTTTCAGCAATTACCTTTTCAATATCCGCTCTGGTTCGTATGGCGTCTACAAATAATAAATCAGCCCCAGCTTCGGAGTACATATTGCAACGTCTAATGGCTTCTTCTAAGCCATCGGTAGCGTCTGCATCTGTCCTGGCATTAATTACAAAGTCTGGGTCGAGTTTATCTCTGATTTCGGCGCATGCTTTAATTTTTCCAACCATTTCCTCTGCGGAGATAACTTCTTTGCCTTTCATGTGGCCGCATCGCTTGGGGAAGAATTGATCCTCAATATTCATCCCAGCTACACCAATAGTAATTAACTTTTCTGTTATATCAGCGGCATTAACTGCGTTGCCACCACCAGTATCAGCATCAGCCATGACGGGAATGTTTACAGAACGGACAATATTCCAGGTTAAATCTAAAACCTCTTTCATTGTCATAAGGCCAACATCGGGCTTACCCAAAAAAGAACCGGCCAAACCATAGCCGGATACCTGAATAGCCTCAAATCCCTTTTCATCAATTACAGCCGCACTAAAAGCATCGTGACAACCTGGGACAACAAGGGCGCGTCTTTCATCAATCGCCGTTCTGAGAATTTTGCTCTTTTTCATTTTCTATCTCCAATTTAATTGATTCAATCTCTTCTTCATCAAGTTCAATAAACCATTTATAGCCACTTCTTCCTACGTAATCTGCGTAGCCACTACGAATAAACGATGCTAAAAGAAATTTAACATCGTTTTCGTTTTCTCCCACTTCGGTCAGTAGGTCAATTGCTTCTTGAAGTTCAAATTCATGGGGATACCTTTCGTATATCATCAAAAGGCAGCTATCATAACCGTTTACCAAAGACATAATTATACCTTATCTGCGATGGCCTGAGCCATTTCTAGGGTCGTATTATTTCCACCCATATCATAAGTCTTAATTATACCTTCTTTAATGACTGATGCAACAGCATTATCTATTTTTAACGCTTTTTCATCTTCTCCTAGCCACTCTAACATCATTTTTGCGGCTAAAATGGTTGCTATTGGATTCACTTTATATTGTCCAGCGTATTTGGGTGCAGAACCGTGTGTCGGCTCAAACACTCCTAATGTATTTCCAATGTTGCCAGAGCATGCAAACCCAAGCCCTCCTACCATTTGGGCACATAAGTCTGAAACGATATCTCCGTATAGATTTGGTGCTACCAGAACTTGGTAATTTAAAGGATTCTTCAACAGCCACATGGCCATAGCATCAATATTAGCATCATCCAGTCGGATATCTTTATATTCATCAGCGCGTGCCATCCACCTTGCCTCTTCTAAGAATAATCCATCCGTTGCACGTACCACATTCGCTTTATGGACAACTGTAACAACATCTTTACCGTTATCTTTTGCATATTTTAAAGCGGCGTCTGCAATCCTCTGTGATCCCCATCCAGTATTGATCTTGCAAGACATAGCAACCTTCTCAGTAGCAGGGTCGAAAACATAATTTTTCGAGTGCTTGCGTAGAAGGTCTGATAAGTCCGTTGGAATTGGATTAAATTCGACCCCAACATATAAATCTTCTGTATTTTCACGGAAGACGGTAATATCAATGCCTTCTTTAAAATTCAGAGGGTTACCTGGGTATGCTCGGCATGGTCGTTTGCAAACATAAAGATCAAATAGTTGTCGCATGCGAACAATGGGAGAGCGATATACAAAATTTTGATTTTTAAGTTTTGTGTCTAGTTCATCATTGGCAACCGCAGCGGGTTTGGAGGTAATAGCTCCAAATAATGCGGCGTCAACTCTACCCAAAAGGTCTACAGTTCGATCAGGCAGTGCATCACCCTCTTTGCACCAGAACTCCCAACCAATATCGCCGTGTTCGTAATCTGCGTCAAAATCAACTGCTTCAAGCACGATCATTGCAGCTTCTAAAACTTCGACACCGACGCCATCTCCTGGCAACCAAGCAATTTTCTTTTTCATTCTTCTTCCTCAACTATTGTAAATTCCAAAGTAATATAATCAACCGAACGATGCGGCTGGATACTTAATTTAAAACCATTGTCTTTATCTTCTAACTTCCAATCTGTGAGTTTAGCTCTCTTGGCAATCTCACCAACGGTTAACTCAAGTTTTTTACGAGCCAATTCCATGGTGGCTTCAATAGCAAGTACATCCTCTAATGTTTTAAGCGTTTGCATACATTGCTTTTGAAGATATAACATAAGCCTTCTAACACTAATCCTGTCTAATGCTG
>Ga0180438_10007992_pt1 | contig 13581 bp, 8 predicted proteins | sample SS_ome_12_FD_132455 | JGI IMG/M metagenome (GOLD analysis project Ga0180438, IMG submission 132455) | Hypersaline lake sediment archaeal communities from the Salton Sea, California, USA - SS_3_D_2 metaG | ecosystem: Environmental > Aquatic > Non-marine Saline and Alkaline > Hypersaline >... | reverse complement strand
GGTTGCCAAAATAACTGTGATTGCTGCTGTTGAGAGTTAACGATTTCCTATCGATCTGCAGCTTAAATGGCTTTGAGAAGTCCTTCCGTAACTCCTCAAACAGCGGATTACAATCTGCCATCAGGACCTTCTGGCAGATCAACTGACCATTTCCCATTCGACGGCAGTTTATTTGGAAGCTGTAAGTTACACAACTTCTGTCAGGGAAATCCTTATAGGCTCGTATTTGTGAGGGAGTCGCTTCGACAATCCTGCCGCGCTTACTTCCCGGACAGACAAAGCTACTTAGCTTGACGTAATCGCCTTGTACCAAAAGGTATATCTTGCGGGTATTGGAATGATTCTCGATGCCCTGATAACCCACTTTCCACCATGGTGCTCCCACCATAGTTGCAACGGTTGGCCGCTGACCATCGTGGTCGGAAACGAAGTTGCTCAAACCTTGAAAAAAACTGCCCTGTTGCATCTGACATAGCTGCAGCCGCGAATGATAGCGAAGATAGCCGAGTGTAGGTAGTAAAACACTAGCTGCAATAACAAACACCGCAGCAGTTGCTAACCTTCTTGGAAAACTCGCCCAACGCCACTTTTTGACGATAACTTCTCTCGCCTGTTCGTTGGCAAGCAATTGATACAGCCTGTCTTGGCTTGAGTTCGAAAGATCATTGAGTCGCAAAACAATACGCTCTGCCAAGTCATCCGGACACGGTTCAGGCTCTATACTATCAAGCGGAGCGAGAATGGCTTTGAGTTTGGAGTGAATTTCAACCGCTGCTTGATTGGTGGAAATTAATGCCTTGGCTTCAGCAATATGTTCTTGAGATATCAAACCTATACAGTAATCGAATAATAGCTGTTTTTGCCTGCTGTTAAGCGTAATCATTTGACCTCTTTGGTCCTGACTGATTCTTTCAAATCCTTTGCGAAACGACTAACGGCTGCGTGCAGTTTACTATTCACCGCTCGTATAGGTATACTTAGAATCTGGACCATTTGTTTGTAAAAGAATCTTTTAAAATTTGAAAGAGGTAAGATTTCTCGAAGATTATCCGGCATACTCGTTATAATCCGGCCAACATTAAGGGCGGTTTCATTGTTTTGTAGTTCCCCCTAAGACATTGTCAGGTATGAGGTAGTGATATTAAGCATATAATCAAACGATAAACCCTCCGTATACTCATGAGAAGTGATTATTGACTGTTCGGAGATGAAGGAAACACTGGAAGATGTAGCCATTATGAGGAAATCCTGAAGTTTTAGGAATACTACCCTTGCGCGAATCTTCAATTAATGCTATCATATAATTCAGGTTAATAAACCGGTTTGCATGTTCATTCCAAACATTGCTTGAATTCGCAAAGATATCCAAGGATAAGTCAGGGATTCTTTGCCATCCTTAGATCATAGGGTGATATCAAACCTAATTGAGCTGGCTAAAAGGAAAACAAAAGTTCTGAGACACATACGTGCCTTTGAGTTCATTCCTAAGCCGTGAGTCTCAAATAGCTGGAAGGCGAAACCATGAGCACTTCTTGGCATTTGGGCGTTGACGTCGGCTCTGTTCACGTCAAAGTTGCTGCGATCGCTCCACATGGGGAACACCATTTGTGGTTAAGGCCTGTGAAAGGCAAACCCTTTGATGTCCTTGCTGAATTTTTTCAGGCTGAGGTTCGCAGATCTATTGGCAACGTGCATGTTTGCCTGGCCGTCACAGGAATCGGCCAGGACTTGCTTGCTGGCGTGGCTGGCGCACATATGGTCAATGAAGTAATGGCCACGGCCAGAGCCGCCGCACATCAATTTCCAGGCATTCACACGGTGGTGGATATGGGCGGGCAGTTTTCTAAGTGGATCTTGCTTACAGGCTCTGGGCAGAATCCTTGGGAAGTACGCGACTTTGCCACAAACGGATTATGTGCAGCCGGGACAGGAGCTTTCCTAGAGCAACAGGCTAATCGTCTCCAGATCAGCGTGGATACACTCGGCAAAATAGCAGGTACGGCTCCGAAAGGCTGCGCAATTGCCGGCCGCTGCACAGTTTTTGCGAAGTCGGATATGATCCACCTGCAGCAAAAGGGAACACCAACAGAAGAAATTGCTTACGGTCTTTGTCTGGCCCTGGTTCGCACATTCATGACCACTGTGATGCATGGGACGAAGATGACTCTTCCCGTCCTATTGGCTGGCGGCGGTGCTGCCAATCCCGGTCTCGTACGCGCATTTCGAGAACTGCTCGGTTCTGAGGATTCCGTTGTTGTTCCTGATGAGCCCATGTATCTGGGTGCTTTGGGCGCAACGCAAATCGTTCGAGCCGAGCAGGCTGAGGCCATACCTTTAGAAGCCCTGGTAAAGTTCTTGACGAGCCGTCCGGCTACAAAAATTTCTAAAGACAAAGCCGCACTCGAACCTCTTGCCATGCCCGACCTGAACAGCGATCTGCACCTAAATGAAGACCCAGACCCGGTTCCTGGCCCTATTAAGGCTTTCCTCGGTATCGACGTGGGTTCAGTCAGTACGAACCTTGTCCTCTTGAACACAGAGGCTGAGCTTATTCAGGGCATATACCTGGCAACGCGTGGGGAGCCACTGACTGCCCTGAACGAAGGTTTGGGCCGAATCCAGGGACGGTACAGCGACCGGCTTGAGATACTGGGTGTTGGAGTGACCGGAAGCGGCCGCTACCTGGCTGCCCAGGTTCTTTGTGCCGATGTGGTGCGAAATGAAATCACGGCACAGCTAACCTCTGCCGCACATTACATCCCAGATGTGGACACGGTCTTTGAGATAGGAGGTCAGGACTCCAAATATATCGAGGCAAAAGAAGGCCATCTTCTGGATTTCGAAATGAACAAGATTTGTAGTGCTGGAACAGGATCATTTCTCGAGGAGCAAGCCCAACGACTGGGAATCGACATCCAAACCGAATTCACAGAGCTTGCGCTATCGGGAGCCTCGCCGTGTGACCTCGGGACGCGATGTACAGTCTTTATGGACTCGAAGCTTGTTAGCGCCTTGCACCAAGGCGCTTCCGTGAACAATCTTTGCGCCGGGCTCGCATACTCTGTAGCAAGAAATTATTTGGACAAAGTGGTGGCAGGTCGACCGATCGGCAAAACCATCGTTTGTCAAGGCGGCACGGCCTCTAACGGTGCAGTTGTGGCTGCATTTCGCAAGATACTTGGACGGGATGTGCACATCCATCCCTACAATAGACTCTCGGGAGCCATCGGTGTTGCGCTGCTCGCCATGCTGCGCATGGAATACTCTCCTTATAAAACAGACTTTGCCGGCTTTGAAGCCTGCAAAGCTGCGAAAGTCTCAAGTTTTGAGTGCAAAGGGTGTGAAAACCGCTGCCAAGTCAATCGAGTCACGGTTTCGGGCCATACAGTCCATTTCGGTGATATCTGCGAGCGCTATACAGAAGAAGACCTCTATGGGGTGAAAGAGACCAAAAGGACGAACACATGGCGGCCGTTTCCAGAGCTTTTTGCCCTTCGCGAGGATTTGCTGGAACAGGCCAACACGACCGCATCATCTACAGATGTCAGCAGGTTGAGAGTGGGTATACCAAGGGCGTCGCTCGCTCTTGAGTTTTTGCCTTTTTGGGTGAGTTTGATTTCGGAACTCGGCTTTGAATCCGTTTTATCTGCAAGGGCAGACCCGACAAAGCTTACTGAGATGACCCACAGCATACCGGTTGAGGTATGCCTTCCACTCAAGGCAGCGGCTGCATGTGTGTCCTCTTTGATCTATGAACAACAAGTACCGCACGTGTTTGTGCCGTCCTTGTTGGAGTGTCTGCCACGAAAAGACGGAGGAGAGACGCACACATGTTTGTATGCTCAACAGTTTCCGGACATGCTCCGAGCTGAATATAAAGACAAGCTAATTCACGCACAGTTTGCCTTTGGTGCAAAACCCTGGGATGACTTGGAAGGAACCAGGGTACTTGCAAAGGCGTTTTGCAAGCCGCTCCACAAGGTACTTAAGGCTATGGATAAGGCGCGAAAGGTGTACGAGCAGTTTGTCCAGGCGAGAGAAAACCTGGGACAGGAGGCACTGCAAACTGAGTTTGACAAAGCCATTGTTGTACTGGGCAAGCCTTATAACACACATGACCCTGGATTGAATCTATTTCTGGCTCGCCACCTTGAAAGACTTGGTCTGCCCGCGATCCCATGGGATTGTCTGCCTCTGAGCCAGGTTGTTCTTTCAGAGAGGTGGAATACCCTTCCATGGCATTACAGCAGAGAACAGCTTCGAGCCTTGGAGTTTATCCGATCCGATCGCAGGCTTTTCCCAGTTCTAATTTCTAACTACGGGTGTGGACCTGATGCTTTTACAACTAAGCATCTGGAAGAAATGTTATGTGACAGGCCAAGGCTTTTTCTTGAGTTCGACGAACACCGCGGGGAAGCCGGCCTTGTAACGAGGCTCGAGGCATTTGCAGATGAGATTAATAGCCACATCGACTTGGGTACTACCTGGTCTGCGACATCAAAACCGACTCGCGGAAGCATGTCAAGGCCTTGCGGAAAGCGATTGTTCATCCCGAATTTTTCTGAGCATGCCCGCATCTACGCTGCCGTTTTGCAGTCGGCAGGCTTTGATGCGCAGGTGCTGCCAACACCTGATGCCGAAACATTGCTTATGGGAGAAAAACTCAGTTCAGGTCGAGAGTGTCACCCCTTTGCCATCATCCTCGGAGAATTAGCTAAGATTGCCCACTCCAAGGAATTACAAAAGGGTGATGTTTTTGTCAGTCCCTCGACCACAACTCCGTGTTTGATCAGGCAATATGGCGATGCCTATAGGATTCTTGCAGAGCGTGCCCAACTACCTGAGATCGAAATATGGGATGCATCAGGGCATGAAATCGGCAATATAGTTGGAAAGCTGGGACTACTCAGGCTATATGAAGGTCTTAGCGCAGTCGATTTCCTGTACGTGTTGGCCACGAGGCTCAGGGCTTATGAGCTACACAACGGTATGGTGGACGGTATATTCAACGATGCCTTAGGAGGAATTGCCCAAGCTGTTGTCGAAAAACAAAGTGTAGAGACCGCACTGGTAAGTGGTGTGCGTGCATTGATGGCCACGCAGCGAAGGGGAAACCCTGGCGACAGGCCGGTCGTCGGAGTGACAGGCGACCTGTACACGAGGATTAATCCTGTGGGCAATATGGGCCTTTTCCACAAACTCGAGAGCATGGGGTGCGAGGTTTGGCCCAGTCCATATTTTGTTGCCAGTGTGGACATCACGGCATGGAGGGATAGCAGGCGAAATGCGTACAGATTGCACATCAAGGATGCATTCTGGGGAACCCTTTCCTCTGGAATTACAACAGGGGTCTTCAAACGGCTATTTCGGAACATTGATCCTGAAGCGCAAGCACTAGCAACCGAGCAGAAGCCTTCGAGGCTCGTAGAGCTTGCAGAGCCATTTGTCTCGGAGCACACCAACTGGCTTGTCCTGCTCGGTGTCGGCAAGATCGCCGATTTCATTGAATGTGGTGTTCGCGGTGTCATAAACACCGTTGCCGTCCACTGCATGGCGGGAGTGGCAATCGACTCAACTTTACCTCTCCTCCGCAGCACCTATCCCGACACACCTATCATCACGCTGACGTACGGAAGCACTGAAGGACCTGCACAGCATATCAGGCTTGAAACTTTCGTCCACACTGTTCTGGAGCGTTCAAAACACATCTAAGGCACTGCTGAAGACATGCTACAGCAGGAATCACCGTCTTGAAAAAGCCAGAGTAAAAAAAAGAGTCTTGTCAGTGAAGCTAAGGACGATTCTTTTAGGGTATTGTATTTGACAATCCACCTGATTTTATTAGACTTAAATAGAATTATTGTGTCCGTATTTTGATGTGGTCTTTGTGTACAGAGGGCCAGAAAAATGACCGACAAAAAGAACACTACCAGACGGGGGCCATGGGCAGATAAGCACCACTTATTGGCTGCAGTTGTACACGACTCCAACGATGCCATAACAGTACAGGACTTTAAAGGTAATATCAGGTTCTGGAACCTCGGTGCAAAGAGGATGTACGGTTACACGAAAACTGAAGCCCTCAAGATGAATGTCCGCCAAATTGCCCCCAAGAATGGAAGGGACGATGCTTTGGCATTATTGAAAAGGCTGAGAGAAGGAGAAGAAGTTCGGTCTTTTGAAGCACAGCGTCTAACGAAAGAAGGCCGGCTGATTGATGTCTGGATTACCGTCACGACACTGACCGATGAAGCAGGCAATCTGGTAGCCGTTGCGACAACTGAGCGTGATATAACCGAACGCAAGCGTTTGGAAAGAGAGTTATTAGCAATAAGGGAAAAAGAACAAAAGCTGATCGGCCGAGAGATGCACGACAGTATGGGCCAAATGCTCACGGGCATTGCCATAAAGAGCAAGGCCTTGGAGCTGAATCTTAAGAGTAAATCATTACATGAGTCAGCCGATGCTGCAGATATATGCGAGCTGGCTAATGAGACTATAGCACAGACGCGCCGTCTCGCGAGAATGCTTTACCCTGTCGAGATCGAAACTGGTGGCATTGTATCAGCCTTGCAGGGACTGGCCTCCAATACAAAGGAACTCTTGAAAATCTCATGTCAATTTAAGTGCAACGATACGATTCCGATTCGAGATCCTGTAACGGCACGACACCTTTACCGCATTGCTCAGGAAGCCATAACCAACGCAGCCAGACATGGCAAAGCAAAGAAGATCAGGATAGAATTAACCTCAGCCAAGGGTAGGACTACCTTAAAAGTGGCAAATGATGGTAAGGATTTTCCAAGAAATCTTGCTAAGAAAAAGGGAATCGGTTTGAAAATAATGGAATACCGTGCGAAGATGATGGGCGGCATACTCGATGTTGGTAGAGGTCGCAAAGGCGGTACTATTGTTAAGTGTAGTTTTCCCAATATGGATTAATTCCCGGAAAGGCCAAGGGAGGTTATGACGCAAAAACAGCGGAGAAATACAACCTTCGAAAACAAAAAAAGGATCTTTATCGTTGATGACCATCCTATTGTACGTGATGGTCTCATCACACTTATCAACCACCAACAGGACCTTGGAGTATGCGGGGAGGCTGAGGACGCTGCTCAAGCCCTTAAATCAATCTCTGAGCTAAAACCCGAGGTTATTATTGTAGATATTGGCCTTAAGAGTTCAGACGGTATTGAACTGACAAAAAGTATTAAGGCACGATATCCCAGATTGCCAGTGATTGTCCTTTCTATTCATGATGAATCGGTATACGCCGAACGTGCCCTGCGAGCAGGTGCCCAGGCATATCTTATGAAGGAAGTAGTATCGGAGAATATTGTAACCGCAATTCGTACGGTTCTCAGTGGTGAGATATACGTCAGCAATACAATGGGAAAAAAGTTGCTGCGTAAAATGGCTGCTGCGGGTAATGTAGATACGATCAGCGCTCCGATAGATAGTCTTAGCGACCGGGAGCTTGAGATTTTTCGCCTGATTGGCCAGGGTTATAAACCATCCAAGATTGCCGAGTCTATGCATCTCAGCGTAAAAACGGTTGAGACTTATCGTGCACGCATCAAGGACAAACTAAACCTCGCCAACGCGGACGAGTTGCTCAGGTACGCCATTCAATGGGTAAGCAGCAAGCACGAAGGATAACTTCAGCATGATTGCGATCAATCAAAATCTGCTGTTGTTCAACCTTTAATATATTCTTCTAAAGCTCCTTTCTGTAAGAGTCTTCCCTCTCACAATAAAGCGGAGTTTCACCTACAGTAAAAACAGATGCGCCCCCGATTCAAGGAGTTTTTGACTTATGTTATTATAGGCAAAGTAATGCATCTTATACGAAAGTTAAGATACGGCAAAAGGATTATCTTAGTTCTTGTTGAGTATGAGTATGAATCAAAAAATGAACGTTTTGCTTGTAAATCCAGAAGTTCCAAGCACATTCTGGAGTCTAAAAAATGCCTTAAAGTTCGCTTCCAAAAAGGCACTTCTTCCACCTTTGGGACTTCTAACGGTTGCCGCAATGCTGCCGGAATCTTTTGAAAAAAAGCTGATTGATATGAATACGGTTCCATTGCATGACCGGGATATCAAGTGGGCGGACTATGTATTCATCTCTGCAATGGTTATCCAGAAAAAATCGGTCGATCATGTTATTGAGCGTTGTAAAAAGCTGAATGTGAAAATCGTCGCCGGAGGCCCTCTGTTTACCGCGTTTCCTGAAGCCTATTTGAATATTGACCACTTGGTACTGAAAGAAGCGGAAATCACGTTGCCTGCTTTTCTAAATGACCTGGAAAAAGGATGTCCCGAACCCTTTTACACCACTCGCGAAAAACCTGACATGAAATGTACACCAATCCCCCAGTTGGATTTAATTAACATGAAAAAATATGCCGTGATGGGCATTCAATATTCCCGGGGATGCCCGTTTAATTGTGATTTTTGCGATATTACAACCCTCTTGGGCCATAAGGTTCGTACAAAGACCACCAGCCAGATAATCGACGAGCTCGAAAGCCTTTATGTTCATAAATGGCGAGGCGATGTCTTTTTTGTAGACGATAACTTTATAGGAAAACGACAACAACTGAAAAACGAATTACTCCCGGCGATTATAGAATGGATGGACAAAAGAAAACATCCGTTCGCCTTTAATACACAGGCCTCTATCGACCTGGTTGATGACGAGGAGCTTATGAAACTGATGACAAGAGCCGGTTTCGACTGTATATTTATTGGTATCGAATCACCCAATGAAGAAAGTCTGGCTGAATGCAACAAACAACAAAATACCGGCCGTGATATTGTTGCAGCTATCAAAAAGATACAGAGGTTCGGCATGCAGGTACAAGCCGGTTTTATCGTCGGTTTTGACAGTGATAAGCCAGGTGTATTCGACAAATTGATAAGCCTGATTCAGGATAGCGGCATAGTCACAGCGATGGTTGGGCTGCTCAACGCCCCTCGTGGAACCAAACTCTATAAGAAGCTGATGAGTGAAAACAGGTTGACAAAGCCTCCAACGGGAGACAACATGGACTACACAATGAATTTCATTCCCAAGATGGATATTCACGAACTTCTGAGTGGATATCAGAAAGTTCTGAATACTATCTACTCACAGAAACACTATTGCAAGCGCATCAAGATATTTCTTGAAAACTACAATTTCAGTAACAAAACAAGGCTTAAATTGCGCTACTGTGGCGTCAAGGCCTTTTTCAAGTCAATGTGGCGAATTGGTATGATAGAAAAGGGCAAAATATACTATTGGATGCTGATAATCTGGTCTCTGAGAAATCCCCGACGGTTTACGTTAGCTGTTCGCCTCTCAATATACGGATTTCACTTCCGTAAGATGTTAGAACACATTAACAGTCAAATGAAAGAGTTAGCCACCATCTCCTCGAATGAATACAACTCCATTGACCATGGATAGACATTTTTGTATAGAGATGTACGTGAGTGTGTCTTGAATAACCACGTAATAAAGAGAACCTGACAGTGGAAAAAATGAAACCTGTTGTTAAAATTGTTTTGACTCTGTTGGTTTCTATTGTGATATTACAGAACACATAAGCCGTTGAAACCAAGCTGCTATTTCTTACGTCTATAATGCCAAAGGCACTGTTACTTATTATAACATTATTAGTCGGTTTTTCCTTTGGGATTATGGTAACAAACCTATTAGGTGCAAATCCCACCATTGTACAAAGAAAGTATGAGCACGACAGAATAAGGAAACTCTATGGATTTGGAATGAGAGGCGTCCGGCATACAGCAAAGTTTTCATGTCTGATACAGACGATTTATTGGTGACGTTAACGTGGCGGACTTTCAATAGGATGCAATGGGAGCAACAGCTCTGTCCTCGTAATGCCAAAATCTGTTATTGACTCTATATGGCTTGTTCAGCAAGCCCTGAATACGGTATGTAGCCCAAATTCCGAGAAATTGGAGACCGAGAATGTTTGAAAGAAAAATACCACTGTTTACTCTTTTTGGATTCAGAGTAAGTATCGATATTACGTGGTTTGTTTTGGTGGTCCTTATAACCTGGTCGTTGGCCAAAGGTGTGTTTCCCCACTATTTCGCAGGTTTTTCTAACACCACTTATTGGTGGATGGGAGCTGCCGGAGCTCTGGGCTTGATCATATCCATCATATTTCATGAATTCTGTCACTCGCTCGTAGCCAGACAATTCGACCTTCCCATGAAAGGGATAACGTTGTTCATCTTCGGTGGAGTTGCCGAAATGAACAAGGAGCCTGAAAACGCCAAGTCAGAGTTTTTCATGGCAATAGCCGGCCCCATCTCCAGCGTGGTTCTGGCCGGTATATTCTTCCTGTTTTCCACGGCAGGTAAAGCCGTCAATTGTCCGGGACCTGTCAATGGTGTACTGATGTACCTGGGTTGGTTAAATATTATTCTGGCTGGTTTTAACATGGTACCTGCCTTCCCGCTTGATGGTGGACGAGTATTGCGTTCGATCCTGTGGTATGCCAAAGGCGATCTGCGCTGGGCGACAAGGATTTCTTCAAGATTGGGAGCGACATTTGGTCTGTTCCTGATGATAATGGGAGTAATAAGTTTCATCAGCGGCAATTTTATTGGTGGTTTGTGGTACTTTCTAATCGGAATGTTCATTAAAAGTGCTTCACAGATGTCATACAGGCAGTTACTGGTTAAGAATGCATTAATGGGTGAGCCGATAAGCAGGTTTATGGCAGCTCAAGCGGTGACTGCGCCTCCGTCTATAACGGTATCTGATATAGTTGAAGATTACTTCTACAAGTACCACTATAAAATGTTTCCCGTTACCGAAGATGGCATGCTAAAGGGCTGTGTAACAACAAGGCAGATAAAAGAGCTATCTAAAGAACAATGGGCCACAACCAAAGTCTCCGATATTGCTCAGCCGTGTTCCGAGGGAAACACCATTTCACCAAAGACTGATTCCATAAAAGCACTTTCGCTCATGAACAGTACTGGAAACAGCAGGCTCATGGTTGTCGAAGGAAACAAACTCCTGGGTGTGATCAGTTTAAAAGATATGCTTAAGTTTATGGCACTTAAGCTGGACCTTGAGGGGGGTAATGAATATAGTGAGTAAGACAAGGAATAAGTTCGGTATCTTAATTCTTGCTTTCAATAAGAACCTATCCTTCGCCGCTCTGGCGACGGCTAAAGAACGAATGACTATTCTGCCTGAAAAATCTTTGAGCGGTTGCAGAAAACTTGACTTTTCAAGACAGACGCGGGATTCTGTTGAAAATGCGACTCAGCAACGTAGCTGAGCAAGGATGTACAATGTTATATGGGAAATCCCAGATAAGGAGGATCTTATGGATCCGATCAAGATCGTTGTGTTTGTTATCGTTGCGCTTGTTGTACTCATCTTTCTTTTAGGCATACGAATTGTGCGTCCAACTCACAGGGGCTTAATTGAGAGGCTCGGCAAGTACAGACAATTTTCCGCACCGGGTTTTCATTGGATCATCCCACTCGTTGATAGAATGATTCAGGTCAATATCACCGAGCAGATGGTGGATGCCCAGCCACAGGAGATCATTACCAATGACAATCTTAATGCCAGGGTGGATGCCCAGGTTTACTTCAAGGTCAGGGACGATGAGGAGAACGTTAGGAGTTCCCAGTACCATGTGAACAACTATCAATTTCAGATTGTGAACCTGGCTCGCACCACACTGCGCAACATCATCGGTACGCTCACGCTGAAATCGGCAAACAGCGAAAGGGATAAAATAAATACGGCCCTGCTTACAACGTTGAGCAAAGAAACCCAGAACTGGGGAATGGCTATCGTCAGGACGGAGTTGAAGGAAATAGATCCACCAAAAGATGTCCAGGAAACCATGAACAAAGTCGTCAAGGCGGAAAATGAAAAGGTTGCCGCCCTGGATTTCGCCAATGCCACCGAGAGGCAGGCGGATGGGATAAAGAGGGCTGAGATCAAGAAGGCCGAAGGGATCAAGCAGGCCAAGATCCTGTCGGCCGAGGGCGAGGCCGAAGCCATTCGACTGGTTAACGAGGCAGCGAACACCTACTTCATCGGCAACGCTCAACTACTTAGAAAGCTCGAGACCCTGGAGAAATCCCTGATGAATAATGCCAAGATCGTCATTCCTTCAGGATCTGAACTCGTTAATGTTATTGGAGAGATGGCTGGTGTTCTGCCGCTGACAAAATAAACCTATGCGACTTTATCTGATCAATCCGTCCAATCCTCTCGTCAGCATTGTCAACGTCAAGGAGAGCATCTGACGAAGAACTTCTGGTGTTATTAGGAGAGTTTGTGTTTTTTAACCGTGTAAAAGGGAAATCAGCTTAATTTTATGGAAGCTGGCCAGCGTAATGGGAAGAATGAGACCTGAAAAAAACGCTGAACCTCTTCAGACTGTCGGGAGTGCGGGGACTCCGCTTGTCTCGAGGGCGGCGGGCACCATAACGAGGAGCCTGGTGAAGCATGTGGGCTCGATCGTCGCTTCTTGCGGTGCCAGCGCGGTTCTTGTCTATGCCGATGCACTTGAGGAAGATGGACTCTCTTTGCTTGAGAAGCTCCGTTGCAAGGTATTCTTAGTCACCAAGACGCCAGGGCAGGAGAGACAGCAGGAGGAGAAAGGAACAAGCCTCATTCGTGTGCCGGACGTCCCCCTGTCCCGTCTCGGACAGGTGAAGATTGCCGTCTTCATGGCCTTGACGAAGGATCTGCTATCCCGAGGGGATCTCGTTGTGTGTCTCTCTGGTTTCACCGCGAGCGGCACGCTGGACACTCTGGTCGTGACCGAGGTCGGCAGTGAGTTCGAGATGCTCGCGCCTCTGGAACCTGAGGAGGAACTGTCCCTGGACTCAGGGCCTGAGGTGATCGAGCGAGTCATAGAGGTGGCGACAACCCTGGGCAACGAAGGTCGGGAAAGAAAACCTGTAGGAGCGATCTTCGTGGTAGGGGATGCAAGCCGTGTACTCTCGATGTCGAGGCCGTTGATTCTAAACCCGTTCCATGGCCACCCCGAAGAGAAACGGAACATCATGGATAGGGATTTCGAGGAGACGATCAAGGAACTCTCGACCATCGACGGGGCATTCGTCGTGCGGGGCGACGGGGTTGTCGAAAGCTGCGGCGTGCTTCTGAAGACAGCCGGTCAGGAAGCGTTCGAACTTCCCCGAGGTCTCGGCGCGCGACATCACGCCGCGGCGGGGATCACTGCTGTCACCAGAGCCACCGCTGTGACGGTAAGCGAGTCCACAGGCAACGTCATGGTTTTCAGGGGAGGCAAAGCGATTCTGGAGGTGGAGAAGATCAGGTTGGGTGGAACTCTTGCGCGTGGAACGGATCTGCGACAAGAGTAGCGGCGGATCGCGCCCTGTATCAGGCCAAGAGAAGCGGCAAAAACCATGGTGGAATTCGCTTTTTTTTTGTGCGCGCAAATCGGGTCATTCGCATTAAATACATTTAACAAATCTGCTTGAATGTCATATTACTGTTAGTTGATTTTTGTAAATTATTTTCATATCCATGCAGAAATGTCACCTGATCCAAATAACTTT
>Ga0180438_10007991_pt1 | contig 13582 bp, 8 predicted proteins | sample SS_ome_12_FD_132455 | JGI IMG/M metagenome (GOLD analysis project Ga0180438, IMG submission 132455) | Hypersaline lake sediment archaeal communities from the Salton Sea, California, USA - SS_3_D_2 metaG | ecosystem: Environmental > Aquatic > Non-marine Saline and Alkaline > Hypersaline >... | reverse complement strand
TGGGCCGCTCGCCGGCGTTCTTGCCGACGGATCGCTGCTACGCGCGGAACCACATGTGGGCGGCGCGGGCGGGCTCAGGGTACCGCCTCGGGTTGTCGGCCTACGCGGTGCGGCTGTTGGGCGACGTGTGTCACCTCGAATGGTCGATCGGGCCCGGCGCCCGCGTCGCAGCAGGCCGGCAGATCGGTTTCATCGAAGGCTCCAAAGCGACCAGCGATCTTTTTGCGCCCCTGAACGGACGAGTGGAAGAGGTCAACGAGAGGGTCTTGGCGAAGCCGGGCTTGTTGAACTCCAACCTGTACGACGCCGGCTGGCTGCTGAGGGTCGCCGCCGTCGAGCAGCCGCTGCTGACGGCCGAAGAGTATTTGGCCCATCTGGAGACGGCGTGGCCTCTGGCCGAGCGGTTGCTTAAGGGGCAGTTGGGCAAAGTGGAGAGTTGACACGGCGGGGCAAAAGGGCAAGGATTGAGGCTAAAGACACGAGCCACTGAGGGGGATAATGAGCGACAAGGTTGTGGTGCTCCTTTCGAAGGCCCGCGAGCCTCGGCCGGAGAGCGAGAGGCTGGAGCAGAAGATCGTTGCCGGGCTGGAGCGGTGGCCGAACCTCAAGCTAATGGTCACGCCCCACCTGTACGACCTCAGCAGCGACGGGGCCGGCCTGAAGGCGATCCGCTCGACCTCAGGCGACATGATCGTGCTGGGGTGGCTCTACCCTAGGGCAGCGTATTGGGTGCTCAAAGCCAATGGCATCGCCGGCCGCCTTGGGCGAACCTCGTGCCTGCCGGAAGAAGACGTCGACGAGCCGGGGAGGCAGAGCGGCGACAGCGAGCGAACCGTCTGGTGCTTCGATCTCCGCACCTACGAGCGAGCCGAACAATACTTGGCCGAGATCGGTGGTATTCTTGCGGCCGCCCTCGTCCCAGCGGCCGAGGCCGTCTCGGCAGTCGGCAACGGCAGTTTCGAGACGCTTGACGAAACGACTCGCCGCCGCTGGTATCCGGTCATCGACTTCAGCCGATGCACCAACTGTCTGGAGTGCTTGAACTTCTGCCTGTTCGGGGTGTTCGGGCTAGACGAAGGCAACGCGATCCTGATCGAGCAGCCAGACGCCTGCCGGGCCGGCTGCCCCGCGTGTAGCCGGATCTGCCCTGAGGGGGCCATCATGTTCCCGCAGCACGAGGATCCGGCCATTGCCGGCGATCCCGAGGCGTCGCTCAAAGGGCTAAAGCTCGACCTCTCGCAACTGTTTGGCGCTGCAAGCCCGGCCGAGCTAGCCGCCAGGGAGCGAGAGCGAGCTCTTACCGAGCAGCAGCAACCCCAGGGCGAGCCTTCCGGCCACGTGGACTCCGGGCCCGAAAACCGAGACGACTTGGACCGGCTGGTGGACGAGGTGGACGGCCTCGATCTCTGAGGCACGATTCTTAGCGCGAGCCCGCGGCTCCCATGCGCGAGCGGAATCACAAAATCCGCACACTACTCCAGCGTCCGAAACAGCGGCAGGTGGCGGTAGTAGACCTCGAGCATGAGGATGTTCAGGGCGGTCACGTAATGGCGGCCGCCGGCGTGCGCCCAGCGGTCGGCGACGGGCTGGTCGGGGGCCCAACTCCCGGCCAGCGGGCCGGACTGCACTTGGCTCGACTCCAACAAGGGATGGAGCCGCCCGTTCCAGGCGTCCCAGTAGTCACCCTGCGCGTGAAACATCACCTGGGTGGCGTAGTACCAATAATACACGTCGTGGAGCGGCTGGGTGGGGGTGCCCAGGTCAGGCAGGTTATCTTTGAGGAATTCGGCTCCCGCCACCAGACTCGGGTTGTCTCGTTGCCAGCCGAGGTACATCCGCATCAAAAGCCCCTCGGCGGTCATCGCCTGGTTCGGCAGCCGGCCGCGGCGTTGCTCCGGCGTGTCCGCGGCGCGGGGGTTGTAGACATACTGTGAACGGCCCGCCTCGGCCAGGTCGAGCCAGTGAGAGACCTTGTCCAAAACATCTTGGCGGACCGGCAGCCCGGCCATCTGCGCACTCTTCAAGGCCATCAGCTGCCAGCCGGAGACCGAGGTGTCCGACTCCTTCTGCCACTGCGAGGCGCCGTCCGGCGGCGTGTACCGCCAGCCTCCCAACTGCGGATGCTGGGCATCGTAAATGTGCTGGATCGCACGCTCCGCTGGCTCGCGGAGTCCCGGGTCGCGGGTCATACCGTAGGCCTCGCAGAGCGTGATCGCCGCAATGCCGTGGGCGTAGCTTCGCGCATAGCGGGTCTGATCCGTCTCGTTTCGGAACAGCTCTCCGGAGGGCCGCTGGTTCTGGATCAGCCAGTCGAGCCCCTTGCCCACGACGGTCCGGTGCTTGTCCTCCTGGTGCGTGTATCCCGCTCCCAGAAACGCCAGCAGCGCCAAGCCCGTGGCGGCCGTGTCAGAATTCATTTCGCCGGCGGCAGCCCGGCGGTATTCGGGATCTCGGGCGTCGGGGAATCGGTCGAGCGCCCAACGGCCATCGGGGAACTGATGCCGGGCGAGGAAGTCAAGACCGGCCTCGACCGCTCGCTCCGTGCCTTCGGTGCCGCCGAACGTTCCAACGGCTTCGGCCCGCCGCTGGGGCGTTCGCTGGCTGAAGGGGTCGGGCAGTTCGTCGTGGACGCGGCCGTCCAGCGTCAGCCGCCCGGCACTCCGTTCGAGCACGAAACGGCGCGAGACGGGGTAGACGACTTCGCTCTCGGGCCTGGCGCGGCGGCTCGGGATTCCCACGACGGGGGTAGGGTCTTCGCTCAAGCCGCCCGGGCCCGGGGCGGCAGCGATCTGCACCAGCAGGCCGCCCTCGCGGCGGGTAATCCCACCCATTTCCGGACCCGCCGCCACGTCGGAGTCGCCCGGCTCGCTCGATTCGTTGCCGGCAACCGCCTCAGGACGAGCCGCTTCGGCCAGCCCCCGCAGCAGTCCAGGCAAAACAGTCTCGCGGGGTGGCCCGCTGCCCACCTCGGCGGCCAGCGATGGTCCCGGATCGTCTCCCCGGGGGAGCCGCAGGGGCCCAGCGGTCGTCCCCGGCGTTCCGCCCGCGGCCAGTTTGCCGGAACCCGATTCCTCGGCGGCCGCCGATCGCTGGCCCGCCAAGCCGCCTAGTCGTGGCTCGATGACGGGCGCGCCCTGCCCCAACACACCCAGTGCAGCCAGCTCGGAGGCGCCCGAGCCGAGGTCTAACACCCCACTCGGGACTACCGCCGGGCCGCTGGGCACGTCCGCTGCGGTGCGCTGCACCGCCGTGTTGGAACCGACCTCCAGCCCGCTGGCTGCGCTGCCCGAAACCGCCGCCACTCCACTGGCTCCCATCTCAGAGTCATGCTCGATGGTCTCCGCAGCCGCCGGCAAGTCGACGCCGCGGTCGCTGCGAGCCAACGTCGAGCCGGCGGCAGGGGCCGATCCGTCCGCACCGGGCTCGCGCTGGGAGGCAACGGCGCGGCGGGCGGCGGCGGCGCGGCGGGCGGCCCCGCTGGCCGACAGGGCCGCCAAAGCCCCGCTGGCTGGCTGGCCGCTCAGGGCTCCGGGCAAACCTGCCATCTCGCGCTCTTGCCCACTCACCCGCGCCTGTAACTTCGGTCCAGGAGTGCGAGCGCCGCTAAGATCGGCTGGCGCGGTTTCGGGCAATTCAGCGCGAGCGTCGCCGGCGAACGCCCGGCCGAAGCTTCGGGCGGGCTGAGGTGTTCCGCCGCCCGGCTGGGCTGAAAAGCGGGGCTCATCGCCGATTACCCGCGCCAGGGCCATCGCCCCGGCCAGCCCGGAAGAGCCCGGTGGGGTCGCGGGTCCCAAGCCGAGGCTCATCGGCCGCGTCGGCGAGGGAATACCGACACCTCCTACGCGACCTACCGCCGTGGCCTGGGCGTCGGCCGAGGGGTTCACTTGGCCGCCGCTTCCGCCTGCCGCGGCCATCGATGGCATTTCGTCGACCGAAGGAAGCGGCGTGATCGGCGCCGCAATCCCGTCAAGCGAGCGGGCGATCCTCGGCGCCGGGTCGCTCGGAGTCACCGACGGCCGGCCGACGCCGGAAGCGCGGGGCAGACCGACGCGAGCGGCCAGCTCCGTCGATCCAACGGCGAAATCGGCCCTCCCAGCGGCCGCTGCCGCCTCGTTCTGCGGGGCGCCCATGGCCGTCCGCTCAATCGCCGACGTCTGCGAGACGTCCAGACGGCTCTCGGCGGCCGTGCCTGCGGCAGCGGGCAGGTCCAATGCTTCCCCGGCCAATACGGTCGAGGGAAGCGTCCGGCCGGTCGCGGAGCGGGCCAACGTGCTCGGCCGCGAGGAGGTCGCCGCGTCAATGGTCGGCTGTGGTTCCGCAGGCTCTGCCCGCCGTGCCGTTGCCGAGGGGAGCATCATTGCACCGGGTGTCAACGGCGCTCGGACCGCCGCAGTGGCCGAGGGCGAAGCCTCGCGGGCCGGATTCGGCACGGCCAACTGACGTTGGGCGTCGATGGGGTTGGCGTCTGGTGACGGCGGCTCCACCGTGGCGGCCACAACGATCGGCTCCGGCAGAAGGGGTTCCTCCTGCGGCGCGTCGGTCGACCGGTCGAGCCTGCGGTTTGGAGTATGGGTGGTCGGTTCCTCCAGGAGGGGTTCGGCGCCGGCGGCTCGGCGTGCCAGCTTGACGGGCTCTTGGCTCCGCCGATCGCTGGGTTGGGGATCGAAAGTCCGCCGCTCAAATGCCGGTTGTTGGGCGTCGCGCCGGACCGTTGCCACCTGGGGCGCGAGCATCGAGGGCAGTTCCCGCCCGGCCGGCTGGATCGTCGGCTGGGGAATCGGCTCATTGATCTCCGGCCGGTGCTTCCAATGCTGACGGCTGACCTGTCCCCCGGCCGCCACGTTGTCGCGCCGCGGAGCCGAAAGCTCCACTCGGCGGATTTCGGCCGGGTCGGCGTGCTCGAGCTGGAGCGTGTCGGGTTGGCTGGGCTGCGGGAGGACCACGTTCGGCTGTTTCGGCCGTGGCGTCGGCGGCTCGGGCTCGGTTTCGGACGGCGCCGGCGCGGCGGTCTTTGTCGGCTCTTCGAAGCTTTGCCGCGTGGGCAGCGGCACGACGCCCTCCCAGTGGTAATCGGGAATCGTGGTAGGCTCCGGCTCCTCGAGGGCCTCTTGCGCCCGGCGGGTCTCCTCCAGGGCTACCATGGCCAGGTACTTCTCGCGCAGATAAAACCCCAACCACAAGTGGATCAACAGGCTCAACAGCACGCAGAGCTGGACGCGGCGGACCATCTTGCCCTGGAGCCAGACGACGGCCCACAGCAGCACGCCGACCATCAGGGCCACAAAGCCGAGATGGACCCAGCCGTTGTAGAGGATCCTCGGATCGTGAAAATCGCTGGTGGCCAGCGCAATCCACCCGACGAATCCCGCCAGGACGAAAACGGCGGCGTTGATCGGCCAGAGTTGTTCGTCAAAGTCGACGCCCCTGGCGACCTGGACCTTGCGGATGTGTTGCCTTTCGAGCTTCGCCATCGGGAAAAGGGAGCTGGAGTGGATCAGCCGTCGGCTTCCAGGGTGGTAACGCGGTAGTCGCGGATATTGGCCTTGTTGCAGGCGTTCATCACGGCCACGACGAATTCCCAGGGGCAGCGCTTGTCGGCGCGGATGATGACCGACGCCCGGCCGGGATTGTTGACCCAGGCAGTTTTGAGCACCGGATGGAGTTGGTCGAGGCCGAGGATCTTGCCGGTGACGTAGTAGCGGCCATCCTTATCGATGTTGACGAACATCTCCTTCGGCTGGCTTACCAGGGGCTGGGCCTCGCTGGCCTCGGGGAGCATCACGTCCAACTCCCGCTCCTCCTCGGCGAACCGCGTGGCTACGAGGAAGAAGATCAGCAGCAAGAAGACCACGTCGATCAGCGGGGTCAGGCTAAGGCCGGCCAAGGCGGCCCCTTTGTCGATTCTCACGGACATGGCGTCTGTGGAGAGTTAAGGTTTACTGTCTACTGCCTGCTGCCTGCTGCCGCGGGTGCCGGTGTCGCCACCGCCGGCCTGAACCGGCAGGGGCAGCTCGTCGAGTTGGTCGTGGCTCACCCGAAGCCTGCCCTCAAACCGCTCTAACTGGGGCAAAAGACCCAAAAGGGTCTCGTCCAGCTCGCGGAAGAGCCTTTGGATGCGGCCCTCGAAGAGGTGGGCGAGGATGGCCGCCGGGATCGCCACGGCCAGCCCGGCAAAGGTCGTTACCAGGGCCACGTAGATGCCATTGGCGAGGTGCTGGGCCTTGTTGGCTCCGGTGGGCAGGTTGGCGGTAACGAAAAACGCGTTCATCATTCCCCAGACGGTGCCCAACAGGCCCATCAGCGGCGTCACCGCGGCCGCCAGACTGAGCCAGCGAACGTTGGCATACAGCCGGGCGGCCTCTCGCTCGCTGGCTTCGCTTACGGCGTGTTCCAGTTCGCTGTGCGGGCGGCCCACTTTCAAGAGCATGGCGCGGATCACCGAAGCGGCGGTCGACGGAAACTGTTGGCAAAGTCGGTATGCCTTGCGAGGATCCAGACCTCCTTTTTGGCTGGCCAGAGTACCGAGGCCATCCACAAGGCTCGGGGGCAGGATTTTGCGGCGCCGCAGGGCCAGCAGCCGCTCGATTCCGAAGGTTACCACCAACAGCGACATGGCCGCAATCGGCGCCATCAGCCACCGCCCCTCCGGCATGAGCATCAATTCCAGGAGGTTGACCTTCCGGGCCAACGGACCCGGCAAGGGCGCCTGCTGGTCGGCTGCTTCGGGTTGGGGTTCCTCGGCGGCCAAGGCGGCTTCGGCTTTCCGGACTGCTTCGGCGGCCGCTTCAGCCGCTTCCGCGGGCGGCTTTGTGCCGGGACCCGCCTCCTGTGCCGCCGGCAACGCCGCCGAGGCGATCAATAGCCAGGCTAGTCCGAAAACGGCCGCCCGTGAGGCCGAGTATGCGACTTCGTTCATGCGAAACCCTCGTGTCAGTTTCCAAGCTCCTCGAGCCGCTTCTTTGCCAGGGGGACCTTGTCGCTGGCGGGGAATCTCTCGATCAGCTCCTGGTACATCTTGACGGCCTGGGTTGTCTTGCCCAGGACTTCAAAGCAGCGGCCGGCTTCGTAGGCGGCATCCGCCTGCCACTTCGGAAAGGGATAAACGTCCACTTTGAAGAAGCTCTTGACCGCCTCGGCGTGGTCTTTGGATTCGAACTGGATCTCGCCGATCATGAACTGCGCGCGGGCGGCCACCTCGCGGTTGGTCTTGGCGACCACCTGCTGGTACAGGGCGACGGCCTCGCCCTGCTGACCGAGGTTCTGCAGGGCCCAGCCTTGCTCATAGAGGGCTTCCGGAAGGTGGGGCGAATCGGAGAACTCGGCCGCACAGCGGCCGGCCAGATCATGGCTTTTTCGCCATTGGTCGAGCTGCGCGGCCGTCTGGGCGGCGTGCAACAGCGCCAACGGCTGGAACTGCTCGTTGTTCAACTGGGGAAGCTTCTCGTAGGCCGCCAGGGCTTCTTGCCACTTCTTCTCTTCGAACAGGCACTCCGCCTCCATGAACGCCGCGTCGCCGGCCAATTCACCGTCGGGATACGTCCTCCGCTGGTAAGCGAACGTCTGATGGGCCCGTTCGAAATCCTGCTGATGGTAATAGCACCAGGCCAGCTTGTGCGAAGCCTTCTCACTCAAGTCCGATTTGCCCGCCTTCTCGACGGCCGCGTAGTAGTCCGCCGCGGCTTGCTTAAACTCGCTGTTTTTGTAAGCCAACTCTCCCACGTGGTAATGGACCTCGGCCGCGCGGTCGCTCTGGGGTGAAGCGGCGGCCAGGGCGGCAAATTCCTCGGCGGCCTTCCCTTCGTCGCCGGAGAGCTTTAAGGCCCAGGCGAGCTGATATCGCGCGTTGTCCACCGCGGCGTAGCCGGGATCCTCTTTAACTAGTTGGCGAAACGTGGCGACCGCCTGGTCGAGCTTCTTCAGTTCCATTTGGCAGAGTCCGAGGACATAGCGGGCGTCGGACTTCTCCGTCGCCAGCCCGGCAGCCAAGGTCGCCTCGAGGTCCTCGATCGCCGGCCCGTATTTTTGGAGCTGGTGCCGGGCCATCGCCCGCGCGTAGCGGGTTTGCGGGATCAACGCGTGCTCGGGATGCTCCTTGACCATGCGGTCGAGGACCTTTTCGGCCGCGGCAGGGTTCTTGCGACTGAGCTCCGTGCAGCCCAGCTCGTGCAAGGCGTGCGGCACCAGCGGGCTTTCGGGCCAGCGGTCGATCACCTCGCTGTACGCCTTGGCCGCCGTGTCGTAGTCGCCCGAAAGGGAGCTGTACTCGCCCAAACGGTAGTGGGCCTGGTCCAGCAACGTGCTATCGGGCAAATCGGCGATCAACTGCCGGACGGTGTCCCGGGCTTTCGTGTATTCGTTCAGATGGCGGTAGGCGCGGGCCAGCGCCAGACGCGTCTCGGCAGCCAGCCGCCACTTGGGCTGCTGCTGAAGGGAAGCCTCAAGCGAGGCGGCCGCCGCGGCGTACTCCTTCAGCTCCAACTGGCTCGCGCCGACCAGGTAGTGGGCCTCGGCTGCCAGGTCGGGGTCGCGGATCTCACCGAGCAGCGGCTGGAGCGCCTCGATCGTGCGATCGTACTGTTTTTGGAGCTGAAGGGCAAACGCACGGCGGACCGGCCAGAGTTCGGCGTCGGAGTGCTTGGGAAAGCCCTTCAGAAGCCCCACGTAGAGTTTTTCGGCCTCGGCGAACTTCCCCAATAGAAGCAGGCTTTCGGCCTCCAGGTGCGTCACGTCGGCCGTCAATTCGTGATTGCGGTGCTTGGCCAGGAACGTCTGCGCGTACGTCAGCGCCGCCTGGTAGTTGCCCAGCTCGACCGCAGCAAAGGCGGCCATGTAGAGTGACTGTGGGGCGATTGGATCGTCGGGATACTGCGCCGCCGTGGCGGCGTATTTCTCGACCGACTCGGCCCGTTGCTCCGGAATCTCGTACAAGGCGTCGGCCTGGTCCATCAGCAGCCGCGCTGCGAAAGGATCGCCCTTGGCCGGCGGGAGGACTTTTTCCACCGCGGCTTTTGCCTCGGCCGGCCGTCTTTCTCGCAGCAGGCTCCGGGCGATCCAATGGGCGGCCTCGGGCGCTGCCGGCCCGCCGCCGCCCAACAGCGGCTCGAGCATCCGGCGGGCCGCGGCGTAATTGTCGGCCAAGTAGTAGCACTTACCGCCGGCCAGATTGGCCCGATCGAGGTGTTCCGACTTAGGGAAGGCGGCGGATACCGAGGCGTAGAGGGCCGCCGCTTCGGGAAAGCGGTCTAATTGGGTCAGCGCATCGGCCTGGCGGACCGTGGCGTAGTCGGCCAGCGCAAAACCCTTGGCGCTTGCGGCGGCGGCGAACTGTTTGGCAGCCTCGGCGTATTTCTCCTGCCCGAAAAACGCTTCTCCGCGGCGCATCCGCACCTCGTCGGCCAAGGGGTTGTCGGAGTATTTTGCCAGGAAGGAATCGTAGGTCTTGCCCGCCGCGTCGAACTGCCCCATTTCCTCCTCTGCTACGCCGAGAGCGTACAGCGCGTCGGCGGCGAAGCGGTGATCAGGGTAGTCGCTGACCAGGCGGGCGTAGAGCTTGGCCGCTTCCTGCCGGTTGCCCACGATATAGAGGCTCTCCCCATGGTAGAAGAGCGCGTCGGGCGTGAACTTGCCGTTGGGGTAATCCTTCAACAACTGGGCAAACGTCTTGATCGCCGCGTCGCACATCGACCGCTCGCCCGACCGGCCGATGCTATACTGGGTCACCCCCAGGTAGAGCATCGCGGCATCGCGCATTTCGAGCTTGGGATAATCGGCGAGGGCCTTTTGAAACGTCTTCAGGGCTTGCTGGAACTTGCCGTCCTGGAAATAGCAGACGCCCAGGTAGTGCGTCGCCTTGTCGGCCCTGGGGTCGGTCTTGAAGTCTTGAAGGAACTTCTCCCAGGCCTCGGCGGCAAGGTCGAACGACTCGAATTTGTGCAGCCGGACGGCCGCGGCGTACTGTCGCGTGGCGGCCTCGCTTTCCTGCTGGCTCCAGGCAGGCTCGGCCCAGAGGGCGGCCAACGGCAGCGCGAGCAAGAGGGCGCCCCATCGGGCGGGCGAGAAGTGCATCATCACGGTGCCTCGTGAGGGGGGACTCCGCAAAAGGGGCGTGGCGGCGTTCCGGCGTCCGCCAGGGCCATTTCCGCTGCGAGGCGTGTTCCCCGGCCAGCGGCGGCTCTGCCCTGGTAAACATGATAACAAAGCAGGGGGGGCGGCGTCAGCACCCCAGCCCACTCTACATTCACAATCCGCAATATTTCAAATCTGCCGACCCCGGAAAACTCGCCGGTCAACCGGCCGACGCGCCCGTTGCCTCCGTTGGGCCATCCCCTTATGATGTTTGCCACGGTCGCCCCGTACCCTCTCCACCTCCGCTACTGCCCCTTGCCCCCCGAAGATAAGGCAGGATCGCCTTGGCAGAGAACCTTCTCGACGTGCAGCTTTGGCACTGGGTCGCCTTCGGCTTTCTCGTGGTGGCGCTGCTGACGCTTGACCTGGTGGTCTTTCACCGCCGCGTCCACACCCCCACGCTCTGGGAGTCGTTCGGCTGGACGGTCTTTTGGATCGGGCTGGCCCTGGTTTTCAACGGCTTTGTCTGGTGGTGGGGATTCGTCGAGCACGGCTCCTCGGAGGCCGGCGTGAAGTTCCTCACCGGGTTTCTGGTCGAGAAGTCGTTGTCGATGGACAACCTCTTCGTATTCGTGGTGATCTTCCGCTTTTTCCACGTGCCCTTGAAATACCAGTACCGCGTACTGTTTTGGGGAGTGCTGGGAGCCATCGTGATGCGGCTGGTGTTCATCCTGGCCGGCGTGGGATTGGTCCAGGCGTTCGATTGGGTGATGGTGCTGTTCGGGGTGTTTTTGGTCTACACTGGCGTCCGCCTCGGGCTGCACGAAAGCGGCGACGTCCATCCGGAAAAGAACGTCGTGCTCCGCACCGCCCGCAAATACCTCCCCGTCACCAACGAGGGCCACGACCAAAGGTTCTTTGCCCGTGAAAAAGGTCGGCTTTGTATCACGCCGATGTTCCTGGTGCTGCTGGTGATCGAGAGCAGCGACGTGCTGTTCGCCGTGGACAGCGTGCCGGCGATCATCGGCATCACCAAAGACCCGTTCCTCGTCTTCACGTCGAATGTTTTTGCCATACTCGGCTTGCGGGCGTTGTACTTTCTGGTGGCGGGAGTGATCGAGCGGTTTCGGTATTTGCATTACGGTTTGAGCGCGGTGCTGGTGTTCATCGGCCTGAAGATGGTGGGCGAGTACGTTGCGGCGCACTGGTTCGATCATGAGCACTTGATGCCGCATTGGGTTTCGCTCCTGGTCGTGGCGGGTTTGTTGACCGTGTCGATTGTTGCCTCGCTCGCCGCCACTCGCCAAGAGCTTCGCAGCGGCTCCCCCGCCGCGGACGACGCTTCCGGATGGTGCCCGCCAAACGGCACCGAGCCGCTCCCCGAGGATTCTCACAAGAAGTGACTCGAAGAGGACGAATTGCATGCCCCTAAGCCAAACTCGACAAACCGCGGTTGCCGTGTTTTTCCCGGCAATTCTGGCAGTCGCCGCGTCCTGTTCCCTCTCGGCAGGCGAGCCGAACACGCTCTCGCCCGAGGAAATCGCCGACGGCTGGATTCTCCTCTTCGACGGCGAGACACTCTTCGGCTGGCGGCCGGGCAGCGAGGCCGACTGGCAAGTAAAGGAGGGCGTGATTTCGGTGAGCGAGGGCGAGCCGGGGCTGCTCCTGACGACTTCCCAATTCGGCGACTTCGTGCTGAAGGTCGATTTCCGCACGCCGCCCGGCACCAACAGTGGCGTCTTCCTCCGCACCAGCCCCCAGCCGGGCGACGTCACCACCCGCTGCTACGAGCTGAATATTGCCGACGCCGGCACGAACCCCTTCCCTACCGGCAGTTTCGTCAAGCGGAAATGCGCCGAGCCGGCTCCCGACTCGATTGACTGGCAGACGTTCGAGGTGACCGCCGGCGGCGGGCACTTCCTGGTGAAGCTCGGCGACCGTCTTGTGCTCGATTACACCGACCCCAAGCCGCTCGGCCGCGGATACATCGGGCTGCAACTGAACCAGGGCAAAGTCGAGTTCCGCAACGTCAAGCTCAAGCCGCTGGGGATGAAAAGCCTCTTCAACGGCAAGGACCTCAGCGGCTGGAAGACTTACCCTGACATGCAAAGCACCTTCAGCGTCACGCCCGAGCAATGGCTTCACGTCACCGGCGGCCCCGGCCAGTTGGAAACGACGGGGCAGTACGCCGACTTCACACTTCAACTGGAAGCTTTCGTCAATGGGGCGGGAATCAACTCCGGAGTCTTTTTCCGCTCGATCCCCGGCGATCGAATGAACGGCTACGAGAGCCAGATCCACAACGGCTTCCTTGACGGCGACCGCAGCAAGCCCCAAGACGGCGGTACCGGGGCCATCTTCCGCCGCCAGAACGCCCGCAAGGTCATCGCCAACGACCGCGAGTGGCTCGCCAAGACGATCCACGCCGACGACAAGCACATGGCCGTTTGGGTGAACGGCTGCCAAGTGACCGACTGGAGGGACGACCGCCCCCCCGACGCCAACCCGCGGCAGGGTCTCCGATTAGAGCCGGGCACCATCATCATCCAGGGCCACGATCCGACCACCGACTTCTTCTTCCGCAACCTCCGAATCGCGGAGTTGCCCGAGCGGTAGGCCTCGGCCGGAAACCGGTTTCGCCCGGCTGATTCACGCCCTCCGGTTTTCTGCGGCAGCACGGTTTTCTGCCTCCAAAGAAGCCGCGTAGAATAATCGGCGGCCAAACCAGTTTGACGGGGGCGGGACACGACCGATATATTATGGAGGGATTTCTGACAGGCTTCGTTGTGAAAAACTACAGCGAGCCCCTTTCCACACCCCCTGGAGGCAGGGCCATGACGCTCCGCGACATCCTCAAGAGCAAGGGAACCACCGTCTATTCCATCGGGCCGGAGGCCACCTTGCAGCGAGCGGTCGAGCAGTTGGTCGAGCACAACGTCGGCTCGCTGGTGGTCTGCGAGCGGGATACGCAGGCTGGCGAGCGGCTCTGTGGGATCGTCACCGAGCGCGACCTGTTGCACGTCTACGCGCGGAGGCCGAAGTCGCTGGAGAGCATCCCGGTCAGTGAGGTGATGAGCACCAACCTGATCACCGGCACGCCCGACGACTCCGTGGAAGAAACGATGGGCCTGTTGACCGAGCGGAGGATCCGCCACCTGCCCGTTCTGTCGCAGGGTCGGCTGGTCGGCATGGTCTCTATCGGTGACGTGGTCAAGGCGCAGCACGACCGCTTGGCGATGGAAAACCAGTTCATGAAGAACTACATTCAGACCGAGCGGTGACGTCGCCAAAGCCAGCCGGGCGGCCCGCCGCGGCAGCAAGCGGCTGACGACAAACGGAGACAACCCGCTTCCAAGTTCCTACCTGCCCGCCTCCAACTTCTCCACGTAATCGCGATAAAGCTCCACGGCCTCTTCGTCGCTCAGTCCCTTGCGGACGACGAGCCGCGTGCAAGCGCGGGCCGCCTCGCCTGCCCGCACGTCCCGGCCGAACAGCGAGAGGTAAAGCGACCGGTGAT
>Ga0180438_10007988_pt1 | contig 13590 bp, 24 predicted proteins | sample SS_ome_12_FD_132455 | JGI IMG/M metagenome (GOLD analysis project Ga0180438, IMG submission 132455) | Hypersaline lake sediment archaeal communities from the Salton Sea, California, USA - SS_3_D_2 metaG | ecosystem: Environmental > Aquatic > Non-marine Saline and Alkaline > Hypersaline >... | reverse complement strand
GAACTTCCATCCTTTAGTGGCGGCAAGGTTCACCTCAATGTCTTCCAAGAAAGTAGATTTACCATGAGATGGTATACCAGTTATCACATAAAGCTTACCAGTTTGAAAAGTGCAAAGTCTATCGAAATCACTTCCGAAGTTCTTCAGCTCTTCACCTCTCTGTATTCCAGTGTTGTATAGCTCAACAATACTTTCAAGCTCTTCTTCAACGTCAACTATTCCTTCAATTGGTAGAGGAGAAGCACTTTCAATTAAGTGCTTTACCCCTTCTACTCCATGACTGACTAAAACTTCGTTGGCGTCTTTACACTCACTTTGATAGTGAACACGGTAACATCTCTCTTTCCCAAGTCTCCGTGACAACTCTTGGAAAAGGCTTTCTCCAGCGTCGTCGTTATCGACAGCTAGATAAATTTTTTCAACACCCTCGAAGTAATTAACACAGTTGTCCAAATAAACTAATTTTTGCGACCCTTTGTTTGCTCCATTTGGCACTGAAACAACATTCTTAAAGCCAGCCTCGAAAAAAGAAAGAGCATCAATCTCTCCCTCTGTAACGATTACTTCTTGCTCATTTACAATGTTGTCAAGATTATAAAATATCAGCTTTGCATCTTTGAACATCTTGAAGCCCTTACTAAATGAACGGTACTTCTTGTTTATTAGCGTGCTGTTTTGGTAGTAGTTAAAAACAACGACAGGAACTTTAGCATCATCTTGTGGCATCCACTCTTCCTCTTCAGTCACTTTCATGGCTGTAAGAGTAGTTTTCTGTATACCCCTCTCTTTAAAGAACTCTATGGTCTTTTCAGAGAGCGACTTATCCTTTACTTCTTTTGGTCTAGCGTAATTCTTGTCGTCTTCATTTGGCGCAGCACATCCTGACCAGCTACAGTAGTGGCATTTGAACATTCCGCTTACTATGTTCACAGAGAGCGACTTATCTTTCTTGTTGCTCCTTTTGTGATTACAGTTTGGGCATTTAACTTTTTGTTGGGCAGAGCCATCAACTCTAACCATTATGCCTTTTTCAATAAGATTGTTGACGATTTCACTCATTAGTAGACCATTGCTTTATCTTTGTTACTTCCCTTATCTAGTTCGTTTTTCTCTATGTGTGTTCTGAGCCAATTAAAGAAAAATGCTCTGTAATTTGACTGTCTTTTACCTTTACTGGCAAGCCAATCAATACATTTTCTGCGCTCCTTCTGTATCTGATTCTCATTCAGAACAGAGAACTCAGGCTTCTTCTTTATTTCTGATAGGATTACTTCTGCAAATAGACTATCGTTCCGTAATGATTCAACACTTTTGTAATGTGCTGTTTTCTTTTCACTCTTTTCCTTAGCGTCTTTACTCTCTTTGCTGTCATTTGTTTCTGTTTTTTTCTCTCTGTCACCCCAGCGTTTTTTAGCCATGTCACTATACCGCTTTCTCTTGGCTTCAAAAATAGCCATTCTTTCATTCAGGCTATTTGACCAGACAAATATACCATCTGTTTCTAACAAATCAAAATTCAAACAGTCATTTATAAATTCTTTGCACTCATCTGGAGAATTGAAAGACAATTCACTCGAAACCGAAGTAAGAACATAGCTTTTTTCAATCTCAATTTGGTACTCTTTCTCTTCTCTAAGCATTTCAATGAAGGCAAAGAACCTTCCATATCCAGCCCATCCGTGTTTTGACCTTAGAGCTATCAATTTAGGGTCTCTTCTCGCATTTGAATCATGTGAAAAGTAAAACTTATCCTTTGACTTCGTACCCATTTTCTTTCAGAATTTCATCTAACTGTTCGTAACTTTCTTTTATTTGCCATTCGTCCATCATAGACCTAGCTTTTTCTTTCCAAAACTTAACCTCTAAGTCTTTCTGCCTGAGCACATAGGATTTTACCCTTTTATATTCCCCAAGCTTAGTTTGTAACTTTGCTATTTCTTTTGACCTCTTAGACTCTGGTGGTGCTGCAATAACAAGTGCAGCTGTAATTTTGCTTTCCAGAGCATTAATGTCTAAATAGTCTTCCTTAGATATTTCTTTTGCTAAGTATTTAGCAATCTCTTTTATTCCTTCCATCTTTTCTCTCTCTTCTTTTGTTTCCTCTAGCTATTTCCGAAATTGTAGATAGCATGAACCCGAAAGCACCTACTATAACAACTACGGTTATCCAACCAATTGGTGAGAAAATTATAGCTACTAGAAACGACCATCTCTCGTCACTCATTTCTTCCTCCTAAAAATATTTACTGGCTCTTTACCAGCTTCCATCAGCTTGATGTCAACAATTCTTGCTGCTTCTCTTTCGTCTTCAACGAACTTATTTATACCTAATACAGAAGCTTTGTACATGAAGTTTTTATTCCTCTTATGCTGGTAAACATAAACTCTTTTGTATAACTTACTAATTCCTAGATATTTCCAGTCGTTGAGGTTTCCTCCAATGCTCATATTATGTTTTGTATTATGTAGTAAACAAATCTAGTCTGAATAATCAATATCTTCAATAGAAAAATCAACTCCAGTGTTTCTCGCTTTATCCAATATTTCATCATTCATCCTTCTAAATGTCTCAATCTGAGACTCGGCAGAAGTTTTGAATCCACAAGAACATTCGTATCTTGCTATTCTCCTGCTTTTCCCTAGTTTCGCTGGCTTGAGTACGACCAATTTCATTTCTTGACCGCACTCAGCACAAATGTTATCTTCCATCTCCTAAAAGTTCTTCGAGTGTTCTAGGAGTGTAACCAACATGCTCACAAGACACGCATATATACCTTTTATCTGGCTTGCTATTCTTATCAAGCACTAGCTTTTCGTGTATATGACCGTGAATATTGTATTGAACTCTGTATTCAAGTTCCATAGGGTGTATAGGGCAGTGAGTAAGGAAAAATTTACCATACTTCTTGCTGCTGTATCTCAACATCCCTCCAACTTTCTCAACATACTTCAACATTTCTTCAACGTGCCTTGGTTCATCATGGTTACCTAATACGACTATCTTCCTTCCATTTAGGGCGTCAAGACGGTAGTAATCATTCTTCGACTCCATTGTAATATCACCCAGAATGTATGTCAAGTCCTTTTTGTGAACTACATTGTTCCAGTTTTCAATTATCTTTTCGTCATGATAAAACTCGTCTTGGAATCCACGCCATGTAGCGCAATTCTTGTGTCCAAAGTGTAAGTCTGCGATAAATCGTACAACACTCATAGTTTAATATTCTTTAGCTTCCAAATGTAATCTGGGTCTGTGGCGTACCCGACATTTGTTAAAAATTCATAATAATCTCCTCCTTTGTATTTTCTGTCCTGCCACCTTTTGTAGTAGGCAACGCTAGCCTGCCAGCAGTCAAACACAAAATACTGTTTTCTTTTACTATTCCAAAATCCGAATAGATTTTTCCTGACCCTTGCATTGTATGACTTCAGCCATCCAGTCTCCAAGATAGCTTGTTTCAGCACAATATCTGGGTGTTTTATTTCGTTGTTAATTATCTCTAATTCAACATTTTCCAATGTTAATGGTTTGCAATCTCTAGCATCTGTAGCGAATGCACATGTTGATAGTGAAATCAACAGAATCAATAATAGATTTCTCATAAATTAAGTATTCGTTCATACTCATCAAACCTATGCTCTCTGATAGGTCTGACCTTTGGCTCGGTACTAAAGTGTAACAACAGACATGGTGATATTCCATTGTATTCTTCAACGTACTCGTAGCTAATAAGCTCTTTGCGCTTAATTCTCTGCTTTATTTTGTTGTGATATGGATACATTATAATCCTTGTTTTTCAATGTATTTCTTAACATCTTTCCAGAAAGTAGTTCTCTCTGTGAAGTGTGTTCCAGCAAAATGTATATGCTCAATATTCATTTCCACACAAACCATTAGAGCATGTTTGTGTCCGAAGGCTTTGATAAGCTCGTTACCTTTGCTTTTTACTTTTTCTCCAAACTCTTCCATAGTCTATGATTTTTTCTTGTTGAAATACTTTTTCAGTCTTATTCCTAAATAAGTGCCAGTTAATCCACCAGTTAATGATGATGCTATTATCCAGAAGTCTCCATGCATTACTGACTTGACTCCAATTGTGATTGTTAATAGCCAACACAGGTGAACTAAAGCCCCAGTAAGCATTGAGCCTAAGTGTTTTAATTCAGCTGTATACACAACGTTCAATGTTCTAAGCATTATGAATAAAACTTGCATTAAGAACACTATTACGCACAATTCAAATGTGCTCAGTTCATCAATCCACATCTATCAGTCCTTCCTTTTTCAGTATCTCTTCAACTTGAAGCACAAGCATGTTGTAGCTTAAGTTATTATCAATAACATGGTCGAATCTAGCATGGTCTAATGCTGTTTCTGATGCGTGAGTTCCAGTTTTTCCGTCACCTCTGAATACCCTGATAGTGAATCCTTTTCTCTCTTTAACAGCATCCATTTCATTTGGAAATCGCATGTCTGTTATAATCCATTTTGGATATTCCACTTTGTAAACTGGAACTACTGGAATCTTGCCACCAAGCTCTTCCTCTGTCATGTGCCTCTTAATTCCAACGTAATCAGCCATCAATGCATTAACCCAAACATTTGGATGAATCAAATCTCTACCGCCCTCAGTTCCAATCAATTGCAACATAAGTCTAGGCGTCATTAGTCTATCCAATCTGTGTCTCCAAGGCTGTTGCCACTCCTCTCCTAAAGGTTTAGATTTAAAATCTTGGCTCTCTAGTTCTTTCATTGTAGCACCCGTTAAAATCGATACAATCTGCTTCAACTTAGCTGCATACTTCTTAATCTCCCACTCTGAAGTGTTAGGATTAACGTAACAGCTCCCTTCTTTCTCAAGCTTGTAAACAATGTCTTTTACTTTTTGACCGTCCATCAATGCTTGAATAATGTTTCCAACCGTGTCTTTCCCAGACCCGATTTTCCCCGAAATTCCTATTATCATAACTTTTATTTACTTTGGTATAATCACACGTACTGATGATTCAGTACCTCCTACTACTTTAGCTGCTGGAACGATTTCACCATTCTTGTCAACAACTTCTTCGTATTCTATGGCATCAACCATGTGTTTTTCCCTAGTTTTTATTTGGTCTTTGATTTCATGCAGCCTTTCTTGTAGGTTGCTCCACTCCTCATCATGAGAGAAGTCGTATTTCAGTTTTCCACTAGCTAAATCTAGTCTAATTCCTCTGAACTCTCTTTCTTTTGGATGTAATCTTTCTACGTCATCAACTACAGTTTCTTTGATTCCCTTTAGAACGGCATCCGCTACTTCTTTTACAGCTCTTACTTGTGTATAAACTTCAATTGAGTTCACCTCTCCGTCATTTACTGCTGCGATTGTAGTTGCTGCCTTATCTTGAATCTCTGTCTTCGTGATATTCTCCTTGAATAGCACTAACTTAGTTGTTTCCACTTCTGGAAACGGTAACTTATCGTCCTTTTTCATTTGGATATAATTCTTTTACAAAATCTGATTGCCAATATTCTTTAGTGTCAACATCAATTATTGTCAGTTTACCACCCCAGCCTCCGCCAGTATCTAAATTCCACACGTTACAAGAGTTCATTGGTTTATCTCTCCCCCAAATCATTGTTGTTGTGTGACCAATAAAGATTTCTTTATGAGCTTCAAGTAGCTTAGGCATCTGCTCTTTACTTCCGCATAAAGCATTTTTCTCCCACAAGCTTCTATCCCAATAGTATTCGGCTGCGTAGGCTTCGTGTCCAAGACCTTTTCTCATTGTGTACCCTCCGTGGACATAACCATTGTTATCTTCATCAATGTAGTATGTACACATCTTTCTAAAGAACTCTTTGTGTTTTGGGTTGGCAACATTTCCAGTCCTAATGTAAGAGTCTATGGTAGCTTGACCTCCCTGCATTACCCACTGTGTAAGCTTGTTTCCAGTTTCTAGCCAGTCTTGACACCACTTGTCGTGGTTTCCTCTTATGAAAACACACTCATTGGTTTCCTCAAGCTTTAATAGTTTCTCGATAACCTCTGCTGATTCACTCCATCCGTCAACATAATCTCCTAAAAAGATTAGCTTGTCTTCTGGAGTTACATTAGCTCTTTCGAGTATTTGCAACAACGCCCTGTAACCACCGTGAATGTCTCCGATTACTAATTTTCTCATTTTTTTGAATTAAGATAGTGAAAGTGAGCTGAAGTTTACACCTTCATTAAGTCAGGGCAACCTATATTTAGCTTACCCCAACACTCACAATCACTCAGCCTCCGCTGTATTCTTATGCGTTCTTCAACGCTTTGTACTTTTTGTTAATAGCTAATTTGATTTCTTCAATGTCATCCTCTGGCATTCCAGATTCTTCAGCAGCAGAGATTATACTCTTAGCCTCATTGAATAGTGTTTCCGAATCAGTATATGCGTCAACTGAATCCAAGTACTCTTGTTTCAAATCAACTTCTTCATCTTCAGGCTCACCAACATAAGGGTCAGCTTCTTCCACATCCTCTCCTCCTTCAAATGGAGCACCAGTAGATTCCTGAATATTATGTTCTTCGATAAGCTTCATTAATCCAGCTTCTTTGTGTCTCTTGGTGTATTTAATTCCAAGTTCGTCGCACATTGAACGAAGTTCCTCGATTCTTTCTTGCTCTGCTGATTTCTCTTCAACCTTTGGTTGCTCAACCTCTTCAGTTTTTTCAACCTCTTCAGATGAAACATGTTTTTTCTTAAGAGTTAGCTTCTTTGGTTGTGATTCTTCAGTCTCCTTCTTAGATGAAGGTCTGTTGTCTTGAGAATCAAAGTCAAGATTGTTGTCTGCAATATCAAACTCATTCATCAACATGTAACGTTTCGTATATGTATACGCACCGCCCATTTTCTGAGTAGCGTTAGTTGCCTTGATTTCAGGAATCTCTGTTCTCATTATTGATTCCCAGAAGTGACCAGTGTCAACATCTAGTGTGATTAGCCTACCAAAATATCCTATCTCATCTCTTTCAAGAGAGAACATTGGTATAATCCCAACTTTTTGGCAAGCATCATTAACCAAATTTGAAACTTGGTCTGGAGTAAAGTAATCATAATTACTGTATGAATTATTGCCCTCTTTCTTAATCTTTGTGTTCTTGATAACTTTCCTAGCTTCTAAAAGCTTGGCAAGAACTGAGTTTATTAAACTTTCTTCGCTCACTTTAATAGATTTTCAATTGTTTCTAAATCTTCCTCAAGAATTTCTGCCATCATCCTGATTGCAGCTGGATTCTGAGGTCTTCTCTTTCCAGTACACCATCTACTAAACGTAGATGAATTGCAGTTAATTCCAGCCTTGTTTAGCTTGTCCTTAACGCTGTACATTAGCAGACCTTTGCTTTTTATTAGGTCTCCCAAGTTATTTATTTTACTCATAACTTAGTTGTTTACTTGTTTTCTTAAGTCAACGAATTTACATCCGAAAATATCTTCTGCAATCTTTTTAACCTTAAGAATTCTAAGCTCAACTTGAACCAAATCTTCCTCACAATTAGGATGAATGTACATAGACGACACACATTTAACTGTATTCCCTTCTACTTCAAATTTCGCTGTGTTAGATACAAAGACCTCTTTTTTCTCTTCGATAAATAATTCTCCAATAAGGTCAATGTCATCTTGTGTAATAGAATCTATGCTAATCATAACTCAACATACCTCTCATCATAACGTTACTGTAACGCCATAAGTAGTAGTTGCCTGACTCTACTTCGGTGTGACCCTTGTCACCATTATAAAAATACATCCAACACTCCATTTCAGAACCGTCATCTAATCTCACATCAATCTTTCTTCTCTCGTACATGTAAGGGTGACCCTCTAGTTGGTCGACTCTTCTCAAGTCGGTCTCGTCCACCTCATACACTTCTCCAAAGATGTAATTAGAATTTTCGTGTCCGTCGTCAGATACAAACGGAATAAATGCCACCGTCATGTGGTATTGCTCTTTTGTGAAAGCCTTACCAATAAGTCTGGCATTCTTTAAATAGAAATGGTTCTCAAAACCATTCAATAAAGTTCCGTATACAAAAATCTTTTTCATTATTCAGTTTAATTGGTACATACAAAGGTATACAATATTTTGTTACCTTACAAGTTTTTATCTCAAAACTTTAGAACTTTTGCGTTCTTTAAACCTGTGTGCTTCATTGCCACTAGGTTTTTAATGAATATTTTTTTGAAATGAATCCAAACTTTTTCTTTGTCTTCATCCCATTGGTCTGTTTTGTTTAGCGAGTACAATATTGATGTGTGGTCTCTGTTCAACTTTTCTCCAATCCAAGCTTTCTTTAGCTTTCTTTGGTAAAACAGGTATCTAACTATTAAATCCCTAGCCATCACGACATTATCTTTATTAGAACCATCAAACAGGTCTGTTATTGCAGCCCCAGTAGATAGGCAGGCAGCTGTAGCCAGCTCGTTTAAATCAAGAAATTTCTTCTCGTATTCCTCAATCTCCCTGCGTATTGCAGAAAAATCTGGGTCATTTTTACATGCCTCCTTTACGATATACTCTCTTAATTTCTCGACTTCTTTGCTCATTTTTTTTCTTAATACATGTAAGCAACTGCTACTGCATAGCCTTCTTCAATTCTCTTTAATTCATAAGTCCATGAAGAAGAATAGCTTCCGTGACAAAATTTATCAACATAATTTATGACGTTATCAATTCTCCATTCATCATCCTGTTCTTGGTCATCAATCTTGTTCAGAATTCTTTCTGCTTCTGTTTTATAGCCCTCCAGCACAGCTAAAGATATTGGATTACCATTTTTATCTTTTTTGTCGCTCATTTCCCAATGCTCATCTCCATTGTCTCCATTGTAGTCAGAGTCTAAATCAAAAAATTGCAATAAATCAAGTGAATTTTTCTGCAAAATAAACAGATGCAGACTTATAGTTCTGTTGCTCATAACTTTTGTTTTTTATTTAAAGATTTTCTTCAATCCATTTCTCACGATCATCTTCATCAACAATACCTTCATCATTACTGAAATATTTTCTTATTATTTCAGCAACCTCTTCTCTACTATACATCTTCTCTTCTTCAAGATGTATAATAACTTCGTTGTTGTCTGTTAGTTTAGGCATCCAAATATCTGTACTAGCATCTCTGCATCTAAAGTTATCACAGTTTTCTTCTCCACAATTGTCACACCACAGAAAATACTCAACCATCACCTCATCAATCTTACCATTAGCTTTAACAAAAGCTTTGATGAATGATTCTGGTATTTGTGGGAAATTATTACCACATATCAAATCAACAATGCCTTCATCACCAGTTCTTGTTAACTCAGAATCAGTTGAAGCTATTACTTTTTTAGCATCAAACTTTTTTCCCATATCAACCCCTTCTCCATCAGATTTAGCCTGTGATATATTAGGGTAATCAAAAGATTGTGAGTAGTACCAATCACCCTCTTTAATCTCATCATCTGAGATGAGGTAAAGGTGTTGATTATTATAAACCACATCTTGGTTATAACCATCTTTTTCAGTGAAATTAGGTGGAAATGTTGTGATATCATAGTTTTCAAACTCCTCATCAGAAATATGATATAACATTTGGTCTTCACCACAACCCACTGTTGTAATATCACTTGCTTTTTCAGTGGGTAACATAACCACTTTACATTTCTTTTTCATAATATTCCTTACTAAAAACTGGAAGCCACCATTTAGGTGACCCCCAATTTATGACTCTATACAATTTACTCGTTGATAGTGATTCTTTGTCTCTAACACAACCTTTCATTACGTAGTTGCAGAAGAAATGGGAATCACATTTATCACAAAACTTCATCCTAGTAAATTAGATGAAGCATGTGTTGGAACTTGATGTCGTCCTCTTGGTTTTCTACAACCGTTTCATAGAAGTCATCAAGGTCTGTGTCTTTTTCAATGAAAGAAAACTCATCAAGCAAATCCTCAGAAATGAATGTAAAACCAAGTAATTCATGTGTATCCTCATCATATATTTTGATAGGAAAGCCTTTCTTCATGTGATTTTTCTTGATTGGATTGAAGTGCTCATCAAGGATATATGTGGTTGACTTATCTTTAACAATATACATCAAGTTATAGCATGAAGCTTTGTCATACTTGGTGATTTCTTTCAAGATTTTGTCAAGCTCTGATGGGAATATGAACCCATAAGAGAAATCCAGAATCTTTTTTCTTAGTCCAGATGGACTGATTTCACTAATCTTTTCAGGATGGAAGTCAGTCTTCTTAGCTGTCGGTGTTTGTGTCGTCATGATTGTTATTATTTAAAAGTTTTGCTCCTTTTTTTATCATAAGCTGTATCAATCTTTCTTGATATAACTTAGCTGTTTTTGTGCGTAAACCCATTGCTGAGTTCACCTCAAATACATTAATGTTGCCATCTGAATCAATAGCAACGTCTACTGCTCCGAACTCAATCCCAAGTGCTTGAACAGCCTTTATAGCCTCCTTTCGGATGGTCTTAGGGTATGGTCTCGTTCTCTTTCTGTTTCGGTACTTGTAACCGTTTGCGAGGTTCTTGATTTTAGCAGTATGACCCTCTTCTCTAGGCAATTTTTCGTCAATGTAGAAAGCTTTGCCGTCACACACATGAACACGAAACTCTCTGTCATTACCGATTACTTGCTCTACATATCCTTTCTTACCGTTGTCAATCACCTTGATTAAGTCGTCATGGTTATTGATAAAAAAGATTCCCTCACCTCTTGAGTGATTTAATTCTTTAAATATCAATTCAAACTTTGGTATTGCGACACCATGTTGAAAGTCAATCATTTGTTTCCACTTTTTCAAGTCTTCTCTCTCGATAAGGGCATTGTTAAGCACTAGTTCCCTCATTTTTGCTGGATTGAAAAACGCATAGATTGGTGACTTAACTCCATTTTCTGCGAACAATTTTTTCATTCTCCACTTGTTAGATGTGTTTTTAATAGCATCTTTGCTTGGGAAATCAATGTCTTTGGTCGCCTTAAAGTTAGTCTGAGAACCAAATCTCAATCTGATTTTCAAATCGAACTCTGGAAACTCTAAACGCTTGTGGCTTGGATGTCTTGAAATTACTGATACTTTTGGCATAGCTATAGTATTTCTGAATAATCTGTTACTATTTCGTTAAACTTGTGAATGAATTCATCAACATCATCTTTGGTTACATGCTCATGATACTCTTCATCCCAAAAATCAGATGGGTTGTTTCCGTATTCAGCAATTAAGTTAAATTTTGTACCGCCGATATTTTCGTATACATAATCTTTCCTTTGGAAAAGTTCGTAGTAGTACATTCTGTTGTACCAAACTATGTTTTCCTTTAGATGTTGACTTGATATTGGTATTGGCATTGTTGTTAGGAAAGGGTCTCTTGTACTGTCTGGTTTTTCTGAGTCTAACATTATGACTAAATCTCCAATGGTGATAGTGATTTTGCCACCAACTATAGACCCTGAATAATCATATCCATTTTTATAAGCACCAAGTATGTATTCTGTCTCGTAGTGCGGAACAACTCGAAAGTCTTTTACAAGCCTACTGTAGTTCTCATTACAGAAGTTTATGAATCTAACTAGGTGTAACATATTGAGTGTATTTTTTTTAGCCCAATTTGTTAACTCATTGTCTGTTTCACGGTAAAGAATAGCATCACAAATGTTTCTGTAAACAAACATTAGATTCTCCTTACTTACGTGTCTATGATTCCTAGCCGATTCATAAGCATCTTTACTTAAAGGTAGATAATACATATTTTCTTTTCCTTTTCTTTTATTTGCATTACGTATGCAATGCGTAAGCATTACACACGCATTGACTCAGCATAGTGTGTATAGCATGAATGACATACAACTAAGCCTGCACTGTAGCCGAATTCTGTCAAGTCGTGCGTGGCTTCACAGTTTTGACAGCTTTGACACATTACAGGCTCTTCTACTTTCCCCCTTTTGAAGGGAGTTTTTTGTAACCGTCTTCTGTCATTACTTGCCCGACTGAGTAGGTTGATGATGAATTGTCAGATACGCCAATTTTATTTAGCCAGTCAACGCATTCCTCCATGTATTCTTGGACTGTCATGCCTCGATTAACTTTTTCAACGAACTCTAATTTGCTCAACTCCATGTACTTCAAGAATGATTCTTGATAGCTTAAGTCGAGTGTTTCAAAGTCATGCAGTATTGCATCTTTGTCAGAAGCATCACCAAATAGATTACTTATTGGTTCTTTGAACGGTAACCCGTCATTATCTTCTTCATTATCGTCATCACTGTAGGCGTAATCGACCCTTGTGCCAGAATGTCTGTCTCCAATCCTGTCGTAGTCCTCTCCACTCCCGTACCAGTCACCACCGAATCCTCGGTATACGGGAGACGAGAAGGGAATCCATGAATGGTTTGAGTACATCATACCATCATCAGACTTATTCCATTTGTAGTCTCTGGTTGATTCAGCCCACTCGCCAAAAATGAATACATTGTGCATTTCTGGATTGATAACTGCTAGTCTGCTGCTTCCAATCTCATTGTTAATGAAGTAACCCATAAGCTTGTCATGGATGTTATCCTTAACCATTTGAGATGACATAATCATTGATGCGAACATTGAAGTGTCACTTCTGTCCTCTTCCTTACCTAATTTACTGTAGGTAGTCATTGTTCCGTTGTGAGCAAAACACATTTGGTCTGTCTTAGCCTCAAGGACTTCGGCAACTTCTTGGTTTACATCACCAATGAAAGGGTGAGTTAAACGAGGAACTGTTCTACCAGCACTCGTAATTCTGAAGTGCATTACAACAATATCAGAATCTTTAATCTTTGCCTTCTTTATAGCTTCCATAAACTCGTTATAAGTCATGAAGCCTTTCTTAAGGTCTACCATCTTTGAACGCTTGCGTTTCACCATGAAACCAGCACCATCTGAATTAGACCTCCACATTTTACGCATGATGGAATCACTAGGCATTTTGACTCCCTCAGCTTTTACTGCAATTATGCACATACCACGTTTGTTTTTTTGATTTTACTTTTTAGAACTCCTTGGTTTTCCATGAGCTTGATAAGATTACCGTATCCCAGTTTCTTAACGAACGCTACATATTCTTTCCAAATATCTGATGTTCTTGCGTCTTGGACATACATGAAGCTGTACTCTTTGGCAAACATTACCATAGATTCAACCATTGCCATTGACCCAAGCAACTCTTCTGCTGAAGCTGTTGATTTGAATAGTCTGAACTCTACCGTGTGTTTCGGTTTGAAGTTTATCGCAGACTCTCTATGCATTTGATTAGGGAATACATTGAACACATTCTTACCTTCGGCAAGTGCGCCAATTAGACCCTCAGAACTTCCCCACTTACAGTAGTTAAGTCTCTCTCTACTTCTTCTTGAAAGCTTGATGATTTTGTTAGAAACCTTACTCATGAAGCTAACAAGCGTCCACCATTCTTTAGGTGTTAAGGCATCACGACTTACATGGATATGAAGCCCACATGAATCATGTTCATTCATCCCTAAAGACTTGAGTTTATCGAAATACTCTCTGAAGTTGATGGTTTTCCAAAATGAT
>Ga0180438_10007987_pt1 | contig 13592 bp, 20 predicted proteins | sample SS_ome_12_FD_132455 | JGI IMG/M metagenome (GOLD analysis project Ga0180438, IMG submission 132455) | Hypersaline lake sediment archaeal communities from the Salton Sea, California, USA - SS_3_D_2 metaG | ecosystem: Environmental > Aquatic > Non-marine Saline and Alkaline > Hypersaline >... | reverse complement strand
CTTAGCAACTTCCACAATTGCCTGGTCCTTCTCTTCGTCCGTGGCATCGCTACCAACGAGATCAGTAATGATGTCAAGTACAATCTGATAGACTTCAAAGCCAACATCCAGAACAAACTGAAAAGTCTGCCAGATACCATGAAGCGACACATTCCAATCTTTGAAATGTGCCGATAGACGCTTAACGATGTCAAGTATTTCGTCTCCACGCTCTGTTATGACGGCGTCAAAAACATTGGTGCTATTCTCGGACTTGATTTCATCCCGCACAATCTCTTCGAACTTAACGAGATTCTCCGCAACGTCGGATGGAATGTCATCCAAGGCATGGTTCTTCAGATACTCCTGTAGATAAGACATTTCGTGCACCTCTATTTCCGGGCCTCATCCCATCGGGCCCTGATCAGTTTTGCCATCATCTCTTCGTCAACGAACGCGGAGTAGACGTACTCCTTCATCACCTCTGCTGAGTCGGCCAAATACTTCAAGCGAACCTTAAGCTTCGCAAGAATCTGTTTTTGTGCTTCTGTGACTGTAGGCTTTGCCATTTCTGCATCCACAGATTGCATGATTGCTGTTGTCGTTTCCTGCGTGATCTTGTCATGATCGCTGACCACAAGAACGAACTCTAGTTGTCCGGGCTTCGTACATGCCGTTAGCAGCAAACCAATAGATGCAATCAATATGATGGCAAAGTGCTTAATCACTTTCTTTCTCCTTCTCCTGTGTCTTCTCCTCAATTTCTGCTGGCAGTTCGTCCGGTTCTGCTTCTCTCCCATCAGTTATAACATTGAAAAGAGCGGTTACGTCGGTAATCTTTTGACCGTCCGAGCGTAGAATGCGTGCATTGTCAGTCTCTTTGTCATAATCGAAGGCTTCTGCCCCAGTGAAAGGACCGCGTGCCGTGACGCAGCAGAGCCAACCGTCTCCCTTGAAATACTGCTTCAAGTTCTTATTGTCTGCAACGCAGGCTGCCGCCGTCTTACTAACTTGCATGCTGTTGTTGCCAATGATTGAGGCAAGCACTTTGGTGATTTCAGGTACGATTTTCTTTACGATGGGTTCGCCAAGGTTGGTTCCAAGGAATTCGATGACATCGGGGTATTTCCTTATGGCGTTGTACTGACGTACAGTAATGTCAAACTGTCCCATAGCTGCCTTCGATTCCTTCTTGTTGTCTTCCTGACTCTCGCCTTCTGTGGTTTCTGATTGGCCTTGCGGGATATTAAGCTCTGGAATGTTGCTCACAAGACCAAGGTATCCGGTCCAATCGATGCTTTCGGTGGAGTATCCCTCGTTCGCACCGGCTCTAGCCATTGAATGTGCATCACCCTGAGGGGCTTGATTGTGAGGATCAGTAAGAGGATGAACCTTGTTTACCATCTGGTCATGTTGTCGAGCAACGCGGATCTGTGATGCCTCGACCTTCCCCTTGCCACCGGTCACAATGTCGAAAAGGTTATCGGTGCTTCCAAGTTTGCGTGTTGGACCGCCGCCAGCCGATCCTGCCCGACGAGCCGCCAGCTCAGGATTGGTTTTGTAGGATGGTCCAGGTTGGTCTGGTGTATTACTCATTGTTTCCTCCATCTTCAGGCATTTCGATGAATTTGTTCTCGAATAGCCAACAAAGTACATTTGCCACAGCGTCATAGGCGTGTGAACTGTCAAGTTTCCCAACTTCACCGCCCATTCGGTTCAAGATGTTGGTGACACTTTTCTTTACTAATGACTTGCTAGCCTTGCCGCTACCTGTGACGATCTTTTTGACGTGAGTAGGAAATACATAATCCACGTCTACGTCAAGCATTCCACAAGAGGAAAGGATAACACCAATACATCCTGAAACCTGCCCTGCCACGAAACCGCCGCTGAACGAACTGGTCTTTTCAACAATCACAAGATCCGGTTCGAAATCAACAAGCAGTTGCTCAGATGACAACCTGAAGTAATACAAGGCTTTAGGTCCGAATTCATCATTTGGGTTGACGATAGTCCCTGCCTGACATTCCAATGCTGGACCCTCTTCGCCACCAACAAGTTGGACATTGCAGAAACCGAGGTTTCTGAAGCTGGCAGGATCGAAACTGGTGATTTTGCGCGGAATCATACCGTGTCGTTAACCCACAAATAGAACGTATCTTATTATACTTCGGTGCTACGTATTTGACCTTTGGATCGGCTATCTTAGGAAGGTCTTGTAAAAAGACGTGGAACTACACAGAAGGCCGTAGGGGCGTCTGTATGGATTTGGCCGTCTTGAGACCCAGATGACCACAAACAAACAGCAGGAGGGCCCTCAGAATGCTTCTGACGCTATCTGGCTCGCTAGCTAACATCCGGCAGGAGTACATTGAATCCAGAATTTGATTGTACACAGACCTGAGTCTTGCCGGGCCCCAAGACATGGCGGAACGCACAGAATCTTTTGAGAGAGCCATTCTCATAAATCTCTCATCAAACATCGGTTTTTCTTTCCCGTCCGATTGCTTCTTAACAAATGATGCTGATGCCTGTTTCAGTGCTGCAAGATCAGGACCATTTGGGCATGATTCTGATGCAATCAAAAGAAACAGAAAATGGTGCTGCAATGCTCCGAGGAGCATGGCTACGTCACCGTAGAATGATGTACCTGTTTCTGAACCAGCACACTCAAGGAATACGTCTAGACGTCTGCATGCTGATTCATGCTGGCCAAGATCAAGGTCGTCAATCAGACCCCACGTCTCTTTCACAAGAACCGAAAGGCAGCATTCGCGAACATCCTCTGCTTTAATTGTTCCGGTCGGCTTATAGTCAGACAGCTTTAGTAGCTCAGTATACAAAGTGTCAAGATTGAGGCCGGACACGTCAACCAATGCAACTGTTGCATCGGATTCGATCTTAACCTTCAGTTCTTTTGCAACCGCACCTATCCAGTCTCTAGCATCAGCGTAAGACTTGGCCACGGTGTCGAATTGGAGGACCTGTCCCTCATTCTTGATCCTCTTGTATAGTTTACTAGCTCCAGCCGGTATGAATCGAGACGAAACGCCTGAAGCATAGTAGCCAACCGGCCCATCAAAGACTAGGACATTGCTGTTATCAACCAGATCGAGATAGTCAGCTATCTCCAGGTAATCTTCCGGAAGACCTTTCACGCGAAGGATTCTTGGCCTCGTGTCAAATAGGTCATCCGTCTTCAACCGGAGGATGATGTCACCAGCAGAAACAGACCTAGACCCGGACGTCTTTGAGCTTTTCGGTTCTACAATGCAGTTAAGGGTCTCGACGTTAGGATCGCCCAGTAGAGAACAAATCTTATCCCACGCCTTACCCTTTTCGTACTGATTACCGGAGATCCAGAATACAGGTCTAAACTGCGCTTGCTGTTGCTTCTTGGACTTTCTCGGCATTTGATGAACCCGTTTTCTTCGCGGCTGCAAAGAAGAACAAGAGTTCCGACTGGTCAGGTGAATCCTTTACCGCCGGGAGACCTTTGTCATCCTTTGCTTCGGTTGTATCGACCATCCTGACAACAATTGGTTGACCTGGTGCAATAGCGTAGAACCGAGCAAACTTAGCATCGTACGCATCAGAGATCTCATTGATGAACATCCATGCGTACTCGTCCCTGAAGACAGTGCTACCAAAATCATGGATTTCGGCCGGGCACTCAATATCGCACTGGTACTTTCCTTCGGCAACTTTCGCCTCCATCTTGTCGCCACCAAAAGACACCTCGAATGAGTGATAGTTTCTACCCTTAGATTCTGCATCCTTGTCACGAACGGAACCGGTCAGCCCAACAATTTCACGTAATTGCGACACTTCGACATCGGCAACGAGTTGTGCCTCATCATATCGGGACGAGTGACGCTCATAGTCGATGTATTCTTCGGCCGGGATACCACGGACCATCAGTTTGCAGTTGCCGTTCTTGGGTGCTACGTAACAATTGTTGTCCGAACCAAAGGTGAATGTGACTTCATCTGCGGCTCCAGCGATCTTAGAAATGGTTGCCAACTGACGGGCGGGTAACAGGAACTTCTTACCCTGAACTCCTGCGTCTTCGTTCCCCATCCCCTTCATTGTCAACACACCAAAACGCATACCATCACCGCAGACAAATCGGCTTTCGTCTTCCTTGAAATGCATACAAAGCATCTGGTATCTTCGCTTGTGTGCTAGTTCAAGTGAGTATTTCGAAAGCGTGTCAACGATTTTGGAGAACACCGACCCCTCAAATGAGAATGAAAAACTATTTGATTCTGCTGGCTTTTTGATGGAAATCTGATGATGCCTGTCAATAGACTTGAGCGTGGCAACCTTCTTCCGTGGGACAGACAGATCACGAAGTGACATTGTGCCATTGCGAGTTTCCAGTTGGATCTCGTGGTCATCGGAATCAGAACCTCCAATCGACTCCACGATACCCTTGAAAACCGTGGCATCTACGGTAACAGTGCCAGACTTCTCCACTTCGGCAGATTCATCGCCAGAAGTTGGAAACTTGAAAGTTCCTTCCAAGTAGCCGTTTCCAGTATTGACGGATAGACTCGAATCTGTTGCAACGAACGTCAACTTGTCTTCCATCATGAAATCGGGTCTTATTGCTTTTCGGGCGATTTGATGTGCTTTAGAAATGGTATCGACCAAGACATCTTTGCGCACTTTGACCTTCATAGCTTGCTCCTTACGTTTGTCGTCGTCTGAAGACCATGGATTAGTACCTTGGTCATTATACTCAGCTCGGGGCTGTTCTAGTCGAACAAGTCCTTAAGAGCGGGAGCTAAATCTGCTGCTTTCTGACGCGCTCGCTGTAGCGAATTGTCGACTGTCTTTATCGTAACAGGCCGTTCATCGATTTCGTAATCGAGATCTTCCACTATTTCGTCGTAATGGAATCCCTGAACATAGAGATCCACTACACCTTCCTCAAGTGACGAACACTTCGACAGGAGACGTTCCCTTAGTATGGCGTTTGCCTCATCTCTTGCAACCTGCTCATCGACGGGAATATCGTTTCCTGCAATAATGCTGGCTAGCGAGAGTACCTCGCCGCCTTCTGACCGGTTTTCGTCGAGAGATATACTCTCATTCAGAACTTTTCGTTTCTGTTGATTTGTCGCCTTAATGATCGAATAGAGGTGTCTTTTCAAACACAGGATGGCAAAGCCTTTGAACCTACCACGTTTCGGGTTGAAGTCCTTAATGGCCTTAAACCTCAAAGCACACAAGCATTCTTGCTCAATTTCTTCGCGATCGTACCCAGGAATCTTGTACTTCCTGCTGAACTGTGATATGTAGTAGCCCAGGTAACGTTTCAGCAATTCAAACGATCGCTCACAGTCTCTTTCACGAACCCTTTTGACCAACCTCTCTAGGTGATCCTCAGTTCTGATTTTTTTCTCTGCCCACTTCGTACTAGTAGGCATCTTGTAGTGAACCCGCCTCCTTTCTGGATATAGTGTCTTACTACATCCATCACGATTATACGCGTCTATCGTTTCTTTCTGTCCGTGGCATTGTCACACGCCCACAGATAGAAATCAAAATCCTCCTTATTCAGCTTAGCAAAATCGCCCAGTTCACTCTTTGTAGGAGTGTAGACGTACTTTGTACGGTTGACATGTCTAATCTTGGGTTTGCGTATAATCTTAGAAGCCAACAAACAAGATGCAAGCCTCTCCAAAATATAGACTTCCGTCAACTTTGATCTATCTTTGATCATATGGGTGTAGACATTGATATTCTGCGGATCATGTATGTACTCCTGGAAGGAGACACCTTTTGGGTGATGTTTTAGGTAGAAATTGTAATGTGATATGATTCGATCAATCGGCAATCTGAACACAGTAACAAAGTTAGACCTTCCTTCAATTGGCTTATAGGCATCCATCGGCCAATGCTTGGAAATACATGCTCCATTAGGAACTCTGTTTACTTGATTTGGGTCGTCAAGCCTCTTGATCTTGAACTTTCTAAGTGCGCTGACATCCCAGGCCCCATACAAAGCAGAAGGATATTGCTGTGCCAACTGTATCTGCATTGAGATACCGGCCGTCTTTTTGGTGTGTACGAAGACGAGAACAGATCTTCTAGGAGGTAGTAGCTTCCTCATTTCTCCTCCGCATCGATGCAAGAGTTGATAGATACCACGCTCTAAGAGGCACATGGTCTGGCATGTTGGCATTCACCCATTGCCGAACTTCCGACAGCTTCTCTAACGAAGACAGTACGGACGACACTCTGCGGTCCAGACGTCTTAACTGAGACTTCAGAGCCTCTTTGCTGTCTTCTGAAACAGACACAAACTCATATGCACTGGACGATGTAAGGCCAACCATAAGTCGATCAAGATGAGCTGCCAATCCTTGGTAGATGGTTTCAAAGCTGGCCCCCTCACGCAACATCTCATCGATGAGACGGAATCCAGAAGTAGCGTCCGGACTATTGTTGTCAGCATTCATTGCGCAATCGAAAAGGGCGTAGAATGCCATCTCGCCCGGAGTGCCGAACATCTTTTCGGCGTCAGAAAGCAGTACGCTATCAGTGCCAGAGAAGTTCACGAGCTTCTCGAAATTCTGTATGGCGTTTCTAAGGCTTCCTTCAGCCATCTTGGCACACAAATTCAGTGCTGGCCTTTCTGCTCTGATACCCTCTTTCTCTGCAATAACGGCAAGCCTTTCAGCCATATCAGGCCACATGATCTTCCGGAACTCATACCTCTGGCATCTGCTTCCGACTGTTGGAGCCATCTTTTGTGGATCTGTTGTACAGAGGATGAATCGGACTTTTGCCTCTGGTTCTTCAATGGTTTTGAGCAAAGCGTCGTTCGCGGAAGGCGTCATTCGGTGAGACTCATCGATGATGTAGTATCTTGTTTGAGCACCGGCAATTGGGCTATAGAGCATATCGTCTTTGAGTAACCTAATCTGCTCAACCTTGCCTGCTTCGCTAGCTGCGTCAATCTCACGGATATCCTCATGACGCCCAGCGAAGACGGCACGACAAATATCGCACTGCCCACATGGTTCAACACCAGGAGTCCTTTCGCAGTTCTCCATAGCGGCTACAATGCGTGCGCACGATGTCTTACCACTACCAAATTGCCCTATGAACAAGTAAGAAGTATGAAGAGTCCCCCGCTTGAAGGAGTTGGTGAGCGTCCGTACGATGACTGGCTGCCCAACTAAGTCAGACAGCTTATTAGGCCGGTATTTCCTGGCCCACGGCAGATAGTTCTCCGGCATCGAATTCGTCCCTGTTTCGTCTGAAGATCTCATCCATTATAGGAATGACCGCAGCATGCTGTTCGTCGATACTCATCTGTGAGTTATCGAGAAGAATGCAGCGATCCCGATTCCAGTTGAAGTCATCCAAAGCGGTCTCGCTCTTGTGTATGTCAGATGCACAAGGATTCCTTGTGAGACGTAGCACATAGCCAAGCGGCTCATGCAGAACAGCCTCCACTTCGTCCGGGAACCTACAGTCCGTAATCAAGTTCACTCTAGATGGAGATTTCTTGATCTTACGGATAGCAGAACGAGCCCAAACGCTTCCGAAATTCTCACGAATCAGTTCAGTACCAAAAACCTGCATAACTTCTCGGCCGCTCATTGGGCCTTCCTTCAGGTTACATGGTGTAGCAGTCGTATAGAACTTCAATGCGTGATCTTCTCGGCTCCTGTACTCATAGTGACACACGTTTAACGCGGCATCTATGTATTGAGAGCCTGATAACTTCCACCGTATTGGTCCCGGCATATCTTCCCACATAATATGAGTAGGAGCATTCTTCTCTTCATCTGACCCATAACATGATTCGCAGCTGAGACCAAGAACATCCATGCAGAATTCTTTGAGCGGATCAGCGAATGAAAACTCTTTCCAAAAGCCATCTGGAAGTCGTTCTCTGTCAAGAACAGGGAAGTCAGAACCGACAACACCAAGGGCCGTGGCGGCTACGCCTGGAATCACCTTGGCTGCCGTGTTCTTCCCTCCCTGTTTCTTCGCGCTTAGAGCAATGATGAACTGCCCTGGCACTGGACGCCCGTCCTTTCTACTACGACCGAGGGATTTCCTTGACGGCCACTTCTACTTTGCCATCCAGCTCAAAGTAAGACGGATCTTTCACAGTCTTACCTTGTCGGTCTTCTAGATACCAATCCTTCCCATCTAGAACACCAAGCAGTGCACCGTCTTCTGTCCAAAGAAAGCCTTCAAAATGCTCTCTTTTTTCGGCGGCAGTCAGGGCGTTGTTGACATTCATGTCCGTGACATACCGCTTAGCACCGTCGAAACAGGATGCCTCATCATCAAACTGCATCGCTGTACGGTCGCCGTAGAGCACTGGTCTCCAGCCGCTGGCGAGTCCTTCTTTTTCCATCACTTGGTACTTTGGCATCTCAATCCTCCATTTCACTCTCATTCTCATCGCCTTCAGACGAATCGAACTCGATCTCCCGATTGGACAAACTCGGTAGATCCCCCCTCATGAACCATTCCGGGCCACCCGCCTTGACCATGATGAATCTGTCCTTTTGATCAAGAGGCTTGATGGTATCCGGCTTATCGGGATCAATCCTCTCCAACGCAGAGAAAACCATCCATTCCCGCAATTGGTCGTTCGCAACATCCCAATCCCTGCTGTGGAGCCTGACCACGTACTTCTTCCTGCTGATCAAGCTCTCGGGCGGTTTGATTGCTTTGATGTCAACAACAGGTTGCCCTGGCTTTCTATCCTTATTGGACTTCGCAAATGCAACGATATCACTGACATCAACGTGTCCAATATGATCCTGCCAAACTTCAACCAGCTTACGAGCGAGCTTAACAAAATCCGGCACCTCGACCCATACAACTTCTTCAGCCATTATACTCCTCCAGATAGTTGGAAAGAGGGTTCAGCACCAAAAAAGGTGCTGAACCCAATTTTTGCGGAAACCGTATCCTCTTCTAGCTGCGGACCTTCATTGGCAGATCCAGCAACCTTCGGCAGCCTGGTTTGGCCTGGATATGGTCACCGACGACTCTCACACCTGACAAGCGTCCTCTGGCCGCGAGACCCTTGGCCCTATCAGTGCTGTGAAACTTGCCACCGATCGTGTAACCGATGGTGTGCCTCTTGATGTTGACAACTCGTGAGGTAATCCTCATCCTTCTGCTCGTTGTGCTTGGCATTGCATTTTCTCCTTTTCAAAGCCTCAATTGTACGAGCTGGATCAGTGTATCTGGAGCACCGCGCTCCTGCTAATCCTCGTTCAGAAACTTTTCCCCTTTGGACGTAATCCGGAAAACACCAGGTTCAGGTTCAGTTAAGTAGCCATGTCGAACGGCTTCCTTAAAGTAGCAAAGCAACTCTATGTGACGCAATGCGTGCTCCATCTCCTCGTCAGTCAGATCCCCGATCTCTATGAATCGTTCCATAGCAGAGTAAATATCAAGTAGATCAGCACCATCAGCTCCGACTGTCGGATTCTTGTAGCTAATGTCGTTGTCGAGAAGATAGTCACATATCTCAACTATGACACTATCGAGTTTCTCCACAACCCAAGCACGAACATACCATTCGTCTGTGACGTACTTTGTTGCCATCCGAAGACCTTTGTTGTCTCCATTAGCTGACATCACGCAACCTTGGTATTCTCAAGTTCGTATATCTTTTCGTCAAGTGTCCTGATCGCGTCAAGGACATCCAATGTCTTTTGATGCCTGCTTCCAAACTCTGTTGCCACATAATGGAACAGATAAGCTAAATCCTCTGTCGTCAAGAATCGGAACGGAATACCTACAAGCCTGCGCCCTCGGTCAACCGCGTTTTGGCATTCCATAGCCTTGTCTCCAGAGACTATTGTATTGAGCCCCTATTCTGCGACTCAGGATTCAGAAGCTTTTTAGAGAAGTAAGATATCGCCTTTGACAACAGCTCACGAGGATCTGCTTCATTCATCTCAAAGGACACATCGGGTCTGTGTCTTAGCATCTCTTGGATGAGCTTCTCGTCATCAGGTTGGTTGCCTGTAATCTCTGCGTTACCTCGTACCGTCCAGCCCTTTCCATATACGATACGCTTGATCCCACTATGAAGAATGCGTCCCAGACATCGGTAACAAGGCCTGCCAGTAATGTACATGGTGCAGCCAGTTACATCTTGATGAGCATTGAATAACGCATTTTCCTCAGAATGTATAACCCAGAAATACTTATCCGGTCTGATGTCCCATGGGATATCAGAATCATCGAATCCACGCGGTGCCCCATTGTACCCCAAGCTGACAACGCGGTTTTCCTCGTCAACGATAACAGCCCCACACTTAGTAGACGGATCGGGTGATCTCATGGCCACGACCAGCACCATAGCACCGTAATAGTCATCCCATTCTGGTCGTTCGATTCCGTTGCTCATGTCTTAGTACCTGGAAACGGTCTCACGCTTTGAAGACACACCTGATAACCCAGAAGCCCATCCAGCATAGAAACATAGAGCTAATTGATCATCTCGCATGATCTTCTCACGATCAGCATTTACCCATGACTCTAAGAAGACACCGTTGTAAGACAAACGCCAAAATGGTCTTTCAACAAGTGCGTTCGGAACACCGAGATGTGAGGCGATTTCTGATATCTCTGGCTTAACACCATCAGCAACTGATTTCATGATGGCTATGCCTATAGCACCATCTACTTCATCAGGAGGAAGGTTTCTCCATCCTGCCCCACAGATTTGTGCTATTGATTTGTCGTACTGAAGATCCGGGATATTAGTCCGCTTCCTCGACATCGTCTGTTCCTTCTGTTTCGACTCTTATTGTGTACTGAAGAACAATATCAATACCGCGTTCAGTGCTGGAAATCTCATCCTCTGGGGTGGAACTAAGAGAGGCAGGACAAGTAGAAACGACAGTCATACTCATGTCCATGCCTTCTGAAACAAGGTCGCCCATTGCAAGGAGCGCTCGTCGGGATGCACCGCCGGGAAGCGGCCTTTCCATCTGATTTACGATGCTGGTCATCTTCTCTTCGAGGGCGTGCCGCTGGTCGGAAAGAATACAGTGTGCAGTGAAGGCAGCTCGGATCAGATCGAAAACAAGCATACGAGAATCAAAAGTGTATTCGTTCGACAGAACAGAGTCTATAAGAGGATGAATGCCTTCCTGAATTCTGCGTTTGAAAATTCCCGGGGCTTCTAGGACAGAATCGTGATGTGATAGAGTCTGATAAATCCACTCAAGCAATGAACCACAAGCCCCGAAAATGTCAGTTGCCACCGTGTAGGCGGGTTCAAGGTTCTGATCCGTCTCATCAAGACGATCGTCATCCCACTGGAAGTTTTTCAACATCTCTTCTTGACGACTGGTCAGGTTCTGTTGATGCTGTGCCATTTGGTCTGACATCACTTACTCCTTAGCTTGTGCCATTATACCTAGGACTTACGCTGACGGGACAGATCAGGATAACTTTCGCATGTCAATTTCCACACAAGACCTTCAGGTTTTCTCCACAGATTGCTCGGGACCCCAGCCTTCCAGCAACATAGCCTATGAAGAACATCGTTCTTAGCACACCTCAGCATTCTTGTTTCCAGTGGTGTATAGAAAACAGAACTTCTTTCTCCTATCTGTCCCCATTGGAAAGCAACGCCATCTTTGCCGAGAATCCAATCCATAGGATCTTCTGTCAGTACCTCGCATTCGGTAACCAAGGTATAGCAGAGCCCACGGCTTTTGCGGAAACCAGGATGGTCCTGTAAAGATTGCGCTCTAAAATCCCCTATTGCCCAATTGATCGCCTCATGCATTGAGTCTGGAGATTTGTCTATAGCACCGGCTGTAACAATCTCTTCCTCTATGTTCGGACACTGGATCACGAACCCCATAGGCTTAGATATATCAGACAAAAAGACTAGATCTATATCAGATCCCGTATCTATAGATTGATGAATAGCCTTGTCAATTGATTGCCACATATCAAAGTCAATCATATCGCCTCCTGCTCATCGCCATCTTCAGGCATTACGTCATCATCATCTTCTTCCATGTCTACGGTGGCAACTCGTTCCCTTACGATAGAACTGGAAACATATTCAATCAGACATCGAAGAGAACAAAAATGGCTATACAGATCCCGTTCACGTTTAGGTATGAGACCATCAGAATTGGCTACGACCATCTGAAAACCAAGCCAATGCCTCGGCATTTCTGCTTCGTCGGTCATCATGAACTCAGTTTCACAGTTATCACACACAAACGTGTGGGTTAGACGTATAGACATGGCTAATTATAGACAGACCTATTCTTGATCCAGCCACGGACGACGAATTCGCATCATATCTTCACAAGTCTTACACATGCGGGGCAGATACTGGTACCTTTCGGCATCAGACATGTTGCTTCTTAGATCAGTCAATACAGACCCATTCCAAATATGCCCAAGGCTCGTCGTCACAGCGCTCCCGCAAGGATAGAGACATTCGCAATCAGGACAACAAGGGACAACAGACCCATCCCAAAGAATCACCATCTTAACGAAAGGTTCCATGCATAATGGCGGTTCAACATCATAGACATCCACTCCAACCCCGTCACCACAGTCCACAAGTTTACCCCAACTGAGGAACTGCTTCAGTTTCGGTTCGTCAATACCTATTTCTTTGAATTTCTCTCGAAACTCATCGCACGTAGACCGATTTCTATCTGTTACCACCATCGTAGCAGTAGTATGAAGCTTCGAGTTGCCGGACTCATCTCGTAAGCGAAGAAATTGCGAGATATTTGACAACAACAGGCCGAAAGATGAACCGACCCTCGTCCTCTCGTAGTCCTTTGCGTTCGCAGCATCCACAGAGAAGTTGATAGAATTGAGCCCCGACTCAATCAGGCCCAAGGACAGTGTCTCAGTTAGTTTTGTACCATTAGTGGAAAGAGTAGTTGAAAGCAGCCGCTCCGAGGCGAGCTGAACCATCAAAACTATTTCTGGATGCAGCAGTGGCTCACCGCTATGATACAAATGGATGACAGATCCTTGTGGAATCTGATCTACGATGCGTTCAAATAAACTGATGTCCATGAAGCCCTTCTTGCGTTTGGACTTAGGCGTTGGGCAAAGGACACATTTGAGATTGCAGACATTGGTTGGCTCAATATAATAGGTATTAGGAAGTCCCTCCTGATCGGCTTGTATATCACTGGACATGGACATCAGACGACTTTCATGACAGGCTTCAATTGAGCAATATCTTTACACTTACATCTCTCCTTGGCAGCCCTAATCTTCCTCATGTGAAGACCTTGACTGAAGTGGCTGCCCGCTGCGGCTACTTTACAATAGTATTTCCTAGCCTCTTTGTATCGTCCAGCACGCTCATAGGCAGCGGCAAGCCAGAAAATCGACGAGTCAATGTTCTTGCCGAATTTCCCAGCAACAGCCGCGTCATATGCAGCAAGATAAGACATCTTCACCTTCTTTTCGTATTCGTCATCACCCGTTTCAAGCCAAAGGTCCAGGTATCGATGGCCCATTGATTCGTGCATGATGATTATCGCAAAATTACTACCTCTGTCATCGGCAATCTCAGTAAGTTTTTCCAAGCGGGGCACAATCTTAGACCATGT
>Ga0180438_10007986_pt1 | contig 13592 bp, 9 predicted proteins | sample SS_ome_12_FD_132455 | JGI IMG/M metagenome (GOLD analysis project Ga0180438, IMG submission 132455) | Hypersaline lake sediment archaeal communities from the Salton Sea, California, USA - SS_3_D_2 metaG | ecosystem: Environmental > Aquatic > Non-marine Saline and Alkaline > Hypersaline >... | reverse complement strand
TGGTTTCCATCCGGGAGTCAATTTCAAAACATGTAGAGGGAATTACCAGGTCGATATTGGGATTTTTCAAGCTCATCGTCCAGGCGATTGAAGGAGTAATGCTTGCTTTTAACGCCCTGAAATTTGCGGCGTTCAAGGTCGGGGAAGAAACTACGCGGATATTGATTAAATACCTGACTAATCTTGCCATAGTTACCGATTTGCTGGCTACGAAATTCGGTCTGCTTAAAGGGGTAAACGAAGCTGTTTTCAATACGATGAAAGACCTGATTTGGATAGGCCGCGAATATTACGAACAGTCTGACAAATCACTAGAAACGATGGCTGACATTGTTGAGGTGTTCGAGAAGCTTGAAAAAGAACTTCAAAAAGCCGGTTCGTCATTGGGTGGGCTTGCCAAGAAAACATCTGAATTCACGCCAGATTTAAGAGATGTTCGCACAGAATTAGAAGAGGGCATTCTTCCTGCGGGAAGGGAATTCAATAAACTCTTAAAGGTAGTCCCGACCTATTTGATTCGGGTAAGGGATTTTACGGGCAAAGTGAACCGCGAACTAGAGGTTGCCAGGGAGAATTTCCGCAAGTTTGCCGAAGTCCTGGAGACGGATGCAACTACGGCATTTGTCGGCTTTTACAATGCCCTCCAGGTGGGGCTCAACCTGTTATTCATGGCTAAAGGCGGTCCACGCTTCCCGCTATTTGAAAAAATAACTGACGGAATTCTTACTATTCAAGATATTTGGCAAAATATGAACCAGCAAATCGAGGCGGCCTGGATTCGTGGGTTATCAAATATCGTTATGGAATTCAGAAATTTCTCAAATGCCTTGAAACAATTATTTCATTCTCTAGCTCAAATTGCCACAGATGCCGCCGCAATGGTTGTTGTCAACTGGATAAAAGAAATCAAAAAAATGGAGGAGGGAACAAGAAACATAATACAGAAAATTATTAATTCCCTGATATCCCTAAAAACCGTCATATTTTTTGCCGCCGGGTATGTGGGGGTTAAGGCGTTTCAGGCTTTATCCGATGCCATAAGTGGTAGTAGTAAAGAAATTGATGTCGTTATGAAAAAGCTCAACGACTTGAAAGCCCGGGGCGAAGAGGTGATAGCGACCTTGAAAAAAGCCCAGTTGGCCCTCCTCCCGCCGCTTGAAAGGGAACCGGGAAGCGGGACGCGATTCAAGGAAAAACCAGGCGAAACCGAAGTTGATTTGCGGAATTTTCCCGATGCCCTCAAGGCCATGATTGCTTTTCAGAATAACCCCAGGGCACTCATGCGGCTAGGAAGGATTGCCAGGGCCAGTATCGGCATGATGATTCGCCAGGGCTATACGTTGTTTGAGGCGTTGACGGCATTGAAAGAGCCGCTAACCATGCTCAAGGATAAATTCCTTGAACTCGGCAAGTCTGCTCCCCAGGCCATACAGCCCATGCTCGACATGATAGAGAAGATGCAAAAGCGGCCCAAGTTATTCGAGGGTATAAGCGGGCTTCTGGATGTATTTAATGCTTTTGTCAAGTCGGGATGGATGACCCAGAGTCTATTCAAAGATTTAACCGCAGGAGCCCAGGGATTTGTTAGGGAAATCTTGGGCGTAACCGGAAACCTCAGAAAGGCCATTGGCGATCTTGATAGCATTTCTAAAGAACAGATTATGATGCTTGCCCCGATAATTGCGCCATTCCTCCAGGCAGCTCAGCAATTTGGTCTAAAACTCCCCGCCTGGATTGCGGACTTGGCTAAAAAGGCTGGCATTAAAATTGAGGAACAGCCGATAGCCAAAGTGCCGGGATTGCTTGAAAAAGTCCATGAACGCATAGGCAAACAGGGTACAAGGCTAGTAAATGCCATTCAGGGTTTAGGTAGGCGCCTCGAAAAGGCAATTGGGGGCATTCCCTCCGGCCAGACCGGCCTTGACTTCTATTCCGGCAGCCAGGGCGGGCTAGTCAGGTATCATCCGCGAGAACGGGTATCGGTCAGCCCGGCATCCTTCAATATCCAGATGCAGCCGACACCTATAATCGTAAAGGTCAATGAGCAAACACTTTTCGATATAGTGGCCAGGAATTCAGTAAGACAGGGAAAATACGGTCATTTCAAGGTACATAGCCGGGCCGTAGTGGGGTCGTGATATGGATAGATTCAAGTTTTTCTATAACAACCTGTGGCGGCAGTACACGGTAACGGCTACCTCCGAGCATGAGAATTTCCCCGTAGAGAATTGTCAGCACCGGGATTTTAATAAGCGCTGGCATTCTCAGCATGGGGCAGGCTCGGGATGGGGGAATTTCAGGATTGAATCCGGGGTAAATGACCGCCTGGACTTCAAGGATAATGGCGGTACTACCAGGGCGGCCTCCCTGACTCCCGGAGAATATAACGCCGATGAAATTGCGGCCCATATCGAAACCCAGATGGATGCCACTCCTTCAGCCGATACCTTTACGGTCGAATATCTGGATGCCTCCAATAAATTCAAGATCACGGACGACGCGGGAAATTTCGAGCTTCTATGGAATACGGGGGCGAATAAAGCGCGGTCGATTGCGGGGACCATAGGCTTTAGTGACGCGGCAGACGATACGGGGGCGGCCAATTACACGGCTGACAATATCAGAATTCATTCGGAAGAAAGGCTACTTGAAGACCTTTTGGCCGTTCAAGATATTTACGCCATGATATTAGTTGGTTTCAATTTTCAATCTACAGCAACAGTAGAGGCGATATTTTCATCTGACGGATGGACGACAATCGCAGAAGCCATTGCCTTTACCATTCAAAATAAAATTCTTGTCCTCCAATGGGATACACCTAAACAATATCGCTATATAGGTATCAGAATAAAAGACGTCAATAATCCTGATCTTTATGCATCAACTGGATTTGCATTTGCGGGCGGCCAGTTTCAGCCCAATATCAGCTTTACCGCAGACGGCGACATCGATCCCGTTGACCCTAGCATCGTCCAGGCTTCGGAAAACGGCCAGGAATCGAGCATACAGTTAGACCATTATGACGTACTCTCCTATGTGTTTTCCGTAAGGGGGGCCGCGCAGAAGGCGATTTATGATGCCGTATTCGCAGAGGTTGGCTATTCAAAATCCCTTTTCATCTGCGAAGATCCCGACCTCCCGCTAACCACCACAAGATACGTCGCTATAAATAGATGGCATTGGATCCCGGTGCTCCGCTCTATCCCCCTCTGGACGCTATCTGTGGAATTCAGGGAAATGAGATAAGAAGATGGCAAACAACGCATATAGGCGAAACAAAATCATAGCGACGCCACAGAAGAAATCCTGGCGGTATCAGATCATAGAGCTTTTGGAGAATATGCAGACCCAGATAAATGACATGAAGAAGGATATGCAGAAAGACGTGGATAAGGCCGTTGACGGGGCATTGGCCGAAAGGATCGTCAGGATAGACGCGGCACTCACGGAGACGATAATCCACAAAGAAATTTTGATTGATAAGGGATATTTCACGAGAGACGAGGCAAACGCGAAGCTTGAGGAATTGAGGGCAAAGGCCAATAAATGACAACCTATTACGTTGATCAAACCCTTGGTGCCGATGGTAACGCCGGCACGTCTCCCGGTGCTCCCTGGCAGACCATATCTAAGGTAAACGGTTATTCGTTCACGGCTGGGGATAGGATATTATTCAAGGCCGGGGAAGTCTGGCGCGAACAGCTTGTCGTACCGTCTAATGGCGCAAGCGGCCAGCTAATAGAGTTCGGGAAATACGGCTCGGGTGACGACCCGAAATGGCTCGGCTCTGTTGAGAAAAACGACACAAGCGATTGGACCGCAGAGGGGGGCGGGGAGGCGAATCCCGATGAATGGTCGGATGATTTCAATGACAACGACCTGTCCGGCTGGGATAACGTCGTCGGGGGCGTAGTCAATCAGAACCAGCGTCTTGAGGTCTCGGTCGATACGTCAGTTGATAGCCAGGATTATATCGCAGAAACGAATGACATAACGACCAGAACCGAATATTATATGTCATGGCGGCGCTATTATAATTCCTTCGATACCTTCGCTGCCGGGAAGTATATGCAGGGCGGCGGTTTTAACGGACGCCTTCATGTCGGGGTTGTAAACGATGCTGGGACTCTGAAGTGGCGGATTCATTACTGGACAGACGCGGGCGGGGCCGGAACCGCCGTAACTACGGCCAAAACTCTAACAACGGGACAATTGTATAACATATTAATCTACTGGAGGCAGGACACCGACGCGGGGGCCGATATCGGGGGGGATGACGGAATAGCACGCGTCTATATTGACAACGAGCTAATTTGGGAAAAGACGGATATGGATACCGATACGCTGACGGTATCTTCCGTAAAGCTCGGAAATAATTATTCCCCCGCAGACGTCGTTGCCACATTCCATGAGGACAATCTGAAGGTCGGCACGTCTGAGGCCGGGGGCCTGTTATGGTATGCCTCAAACGGAACACAGGTCAGGCAATGCGTACTGGATAATGAATCCGAATATACGACAAGGGTTTTAAATAAGGGCGATTTGTCCGAACAGGGGGAGGTCTGGTGGGATTCGACCAATTCCCGCCTCTACATGTACTCGGAATATAACCCGGCAGCCTACTATAACGGAAGTATAGAACTCTGCCAGCTTGTCAATATCGTCAACACTAATTCTAAGGATTATCTCAAATTCTCCAATATTGATTGCCGCTACACGTCGCGATCGGCATTCTATCTCGGCACGGCCAGCGATACCGTTATCCTCAATGCCTGTACGATGAAGTTCACCGGCGAGACATATTCGGCCCATGCTTCCGGCGAGTGGTCGGGGGCCGGGGTATATGGCTATAACGGCGACAACTTCACCATCCAAAACTGCACGATTTCATATGTCTGGTTCGGCATATATTTCCAAAGGACCGCCTCGGATACCGCGACTCACCTCATAGATGGAAATAATATCTCTTACTGTATCATGGGCGGGAATACCCCGAGCGAATGTCACGGTATAGCGTTTGGGGGAACCGCCGTCATGCCCGATTATGACGGGACCATCGTATCGAATAATACGATAACCAATTTTGGGAACCGGGGGGTTGGCCTCTCTCACTCGAAAAATGTCACCGTTGAGGCAAATGTCATTCACACGATTTGGGAAGGCTCTGTCATATCCGATACGGCCGGCATATACATGGGTACGACCGACTCAACGGGCCACATCGTCAGGTATAACCATGTTTATAATATCTCTGCCCCACTCGGGGAAGGATACTGGAACGCCGGACTAGGGATAGGAACCCGGGAGGCCCGGTCAAGTGAAATTTATTACAATATCATCCATGATTGCACGAAGGGGATTTATGTCGGGCAAAAGACGGCTGGCGGGAATAACGATAATAACGAAATTTATAATAACGTCTGCTACAACTGCTCTCGCTACGGCATCTGGATAAATGACGGAATAAGCGGCAATGTCCTCAATGTCACGATAAAAAATAATATCTGTGACGGCGGGGTCGCAGATATCCGCCTAGAAGATTATGTCCTCTGTACCGGGGGGTACAACTGCCTGATAAACGACGCCGCAGTCTCCAAGTCAGCCGTAGGGACGACCTATAACGGCTCGGCAGACGACCTTTATGCTACCGACCCGAAATTTGCTGACCCGGCAAATAGGGATTTCACCCTGCGGTCGGATTCTCCCTGTATCGACGCCGGGGCAAATGTCGGCCTGTCGCGGGATTATGCCGGCAATGCCGTCCCGCAGGGGAGCGGTGTTGATATCGGAGCATACGAATATGTCGTCGTAGAGGTTGCGCTTCCTATTTCGGTCCCCGAATCCAGAATTGAGGAATACCAGCGTCTTGACGATTGGGAAAAGCTCGTCGTTTTCGAGCATGAGTTCGCCCGGAAATTGCAGGATGAGACATGGACGCAGGGCGGGTCCGGGGTGACGGATGCCTGGCATATCAGCCTGCCCAATGAAGGCGAGATATTCAAGGTCGAGGAAAACGGGGAAGAATACGATGAGGTGTTTTCCGAGTCGGCTTGCCATGCGGCCTCGTCCTCTTTTTTCTATGACGACCTGAATAAAACCCTTTATGTCCACACGTCCGGCTCAGACGATCCGGCAACTCCGCTAGGGGGAGGGACCAAATATAACCTTGTCGCCTTCTGGTGGGAATATGTCTCGAACAGGCCGAAACAGCTTGAGCCTTATGATGACATCCTGAAAATGGCGAACGGCGGACTTGAATTCAGGTCCGAGCCGATGGTGATTGATGAGAGTCATGGGCGGTTAAGCTCTGGCGACTACTGGCAGTTGAGGAATGTCACGGGTAGGACACTGATGGCCCAGAGCTTCGAGCTGTCCGATGCCGGGAACCTTACTCACGTAAAGCTCGCCCTTGCCCGGAACGGTACGCCTTCGGGGAATATCTGGGTAGAGATTCATAGCTCAACGGTCGGCACGTCGGCGGTAAAGAATGCCTCCGCGAATATCGTGGGCCAGGCTACGGATAGTCTCAGCGCGGGATCGCTCTCTACGGCATATACATGGGTACAATTCGACTTTAGTGGCACGCAGCCGAACCTCTCTGCGGCAACGACTTATTATCTGGTCCTCTACGGGGATTATGCCATCGGGGCGAACTGTATCCGATGGACGAAAGATGACGGTTACGACGACGGGCAGACCTATTTCATCGACAACCTGTTGGCATGGGAAGCCCAGAGCGGAGATCAATCGTTCCAGATATTCGGCCTCAAGCCCTGGAATTTCGAGCATTGGACCGTTACCCGGGCGGGATCGTCAGACGTTGAGGGCGACTCGGATGAAACCTATGACAATCATTCCGCTTATTCCGCAAAATTCACGGGAGACGGCGGAAACAACACCTGTCAGATCCACAGGGAAGATATATTACTCAGGCCCAGGAGAAAAGCCAGAATCAAGCTGAAACACATAGAATCGGCATCGGGAAAAACCATCAAAATCATGCTGAAAGACTCGGGCGGAAACGTCTACCTCAACAGTAGCGGCGAATGGCAGGCTGCATCAACTTATATCAGCATAGCCAACTCCCAGGTATGGGCGGGTTTCGAGATTGATTTCATAGCCCATGAGGACTACAGCCTCTATTGTCTCTATGTCAAAAACGACGATCTCACCAGCGCGTCGGCATATGTCGATAATATCGAGGTCTGGCGGTACAGGAGAGAGGTCGATTGCAAGGCATGGCTTCCTCTCGGCGGCCTTCCCGTCGTCAATCAATCCGTAGGTGACTACCATATGCCCGATGAGCAAATCCAGTACGGCAATGTGGCGATAAATAATGTGGATGGCTGGTACTGGTCAAGGCGTCGCCCGCAGGGGTATCTCTGGCACGGGAAAGAGGCGCGGTTGTGGCTCGGTAAGATCACGGATACGTATGAAACCCTGATCCGGTTTTTCACGGGGCTTATCAGTAGGCCCAGGTTTGGAAATACCATTGAATTGAACGTAGAGGATGAACGGGTATTGCTCAAGAAAGTCCCGATAGATAGATTTGACGATGCCACATATCCCTATTGTGAGGATGAGTGGAAAAACAGGCCGATACCGATACTCCTTGGCAGGGTCAGGGATATAAAGCCCCCGCAGATAAATACGCTGACTAAGAAATTCAAGGTCAGCCAGACCACATTTAACGGCGTCACATATGGAATAGAAGCCATAACCGAAGTATATAAAACGACCTCTGCCGGCGTGAAAACCCTCTTGACCGAAACTACGCATTATACGACCGACCTGACAAACGGGGAGTTCACGGTTTTGGCGACGCTGGCAACGGGAGATGTAATTACCTGTAACGCCCTAGGCCTGAAGATCGACTTTGAAAACTGGACCTATGCCTGTCTTGTGGGCCATTTCCTCTATTTCCTTTATGTCGAATTAAACGGGGTGTCTAAATACAGGATAGATATAGCATCTCTGCTTGAGCTAAACGAGTATCGCGTCCTGGAATGCGGGGTATGGCTATTTGATGAGGTGGAATCTATAGACGAACTTATCAGATGGAAGAGGTCAGCCGTATTTCAGACCGTCCCGCGACTTGACGGATTGATAAGCTTTCCCGTTTATAAAAACGCCGTCCTGGATGACGCCCCCCATTATTATGCCGAAGATTTCATAGAGCATCCGAAACCGGAAGAGGATACCGACCAATGCTATAAAACGGTAACGGGCAAGGCTGGATATTATCCTTATGGCGGATATTATAGGTGGGAACACGGAGAATCAGCCAACGAAACCGAATGGGATCATAATAAAAAAGACGTGCTGGATTATGAAACGATTCTCTGCAACGAATTCCAGCTTAGAGACCTACTCGAAAATTATCTCGGCATGCTGAAAGACCCGCCCGAAGTTTTAGAGAATTTCATCCTTCCCGCAAGCGCCTTGCTTCTCAACCCCTGTGATAAATTCTATCTCACTTATGCCCCGAATGACAGCAACGGAAATCCGGTAACAGTCTATGATGACGAGGTTTTCAGAGCGCTCCGGCTCAGCAAGGATTTGAACACGGGCAAGGTAACGGTGACGGCCATAAAAGACACGGCCAATTTTGCCTGGACGATAGGACCGGAATAATGAAACGAATATCCCTGGCCTGCGCAGTCCTAGATTTTGTAGGCCGGATGCACGATTGGTCTGACGCCAACATCGCCCAATTCTGTCGCAAGCTATATTACAGGCGTGTCAAATATCTGCGTATATTCTTATTCAATGTCTGGGGTCCGCAAGACCCATCTAGTCAACCGTATGAGAAAGATGAGAATGGCGTATTCGACCTCAGGCAGTTTAACGAGCGGTTCTTTATCCAGCTTGCCCGGCTGAATCGTATCTGCAACGACTTCCGAATTGCCCTGTATGTGGATTTATTTGACCATTGCGGGACGAAGAAAGCGGAACACAGGGCCATCCATCCCTGGTATAATAACTGCAATGGCATTAAGGGGATTTATGACCCTAGTATCCTGGCTCAATATTTCCGCAATAAACTGGCAGAGAAAATCATAGAGATTATCGGCATCAGAAATACTTATCCCGCATGGTTCGGGACGATAGAGAAAAAGCTACATCCCAATTGGCTCGGCCTCTGGAACGAGGCTACGGTTGCCCATGCGGACCGTCATGAGTTCGGCCGCTGTGTCGCCTATCCCCTGGCTGCCGAGCTTCGGAGGCTTGGATATAGACAGAAGATCCTCTATTCGGCTGATGATATAGCCGGACATGCGATCGCGGCCTACGTGAGCTCTGAGGAGGGTTGGCAAACGGAATTCAAAAAGGGCGATACTGTTAGGCAATTTCATGGGGCCGTAAGCACGGCATGGATGACAGAGAGGGCAAGGAAGGTTGTACATGGTCGCTGGTTTGCCATATCCACAGACGGCACGTTTGGCAAGTGCCCCTCAATCGGCATGGTTAAGGCGATTATAAGGAAGGCAAAAGAATTGTGCAGAGACGGTCAGAGACACCTACATCACTACGAGGACTTGCCCCTATCCATAGCCAATGTCGGGACATTGCCCTGGGAAATAGATATTAAACGCGATCTGGAAGTTTTTTCAATGATTAACCGCGTGTTCAATAAGCAGAAAAACCGCAGGCTGCCAAAATGGTTGCTTCGGATGTATGGGAATTGAGTAAATATAAACTCGGCATTGAGTAAATTGTTTGACACAAGATTGACTTAAAAACCCATCTGTGGTAAATTGGATTCAATGATTTATCAGGGGGATTGCCTCAATATCCTTCGTACTTTTGACCCCAATTCTATTGACATGTGCCTCACCAGTCCTCCATATTGGGGGTTGCGGGATTATGGGGTTGAGCAGGTATTCGGCGGGGATGTGGATTGTGAGCATGAGTGGAACAGTTGCGGGAAGTCTAGCCAACGATTACGTGATCCAAAAGCAGTTTTTGAAGAATGCTTGCATCCTTCTCTTGGTAATATTTGCCTCAAATGCGGTGCCTGGAAAGGTCAGCTCGGTTTAGAGCCTACGCCGGAGCTGTATATTGAGCATATGACGGCGGTCTTTAGTGAAGTTAAAAGAGCGCTGAAGGATGAGGGTACGCTATGGCTGAATATGGGGGATACTTATTCGGGTAATCCGAGTTGGGAAAGTGAGAACCTGGGAAACAAAGATGGATTAAAAACAATGCGGGGACGGGAGAGAAAATTGCCCCTTCCCCAAAAATGCCTCTGCATGATCCCCGAAAGGCTGGCCTGGTCATTGATTCAGGATGGCTGGATACTGAGGAATAAATGCGTCTGGTTCAAGCCTAACGGCATGCCCAGCTCGGTTAAGGATAGATTTAGTAATAAATGGGAGTATCTGTTTATGTTTAGTAAAAATAATAGAACTCTCCTTTGGCAACACAAGGAAACAAAAGAGTGGACAAAAACCGAACCCTTGGGAACGAAGGGAGAGGAAGGAATAGACTGGGAGTGGAAGGAAGATAAAAAAGTATCTCTGTGGCATGGATTTACTTATTACTTTGATCTGGATGCGGTGAGGGAGCCATTTAATTATCCAGAAAGGACATACAATTCAGAAACTAAGCATCATTCTACATATCAGCTGAAAGAAAATGGCAATAAAACAACAGGCGGATTGCACGATGGTAGGGAACAGTATGGAAACCCTGAACTCGGCAAAAATCCAGGTGATGTATTTGAGATACCTACACAGCCGTTTCCCGAGGCTCATTTCGCCGTGTTCCCTGAAAAGCTATGTGATAAGCCAATTAAGGCTGGCTGCCCTGAAGGCGGGATAGTATTAGACCCGTTTTGCGGTAGTGGGACGGCTTTATATGTGGCGAAGGAAATGGGACGAAGATATATTGGAATAGAGATTAATCCAGAATATATAAAGCTGGCAGAGAAACGATTGGCTCAAAAGACGCTAGAATTTCAACAGCCTTCACCTTGACACAAGATTGACATAGCACATGCAGAATATGGCACCATATGAATTGCATGAAAGCATGCAAGCCCTTATATAATAAGCATTTTGGGGTATATCAGGGGTGAGACAATTCACGCTTTAGGTGGACTACAGCCCCACCGGAGTATCGCTACAACTTGTTTATTTTCAATACCTGAATTTTTCAGCCTCTATAACCTTGACACATATTCGCGTTTTCGCAACATTTTACAGGTTATTATAGGCTCAGATTTTAACCTGTCCCTCCAGTATTTTCAAGGCTTTTTTCATCCTGTTGAAATCGCTGTGTATATACCCCAGAATAGTTTCCATCCTACTGTGTCCAGTAATTAGCATGATATCCTTGAGGCCCACGCCTTTGCCCAATGTCCGGGATACTAGGATCGTTATAGCCGTGTGGCGTAGGGTATGGAAATCAAAGTCAGATATGCCGGATTTCTCTCGTATCGCATTGATAACATCCCGCGTATACACGTCTTTTCTGCCTTTCTCAGATAGCACCAGGGGCACCACATATTCGTTTATCCGCTCTGCCTCGAAGCGGTCAAGGACGGCCTGGATGCCTTTGGTTATGGGAATGACCTTTTCCCTCTTTTGTTTCGTCTCTGTGCTGTAAAGGGTGATTTTATCCCCTTTCACGTTCTCCCATTTCAAGTTGATAGCCTCACCAAGTCTCATGGCCGTATAGAGAAGCAGCAGAATTACACCTTTTATCTTATTAGGGATTTGAGCACGGGGGTCGGCAGAGGCTTCAATGGTATCGGCAGCCTCCAGGATTCGCTTTATCTCGTCAGCCGTATATTCCCGGCGCTTCCTGTCCGTCGTATAGGGCTTAATCTCATTTATGGGGTTATCCCCGGTATAGAGCTTTTCCCTGATGGCAAAGTTGAACAGGCTTTTTAACAGCGTCATGTAATGGTTGATTGTGGCCCCTGACCGCTCCTGTGAGCGCAGATGGGCGTCAAGCCTTATGAGATGGTCCCTTTTTATCTGATCGAGCCTTAAATCGCCCCACAGCTCGTAGATTTTTCTGAGCCTGTTTCGCTGCGTATCCCAATCCTTGACGTGCTTAATATCTCGCTCAAAGTTGACAAAGCTTTTGCAGATGTCAACAAACATAACGGGTTTGGGCTTTTGTTTAGGTTGGATACCGTAGTATTCTGACCACTGCTTTCGATACTCCTGCTCCCATAGCCATCGGGCCTTTTCGGGATCTTTCGTGCCGAGGGAGAAGCGGACGCGACGGCGCTCGTTCTCAAAACCGATAATTTCATCGAAATAAAAGTATGAGTTGCCTTTATGCCTAACTGGCCCGTCTCTTCTTTTTGGCATCCTTCGGTTTTATCCGGGGCTTGATGAATGGCGGTAACGGCCTTCTGCCATTTTCGATATAGGTATCTAGCTCGCCGTCTTCCAGGTCCAGGATCATGTGGCAGCTAATTTTACCCGACCGCTTTTTCTTTTTCATTTAAGATGTTTTTTAATGCGCTGAAAAACTTCTCGGTTTCCTTATGGGGATCGACCACCATATATGTCCCCCGCATGTGACACGTGACAGAGGTTCCGCTATTTTCCCCCTTGACCAGGATATTGACGGCTCCCCGGCCCGATCTCGACCAATAAGCCTCATCACATTCCGCGTAAATATGCCCGGCTTCCTTATCCGTATTGACAACTATATATTTCATCTCCGCAAGCGTGGAAATGACGCCCTCCCAGATATCGTCCGGCGAAATGCCCGGAAAGGTCATTTTGTCTGAGGCAACCGTTTTTTCCTCATAGTGGGGAATCGTTCCGCAGGAAAGATAAAAAATTAAACAGATACAAATAATCCAATATTTCATTATTTTTCTTTTTCAGAAGAAGATTCTAGGGTTTGCTTGACGGCGATCCCCATCATTCTCATAATGATGCTATCTTTTGAAAGCATTTCTTTTAAAACCCTTTCTCTGTATTGAATCTGTTCTGCCTCAGAAAAAAACAATTCAAACAGGCTGATTTCCAAGGCGTCCGCAATTTCAACGAGCTTATCAAGTGAAATGGCCTGTGAATTTTCAGCCGCAGCGATAGTGCCGCGAGATACCTTAGCCTTTTTTGCCAACTGATCTTGGCTCCAATCTTTTTTTTGTCGCCCCGCTTTAATTTTATTCCCTACAAGGTCGAGAATAAATATTAGGCGTTCAGTATATTCCTTTTTTCGCATGTTAGTCAACTTTTTTCACAAAATGTTTAATTCCCACCTTGAGAATTTTAAAAAAAATTTCAATCTATTGCAATCTATTTTATTTTCAGCAATATAGACAATACAACTATTTTCACATTTTGCTTGACTTTTTAAACTCAATGTTTTATCTTATATACAGAATGATTAACATCAACGACAAATTGCTCATTAAGTGGTACATTGACTATTGTGTTGAAAATAACTTCAGCCAAACCCAAATGGGGAAAAGGATAAATAGAACAAAAGGATGGGCGTCTTTGCTTGTCAATGGCAAAATTCAAAAACTTCAATTCGACACCCGCAATCGTATTAAAGCCATCCTGGGAATCCAATGAATGACACCAAAGTCTATTATTCCGTCGCTGATGTTGCCA
>Ga0180438_10007985_pt1 | contig 13593 bp, 20 predicted proteins | sample SS_ome_12_FD_132455 | JGI IMG/M metagenome (GOLD analysis project Ga0180438, IMG submission 132455) | Hypersaline lake sediment archaeal communities from the Salton Sea, California, USA - SS_3_D_2 metaG | ecosystem: Environmental > Aquatic > Non-marine Saline and Alkaline > Hypersaline >... | reverse complement strand
ACGGGTGGATTTATGTGGTTTCTCTCTTGTGGTCGCACTATTGCAGCATGGTACGGGGGAACACTGCGAGTGAAGCGGAGGCGTGCTACGAGATGCTTAGAAACCCATGCACGTGGGATGACACCGAAAACCGCAAGGACTGCACGCGGTTTCGCGCGATGTGTCCCGTGTTCGGGGAATACTGGAAATTCAACGACAACAAACACATCAAGAGCATTGTACGTATGTTTGAAGTGCCCACAATCGTCATGGAAGATCACGCGGCAATCTTCTTGGGCTAGCCAACACAACACGCCCCCCTAACGGGGGGCACACTCTTGGGAGACTATCATGAATAGGCTTTGGAACTGGGTAAAATGGAACGTTGTCACGCTCATTCCGCGCGTAGACGCCTCTAAGCGTGATGATGGGGGAATCACTGTCTTTATCATGCGAAAGCGATAGAGACCCTACCCTAGGCCACACAAGCGGGGTTTGCGCTGTCCCCCCTTAACCGATGGCGCGTTTACTTCTGCTTTGGAGAACACTATGGATAACGCAATCTTCAAAACCATTACCCTAGCTTGCCCACACCTTCCTAGGTGGGAGCATCTGAGCGATTCCGAGAGGGGTGTTGTCGGCATCCTTAACGGCTGGAGTGAAAGCGCGGAGTACTTCAACGGAGAATGAGATGGTAACCGCAGCGATGATGTTAGGTATGGCGCTCGGCGTGCTGTACTTCCAGCCCTTCGATAAGTAGTCACATCGCCCCCCATAACGGGGGGCCTGCTTTTGGGAGCATACACTACAATACCACTTAACATAGGTTTCACCAAGATTCCGCTTCGCGGAAATTCACGTTATAAGGTAAGGATTGATTAGGTGTCTGACGCGGATAAAAAATCCATACTAAAGTAGTAATGTAAGGACAAGTATCGCCTCATCGGAATTATTAGTATCTAAGTAAGGACACTTCATTCATACTAAACTAGTAAAGTAAGGATTGTGCCTGTCGGAAACGACTGGAAACTACACTACTTAAGTAAGGAACCCTGCGGGGCTAGTGGTGGGCATGAAGTAAAGTGCTAAAGTAAGGATACACTGTGTGACTAATAGAAATGGGTACTATAGTTATAAGGTAAGGTTAAACCAGTGGACGGGTCGGTACTAAACAACTTTTGTAAGGATTGATGTACAGGCGTCAGTGGGCGATACTACACTTCTAAGGTAAGGATTCAAACATGTACAAGTGTCAGTGGCTTTGAAACATCAGTTATCAAGGAAGGTATCAAATGTGTACAAATGTAACGGGTCGGTACTGAAGTGATAAAGTAAGGTATTGCGAGTGTACAGGCGTCTCGCGTCGGTACTAAAGTAGTAAAGTAAGGTTTCTGACGTGTACATGTGTCAGTAATTGTCAGTATGTTGATAATGATTTATCGCATGATAAACAGTCACAAGTTAATGGCCCCTTTCTTACTCATGGTACACCCTATATTTTTATTAAAAAAATGGTTTGACATTGTGCAAATGCTATGGTAGAATGCATAGTGGAATGTGAGTTATAGAGTAATCAATTTACTCTCTGGTTCTTTGGCAATCTGGTTAGAGCGTTGGCGCTTGTCCGCTTGGCACGCGGGCAAGGAGCGAAACCGTATACATTACGGGCTTTGTCAACATGATTATTGAACGTTGGACGATAACGGTAAAAGCGAGTGCGGGAATCATGTATAGAAGGATTCTCTACCCTGCACAATTGCGTTAAATTAAACCCCCCGGAAACGGGGGGACAAATTCCCTAGCTGTAAAGTGGAGTTATATCATGGACAAGATCAAGATTGACATTCAGGGTGTTGACTACGCCATTGTCGGAAACATCAAAGTTTACTATAGCACTAGTCATGGTGCTTGGGTGATTTCGGAAAACAAAAATTTCACAAGCGAGATTATCGACATTGTGAGAAAGCCGACCAACTTGACCGATATGATTCAGTATGCGGTCGAGCTTCAATCCTAAGTGGAGGACTGGACAATGCAAACCGAAGCAAACAGAAAGATGACTCGCGAGCGCGTGATTCAATGTGCTGTCGAGTTTTTAACAAGGGGTTGCGGCCCCGCAGGGATTGCAAAGATTGTCTTTAACAATAGGCATATGGTTAACAAGGTAAACGCTGCTATGCGCGTTGCCATTTTGCCAAGTATGTTAATGGACAACTGGATTGCTAATCATAATAGGGCAGAGTTGGAATTTCTGTCCTGTGACATATGGACAAAAGTTTTGGGCGCGTTCAAGAAAGAAGACGTTCTCCATTACGTATGTACACAACACGGCGAGGACGATGGGGACGATGTGACGGAAAAGATTCGCCAGTTTGTTATAAATGAATTGGCGAAAATGGAAAGTAAGCTGCTTGCGTATGTTCGGGGCGGCACACTCAGAAGCCTTTGGGGCTAAACTTTATCATGGAGAGTATCATGTACAAGCTGTCTGTTGTTGACTGGTTTAGTGTTGAAACTGTCTATTATTATGATAGCTTCGTTGAAGCGCTTCGCGCATACAAGCTACATGTAATGGATTTGGTTGTCATGTCCTGCGGCGATAGAGTGGTTAATATACCACTGTCGTATGGATTCAATTACTAGCAAACGGGTGAACAATCCCCCCGCAAGGGGGGATGCCTTAGCAAGGAGATGATCATGACCAAGAGTATCAACAACCGTTACGTTGGCAAAATTCTCATGTACCTCTGCGAGGATAACTATCGCAACGCAAGCTCTATTGCTTGTCGTGTTTCACGAAGCACTAGTGGCCCGCTTACCATGATGGCGTATGGTTTGATTGAACCGATCGCGCGGATATTCTATCCTATGTTCGAGAACAATCATAATCGCGACACTCATGTTGAGGGTCTTTGTGACGTATGGGATTCCATGCAGAGCGACAATAGTGAGCCGATCACTTTTGTTAGGGTTGGCTTGGGTTTCGATATTCCCGATAGCCGCGCGGCAGAGGGAATTGATGACGTAGACGAGTATGATGAGTGGGAAGCTGATGCTTATCAGTCGTGGCTATAAAGGAGACTATCATGAGCAACATTCAAAACATGAAACCAGTTGAAACGTTGAAGCGCCTTGCGTTAGGTCGAGACTTCAATGTGAACCACATCTATCAACTTCTGTACGAAACGTACTATGATTTCTGCAAGTGGCAAGATGACATTTTCGCTAGTATTGTTATTGCCTATGATTTTGGGTATGACACACTGAAGAAAATCGCTCATCTTTACTCTGTTACTGAGGATTTCAAACGGGAGGCTGTCAAATGAGTAGCTACCAGGTTAGGTATCTTGCTGGCATCTGGCTTGTTATGTATGGCAAGCAGATTATGTATTGGTCACGCCTTCGGGAAGATATTGAGGCGTGGCTTGACCGAAATGGTAATCATTAGTGATTCGCGCGTTTCCACAGTTAGTAACTGATATTTCACAAGGGGATTTCAAATGGACTACCAACACAACCATCACAATTGCCTTGGTAACGATTGCAAGCCAAACAAGGCATACAATGCCGATGTAAAGGACACTCATGCAGTTATCTTTTTCGCAAGGAGGCTTTTACTTATAAAGCTATCGGACACCATTACTGATCTGCTATGGGATGATTATCATTGGTTGTTCTGTAGTGTGGAGACAGACAGAAACAAACACGACGAAACTAATAATTATATCGTCGGAAACATCACACCTGAACTTAGGTATTGTGTGTTTGAGTATGACTATGATGAGCATTGTTATTACCTACACATAGATGATCCAAACGATCGTAATTATCAACATAGGTATTATGATACCACAATGCGGCATGATAACCCGTATTTGTATTGCTGAGTAATCATACTTAGGGCGCTTACCATAGCGCCCTTTTTTATTTCTGTTAAATAAACCTAAGTTATCAAGTAACACTTGCAGTGGGCCAGAGAGACGAGACACGAACCTAAGTTATCAAGTAACATCTGCGATGGGCCCGGATACTATACTTATAAAGTAAGGAATCGTGGCATGGCTTACGATAGCAAATACTACAGTTGTCAAGTAAGGATTGAATGTCGTGTCGACGCCAGTAAAGGATATACCATGAATAAGGTTAGGATTAGGGGCTTTTATATTTATAAGTGGCTAATGTATGTAAAGAAAGATTCATGCGAAGGTAAGGACTAAGGTTAGGTATCTGACGGAGATTTTTGTTTACTTTACAACTGCGGTTTTTGTACGAGGGATCGAGTCGGTACTAAACTTATAAAGTAAGGATTGAATCCCGGCAAGAGGAGGAAATACACTAGTTATATAGTAACTTATCCCTAGTGTAAATACGCTCTAAATACTACAGTTATCGAGTAGCATATCCACAGTGTACATCTGGTCTAAATACCCCAGTTATCTAGTATCTTATTCTTGGTATACATCTGTTCTCGAAAGTGCAGTTATCTAGTATCTTATCCCTAGTGTACATCTAGTCTGAATACACTAGTAATATAGTAAGCGATAGTTAGTGTACATATGATCTAAATAGTTTAGTTGTCTAGTAAGAAAGGGTTATCGGCAATGTCACTTATTCTACTAATATATGTAATTGTGATCCTGTTATGGCTTTGTGAGTGATTTTTTATTTTGCCAAAATGGCCAAAATGGTTTTGACAAGGGGGCAAAATTTTGGTATAATGGGACGTAGAAAGGCAAGCGATCACGTAAGCTTTTCGGTCTTCTCCTCTCTTATGCGGGGGGCCGACACTGTCTGGCAAGCAGAATAAAACAATGCCCCTCCTGTAATGGTTGTATTTCGTTCTTTGACAATTTGGTAAGGGCTGGCGAAACGTTACCTTATGGGTAATGAAGCGTATGTGGTGTATTGCTGCGCCTTTTCGTCGTGAGTATTGAACGATCCCTAATGTTACAAGGGTGCTTAGGTATGTTCTCTCCCAAGGAGGATATGTCTAGTCACAAGTGCAATTGCACTACCCTACTTACTTTTGGTAGGGGCGCATGGCTTGTTTATTTCTTTATCAAACGATAAAGGCAAGTTAGTTGCGCAGCTTTGCAGTCATTTCCTGTGTTGCAAGGTGTTAAATTAACAGGAAAAGGACAAGTTACAATGTCGAACGATTACAATGTTGGTCAAGTCAATGCGGTTTCGATGGACATTCTTCTGGACTCGCGCCACAATCATCGGTCAGAAGGTGGTGATTATTACTCGTGGAGTGATATTGTTTACCTTTACGATGGACGCGAGAAGTATTCGGAAGATGACTTCCGTGCTGCGCTTTTCGCCAAGAGCGATGAAAAGTTTAGCGATGCGGTTGCGAAACTGCCCACGACTGTTGCAACCATTGTCGAGAATGTTCGTAAGCATAGTCCGACTATGGGCCTTTTGGGTAGTATCAATAAGTATGGTTTGATCGATAATCCTGTTTGTGTCATCGGCACAAAAGGATTGAAGACCATTATTGGAAACACCCGTATCCTTGTGATGGTTATGTTGTATCTCGCGAATCGCGATCGTGGAAACACGATTAACGTGATGATCAATAGTGCCGCACGTGGGGATATGGATAGTCTGAAGGGCCTAGCACATAACCTTGCACGTAATAATCCTACAGACTGTGAATTGGCACGTGCAATTTTGCGTTTCACATACGCGAAGTCTCGCACTATGGGAGACTTTGTAGCGGACGTAAACCCAGGTATGTCAACCGCAAAGCTTAACACTACCATGCTGATCGGCTTTCTGCCGATTGAGATTCAACTGCAAGTTGATAATGGTGACGTTACAAAGGAAAGCGCTATCCTTGCTGGGCGATTGGCGAAGAAACTGCTTGAAAAGGAATTCTCTGGCAAGGATAAAAAGTACCTTATTCGCGAGTGGATTGCGTATAATGACCCTCTTGGTGATGAATGGAATCCAGCCCCAGAAGAGGACGAAGAGGGTCATGATGACTACCTTGGTCGTATTGACAAGATGGGCGAGATCGTCGAATCCGCACTTGATGAGGTAGGTTTGGAAGGCCCCAAAAAGCGCGGGCGGAAAACGAAAGAAGAGCAAGAAGCTCTTGATGCCGAAGGTACGTCGGAAGATGATGAATCGACCGAAGAGACCGAAGGCGACGAAGTTGACGAAGTCAATGATGGTACGCCGGATGATCCCGAAACGCCGGGTGATCATGTTGATGGCGACGGTGATGATACCGAAGCCTCGAATGATGAGGGCGAAGGTGATGAATCGACGGAAGGCGACGAAGTTGATGACGGCGGTAATGATACGCCTGGTACTCGCGCTGATAGCGCTCCTGCTATTTCCGACAAATGGCAAGAATTCACGTCATGTGTTATTTTGCCAGTCTTGGCGGGTTTCAAAAACGAAAGTGAGGACATCGAAGAACTGATGAATCGGGTGCAAGAAGCCCTTGTCGAGAAGGCACGTGAGCATTACGGTTTGACGACCGAATAGGTGATGTTTCCCCCTGTTTACCTTGCCCCCCACTAGGGGGGTGGGGTATTCTATATTTTTAGCAAGGAGGAAACAAAAGTGAGTAGATCACCTTACGGCACTAAACTTCGCAGAACAAAACTGCGTTGCTTAGGTATCAAACGCAAAAAAGAAAGGCGCATTACCAGAATTAAGATGCGCTCTCTGCTTCACAATAGGGGGGTCAAATGACTACATACCTTATTGTGATTTTCAACATGGAAACCAAAACGTGCCGACCCATCATATATGAGCTACCCAATGAGGAATGTTTGGAGGCGATTCTATACAATCTTCAGGAGGGTAGTGATATTTGGGAATCGGCGTATAAAGTAAATCATAATCCTAAGCATGGCGCGTCTCTAACTTTATTGAGATGTTCCGGTCATGAAACGTTTTATGATCTACGATGTGATGATGATCTCGAAAGTGATTTTATCGTTGATAAAAACGGTAAACAATACTTTCTTGAGTAACATTCTCAAATAACGCAAGTTAGACTGCTAGCTTGTGCCCCCTATATACCAGCTACATACTCACTTAGAGAAAGTATGCGGTTTAATTACTTAAATGTAAGTAGGGGGATTTACTTTCTCAGTTTACGGCCCTTTCGGGGGTGGCGTGATTGTGGACCACTTAGGTGATGTAAGCAATCATTGTCGTCATTATTGGTTTACTAACTTGACCGGGGAGCTAATCATTAGCTCCTCGGTCTTTTTTTATGCGCATAGAATAGTTACTATATAACTTGTGTATTCTGGCCGGCAGAATACGAAATTAAAAAGATACTTAAGCGGAGTAGTGATAAATTGTTCGCGCGTTTGGCAATGTATATGTCACGTATCTGATAACAATTTTACCTGGGGGGGCCGATTAGTTATCAAGTATCTAATATATCGAGACCTAGACCTGTCAAATTCTTACTTAATAGATACGCTAAGGTATGCCCCTATCCTGCCTAAATTAGCTAAGTTATCAAACATGTGATAATTTTTAGCCGATCTCCAAAAAAACGTGCGTCAGATTACCTCTAAAATCAACTTTGTGACGTTTTAGGATATATGACTCCAGTTATAAAGAAACGCATTGTAGAGCCTGCTAGGCCCCTTAAAAACGATATTACTAAAGTAAGAATTCGTAATACTGAAAATACCATAGTTGTAAAGTAAGGTATTATTGAGCTAAATATTACGTAAGTGCTTATGTAACAAGGGGATGCGCCTAGCGGCTTATATACCAGTTAAGAAGTAAGGCTAGTGACTTTTAGAGAGGGAATGCTGAGTTATCAAGTAAGGTTTTATAGTGGGTTGGTGTGTGATGTTTAGTTGTAAAGTAAGGATATAGGGCAGTAGTAACGAACGTTCGTAATAATGGCAAACGTATGTATGTAACAAACGTACTAGCGATAAGTGTTAATTTTATAGGCCCCTACCCTATCTAAGTTATTAAGTAGCCTAGGTTTATGGCCGCCGCCCTTTATTACTGATCTACTAATATAAACATGCGGTTCATTCGTGCAAAGTAAGGTAAGGACGTTAGGTATCTCTCTCGGATTTTACATTAGTTATCTAGTATCTATATATTACGGCCTTGATAGTGAACATCAGTTATATAGTATTTAAGGTATAGGCGATCTAGAAATCATGATCATAGTTATGTAGTATGGCTTGTACAAGCGTTCTAAACAGAAAAAATACTTTCAAAAAAGCCTTGACACTGCTGACGCAGGGTAAGGTGATTGCGATACTATTGTATTAAAATAATACAGTCTGGGGCGTTAAGATAGGGGAAATAGGCAAGATAGGATTTACTTGTCAATAGATGTTATATAGTAAGGTATTCTGTATATTACACACACGCGCCGAGAAGTAAGGATTTGCTGTGCCTGCGCACGCGCGCCGAGAAGTGGCCCCAGTAGGGGGCAATTTTTTAATAGAGGGGGGGTGTTCTCTCTAGCGTTCTAGTTTGCTCGTGGCTCAGGTTCCTTTGGAACCGTCGGTTTACTCACTCGTGTCCCTGCGGGCTGAGCCCTTGACACGGATGAGTTAACTAAAGCACAGCAAACTTATACTTTACATGCTTTCTATTATTTACACATTTTTGGCCTAAAAACGTAATATTGAAAACTTGACGTAACTCCTTAATATATAAGAGTTTAGGTGCATTTGGCTAGAAAAACCATTTTCAAAAAAGCCCAAAATATCCGTAATATATGCCGTTATAAACTTTAGTCAGGCGACTAAATTTTGTTTTCAAAACCTAAATTCTAAGAGACCAAGTGCTTGAAATTCAAGGGCCATATGAAATGAGGGGGGGAGGGTAAAAACCCCTAAAATATGGCTATTTAAGCTGTTTAGTAGCAATTACGCCCCTTTTGAGAGCTATTCAAGAAGATGTAATAAGTGATATATATAGGCATATAAGGCATATTTAGTGCGTTTTGGTGCTATTATATGAATTGCTGGGGGTGAGTTATAAAATAAAACACTCGTTGTAAGTCCTTATACAGCAAGGGTTTAGAAAAAGTGATATCACTATGATATCACATTGTAAAGAAGCATTTGAAAAATCTACTTATATCAAAAACCAAAATCCAGTCCCGGTCTTATCTTGTATCTATATGTGGTTTCTAAGGTAGTGTATTGTAACATGTATATGGATTATGACAACCCTAAAAGTTAAATAAACTATCAAAAACTTAGCCTAAGTCCTTACGTAGCAATAACTTACACAAACACAATATTTTTATCATTTAGTAACGGCTGAGACATGAGCGTAAAATTCACCAAAATATAGCAATTTAGACACATATTTATCAGAGTCAATTTTAGTCCTTATCAACGATTAACAGGTGTTAACAAGTAGTGACAGATAGTATCATATGTTATCAAGTAACTCCCATATACCCCAGTTTACACGCACTTACCCCTTAGACTAAACGTAACATTCTAGTGATTTATACTTATTCATGGTAACTTTTGAAAGCAGAGTGTGTTTCAGAGAAAAAGCTAGGGGCGAAGTAGTCGGTAGTAAGTATTAGTGTGAACCATGAGAAGAAAAGGGCAGGGGGCTTTAACGATAGCTGGCGAAGTTAGTGAGCGTGAGCCCTTGACAACAAGCGACAGATAGGTTATAATGCGTGCATGTAAGTAACGTGTTAACTCTAGTCATTGATAAAGGGGATTTGCGTGTCAGAACTTTATACTCCAGTAAAAACAATAGTAGAGGTTGCGAACCAAGCAAAAGATTGTGGGTTAGAGCTTCAAATAACTTATCCTGGAACAGAAACGTCATGCTCTGGAATGTTAATTCCTAAATACAAGGTTGGGCCAGATAACAAACCCCCAGAAGGTAGTGGGGTGGATTATGAATTCTTTTTTGAAACAACGTCTCTATCAGAGATGAGATCGTATGTGCGTGGGTATAGCGATAAGAATAAAAATTAAAACCTTATAGAATTGAGGTGTCTATGCGTGACGGACATAAACTAATCCAACGAATGTTAAAATTATATAAACTTGAATGGTGGTCTTCATGTGACTTGATTAAATTTATATTGGAGGGTAATAATAGAGAAGTAACATTACATGATCCCAAAAAAGTTGATGACAGTATCGAATTGAATGGTAAGTTTAGTATTGAAGAGATTGATGCTATTCTTATTGCTCAGTTGAATGATCGGGGAAGAATGGGTTAAAATGAGAAACTTTAGAAATCGGAGTAAGTTGTGAAACCAGAAGTAGGACAAACAGTAGTGTTTTTGGAGCTTGGAGCATACGATCGTTTACACACTGCTATTATTGCAGAAGTGATTTCGCGAGACAAACTTAAAATTAAATTTCCTGGCGTGTTTGAGATAAAAAACAAAAAAAGGGTTGTTGAGACAAAAATAATAACTCGCGTGAGTGAAGATGAGTGGGAGTGTGGAGACAAGGTTGTTTATATTGTTAATCCTGACGCATATCACGAATTTGAAGGTAAAACAATTGTAAAACCATCAGCACGTCAGTATCTTTGGGAAACTAGACCAAGGTGGAGAATTTTTGCTGTTGATACCGATTTCGTTCTTGCTCAAAGAGTTAGGTGGGATTCGTATATGGGTATGTGGTTTCCTGGTGACATTATACATCACATTTATTTAGTTAATAATAAGTGGGTGTGTGAAACTTTGGAAGATGTCAAGTTTGGCAAAAAGCACAAGTCATTATGGCAGAAAACAAAAGAGCTTTTCGTTAACTGGTTTGATAAGAAAATGGAGGAGTGATTGTTTATTGCTTTTGTATATCATTGTTTGACTAGAAGTCTTTAGAAATCGGAGTCAGTCATGAGAGATAGTTGGTTTAGCGGTTCCATGAGTACCTGTGATAATTGTAGAGGCGGTATTGTTGGCCCGTCTTATTATTGTCATTGTTGTGGGTCTTTTGTTTGTTCCGGGTGTTGGAATAAAGAAAAGGGAAAGTGTCGTAGGTGTGCGAACAAATGAGTAATATTGAAACAGCATGACAATACTTAAAATATTAAATACTTTAGAAGATGGGAGTGAGTTGTGAATTACTACACTATTTTTAATAACAATCCTAATAGTAGTGATATTTGCCATGTGGTTAAATCTGAATGTGATAATCCCGAGTATGTTTTGGAAACATGGGCTAGTCTAAATGGTTACTGTTCACCAGGAGACACATATACAATCCAAAAATTAGATATTTCAGAAGTTGAAGTTCCAAAGGTATATCCACCAGGACTTTACAAGGTTTATTGGAAAGGTGGGGGGAGTTCATTGGCTGCTATTGGTATGACTATTGATGGTAAGAATTGGATTGCGCCTACTAATTGGACTGACGATGACAAAACTCTTGGGGTTGTGACTACAAGCTTTAATAGTGTGGATTATGTGAAAAACTTGTGGCTTAACAGAGAAGACTAGTGAAATTTATTATTGAGCTTACTATTTGCGTCGTGCTTTGCACTTTCATTATTTTTGCTGGCACTGCTGTAATAATCGAGTCCTTAAAAAACTATAATGAATGTCAAAAGGTTACAGATTCAAAAGAAGGCCACATTGAATCTTACTTGTGGATTGATGATACTATCAACTTCGAGTTTCAAAATGGTGGAATGCTGAGCGCTAAAACCATACGGGGCATGCGCATTGATTACATGGAGGAGGGTAATTTGATTCGCGTAAATATGAATAAAAACATGCGTGTCGTATCTGTAGAAAACCTGGACTCCGCTGAAAATCGACGTGAGTAAGCGAGGATAGGTCGAGAATCAGCGTAAACACTTTGGGGGGCCCTGGCTCCCCTTTTTTTATGCGCTCATTAAACAGCCTCTCAGGGGCCTTAAAATTGAAACCGGCTTTAGAAAAATTTATCAGGGGGGTTGACAAACGTGCAGAAATATGGTATAATAGGGGTGTTGTAGAAGAGAGGCAATCTAGGACTGGCTGTGGAGGTCGCGATGGAAATTTCTTTAATCTTTAACAAACTAAAGCCGATTTCGGTATGCGTTGGTAGGTTCTCCTTTGCTATAGAAAATGGAGAGCTTCAACATAACGAGGATTCAAGGGCTGGATGTGATTACTATGGGGAATTAAAAAATTATGAGGAGGCGTATGAGTTAGCGCTGTGGGGCTGGGAAAATCAGATGTTTGATGAGATTTTACATCAGTAAAAAGGAGCTAGTTATGACTCAGGTTCGCTTAGTTATTCAAACAGAAGCATGTCTTGAGTATGCTGTTCTTTGGATTGATGCGGATAATGATTTAATTATTCCACCAATGCACGGACGGCCCTTTCAGGGGGATAAAATAGAGTTTCGCGATCGCATGATTTACGTGGATGACATCACACACACCCAAGCGGGTATGATTATTAACGCCCACTTAAACGCTGGCTCGTATAAGCTAGCGATGGGCGTTGTTGATGAGTTGATAGAGCTAGGTGCTACAACTACCAAATAGAAGGAGTCTCAGCAATGAAGGCGTATGTGGTATCAAGAAACGCTGATATGGTTGAGGGTCGCGGACCCATGATTCCTGTGAGATATTACCTTAACAAAGAACGGGCTATAGAATGGATGGATCAACAGCCTGGATGTATGGGGCGGAGAGGCGAATGGTCAAAATTGTGCTATGGGGATTGGGAAATTAGAGAAATTGAAATCATTGAAGGAGTTGACCATGATTAACAAGCTATACTCTGTCGGAAACGTTTACTTTAACCACCTTAACGATGCTGTCGAATACGCAAAGGCAGTAGGTTATGATGACTGGATTATCTTGGAATGGCACAAGGATGGTGTTGTCATTCATGCTGATCTTATTTGCAAGGTTTTCACGCCTGATCCTGGCAAGTTATGTGAGTGTGGTGAGCTAATCCATTCAAGTCTTTATATGTGCAAGCCTTGCGCAAAAAAGGAGAGATATGAAACATGTGAGATATGTGGATGCTTTGTATCAAAAGGAAAGGAGGTTTGTACAACCTGCGTAACAAATGACTTGAGCGTCATGTGTCAGCGCTGCGGAAAGGCAATAAGTCCGTCTAATCGTTTATGTAGAGAGTGCGCGGCAAAGTTGGTATGAAGGTTTCAATAACGGAGTAAATCATGATACTCAGTTTTTATATTGTTTACAAAGACCAATCGGTTTTGGAACACTGTTCACCAGAGATTGCTGTTGCAAAGGCAAAGCGAACTGGAGCGATTAGGGTTGTCTCGGTCAGTACAAATGTTACTGTCTGGTCACAAAAAGAAGGTTGGTTAGTGCGCAGGTTTCAATAACGGAGTAAATCATGAGTAAAGAAATAGCGGATCGTATCGGCATGGAACTGGAAACCGAACTGATTTTCCAAGGTTTGGATTATGATGGGATTGGAGAGCCCCACCCATTTACTTACACTATCACTTTGAGTAAGGTGCTTGAATACATAAGCCAAGAGTCTCACTTTAGCAGCTGGGAGCATTATCGTACCTTCGATCATGTGAGTGAGGCGTATTGCAGTGTATGTGAGGAAGGATACCTCTACACTTTGGAGGAATATAAAAAGAAAGAGAGTGAATCGCAGCGAGAGAGATTGGAACGGGTGGCAAGTT
>Ga0180438_10007983_pt1 | contig 13597 bp, 16 predicted proteins | sample SS_ome_12_FD_132455 | JGI IMG/M metagenome (GOLD analysis project Ga0180438, IMG submission 132455) | Hypersaline lake sediment archaeal communities from the Salton Sea, California, USA - SS_3_D_2 metaG | ecosystem: Environmental > Aquatic > Non-marine Saline and Alkaline > Hypersaline >... | reverse complement strand
TGTTCCTGGCCCGTGTAGGGCTGCCCCTCGGGTAGCGGACGTGCTACCCTCCCCCTCGACTGACCTACTCTCCCTGGAGCTTCCGATGGCCCGCACTTCCCCCGACAGATCGAACGCATCATCGACCGGCTGGACGACTACGGCTACAACGCCGGAAAGGCTGTGCTGATCGTCCCCTTCAAGCGCGGCAAGGCCGGCTACACCAAGGCCGACGCGATCCGCCTCATGGCTGAGCAGCGCGGCGAGACGCAGGCCGAGATCCGCGACTACCTGTCCCACTACGGCAGCGGCGGCGGACTCGCCGTCGCGATGCGGGCCGAGGGCGTGTCTTCGGGACTCTCCGAGGGCGGTCTGGTCTACCTGATGGAAGGGACCATCCCGGGCTCCGGCTGGGAGCCCCTGGGAGAGATCGTCTACTTCCACCCCGCCGATGACCTCCGGTGGAAGGAGGCCGCGATCATGGACGAGTACGCCGAGATCGTGGGTCCGGTCACGGAACTGAACTTCATGCGTGTCCTCGACTGACCCGTCACCCGAGCAGTCGCCTCACGGCGGCTGTCACCGCCCGCCACGTCGCATCCCGGCTGGCGGGCGTCGTCGTTCGGGTCTGCACGTCGAGCACGATGGCCGAGCCGTGAGCGGGTCGGAGCAGCACCGTAGCGGCGGGCGAGCTTGCGGCGATGGCGGCGGCCCACCGATGCGCCCAGGACGCGGGGACGACGATCCCGATGCGTCCGCGTCCGTTGGCCGCGACGACGGGGGCCGCCCAGGCGGCGAACGGCGGGAGCCGCCACCCGGGGACGCGCAGGACGGAGAGCCGGCCCGTCTCGGAGCATCGGACGGTGAGCCCGTGCCCGGAGATCCAGGCGGCGTCCCGCTGGAGCGCCCGGTAGGTCGCGCGGAGCTTCGCCGGCTCGCTGAAATGGCCGGCGCAGGACGGGAGGGTCGGGAGCCCGGCGCGGCGCAGGAGGGCCACCAGGGGCCGGAGCGGGCCGTCTACGGTCGCAGGGTCCGGGTGGGGCGCAGGCCGCCGCTGGACGCCGCCCTGGCCGTAGAACCAGCGGGGGCCGGCGTGGAGCCTGACGGGCTCCCACCAGCGCCACCCGTCCGACTCCTCGACGGGGACGTGGGCGACGGTCGCCCGGGTGATCATGCCGGCAGCCAGCGGGGGCCGTAGGGCGACGAGACGGGCCGCCACGACGACGACCGCTTCAAGGCGGCGAGCAGCGCGTCCTCGTTGGGTACGCCGTAGTCCCCGCCTTCCTGGGTGTAGCGGGGCAGGAGTTGGGCGAACTCGTCCAGGCTGAACTCCTCGGGCTCGTCGGGATCCACGAAGGCGTCGTCCAGGGCCAACTCGTCCAAGGCAGAGACGAGTGCATCGATCATCCGGCGCTCGCGGTTGGGGTCGCCACCCCGGAACGCGGAGCGGGCGGCCTTGCGGCCTTTGCGGCCCTCGCGGTAGCCGGCCTCGGCCAGCCGCTCAGGGGAGATCGGGACGACGGATCGGCAGCCCACCGCTCCCAGCCCGTAGGGCCAGAGGCCCGTGTAGTCCTGGCGGGTCTGCTGCTTGGCCGCCATCGAGCCGGGGACCGGCGACGGCGCGTTGGGGCGCAGCGCCCGGAGCGCGTGGCGCAGGACGGCGCGGCCCATGTTCACCGCGATCCCGTTCCCGATCTGGTTGTATTGCGCGGTCCTCGGCCCCCGGAACTCGTACCACTGAGGCACGTCTTGGAGCTTCGCGGCCTCGCGGACGGTCATCTGCCGGAGCCGCGCCGCGTCCTCGTCCACCGGGCAGGACGTGTCCATGCGGCCCTGGCCCTCCAACGTCGCGATCCGCGCCCGGGGCATCCGAGACAGCCCCTTGGTCAGCGTCGGCGCGAGGTAGCGCCCGGTCACCCGGCCACGTTCGCCCTCGGGGCGGTCGAACATCACGCCCCCCGCGTCAAAGGGCTTCTGCTTGTCGATGCGCGGGATCCCGCTGCCCGGCGTCCACTCCTCAAACGCCTTCGCCGCCTGGGCCGGGGTGAGGCGAGCGCCGCCGCCCTCCTCATTCGGTGCGAGGCGGAACGACTCACCGTTGATGCAGCCGTTGCACACGCCGTCGAGGTTGTTGAGGTAGCGGCACGTCACCAGCCCGTACCCTTGGCAGCACCCACCCTGGAGCCGGCTGTACGCCGTCGTCCAGGGGCGCATCCGGGGGTCGGCCGGGGCGGGCTTGCGGGGGTCGTAGTGCGTGGCGGGCGGCGGCTCCCGCAACTGCGGTCCCCAGGGTGCGCCGACGGGCCAGAGGACCATCCACACCCGCTGGCGGTTCTGCGGGGTGCCGTAGTCGGCGGCGTTGAGGACGTAGATCGTGCCCTCGTAGCCGAGAGCTTCGACCTCGGCCCACCACGACCCGGGGATCCCCTTGCCCGGCCGCCCGACCGCCGGGAGGAACTTGCGTTGCAGGATCCCGACGACGTTCTCCAGCATCACGACGCGCGGGCGCAGGTCCGCGATCAGCCGGGTCATGTGCCCCCACAGGTTGCGGGGATCGTCGGCACCGACCGCGCCCTCGGCACCCATCGACCGGGCGGTGCTCCACGGCTGGCAGGGCGGGCCGCCGATGAACAGGTCGAGCCCTTCCGGCCCGGCCTCCACGTCGAGGGTCGTAATGTCGCAGACCGTGATGCGGCGGTCGAGGTTGTGCTTCAGCGTCTCGACGGCGTGCTTGTCGATCTCACAGTGGACTTGCACGTCCACCCCTTCGACCTCGGCGGCGATGCTGAACAGGCCGCCGCCCGACGAGATTTCGATGGCGTTCGGGATCTGGTGGACGGGGTACGCAAGCTCAACGCGGCGGCGCATGGGCTACCTCGGGACGGCGACGACGGCTTGGATGCCCGTATCCGCTCCCATCGAGATCGTGCGGAACGTGTCGCGTCGGAACGACCCGGGATCCCGCTGGCGGAAGCGGAGCGTGTTCGCCGTCCGGTCGGGGTCGAGCCCGTCGTAGGCGTGCCGGCGCAGCCACGCGCGAGCTTCCCCCAGCGTCCAGCGTCCGGCGTCGAAGATCACGGACTGGACCTCGGAGCCCTCCCGGCGCGGGTCGTCCCAGCCCGACGGGTTGCGCCGACCGAACAGGCCGACCTGCTGGAACTCGTCGCGGTAGGCTTCGCGGGCCGCCTGCGTCGCCTGGACGGCATCGTGGAGCCGCTGGGTCGTCCGCACGTCGTAGACCTCCCAGGGGGCGTCCGTAGAGCCCGACGGGTGGACCTTGACGATGCGGACGTAGCCGAGACGGGAGAGGGCGGGGATCTGCGCGGCCTCGCCCCGGAGGATGATCCGGTGGAGCGTCCCGACGCCGGAGCGGGCCATGCGCCGCACCATCGCATCGGCGGCCTGCGGCACCGGGAGCTTCTGCGCGATCAGCAGGGCGTCCCGACGGCTCGGGTTGCGCCGCTTGCGGGTCGCCTTCACGGGGCAGCCCGCCTTGTACCACGCCGTCGCCTTCTTCTGGCTCTCCGGCGGCATGTACGCCCAGGCGATCAGCCCCAGCATCCTCTTGGTGGGCGTCCCGTCGGGCTTGAAGCCGTCCGCGTGCGTGTCGCGGCTCCGCATCTGCGCGAGGTGGCGCGAGACGAACTGCCGGCGGCGGTCGGCCCAGGTCGAGGTCTTGGTGGCCGGAAGCTCGGCCATCGTCTCGGGATCGCCCTCCGCGAAGCGGTAGGCTTCGATGAACCCCACAGCGGTCTGCTTCGACGGCTTGACGCCCCGTGCGACCTCGGACGTGCCGGTGGCTTCCATCGCCGGGATCGCCGCTTCCACGGCGTCCAGGGTCACCCAGCGTTCGATCTTGTCCGGGTCGCGGGGCATCGGCTACGGCCGCTCCCCGGCGGCAGCCTTCAGCTTCTTCGACAGGAAGGCGTACCCCAGGAGGGCGGCGGACGAGCCCAGGAGGACGTTGCGGGTCGTGCCCTTGATCTCCTTCCCCATCACCATCGCGACGGCGAGGGGGGCGACGGGCAGGAGGCAGCCGATCGTCACGCCGGCAGCCGCCTTGTAGCCCTGCGGGAGCGCGGCCACGCCATCGCTCACCGCGTTGCCGACCGCCGCGCCCATGATGGCCCCGTAGCCCTTCACGCCGACCTTCTCGGAGATCCAGTCTTCCAGCGACACGCCCGCGAGCGTCATGGCGACGAGGAGCCCGTTGTCGATGATGCCGAACTGGAGATTCTTCTGGAACGACTCGTCCTCCAGATAGTCCTCGCGGAAGCCGGCGTACTCCGGCATCATGCCGTAGCCGGTCTGCTGGTAGCCCATGGGGTAGGGCACGCCGGTCGCTGCCTGCTGGTAGTAGGCGGCCTGCTGCTGCTCGTAGAGGTCGTGATACACGGAACGCTCCGGGGAAGGTGTCGGGAGACTACCACGCGACCGGCCCGGCAGCACCAGCTACGGAAGGTCGCCCAGGACGCCGAGAGCGCGCCCGCCGGCCACCTGAGCAATCAGCGCGGCGATGGCTTGCTCGTGGAAATCGAACGGCCCCTGCGACACCACCACGTCCGCCTCGGCGGCCTGGACGTGGACGAGCACCCACTGATCATCGAACAGGCCGATGCCGTGGTCCGTTCCGTGGAGGCGGAAACCGTCGAAGCTGTCCGTGTGGAGCTTGGTCAGGAGCGGGGCGTCGGGCAGCACTTCGCGCCAAGCGTAGTCCGTCGCGGATCGAACGGGGAGGAGGAGTCGGATCTTGTCGTTGTTCATCTTGACACCGGGTACGCTTAGGTTTAGAGTCAGAGCGAGTAGGCAAGGTCCGCTCGTTGCTCGATCCTGTGTGTAGTGTGTTGCGGCCCCGGTGCGGACGATCCCGCCGGGGCCGCTCTACGCTCAGGACTTGTTGTCCTTCGCCGCCTTCTCCCGCTTGCGGCGGGCTTTCTGCGCCTTGCCGGCCCGGGTCCGACCATCGATCTTCGGCTCGACGCCCGACAGCCGCTCGACGGCGACCTCGGACTTGCCGTGCTCCGGGTGCGGGCGATGCAGCTTGATCTCCCCGAACATCGCCCGGCGGATCAGCGAACTGACCGGGAGCCCCTGCGAGTGGGCCGCCGCGTGGACCGTTTCGTACTCCGGCATCGAGAGCGGGACCGTCACCCGCTTGTTCCGGGTGTAGGCGGGGCTCGCGGACGGCGGGCGCCCCGGACCCTTCCGGTTCGTGGTGAAGGTCCGGGTGCCGGGTCGCTTGGGTTTATCGGGGTTCTTTGGTTCTTTGGGTTTCGGGTCGGGCGCGGTCGAGTCCTCGGAGCCCTCGTCGGGTCGCCGTCCCTGCTCGACCATCAGCCTGTGAAGGATGGACATAGGCGTACTCCTATTGCTTACGACAGATAGATCCCCCTTGTCGGTTCGTCAACCCGCGCTTACCCTCGCCGGGCACCGCAGCACTCGTGCAAGGAGAGGTCATGCCGCAGTTCGACCTGGGGTTCGACGAGGAGTACGACGAGGACGGCATTTCCGGCCCCTCGGGCCGTGCCGTTGAGCACCTTCCCCCGCCCCCGGAGATCGGGGGGTCGCCGGGCTACTCGGACATTCACGGGTCGGGGGCCAGCGTTGTCGGGGGCCGCTCGACCAGTCCCAGGCTGTTCACGCAGGCGGCGGGTCACCCGACCGTCAACCAGCTTCGCGTGTGGAAGATCGAGAACGGCGTACCCGTCGGCCTCGGAGCCATCGACGCGAGCGCCAGCGAGGACGATCTGGTGCGCGAGTTCAGCGCCGCCATGCCGCGTCCTGGCGATGGCCGGGCGGTGTTCAAGGTCCGACCCATCGACGGCGACGGGCGGGAAATGGGGATGGAGGCGTCCGTCATCATCGGGGAGCATCACGCCGCGCTCCAGCGGCAGCGACGGGCGGCGACCGCGCAGAACGCGGTGGCGGCGCAGACCGTGGTGAACAACACGCTCCCGACCGACGTGCTCCGGCTCATGGAGCGCGCCATCGACCAGACCCGCGCGTCCCTGGACGACGAGCGCCGCCGGTCCCGCGACCTCATGGAGCAGATCGCGGACGAGCGCATGAACGTCGCGTCCAACGCGACGACGAGCATCCAGGCTATGTCCGAGAAGATGCTGGACGCGGAGTCGCAGCGCGCGAGGATGGCCCTCGACAGCGCCGGGGCGTACCACAAGCAGGCAGCCGACAACCAAGCGGCGTTCTTCCAGTCGCAGATGGATCTGATGCGGCAGGAGCGGGAGCGCGAGTCCGATCGGTCGGAGAGGGAACGCATGGGCGCAGAGGAGCGGTTCGCCCGCACGCTGGCGGAAATGGAAATGCAGCGGCAGCGGCAGCAGGAGGAGGCCGATCGCCGCCGCCGCGAGGAGCGGGAGGCGTGGGAGCGCCGCATGGAGGAGATGCGGCTGGATAACCAGCGCCGCGAGCAGGAGGCCGAGGCGAAGCGCCGGGCCGACGCCGAGGCCGCAGAGCGCCGCTGGCGCATGGAGCGCGAGGAGCGCGAGGAGCAGCGGAAGCGCGAGGCGATGGAGCGTGAGGAGCGCGAAGCCGCCCGTCAGCGCGACCACGAAATGAAGCTCCGGCAGATGGAACTGGAGCAGTCGCAGCAGCGCGAGCACGCCGAGCGCATGATGCAGCTTCAGCAGGCGCAGCTTGCGGCGACGATGGCGCAGGCGGCGGGCAAGGCCGGCGGCGGGATCAAGGACACGATCAAGGAGGTTACGGGCGTACTCGCCATGCTCGGCATCGAGCCCGGCGATCTCGTGCAGCGGTTCCTATCCCCCGGCGGGGCGGGCGAGGGCGGCAGTGCCGGGGGCGCTGCATGGGCGGAACTCGCCGGGAAACTGATGGGTACGGTCGGTGAGGTCGCGAAGGCGAAGATGATCGCGGACGCCCACAAGGAGCGCCCGCAGATCGCCGGCCCGGACCCGCGCCGCATCGCCCAGGTGGATCCGCGCATGATGCCGCCGCCACCCGGGATGCCGATGCTCCCCGGGGGCTACGACGGCTACGACGACGACGACGAGGGAGACGACGACTTCGACGAGCCGCCGATGCCGGACGGTCCCGTGCAGCCGGTCACCATGCGCCGCCCCGTCTCGGTGGCTCGTCAGCGCATCCGGGCGAGGCGGCAGGCCCAGCAGGCGGCTCCGGCCCCGGCAGCCCCCCAGGCGACCCCTCAGCCGCCCCAGGCGGCCCCGGCAGCCCCCCAGGCGGCCCCGAAGCCGGCCGAGGCCCCGAAGCTCCGGCTGGCGGTCCAGCGGCTCGCCCGAAAGGCGCTCCGCGACCTCGCCGGCAAGCTCCGCAACACGCCGCGCGAGGGCTGGGAGGGTGCCATCACGCTCGCCCTCACGTCCGAGCCGGCGATCTACCACTACTGTCAGGCGTTCAGCGTGCAGCGAGCGATCATGGAGGCAGCCGACAACGACGCCGCCTTCACCGCAGCGGTCATCGCCGCTCTCCGCGAGAGTCCGCTGGTGCCCGACGATCTCAACTACGGTGACAGGGGTGCTTCGTGATCAAGGCTTCGTGGACCGGCAGCGTCGAAGGTGACGCCGAGGATCTAGCCAAGGTGGTGGACGCGGCGATGCGCCACCTCGCAACGCTTGTGCAGGCGCAGCGCCGGGGCATCACGTCCGACCCGGACACCTACGACTCGCGGTACAAGTCGCCGTTCGCGGACTCGGCGTTCAACCCGGACGGATCCGGGGTGGGCGGTCCCGGCATGGGCCGGGACGTTCCAGACGCCCCCACCGTCGCCCCGGACGCGCCCTGGACGCAGACCGAGCCCCCGACCGTCCCGAACAGCGGTGCGCCGTCGCTCGACACGGCGACCGAGGAACAGCTTGCGGAGGGCGCGGACCTCTGGATGGGGCTCCTCACGACGTGGCAGCGCGGCTTCATGGACGAATCGGCCGAGCAGCCGGATCGGCTCAACGCGCTCGCCAGCGCCGTCACCCAGGGCGGATCGTGCATGTTCGCCGCGCTCCACCACTACGGCGGCCTGACCCGCCTCGTCCGCTCGCTCATGGCGCAGATGCCGAAGAAGCGGGCGCGGCGGATCGCGGAGAACATCGCCCAGGTGGCGAGCGCCGCCGGCATCCCCGTCATCGCAGACTACCTCGAATACACCAAGGAATACTTGGGGAAGGAATACCAGAATGGCTGATCATCAGATCGTGTGCGCGCTGTCCGGCGTGCTCGCCACCGAGGACGACTACGCCGACACCGACGACTACACGGGCGACGACGCCGATCTGCCCGAGGGGTGGGTGAAGCTGGTCGTGACCACCCGTCGCTCCAACCCCGCGTGGGAGGCGGTGCAGGAGGTCAAGGAGATCACGGCGATGAACCTTCTCGGACAAGTACCCGAGGACGCCCGTGCGGACGTGGAGGCCGCCGTGATGCTCCAGATCGAGGCGCAGTTCGCCGCGCTGGAGGCTCGCCCGGAGTACGCCCGCACGCTGCTCGACTCGCAGACGCTCTACATCGCCCCCTCCGAGCGGGTGAACGGGCTGTCCGAGGAGATCACGTCCCTGTGCGAGACGCTGGGCCTCGACGCCGGGTTCCTGCTCCCCGAGGACGAGGACGGCGACGAGGGCGAGGACGGCGACAACGCCGACCAGACCGATGCGGGAGAGGCCGCCGCCGGTTGACCCTGGCGGGTGGTCGTGCCATAGGTGGAGCCGGAGGCATCCATGCAGTCGTCCGGTCCCCAGGCCCCTCACACCGCCCCTGTCACGTCGCTGGTGCCCGCCGGGTCCACCGCATTTCCGGCTGAGATCGGGAGCATCGGTGACTTCCGCGCGAACCGGGTGGACCTCGACTCGTCGGTCAAAGTCCACCACCTCCCGACGTGGAAGCACCGGGGCGACCCGGTGCGGATCAAGGCGCTCCGCGAGATCGCCCTGACGGCGGGCCGCGACCCGCGCATGGCGACCCTGGCGGTGTCCATCGTGCGCGGCGATGCGTCGGCGTGGGGCTCGCAGATCCAGGGCGCAAAGCCCCGCGACACCAAGGGCCAGTCGGCGCTGCTGCTGAAGTGGGTCCAGGGGCTCTACTACGTCAACGAGCCCGGCGAGCGGTTGCAGGATCCGCTCTACACGGTGCAGGTCGGCTACGGAGACTGTCTGCCCGAGGATACCCTGCTACTGCGGGATGACTACGAGTTCGTGCCGATCTCCGAGATCAAGCCCGGCGATCGGATTTGGGGACGTGACCGCTGGTCGCGTGTCCAGAAGGCGTGGGAGACGGGCGAGAAGCGGATCACTCGGGTCCACCTCTCCAACGGGGAGACGCTGAAAGCGTCGGAGAACCACAAGCTGTTCGCGTGGTCGTGCCCCCTGCACGGGACGGCGTGCCCGGACTGGACGGAGCGTCGGGGTAACTGCCGCCATCGGGACAAGACCGTCGTGGAGGTCCGTGTTTCCGACGTGCATCCGGGGATGCGACTCCTCCGGCCCGAGCGCATCGAGGCGGGGAGTACGTCGATGGATCCCGACTGTGCTTGGGTTGAGGGTCTGTTCCTGGCGGACGGGTGGTTCCAGCACACCTACCACCAGAAGAACGGCACGGAGCGCGCTTACGACTTCGCCATCGCGGGGAAAGACGGGCACCCGAAGGAAGCTCAGAAGCTCCGCGTCCGGGCGCTCTGCGACGGGTGGGGCATCCCCACCACCATGACCGATCGCTGGGTGGTCGTTCGGGACTCCGGGTGGGCGTCCGATCTGCTGTCCGTCTGCGGGCACGGGGCCGCTGAGAAGCGGGCACGGACGCTCGACCTCGACGCTCCGGCTGTTGCGGCTCTGTGCGAGGGCATCGGAGCGGACTCCGGCTACACGGCGTCCGGTTCCCAGGTCTTCGGGACCGTGAGCGATACGCTCTCCCTGCAAATGAGGGTGCTGTGGCACATGCAGGGTCGCGCCTGCTCGCGCAACACCGTCGAGGCGCACGGCGGCGTCGGGCACCGCCCCATCCACCGGATGACTCCCTACAAGGATCGGCTCAACGCCCCCCACACGCTGACGGTGCGTTCCATCGACCGCGAGTGCGAGACGGCTGTGTGCTGGGACGTGACCACGGACGACCACTACGTCTACCTCCCCGAATCGGACGTGGTGGTCCACAACTGCGACGATCTTTCGATGTTGCTGGCGGCTCTCGCGGAGTCGCTTCGCATCCCCTGGCGGTACGTCCTGTCGGGACGCAACGACCGGGGCAAGACGATCCGATGGGTCGAGGGCGAGCGCATCCCGCGTGCCAAGTGGGCGCATATCTACGTCGCTTTGGGCGACCGACCCTTCACGCCGAAGCGGTGGGCCTTTGCCGAGCCAACTATCCGGGGTGTCCCGCTGGGTTGGGACGTGGTGCAGGCGACCAACGCGAGCGGGCGCGTCGTGCTGCCCGAGCTTGCGGGGCCGGACCTCGGCTCCGCGGAAACCGGTCCAGACGAGCGCGCTCCGATGATGGTGCGAAAGCGCGAGCACATCAAACCGTTCTGGAACCACGTCAGGGACGAGGTGAAGGATCGCCTCCAGCCCCGCAAGGTGGTCCCGCTCATCATCACTGGCATCATCATCGGCGCGCTCTCGGATCGCGTCCGCAGGCTGTTCAAGTAGGGCCGCAGGCCCGGGAGAGGTGAACATGGGCGCAGCAGGCGTCGAGATTCCCGAGTGGGTCAACGAGCACACGGTCGAGCGAGCGTACCGCCGGGCCTTGAAGGCGATGGCGATGCGTCAGCAGAGCTTCGCGGACAAGGGGATGCGGGCCGCCCGCGCCCGGGACGCTCACTTGCTGAAGGCGCTGGATGGGGCGGCGAACGTCCTCCACCAGATGCAGGAGCGGCAGGTCGGGCGGACGATGCGGGACAAGTCCACCCCCTACGGGCAGAAGGTGGACCTCACCGAGTATTCGCTGTGGCGCGAGGCGTACCGCATGTGCGACGAGGGGACACCCCTTCCGCACTTCGCCTGGATCTACGGCGCAGCGGCGGTGCTCGCGGGACTCTGACCCCGTTGCTTGTTCCGGTCGGGGCCGGTATGATGCGGGCGATCTACGCTTGACCCGCACCGTGGAGCGCCCCCGTGCCTACCGTTCCCGCCTCTGCTACCCTGCCCCCCTCGGCTGGGCGCCCCTCTGCTACGCTTCTCCCCCCAGCTACGCGCTCCTCGGCTACCCTGCCCCCCTCCGCTACCCTGTCGCAGTCGGCCGTGCCTACGCCGACCGCTTCGATCCCCATCCCCAGCGCACGCGAAGACGAGGAGGTCGCCCGCCTCACGGCGTTGCTCGCACGGGCTCGGAATGCTCGCCAGCGGGCGCGGCTTCGATCCCGCCTCGCCCGCGCCCGCGCCCGCGCTGCCCGCATCCGCGCCCGCGCTGCCCGCGCCCGCGCCCGCGCTCGGACTCTCGCGCAGGCTCGGCGGACGGCAACCCCGCTGGGTCCGGCCCCCTTCACCCCGAAGCCGATGCCCTGGATGCAGCCGAAGCGGCTTCCGATGCCGGCTCTCGCCGTCACGGCGGCCCGCTACGTCTCGATGGCGCTCCCCATCGGCCGGCGGCTGATGCGTCGAGGGTTCCGGCCCTTCCGGGCCGCCCGCCTCGCCGCCGCCCGCGTCAACACTCCAGCGCGCCTGTACCGGAGAGTTGTCCGCGCTGTGCGGGCCACGCTTCGCCGCGAGCGGCGTCCGGGGCGGTTCCTGCCCTGGCTGTTCGGGCGGAAGGCTCCGGCCGCGACGACGCCGGCTGCGACGACGCCGGCCGCGACGACGCAGACCCCGGCGGGAGCCATCCCCAACTACATGATCTCCAGCGGGGCGTTCCAGTTCGCGCCCGGTACGGCCCAGGTTCCCGGGATGCAGATGCCCCAGGCCCCCGTCGAGGATCCGATGCTGTCCGCCGAGGGCGCGGCTCCGGGCGACGAGGATCTGATGCTGGAGGAGGAGACGCCGTTCTACAAGCGGCCTATCGTCCTCCTCGCAGCCGCCGGCATCGGCTACTACGCCTGGACCAAGTACGGCAAGAAGGGCGGCAAGGCCAAGGGCTGAACCGCTACGGAGTCTCCATGTTCGGTGTCTCTCCCGCCATCATCGGCCTCCTCCGGCAGATGGGCGACTACCTCCAGTCTGCGATCAAGCGGGCGGCCATCGACGTAGCCAACGGGGTCCGGCCGGATCCCGACGCCATCGCCGCGTGGCTGGCCGTCGAAATGGAGACGTGGGAGCCCACCGTGAAGGACCGCAAGATCGCGGATCCCGAAACGCGCAAGGCCGCCGCGCGACTGCTCGCCGGCCTCGCCTGCAACCTCGTCTCTCCTGGGAGCGCCCATGAGCGCGCAGCCTGAATACCTGCAAGCGAGCCCGACCGTCTACGGGTTCGACTTCAACGCGCTGGCCGGCGTCTCGGGCAGCGTACCCGACAGCGACAGCGCCCCCGTCGTCCGCCACGACGACGTGATGCGGACGGGCAACGACGCCATGCCGGCGAACATGGCCGGGCTGGAGGTCATCGAGCAGCCCGCGCAGCCCCCCCGGGGCCACGCCAGCACGATCCCCGGCTACCCGTGGCAGGGCCACCCCCAGGTCGCCTACTCGGAGCCGTTCATGGGGCCGGAGGGGACGAGCCCGATGCGTCGGGGCGGACCCAACGTCGGGGCCTATGCCGTCGCGCCGGAGATCCCGCGTGCCTACCAGGGCACCGGCTACCCCTACGCGACCCCGGGCACCTACACCCCGACGCCGGGGCAGACCCCGTTCGGCGGCTACGCCGGGCCGGATCTCGGCGGTCGGGAGGAGCGGCTGGATCGGCGCATGGGTCGCAAGCTCGCGCGGCAGGAGCGGAAGAACGCCCCCATCGACGTGCGCGACCCCAAGGGTGAGTACGTCTACCGGCTCTACTCTCCGGCGGACGGCGGCATGATCGAGATCCTGGCGTCCCCTCGCGGGGGAGTCGGGAACCGCATCTACCCCGGCCAGCCCGCCTACAACGCGATCATCGCAGAGGTCGGGTCGTGGGAGCAGAACCGCGCCCGCCAGCGTCAGGCCGGGCTCTCCGCGCTGGCGCAGGGCATCACGGCGGTCACGCAGGCGGCCACCGGGGGCCGGAAGCGCGGTCGCGGTCGCGGTCGCCGGGCCGCCCCGCCCGCCTACACGCCGCCTCCCGAGGAGTCGAAGCTGCCCGGCTGGGTTGTCCCGGCGGCCGTCGGCGGTGTCGCCCTCACCCTCCTCGTCGTCGCCATGAGCGCCGGCAAGGGCAAGGGCTGATGCACGGGTTCCAGCCTTCTCCTCTGTCCTACGGGGCGTTCAACCCCGAGGCGATCACCGCCGTCGCGGACCTCGTGGCGGCTGGTGCGGGGGCGGGTGTGGCGATCGGCGGGGCCGTGGCGCAGCGGAAGGCCGCGAAGCGCGCCGAAGCGCAGGCCCGCCGCGCTCGCCGTCGCGCCGCCCGGGAGGCCGCCGCCGCGCCGCCCCCGGTCCCCTACACGCCGCCCCCCGAGTCCTCGACCCCGAAGTGGGTGGCCCCCGTGGTCGTCCTGGCGGGCGTGGGCCTCGTCGGCGGCTTGATCTGGTGGTCGCAGTCCCAGGACAAGAGCGCCGGCAAGGCCAAGGGCAAGGGCTGATGC
>Ga0180438_10007982_pt1 | contig 13599 bp, 11 predicted proteins | sample SS_ome_12_FD_132455 | JGI IMG/M metagenome (GOLD analysis project Ga0180438, IMG submission 132455) | Hypersaline lake sediment archaeal communities from the Salton Sea, California, USA - SS_3_D_2 metaG | ecosystem: Environmental > Aquatic > Non-marine Saline and Alkaline > Hypersaline >... | reverse complement strand
GAGAAACAGCAATCAATATTTCCCATATTTCACGGCAGCATCATGGAGACAGTTTATATTTTCCAGAGGAGAGCCGGGAGGGATATTGTCTCCATCTTTTAAAAAGAACCCGCCCAAAGGAGCAAAATGCTCGATGGCGTCTTTGCACTCCTTCATGATAGACTCCCGTGAGCCTGATTCTATATTCATTGGATTGATGTTGCCGCTCAGCACGGTTTTTCCACCGAATAGATCTGCAACAAGATCTCTGTTCCCTTCGTATCCGAAACCGGAAAAATCATCGATCCCGAGCTCCTCTGCAACGATTGGCAAAATATGGTCCGCCTTTGCATCGGCATGGAAAGTGGTGTACCCGCCAAAGTGGGATTTTATCCTTTTCTGAAGCGGGAGCAGGAATTTCCTGTACAGCTCTGGTGAAAGATTTGCAGCCCCATCGTCGCCCACGAAAACCCCCTCTTTGTCTTCACCCAACAGCTCCTTTGTAAACTCGATCCACTGTATTATCTTGTCCGTCACTATTTCCAGAAACCGCAGCGCAAAATCCGGACGCAATATGAGGTCAGTCATCATTCCCTCCGCCCCACGGAGGTCATTCGCATTCAGCATGACGCCGATCGTTCTTCCAGCGACACCTATTCCAGGAATTCCTGATGCATAGGAAAAATTACCGTAGTCTATGCCGATTTTATCCTCGATTCCAGTCTCCACTCCGTCTCTGAATTGTATCTTATAATTTCCAGCGATTTTCAACATCTCCGCACGCCACTTCACTTCTTTTCCATGTAACCCGCCGTATATCGGGTCAATGGCCTCAAGCTTTTTCAAATCATCTTCTTCCTCGATACAGTGTTTCTTCACCCATGGAATATCATTTTTCCTGAATTCTATTTCAGCGCCGAATGTCGAAGCTTCAGATACATAACAGAATACAGGATGTATCATTACCCTGTAATGATCGGATTTGACATTTTCAAAAAACCATTTATGACCCAGAAGCTGGCATTCAAGCATCGCTTGCGCACTGCTGAAATACTCCTCATAGGTTTTCCCTATTCTGGGAAGCCAGTACCAGGTGTCCACAAGAGGGGTCACCGGAACCCTATCGGGCTTTTCAAAGTTCCTCTGCATTTCGCAACGTACCTGACGTTCCTCAAGTTCCTTATGATCGATTCCGATCTCTATCACTTTGAGCATTGTTGGAACTCCTCATCTCGAGATTTTATATGTATGTTACTCGATTCCTGCAGAAATATCCACCGGTTCCCTGTACCAGTGATTGCAATATTCATGAGCTCACCTGATTGTAGATATGCACAAAGAGAGTTGCAAACTCCTGTGCTCAGGAACAACTTTGGGAATCAGTAATACTGTGGACAAGGAAATTATGAAGATTCGGAAATTATAAAGTGAATGACCTGCATCACTTATTCAACAACAGATACCATATTCTGTCGGGCATCACCAATGATGTTCACTGAAATGCCGAGCTCAGCTGCGACTGCCGCAAGCTCCGGGAGTATATTGCCGTAACAGATCGTGATGTGGTTCGATCTGTGGCTGCTCATGAGCTGATCTCTGTCGTAGCCGGGGATATGTACGTTCGCGATGGGCCATTCTTTCGTTGTGGAATTCCAGCGCCGATTGACCTCCGATTCGGGAAGCGAAAGCACTTCTCCTGTTCCCATATCAATTCCGATTTCTCCGAAACGCTCGTAGAAACGCGCCCAGGTGACGACGCCAGGCTTTGAAAGCCCGCTGCAGGTCCCTCCTCCTCTGGGAAAATACATAGCAGGCTGTCTGTACACATGCGTGTGGCTCCATCCTCCCCAGTGGGCAGGAGGGCCTCCACCCGAAATCTCGAATACCCACACGAACCGGCTATCCCAAACATCCCCCCATCTCACGTCGTGAAGCGTTGTTTCCGGTGGCATCTTTTTTTCAACGAGTATGTCTCGCATGAGTACCTGGGGGACGGCTGATCCGAGATCTCCTTCGTTGAAATGGACAATGGGGAAACCGTTCTGTATGACCTCACCGGTATCGGGGTAGATAATATCAGGCCGTTCGCAGTTGTTGAGCATCCCTTCTGGGAGATCCGAAGCGCTCGTGCACCGAACAAGTCCATATTGATAGGGAATGCCAATCGCACTCAAACCGTATCTCTTGTAGATTACACCCGCTGCGGTATACATCTTCATCTGTTCCATCACCTGTTCCTCGGTGAGATCGGTTTTGAACTCCAGCCCCCAGTGGAAACTGACCCCCTCTTGTTTGAGCCAATCCAAGTTCTTTCTCGCAGTCTCGTCCGGCACAAGAGTCATCTCAGCGAGAAGGTCTGACTGATTCAGGAGCTCAACAGGCATTCCGATCGCGGCACATTTTTCCAGACTGAATACTGCGTTGAGCATGCCCATACATCCTGGATCCATCTGCCCGAGGATCCGCTTGTGCTTCAGGATGTCACTGGCAAGCCTTCTCCCAAATGCCAGCGCACCATCTGGAATGGCAAGATCCCCGAGATTCGTGCAGTGGTCGAGCGGGTACTCGATCCGAAGGTCTCTCATCCACTGCTTGAGCCTCTTGAGGAACAGGTCATCCTCTGAAAAAGAATTCGTCCATACTCGCGAGTGCTCAATGCTCATTCTCTCAAGAGTTGCAGAGTGGTTTAAAAGTGAGACAAGGCCGGGCCAGGTTCCGTCGAAATTGCCGAGAAGAAGAATCGGTCCCCTGTGGAGCTTGAGAGATGATGCGATGTGATGTGCCCATACCCAGGAAGAAAGCACGATCACGACAGGCATGTCGGGTTTGATCCCGGCGAACACGCGGCAGCCCTCCGCCTGTGTGGTGATAAAACCGTGCCCTTTCTCTTTCTTAAATGGATGTACCCTTGAGGCTGCGACATTTATTCTTCGAAAGGCGGCTTCAACCTCTCGAAGAGTCTGTTCCTGTTTCGGCCAGCAGGCAACACCCACTTCATCTCGGAAATCACCGTTTGAAATCAGGGCTACTTTTTTCATTCCCTCCCCCTCAATAGAGGTAAAAAGGGGAAAGAAAAAATCTTTCCCCTTTTTTATTGCAGATCAATTACTTCATGAATCTGAGATCAGGTAAGAGACATCACTTCCCCATATATGCACTCAGCGGCTCAGCAAAGTATTCCTGATAGAACGCTTCCACATTTTCAGCAGTGAGCAACGGCCCGGGGATGTAATAGGGTGTTGTCATCCTTTTGTTATTTTCCAGATAATCGTGGGCAATCTCGACGGCTTGTTTCCCGAATGCGTAGCCATTGTTGACCGCTGCACCATCTATAACACCCAACTTCACAAGCTTGCAGACTTCTTTGTCGTTATCCACTCCGGTCAACACGACATCCATCTTGTTCCTCGCCTGCTTTGCGCGAGCAGCTCCGATGAGTGCGGTGGAATAGGTGGCAAAGATTGCATCGAGGTCAGGATGTGCGGTGAACAGATTTTCAGTTACCCTCATTGCTTCTTCAATAGTTCCGGCCTTCTCCTCGACAATAATTTTCATCTTCGGATATTCTTCCACCGTTGCAAACTTAAATCCCCTCACCCGAAGCTGTATTGCATACATTGTGATCGGTGCATCCACAATCGCAATCTTTGCATCGTCCTTTCCCTTGAGAGCCAAGAGATCTGCCATTTTCCTCCCTGCGAGCAAGCCCATTATGTGGTTATCGGTCCAGAGATTCGACAGGTAGCCTTTCTCGTAAAAAATATCGGCTGGAAGACCGGAACCGACGACGGCGATTCCCCTCCGTTTCGCTTTATCAAGCACTGGAAGTATCTCCTCTGTGTTGAGGTGTACTACAATGAGCGCATCGACTCTCCGGGTGATCAGGCTCTCCACCTGTTCCATCTGCCGCGCGGGATCAAAGTTGGCGTCAGTAACGAACAATTTGTAGTTATACTTTGCCGCTACCTCCTCTACACCTCTCTTCATGGTCAATGCCCAGTCATCCTGAAGGAAGTGCATTGCAAGGCCTATCGTCTTCTGCTTCTGGGCATAGACCGAAGATGCAGTTGTAACAAAAACAAAGGTCACTGATAAGGCAACGATCATCAGATAAATTAAAAACCTACTCTTTATTCTTTTCATAACGTATATCCCCTTCCTTAATTGATATTCAGTTTAAACCTCTCTTCGAGATGCTGACTTCATAGATTACCGTTCCTGGAACCACCCCCTTTCTCTCATGGAAATACGGTTCGGCATAGTGACGAGCATCACCTCCCTTCTGCATAGGCGAACCAGTGAGTACTCTCTATTTACAATATTTGGTTAAAAAATCGATATTCAGGTCATAGGTACCGATTGCTTCCGCGTACCGTTTTTCATACACCGCCCGGGCCCCTTCATTGATAAATTTCCAGGTAAGTCCAAATGCATCTGATTCACCGTACTTCTTTCTCAACAGCTCCTGAAAGCAGAGGATCTTCGTGATACGATCCTGAACATCGAAGATCTCCTCCTGAAGGCGCGGCAGTCTCTCTTCCACTGGCAGAAGCTTCGGGAATTGAGCGTGAGGCTCTGTCTGATACCAGTATGCCACGCTCGAGTAATCATTTTCGTAATTGTTTGCATGCCCGTGCTCGATGCTCATGAGAATGGAAGAACTGAACTTGATCGGATCCTGCACATACCACCGGTACATTCCGTTTTTTCCAGAGAAATTTTCACTCTCTATCAGGTGAAACCCAGTGTACGGCCCCGCATACTCGGCGCAGGGGCACGCCCCCCCACCGAAAATTTCCTCTGTTCCAGTTCCATGCAGCGAGGGAGGCCATTTTTCTCCGTCGATGAAGATCATGTCGTCTCCTTCACCCCACCAGCCCCCTGCAATGTTGTCAACCTGGAGGTGCAGTCCTACGACCTGCCCCCTGCCTTTCGCTTCAAGAATAATATAATTGTCTTCTCCTGTGAGATTTACACCATCCCAGAGAAAATAGTTCTTAATTTTCCGCTCTTTTGACTTTGTCAGCTTTTCCCTTCGCCATTGCGCATGAAACCGCCCATCAGCTTTGCTTCCCCCGGTGCACTCTTCATAATCGATGTGATACCAGAACATGATGGGAAAACTCTCCCTCTGGGTTTCCTTTTCATACTCAAGGGTTACATACGCCCTCTTTGAGAAGGGCATTGGAAAGTAGGAGTTCAAACCATATGAAATGGGGCACCACATTCCTTTATTGCCCAAATTGACCGTCATAAGGAGAGACTTCACTGGCCGCGGTGTGCAGTGGGATACGCAGAAGAAATCACCGATAGGTACTTCCACGCTCGGGGAGCTCTCCCCATCCCAGTAAATCCGTAAGACCATCTTCCGGTACAAAAGCATGGTGGGATCAATTACAATGCAATAGAGGCGATTGATCTTTCCAGCGCCACCGATATCGGCGAGCACTTTTTCTTCTCCGGAATGTATCGTTATGTAATCTCTGTTCATCCCCCGCTGGTCCCAGCTGCTGATCCTTTTTGTCCTGTTATTATCAAACTGAAATAGATGATCGAAAAACATCGCGTCACCCTCCATGAAAGAATATTCTCTCAAAATCTCTTTGAAAAACTCACCTGCCTCACATGATCCCAGTACATGGCAGCGATAATGATCACCCCTTTGACGATCAACCGGAAGTAAAAGGTGACACCCATGAGGGTCAATCCATTGTCAATGATCGCAATTATCAGCGCTCCGATAATTGTACCGACGACACTCCCCTTTCCTCCAAGAAAGCTCGTACCACCAAGCACAGTGGCTGAAATCGCGTCGAGCTCGAGGCCGGAGCCATAATTGGGAAGACCTGCAGACAACCGGCCCGTGGCAATAAGGCCGCTGAAACCCGCCAGAAACCCACTTATAAGATAGGAGAAGATCTTCATTTTCTTAATGTTTATCCCAGAAAGAGCGGCAGCAGTCGCATTCCCACCAACTGCATAGAAATTTCTTCCCAAACGTGTGGTTTGGAGAATCATGAAAATGACTCCAAATATCACCGCTGAATATATAATGAGGAGCGGAACCTTCGCGATGCTCCCGTCCGCAAAGAGAAACACAAAGGTTTCATTTCTCACAGGAACTACTGTTCCTTTCGCAAAGGTGAGCGCTGCTCCACGGGCGATAGACATGGTGCCGAGAGTCACCAGAAACGGTTCAATAACCGCATAGACGACAAATATCCCGTTTAACAGGCCGATAAAGAGACCAATTGCGAGACTCGTCAGTATTGCGAGCGGAATGCTATTATTGAACGCGATCATGCTTCGTGCGGCAAATACACTGCTCAATGCAACAACCGACGCAACAGAGAGATCGATACCCTGCGACAATATTACGATGGTCATCCCGCATGAAAGCACGAAGAATATGCAGGTCTGTATCCCTATGTTTGCCCAGTTTTCAAAGGTAAAGAAGAATGGCGAAAGCACGCTGAAAATTATGCAGATCACTGCAAGAGCAACCAGTAGTCCGAACTGCTCGTTGTAGAGAATTTTTTTCAATATGGTTTCTCCTCGTGCTGTCTGATCTTTTTGTATTCCATCTGCCATATTATCTCCTGTTTTCCCGAGGATACTTTCACCACTGAGCTGAACCGCTATTCAAACTGAGTCGCACAGAACATGATCTTTTCCTGATCTGCATCCTCCGCCGTGAACGCACCGGTAATTCTTCCCTGGCACATGACAATGATCCGGTGACAGAGCCTCAGCAGCTCAGGTAACTCGGAGGACACAAATATGATGCTCACGCCATCCGATGCCAGCTTTCTCAGAATGTTATATATCTCAAACTTCGCGCCCACGTCAATTCCCGCGGTGGGCTCATCGAGCAGGAATATTTTGGGTTTAATTAAAAGATCTCTCGCAATGATCGTTTTTTGCTGATTTCCTCCACTCAGCGAAAACAGCAATGTCGTTAGACTCGGCGTCTTGATGTCCAATGCCTTCACAAGTTCCTGGCTCTTTTCTCTTTCAAGCTTCTGGTTCATATACCCGAATCGTGTAAAGCCTTTCAGGGACGCAATCGTTATATTCTTATACACGCTCATGAACGGAAATATCCCTTCTTTTTTCCTGTCTTCGGACAGGTAGCCGATACCGTGCTCCATTGCCTCCACCGGAGTCGAGCATAGGACCTTTTGATCATTTATGAAAATGTCACCTGAAACGTTTCCTTGAAAGCCGTAGAGAGCGCGTAACAGCTCCGTTCGTCGGGCACCCACCAGCCCTGCAAAACCCAGTATCTCTCCCTCATGCAGATCAAAGGAAATGTTTTTTAAAACACCCGGGCAGTTCAATTCCCGCACAGAGAGCACCAGTTTTTCCTTCGGCGGTATCAATTCCTGTTTCTCTGCCTCTTTGATGTCCCTCCCTACCATCAATTTTATAAGCTCATCTATGTTCGTCTTTGCTGTTTCTTTTATTCCGACAATCAGGCCGTCTCTCAGGATCACGATGCGATCTGTAACAGACATAACCTCTACCAGTCTGTGGGAGATGAATATGACGGTGACTCCCCCATTTTTCAGCTGCCGCATAATCTCGAAGAGTGTACCGGTTTCTTCATCGCTGATGGAAGCAGTTGGCTCATCCATCACAATGACCCTGCTGTTGAATGAAAGGGCTCTGCCTATTTCTACGATCTGCTGTTGCGCGACCGACAGCCTGTTTACCAGTGTGGAGGGTGCAAGATCGAGTTTTAAGAGGTTCAATAAGTTGAGCGTTCGCTCCGAAAGCGCTTTCCAGTTGATGAAACCGAAACGGGATACCGGCTGCCGACCTGCAAATATATTTTCCTGTATTGATAAAAACGGGGAGAGATTTCTCTCCTGAAAGATAAAGCTCAGGCCCCTGCCCTGTGCATCAAGGGGGCTTGAGACGACACATTTCTCTCCATTGATAAAAATCTCACCTGCATCTTTCTTATAGACACCGGCCAATATCTTGACCAGTGTCGACTTCCCAGCACCATTCTCACCCACCAGTCCCAGGATCTCGCCTTCTTTGATATCCAAAGTGATATCATCCAGAGCCTTTACTCCGGGAAAATGCTTTGATACTCCACACAAGCGTATTATTATCTGTTGGTCATCCATATATCCTCACAAAACCGTGAGATGTTTCACACTCACCGAATATCCTTTAGAATTGAGATTTTTCTCATTGGGCACCTCAACGCGAAGCGTGTGCTCACCCTCATCCAGAGCTTTTTTCTCCCACATCCAGGGTATTCCTGTTACTGGCCCGTATTGATCAACGCGATCGACCAAAGAACCGTCGATATAGATATCAGCCATCCCGCCGTTCACAAGCTGATTTCCAATCCACCGAATGCCGGTTCCATGAAAAGTGTGTTTGAAATAGGCACCTTGTTTCTGCGAAATATGGGCCTGAATCCTCAACGTAATGTCACCCATTCCCTCATGACCGAGCCCTTCTACACTCCAAAAGGATCGATCAGGTCCATAGGCGAGAAACTGGTGACTCACCCGTATATTGTATGGATCGAAATACATAAAGTACTGCTCGCCTTCTCCCATCTCATAGAAAGGCTTGAATGCAATTCCCGCGTTGCTCCGCGATTTACCGGAAAACCGGAGTGAATCACTCTTATCCCGGACGAGCATTTCATCAATCTGATTCAGCTCTTTTTGGGTGAATGCCGGTCTTACATCCCCATGCGAAACAAGTATCACAGGACCGTAACTGAACGCGACCGGATATGCCTGATCCTTCTCGAGATACACAGATCGCAATTGCATGGGAAACGAGATGTCCACAGTATCGCCGTCATTCCAAACCCGTTCGATTTTTCTCCAACCGTTCTGACTGTATGCGTCTGCATTTTTTCCATTGATCTTTATGAGCAATTCGGATTTGCACCATGAGGGTTGTCGAAAGGCAAGGAGAAACCGAATCGGTTTCTCCATCGATAGAGAAAAGGAGCTTCTGTCAGAAAGGGGGAAATCCGTTACCTGTTTTAAGGTAATCCTGTTTCCCTCTTTTTCCCAGTTTGCCTGAGAAGCAACATACAGATCAACATAAATACCTTCTACGCTTTTATAGTAGATCTGGTTGTGATACTCAGCGACATCGAGAGGAAAGGTTCCTGTGCAGCACGACCAAGGATTGCACGACCCTTTATAGCCCCCGTTGATATGGTAGTTTGAAAAATACATTACCTCTCCATTCGGTTTTACCGGGAGGGATGCACCGATCCCGTTATACAGAACCATTTCCGGCCATTCCCCATAGAATGCAGAGCCCGTAAACTCCATTAAATAGCGGCACAGCTTAAACACTGCCCAGGAGCCGCAGGGACTTTCAAAGTGAAAGTCTTCCGCATACAGGGATTCGGTCCGCTGCCCGGGAAAGGTAAAGGTCTCCACAGGTCCGAACCCGCCCGTATTGAATACCTGAGTGTTTTGCAGCATATCATAGGCGTTTTTCAGTACCTTTAGATATATATGGTCTCCACTTACCCAGTAGGCCATAGCTGCAGAAGACAGGGTATTTACATGGCTGTACGCGTGATATCTGTGCCATTCACTGTTTCTCCCCGCCCGCATCAAACCCAAATAGTCGTTTTTCTCGTAAAACCTGTAATAGTCGTGATACAAAAAATCGCTCCCGAGGATTCTATACTGTTCATCTCCAGTGAGCACGTAGGCGCGAAAGAGATTCTCCGGGAGCGTGTACCACTCGGTCGAACCAACGCCAAAGCAGTGCGCATATTTGTTGGTTCGGTCCAAATGCCTTCGTGCCCATTGAGTGATCTTTTGAAGATAGGTCAGTGCATCTTCATTCCCTGTGTACTGATACACGTCAACAAGACCGCCGACCATCTTGTCATAAAAGTAGTGAGGGGCATTCGGATTTCTGGAATAAAAGAAAAAGCCGTCAGGTTCCACCGTTCTTCCCCATTCCTGCATTATGTAAACTACCTTTTCCTTTATCTCTTCGTCCTCTGTTGCGCAGTACATCCTTGAAAACGCAGAGAGCAGCTGTCCAAAACTGTTAAAAAAATCTCTTCCATACCATCCTCCCAGGCTTGCCCCTGGTGCAGGGAAACCCGCTCGTGCGCGAAATCCCTGGAGAAGAGAATCATTGGGAAGACTGAAGTAGAAATCCCGGACCTGCTTATACTGGTTTCTCAGAAAATTATCTTGAAGTGTCACGCCTGTTAAATTGAAGGATTCCAGATAGCGTCTTCCTTTTGAAGCTATTTTTACTTCCATAGGACCACCGATTCGCGATATGGAATCATCAATTTCCGGCATATTGATATATCAGGGGTACAAAGATTTAGTACCTTGATCCCGATTCTCTTTCCAAACAAGCAAGAAAATCTTTTCATCGAGAATGTGACATGTTCAGGATGTGACTTTTCCACATCAGGGTTCGAATATTTTACCATAGGGTGTATTTTTGTCGAGATTTTTTTATCATCCCCGTTGGAAAAAGGTCCTCTCTCCTTCGCCGCTGCCGCAGTGAGACAGCGTACAAACGCGGTTCACCCTCTTCAGTCCCTCAAGAAAAACGCAAGGCTCTTTCTCAGAATGAAGCGCTTGAAAAGGATGTGGGTGGTCAGGTGACCACTTGGAAGGAAGTACCTCCTCGGCTTGCCGAATCTGCACCACAGATCATCGGATGCTGCACGGGGGATAAACGGATCTACCAGAGCGGTAAACATGAGCACGCGCTCTCTGTGAACCATTTTTGCAAACAACGAAGGGTCGTACCGGAAAAAGCTGCGGTAATGGGCGAGCTCTCTAAGCGAAGCGAATGATCGGGCGCACTCATCAAACTCCCTTCGGATTCTGAGAGAACGCTCCAGCATCCTGTGGTGCTCGCTTCTTTTCCATGTGCGGTAGCTTTTGGTCAGAACACTTTTCCATGCAATGATCTCCAGGTTCCCGCCTGTAATGACCAGCACCCCTCTTCTGATCCTCTCATCGAGGGCCATGGCAATCGATGAGATCATCCCTCCACTGCTGATGCCCATGATATCAACCCGGCCGTACCCGACCTTTTGGAGAAAATCGACACAGGTCAGCACATCGGTGACAGCCTGGTAAAACTTTTTCTCCATGACCTCAGGCGGTCCGTTGAGAAACTTTCCGGCATATTCATGCTCGTATGAAATGCGGTCCTCATGAAAGGGTAAGATGGGCATCAACGCCGCAATCCCGTGAAGTGAGAGCTCCCTGGGGTAAAACACCTGTTGCGAGATTCCTGTTCGTGCAAGACCGTGCACGAACACAACCGCTCTTCTGGCAGTCTTTTCCTCGAAGAAAAGTGCCCGTGCAGCATCCACCTCAGGAAATCCGGATTGAAAGGGGCTTTTGAAACGAACTGTACAGGGATTCCCCTTCTGGATCTTGAATGACACACTTTCACGCGATACGTCGTACATCCTCAAGTGTCCTCAGGGAATCCGGCACTGTCATGCACCCCTGGTCATTTCCTGCGTTCAGAAAAGTACAGCTCCATAAGCGAAATGTTCAGGTCCGGATTCCCGATCAGAGGCAAATTTCGGGTCTTCATGGTTTTTTCAAGATCCTGGACACCTTCCCTTGCAATTTCCTTTATCTTCCCGTATGAGAGGGCATGCAGAATTGAAATCGCAGAGGTCTCCAGGATGTCGGTGAGCTGAAAGGCCCTGATGATGTCCACTGCACTCATGATGACAAGGCCGTGATTTTCCATGAGAAACGCATTGTATCGCTGGAGAAAGGGCTTGAAGTTATCGGCAAGCTGCTGGGTGAGTGGCTCTGCATAGGGAACGACCGGGACAGGTCCTATTTCGATGACGGTCTCCGGGAATACCGGCCGCATGAGATAGTTTGTACCGGACGCGATTGCAAACGCGTTGGTATACGGGGGATGGCAGTGGATGACCGCTTTGATGTCCGGCCGTTCCCTGAAAAAGTTGAGGTACATGGGGGTTTCACCGGTCGGAGTATTCCTGCCTTCTACCACCCTCCCCTTCAGGTCGATGAACACTACATCCTCTGCCGTGATGTCTCCCTTGTACATCCTTGTGGGCGAGATGAGAAGAAGATCCTCATCCACCCGGGAGGCAAGATTTCCCCCGTGACTGGTTACATATACCCGTTCGCTGAGCATCCTGCACACGAATAAAAAATCCTCAACCTGTCTCCTGTACGTTTCCACGTGGCTCATTTCTCGATCCTTTCCTTCATACCTTCTGCATCGTTTCTTCTCTCAAAGTTCTATACAGATCATAGGCCTTGTCTGGTTTCTCATTTTCGTGCACGATTGCCTTGATCGCTTTCATCATGGCCACCGGTGCATCAGACTGAAAGATGTTTCTTCCCATATCGACTCCTGCCGCTCCCTCGTTCACCGCCCGATACGCCATCTCAAGCGCATCAGGCTCAGGCCGCTTCTTACCGCCTGCAATCACGATTGGAACGGGACACTGCGCAGTCACGGTTTCGAACCCCTCATCGACATAGTAGGTCTTCACATAGTGCGCGCCGAGCTCTGCACAGATTCGAGTTGCGAGCCTGAAGTACTTGGCATTCCGCTCCATATCCCTTCCCACTGCAGTAACAGCCATGGTCGGGATACCGTACCTGAGCCCCATGTCCACGAGCTTTGTCATGTTTATGACAGACCGCGATTCGTACTCTCCTCCGATAAATACCTGTATCGCCATCGCGCACACCCCAAGCCGTATTGAATCCTCGACATCCATAGCGATCTGCTCATCAGAGAGCTCCTTCAGAATGCTCGGACCTCCTGACGCCCTGATGACCACCGGTTTCGTGACTGAGGGCGGGACCACGCTGCGCAGAATCCCGCGGGTGAGCATGAGAACATCTGCATGGGGCACGAGCGGCATGATGTTGATGTCGATTCGCTCCAGACCGGTCGTCGGTCCCTGAAAATAGCCGTGGTCTATTGCAAGCATTATGGTTCTGCCGTCATTGGGATTGAAAATCCGCGCGAGCCTGTTCTTCATCCCCCAGTCGAGCTCGTTACTCCCCTTCAGATAAAAAATCTCTGATTTCTGCGGCATATCGGTATAAAACTGCTTTCCTTCCCTGTCCTGTTCAGGCATTGTACCACCTCCTCCCTTCGATTCTTAGATCTTATACAATGTACTGAATGAGGGATGCATTGCATACTGATTTTGGAGGGAATTTCTTACTAGGACTTTTTCATCTCCAAAGCTGGTGATAAAAACGAAAGGGCTTTAAAAACGAAAGGGATTATCACCCCGGGGATTGAACCCCCAGGGGTTTTGACCAAGGGGTTTAAACCCTTTGGGTTTAAACCCCAGGGGTCTCTACCCCGAAAGACCTCAGGAACAGTCCTTCGAGGCAAGACCCCGGATGCAACCAAGCCGCATTTTGGACAGGCCACATGTTAGAAGCTCATCCACGGCTCCGTTTCGGCTTCCCGAATGCGGCACACCGCACTTCAGGCAAGCTCACTCATAATTTCGCGACGATGACCTGAGCCGCTGATTCCACCTCCCCGCTCTTGACATCGAGCAGGCGGGAGAAGACGATAACCGACTGCGACATCTCCATCACTGTCCCGGTC
>Ga0180438_10007981_pt1 | contig 13602 bp, 13 predicted proteins | sample SS_ome_12_FD_132455 | JGI IMG/M metagenome (GOLD analysis project Ga0180438, IMG submission 132455) | Hypersaline lake sediment archaeal communities from the Salton Sea, California, USA - SS_3_D_2 metaG | ecosystem: Environmental > Aquatic > Non-marine Saline and Alkaline > Hypersaline >... | reverse complement strand
TTAAGGAGTACTTTGTCTTCCGTCACAAGGACGTAGGCGTCTTGGAGGCTTCCTTGGTTATCTCTGAGGGATTTTACTTCAGAGCCCTGAAGCACCATCCCCGCTTCAAAGGTCTCAAGGATTTCAAAGTCGTGGAAGGCTTTCCGGTTGGAAACCAGATCTTTCGCATGTTTTTTACTCATAATCGAAGAGTTCTTTACCAAAGGGGGTGAGCCGGAAGCAGATCCGGTCATCCTTCGTTCCAAGTGCGGTCATCCCCGCCTCGTAGAGCCAGTCGGAGATGAGCGCTCTGAAAAAGTTTCGCTCGCTTTCGGTGTATTTTGGGAGTACATATTTCCACGTCCGCCCTTGCCGTTTAAGAGAGATCAGCTGCTCTTCACTGAGAGGAATAAAGATCCCATTCAGGAAGTCTTCCAAAAAGACCCATCCAGAATTGATCACCGACGAGAGACACTTTTCTGCTTCTCTAATCATCCGCTCTTGGCAGAGGTGTTCGGGGACATTTTCTCCTTTCAAAGAGTTCTGTGGATGGCGATAGAGGTAGATCGCCTTATCTGAAGGGGAGAGAGCAAGCCACATTTTCCCAGCTTCAGTTACGCTGAGCTTCCGCCCCTTACCCTCCGCCAGCTCAAGGGCTGTCACTTTTTCTATGAGATAATCAAAGTCTTCTTCGTAAAAATCGGAGCACTCAGCTGCCACGGCTTGTGGAGAGGCATCGCCTGTTTCAGCTGCATGAAGAAGGGCACCGAGCTCCTCAACAAAGGCATAATCGGTCTCTTTATCTCTTTCGATCGCCTCTTCGTCATAGATAGGAGCAGGATGAGCGTCTCGTACATGTCTTAGGTAATCGCGCCACTCATGAAAGGGGGTGATCACTTCTTTGAACTTCCCTTTCTCTCGGACAAATTTGACGCAGCAGACAAGACGGAACTCAAGCTCGATCATATGGGTCTCAAACTCGTCCTGCGACAGAGAGAACTTCTCCATCATATCCTTCGCAGACACCTCGAAGTCAGGAGACTGATAAACCTCGTTCATGATCCCTTTCTGAGCAGGATCAGACAAGTTGAGTTCAAGAAGATATCGTTGAAAAACTTGAGGGGTTGAGAGATATTTTTCTACGATCGACTCAAAAATGTTGTTTGAGCTTCGAGGAATCGAATACCAGGTGGGTAGTACGTGGATCGGCACTTTGCGCAGGAGCCCTTGCAGATAGTCCATTCCAGCCTTGAAATCATCCTCGAACTTCAACACTTGAAATTCGTAGTATTTCCGGACTTCTTTATCAACGATCACGTGCTCAGATTGAATCGAAAAAAGCCCTGTATCAGAGAGTTTTTCCAAAATGGAAAGAAGTCTTTTTTCGGGGATTTCAAGATTTTTCTCCAAAATCGAGAGGGGAATGCGGAGTGAACTATAGAGGATTTCCTCAAGGACATCGAGATCCTCTATGGAGAACTGGGACATTTTCACCCGATTCTGCAAATCATTCGTGTAGTCGTATTCTGTGAGCTCGATCTTGTGCTTGCGAAAAGTTGCCGTGTCTACCATCGATTTTCTTCCCTTAGTAAAAAAATTGGACATCCTAGGAATTTACTATAGGTGCCCTAATGAATTTTTGACAAGGAAGAACCTAACTCAATATTCGAAAAGTTTGATTTTTGAAGGATTTTGTTGCAAATTTTTTGTATCATTTCGCTGGGCATACTTTGGAAAGTAGGCCTAGAAATGATTACGAAAAAGATGCGGAAAAGACTCGAAAAGCGAGGTTTTTCAATCTTGAGTTAAGTTCGTAGATAGCAATTATCTTTGGATATCCGTTATACTGTTGAGTTTAGATAAAAAATTTGGGAGCAGCATGAAAAGATACGACCACATCCATATCGAGCAGAAATGGCAAAAAATCTGGGAAGATCGGCAAATGTTCAAAGCCGAGGTAGACCGGTCCAAGCCCAAATACTATGTCCTCGATATGTTCCCCTATCCGTCGGGAGCAGGACTCCATGTGGGTCATGTCACCGGATACACGGCTACCGACATTCTTGCCCGGTACAAGCGGCAGAAAGGGTTCAACGTGCTCCATCCTATGGGATGGGATAGTTTCGGCCTTCCTGCCGAGCAGTATGCGATCCGCACAGGAACCCACCCAGAAGTAACCACTAAGAAGAATATCGCCACCTATAGACGCCAGCTCAAAGCAATGGGGTTCAGCTATGACTGGAGCCGAGAAATGGCGACCAGCGATCCCAAATACTATAAGTGGACCCAGTGGATCTTCACCAAGCTCTACGAAAAGGGACTTGCCTATGAAGCGGAGATGCTCGTCAACTATTGCCCAGCTCTCGGCACCGTTCTCGCTAACGAAGAAGTAGACAACGGCGTCTCGAAAGAAGGGGGATACCCGATCGAACGGAGACCGCTACGCCAGTGGGTTCTCAAAATCACCGAATATGCCGACCGTCTCCTAGAAGACTTGAGTCTTCTCGACTGGCCCGACTACCTCAAGCGGCTGCAAACGAATTGGATTGGGAGGAGCGAAGGGACGAAAATCCACTTTCCCGTGGAAAAAACCGAAGAAAAGATCACCACCTTCACCACTCGGCACGATACTCTCTTCGGCACCACTTTTCTGGTCCTCTCTCCTGAACACCCTCTAGTCGATTCGATCACCACCGATGAGATGCGCAGGGGCGTTACTGAGTACAAACAAAAAGCGCTTACAAAAAGCGATCTGCAAAGAACCGATCTCGCCAAAGATAAGACCGGAGTATCCACAGGAGCCTTTGCGACCAACCCTGCCAATGGGAAGCTGATACCGATCTGGATCGCCGACTATGTCCTCATGACCTACGGAACAGGGGCCGTGATGGCTGTTCCCGGAAGTGATGAGAGAGATTTCGAGTTTGCGCAGAAGTTCAACCTCCCGATCCAACCTGTGATTGATCCCGATTTTGAGGCCCACCCAGAAGGACTTCCCGAAGGACAAACCGCCCAAAATGCGCGGATCGCTGTCCTTGGAGGGAAAGTCTGCTGGCCCTACCCTGGCAAATTGATCAATAGCGACAATAGCGAAGTCAGCCTCAACGGACTCTCCATAGAAGAATCCAAAGAAATCATGGCGAGCTGGCTTGAGAAAACTGGGCAAGGAGAGAAAACCATCACTTATAAGCTCCGAGACTGGCTCTTTTCAAGACAACGCTACTGGGGAGAACCGTTCCCCATCCTCCATTTCAAAGATGGATCGAAGCGAGTGCTTGATGTGAACGAACTTCCCTTGTGCCCGCCCGAGCTGATCGACTTCAAGCCGACCGAGTCGGGGGATAGCCCCTTAGCCCGTGTTCCCGACTGGGTGAACATGACCGACCCTAAAACGGGAGAGAAAGCCGAAAGGGAGACCAATACCATGCCCCAGTGGGCGGGGTCTTGCTGGTACTACCTCCGCTTCTGCGATCCCCACAACGATCAAGAAGCCTGGGATAAAGAAAAAGAAAACTACTGGCTTCCCGTCGACATGTACGTGGGAGGAGTGGAACACGCTGTTCTTCACCTCCTCTATGCGAGATTTTGGCACAAAGTCCTCTACGACGCGGGCCTTGTCTCAACTTCCGAGCCATTTCAGACACTCCGGAACCAGGGGCTCGTGACCGCTCGAGCCTTCAAGCTTCCTCAGGGAGGCTACATCCCTGCCGATGAGATAACCGAGAAGGGTGACTCCTTCTTCCAGATTGGAACAGACCAAGAAGTTCAGGGACAGATTGAAAAGATGTCTAAATCAAAGCTCAACGGGGTAACTCCTGACGAGATGGCCGAGGAGTATGGTGCCGATGCGCTACGCCTCTATGAGATGTTTATGGCCCCCTTTGACAAAGAGAAGCTCTGGAACAGTGACGCCGTGAACGGATGCTCCCGTTTCCTCACGCGATTTTATGATATGGTCTTCTCCGACAAAGTCACCGAAGAAGACGATGAAGAGGCGCTCAAACTCGGGCATCGTCTTGTCGCCGGTGTGGAAAAGGACATCGAAAATATGATGTTCAATACCGCCATTGCGAAAATGATGGAGTTCATGAACGCCTTCACCCCGCTGCCTCGCTACCCCAAGTCTGTTCTTAAAATGGTGACCCAAGCTCTCTCTCCTTTTGCTCCCCACATTGCCGAAGAGGCGTGGGAGCACCTTGGCGGTAAAGAGAGCATCACCTACGTTCCTTTCCCTACAGTGGACCCAGCCTATCTTGTGGACACGATGACCACCTACGTGGTCCAGGTCAATGGGAAGCTTAGGGGGAGTTGGGAACTGCCAAAGGACAAAACGAAAGAAGAAATCCTCTCTCTTGCCAAGGCAGAGCCCAAAGTGGCTAAATACCTTGAAGGAGAGATCAAAAAGGTGATCTTCGTCCCGAATAAACTCCTCAATGTGGTCGTCAAAAGTTGATTTTCTCCCGCCTCTATGACCTATTGCTCCTTTTGGCAGGAGTCGTTTACCTGCCAAAGTGGCTTATCCAGAAAAAGTACCGAGGAAGCATCCTCCAGCGGCTCGGCCTAAAGCTCCCAGCCTCTGCAGATCCAGACAAAAAAACCTTCTGGTTCCACATGGTCTCAATGGGGGAGACACGGGCGATGATCCCGATCTACGAAGCTCTTAAAAAAGAGCATCCAAATGCTCAGTACTATTTCTCATCCACCACCAAAACTGGGCATGAAGAAGCGTTGAGGCGCTACCCAAATGAGGCAGGCCATTTCTACCTGCCGCTCGACCTTTCCCAGAATATGGGCCGACTTGTCAGCCGGATCAAGCCCGATCTCCTCATCCTTGCTGAGAGCGATTTCTGGTTTCATATGATCCAAAAAGTGAAAAGGGGAGGGGGACGCGTCGTTGTTCTCAACGGCAAAATCTCCGAAACCTCCAAACGACGATTTGCCAGATGGCCTCGTCTTGCCAAACACCTTTTTGGACCGATTGACCTCTTTTGCATCCAGAATGAAGAATATCTCGCTAGATTCCAAGAACTCGCCATCGCTCCAGAAAAAATGACCGTCACTGGGAACGTAAAACTGGGAGTCGAGCCTCCTAGGCTGTCTGAAGAAGAAAAGAGTCTCTTCCGCAAAGAGCTCGGCCTAGAGCCTGAAGACCGAGTCGTCACTCTCGGCTCAACCCACGAGGGGGAAGAAAAAATCCTCCTCGATCAGATCGGGCAGATTCCGAGCGTCAAGTTTCTCTTAGTTCCACGTCATCCCGAGCGATTCAAGTCGGTCAAAAGAGTATTAGATACTCTAGACAACCCCCAAATCATCCTCGTTGACCGGATGGGAGTCCTCAATCAGTGCTATCAGATCTCCGACCTGGCCCTCGTCGGGGGAAGCTTTGTCCCCGGGGTTGGGGGGCATAACATCTTTGAACCCATCCAAGCCCAAATCCCCGTCCTGTTCGGCCCATTCATGGAGACCCAGCAAGAGCTGGTGGAGATGATCCTCAAAGCAGACGCGGGCCTTCAAATTCCCCATCAAGAAGTAGCCTCCACACTCAGCCGACTGCTGGTAGATCCTGCTCCCTATCTAGAAAATGCGAAGCATCTCTCCCAAAAGGGGAAAGAAGTAGTGGAAAAAACATTTAACTCTCTGATTGCCTTGAGCTAAAATGAAGGGTCTGTTAATCTCATTCCATTAATGGCGCGGGGTGGAGCAGTGGTTAGCTCGTTGGGCTCATAACCCAAAGGTCAGAGGTTCGAATCCTCTCCCCGCTATTTTTCTTGGCGGTATAGCTCAGTTGGTTAGAGCAGCGGAATCATAATCCGAAGGTCGTTGGTTCAAATCCGACTACCGCTAACCTTCTAGGTTTTGTATGTTTCGTTTATTTTCTCTTTTTATTCTTCTCTCCTTTTCCCTTTCGGCTGAGACAGTCTATTGCATTCATGGATTCATGCGAAAGCCCGAAAGCATGCACAAAATGGCCAGAAGCTTTCGAAAACTTGACTATTCTGTGGAGAACTGGGGCTATCCAAGCCGAGAACAGACAATCGAAGAGCATGGAAAAGCCCTAGTCCTTGCTTTGAAGCAAACTGCCAAAAGCTCTCCAGGCGATCCCATCCACTTTGTCACCCACTCGATGGGAGGAGTCATCCTCCGCGTTGCACTCAATGACCCTGAATGCCCTGAAGAAGCAAAGCAGGGGAGGGCTGTCCTTCTTGCTCCTCCTAATGGCGGCTCAGCCTTTGGACGTTATCTAAACCGCTTTAGCTTGATGCAAAAATGGCTAGGTCCGAATGCGGGTCAGCAGTTGTTGACCAAGGAGTGTTTCCACCACCTAGGCTCTTTCCCTAAGTCGGTAGATGCTCTAGTTATTGCGGGAACCTTTGGAATGAACCCTCTAATCGAGGGCAAGAATGATGGAAAAGTAGCCGTTACTGAGACCTGTCTCGAGACACCTCATCTCCATTACAAGATCTTTGTTGGACATGCTCGGATTATGTATCATCCTGAGGTAATCCATGCTGCAAATCTCTTCATCGTCTATGGCCCTGAATACAACTCGTAGAGCCATTCCTCTTGTCAGTTTATCGGCTGTCCGGTAGAGTTTTTGCTATTCGAAACACCTACAGGAGATCTGAAATAACTATGAATCTTACACCTATCGCCCTCACATCTATTGGAGCTTACGCAGCCTATTCAGGAATCAGAGGAACTTGCAAAAAATCAGACGGCCAATCAAAAGGCTGGCAAATGGCGAAAGTAGCAGCCGGACTGGCCATGATCTGAATTGGAATTCGTCTTGGTATGGATTCTGGGATCAATATATCCACTGAGTCGCAAAAAATCGATTTAGACGAGCCGTTGGAAAAACTCGAAAGCTTAGGCAAAAATTTTCAAAGAATTGAAAATGAAATTAACCAGAAAAAGGATTGGGATGGTTATCAGCCCATGATCAAAGTAGAGGGTAGTGGTCCAAGTAAATGTGATATCCCTCATTTAAACACTCTTTTGAGTAAAGACCTTCGCAAAATTGAACGTGCAGGCGACGTTGCGTCGAGATCTCAAGTATTTAGCATTTTAGAAAAGACAAAGGGAGTTTCTTGTGATAACTATTTACCTTGGAAACCAGAATTCAGTGGGACATACGAGTATGACGTCGTCGTTCAACCCACAGACATGAATCAGTCTGTGATGTGGGGAGTCACCCCAAAAGAAAAACCATTTGTCGCTATTAAGTATTCCTGTCCTTGTGCCGATGAAAGAGTGGCGACTCTGATGGAAACAGTGGCTCCCCACATTTGGGAAAAAAAAGAGAGCTACTCTCCCGAATGTCCGGTAGATGAGCTGTGCTTTGTGCCGTTTAGAGATCTCTACGATTTTTATAAGAGGCAGATAGTTGAACTAGGCACACTTTTAGACACTGGTTCGGTTACATGGTCTGTGGCTGATTACTTTATCCCTCGTGACACTGACCCTCAAAACGTGACGATTGCTCTAGTCTAACCACAGACTTCTCCCTATTTGCCTTAGGAAAGGGCTATCGAGTGCGATAGCCCTTTTCTTTTCATCTTGATTAATTATTCAGCATGTCAATACAATGCTGGCGTATTCGAAACGCTTTACTGGAGATATGAAATGACTATAAACCTTGCACCTATCGCCCTTACATCTATCGGAGCTTACGCAATCGGTTCGGGGCTCGCAGAAACCCGCACAAAGCCAGAAGGCCAACCAAAAGGCTGGGGAATGGCGAAAGTGGCTCTAGGAGTCGCTATGGTCGGAGTTGGGCTTCATCTTGGATTGAATTCTATGCTTGAAAACCCAAACTCCACACTTCGAGGTTGGGATATTTCAACTAACCCGGCTCTAGAACGATTTCATTTAGGATCAAATGCTGACGGAACCTTTGATCCAACAAAATGTGATCTTTCCCACTTAAATTCTCTTATCCACAAAGAAGGAGACAGCACATTCACCTCCAAGATCTTTACTCTGCTCGATGAAACTAGAGGGGTCACTTGTGATAATTACCTTCCATGGCAAGATATATTTATGGGGCCTACAGGATATATTGATAGCATCAAGCCCGGAGATTTGGACCAGCTTGTGCAATGGGGAGTAGATAAGTGGCAACGCCCCTTTATCGCCGTAAAACAGATATGTAACGAAGAAGCAGGGGCCATTGCCTATTTTCAACGCTATACAGAAATAGATAGCTCGTGGGTAACTGGAAAAGATTTCGCAAATCTTGCCTGTTCTAAGGAATTGTGGTCCCGCGGACGCCCATTTGAAAAACATGCAGAATGGCTAACGGACCTATTCAACATGAAAATTAAGGGATAACAGGTAAGGGCTATCGAGTGCGATAGCCCCTTTTTATGGAGCTACGACTTTGTCATAGATTTCTTCGTAAAGAGATCCTTCGCCAGCAGAACCGGTCACGATACAAGCAGAGTTGTCACTGCCGATCAACTGGACCGCTTCGGAATTAATCAAGACCTCTTCTGAATCAACTCTTCCAAGAGGAAGAAAAAGCTGACACAGTGAATCAATGGCAATCTCATCCAGGTGATAGAGATAGTAGAGGGAAAGATATTTTTCTTCATCCATCCCTGAGTTGCTTCCGTTATAATCACTTAACATCTCCCTCACATCCTTGACATAGCCAATATAGGCATCGGAGTTGGGATACTTGAACTTGGTGAGTCGCGGCGGAAAGTATTTTCTAAGACCGGGAAGGGAGGGGGCGTTTACCTTCCCAGAAAAAACGATTGGGGCTTTGAAGGAAAGAAAGCGCTCAAGAATCGTCTCTTCCGAGGCGAGGACGAGCCCCTTATTTGCTCGGATGAAGAGGACTACATCCTCGTCAGGCCACCTCGAAACACGTTGATGAGAGAGGGCAAACTTCCTATCCACATAGAGGCGGCCTCCAATCCCCACCACATCGATCGGGAGGTTTTGTAAATCGCATGAATCCACCAACTGATCAAACTCGATCGACCAGGAACTGGCCACCGTAAAAATGTGCAGCTTTGGCTCTTTGGCTGAGAGGGTTGAGAACAAACTCAAACAGAACGCTGTTAGTAGTATTCTAGTCAGTTTTTTGGGCAAACAGTTTTTCATAAATTACATCCAATACGATACGCCCCCCCTCACCATTCCCGTGCGCTACGCATGGGGTAGTATGGGTGAGAAGGCACTTTACACTTCGTTCAAACGGGTCCACATACATATCTTCTTGCTCGATACATAGGGTCAAAAATAGCTCAGCATTGGTATCAATCACAAACCTTTCTGGATGATAGAGATGATAGAGGGCATAGAGCCCCTGATCATCTGTCTTTTGAGGAATAGGACTCATCTCAGAGAGCACTTCTTTCAAGTCTTTCACATATCCTATATATGCGCCTGAGTTGAGATAGCGAAATCTCGTCTTGCAGGGAGGGTAGTGAGAAGAGATCTGGGGAAAGGGATAACAAGTTTTATCACCCGAAAAGACGATGGGCGCCTCAAAGGAGAAAAATCGCTCGAGAATCGTCTCTTCATTACTGAGTAGAAGAATGTCGTAGGCGTCGATGAAAAGCGCCACATCTCCATCCGGCAAATCTGAGAGAAACTTGTGAAAATCTCGAATCTTTTTTTCCAGAGAAAAGGGTTCTCCCATTCCCAGAATGGAAACGGTGAGGTTATTCGCATTGGAGGAGGCAAGCAATTTATCGACACCCGGATCCCAGTCAGAGGCGGTGGTACAAATATGGAGCCTTGGCGTTGAAAATAGGGGAGTGAGAAGCAGCAAAAATAGAGTAGTTAAATAACGAAGTCGCTTTGTCATTTTTCACCAAAATCGATTGTATAGGTCAGGCTGGAGTATAGCAAAAAGCTCTCAAATATGAAAAGGGAGAGTTGACTATTTTTTTGGAACGTTGATAATGTCCGCAAACAAATTTTCTGGAGGCAACCTTATGGAAATAACAAACATAGACCACCCTCTGTTTTATTTCGGCTTTCATGTATTTGAAGCTAAAGAAGACCATGAGATCATAGACATAAAAACCTATTCGAACCTTTTCAATTTGATCTCCCATGCTAGGATATTGCGTATTCCTTTAGGCATTCTGCGTTGTATTTTTTCTCAAGAGTGGCTGAGCAAAGGGAGCAATATCGGTTGGGTTATGTTAGCAAGAGGAGCCCTGGAAATATTTGTTCCTGGCAGCCGTCTTTATCTACTCTCAGCAGACATCCTCGCAACGGCATACCGCTATATGTCTTTCGACAAAGAATCGAAACAACAGCTTCTTCCTTCTCGGGTTTCCTGGGTTAGATAATCAGTTTTTCGCAGGAAAAAGCTGATCATAGATCTTGTGGTAGATAATCCGGCCCTCCCGTCCATTGCCATGGACGATACAGGGCGTTGTCCCCGTTAGAAGACACTTCACATTTTTTTCGATCGGATCGATATAAATTTCAGACTCTCTTGTCTGCCGAAGAGTGAGGAAGAGTTTGCAGTAGTGATCGAGGTGGAACCTCTCGGGATAATAGAGGTGGTAGATGAGGAAAAGTCCCTGGTCGTCGGTCTCTTCGGGGATGGGCATCATCTCAGCAAAAACTCTTTTCAGGTCTTTCACATAGCCGATGTAGCTACCTGAGTTGAGGTATCTGTAGCGAGTTGGGCTTTTGGGATAGTAGGGGCCTACTTGGGGGAAAGGGTAGCAGGTGGGCTCGACGGAGAAGACGATCGAGGCCTCCATTTTGAAAAACTCATCAAGGATCCTATCCTCACTAGCCAGAATGAGGATATCATAGGCATCGACATACATAACCACATCATCGTCGGGGAGATTGCTAATAAAGCTCTGACAGTGACCGAGCTTCCGATCAAAAGAGAAGGGCTCTCCAAGGCCGAAAATCTCGACATTAAGGTGGTTCTCTTTGCATGAGCGGAGAAGTTTGTCTACTCCCGGGTCCCAGTCAGAGGCGGTAGTGCAGATGTGCAGACGAGGTTTCTCTTTCGAGAGAAGAGGAACGGCGAGAAGAAGGAGTAGAGCGAGAATAATTTTTTTCATGAACCTATCCGTAAATTTGTGGTTTTGAATTTTGTTTAGATTTTTGATGAGATTTCATCCCCTCCTTTGCAGCCCATATTCGTGAATATGGGTAAAAAGGAGGGGTTGGAAGATCGGAAAAAGAAAACAAAAAGGCAAAGCATAAATTTACGGATAGGTTCACTTGATGAGCTCTCCATATTCTGAGGCAAATAGTGTGGTGTAGATGTGCTGATAGAGCTTCTGTCCCTCTTTTCCATTTCCATGGGCAAGACAGGGATAGGTTCCCGTTGTTCGAAAGCGAAGGTTGCGTCTGTTTAGATCAAATTTAACCTGTTGATCTGCCACTCGATGAAGGGTGAGAAAGAGCTTGCAGTAGTAGTCAATTGCGATTTCTCCTGGGTGGTAGAGCATGTAGAGAGTAAAGAGGGCTTGATCGTCCGACCCAGGAGGAATAGGAAGCATCGCTGCGAACACTCTCTTCAAATCTTTCACATAGCCGATGTAGCTCCCTGAATTGAGATAGCGAAACTTGGTGGGGCTCTCCGGGTACTTGGCAGCAACCTGCTTATAAGGATGGCATTTTGCCTCTCCCGAAAAGACAATCGGTTCATTCATGGAGAGGAAGGCATCAAGGATCTTTTCCTCGCCGGCTAGGAGGAGGACGTCGTAGGCATCGACAAACATAGCCACATCGTCATCGGGGAGGTTCTCGATGAATGCCATGCAGTGTCTCAGCTTGTTGTCGAGAGTAAATGGCTCTCCAAGTCCAAACACTTCGATAGCTAGGCCATTCGCATCACAAGAGTTGATGAGCTGCTCTACTTCAGGCTTCCAATGAGAGGCCGTTGTGCAGAGGTGGAGACGAGGGGAGTCGGCCTGGAGGCCACAGGCAACCAGGAAAAGGGAGATGAAGATGCGGTACATGTTCTACCCTTCCTGCTCTTTTTCCCACGGAGGGGTTCCCCATTTGTCTCTAGCGTAGTTGAAGATGTCTACACCAGCTTTGTAGTAGGTCAGGTTTTTGGTAAGCCGTTTCCTCTGATCTTCAGAGAGGTGAGCATGAGAAAGAAGGTACTCTGTTGCTTCTACAGCCTCTTCAAATTTGCCGAGTTTCCAGGCTGCAAGGCTGTGTTGCCAGAGGGCTCCATAATTGTGGATCCAGGGCTTGAGCTTGGGCACATCGTGGTAGCGGACGAGCTTTTGGGCCTCGTGGGAAGCCTGGAAAAATTCTTCGACCATCCCTTGGGAATTATAGTATTTCGCAAGGTAGAAATAGGATTCCGCATTGGGCATGTAGTTACAAGCTTGTTGGAAAGCTGCTACCACTAATTCTCTCGGCGCGCCGCTATCTTGGATTGTTTTGGCATTCCTAATGAGACCTCTTACGATGGCTTTGGGGTTTTCCATCGGGCTTGCTGCTCGCTCTGCCTCAGAACCGTGAAGGAGTTTTGCCAGGGGGTAGACTCTGTGCTTTTGGATCTCTTCCGCTATCTCATTGGGGAGGTTTTCTTGCTGGAGGACTTGATCGCAAGCCTCAACAGACTCTCGAAAGGCGCCCACGTGGTAGGCAGAAATGGCAAACTGTTGAAGGAGACCAAAGCGGCCAATCCAATCAATGGAGTAGTGGCCTCCTCCCTCTAAGGGCAGTTGGGCAACTAGCATTTTCTCTAGCTCATAGGCCTCTTGGTATCTTTCTTGAGAATGAAGTATTTTCGATAGGTAGAAGACGGGTTCAACTCGATCGGGAAAAGCATTGTGACAGCACTGAAACGCCTCTTCAACCTCTTGGATTGGGTAATCAAGCTCCCTCTTGATGCACCCAATTTGGAGCATAGACCAAAAAGTCTCTGACTCATTTCCACTAATTGGGATCCAGGCCTCATAAAGCCCCAATGCCTGCTCGTATACCTCTTGCTCTTGGGCAACTTGAGCCAATGAAAAAATCGATCCAGGTGGATTTTCTCCTTTAAGCGGCGAGGCGATCAATAGTGTTAGGATCAATAGGACTTTTTGTAACATGCTAGTCGTCTCCCTGAGCATCAGTTTGCTCGATAATCTTTAGATATTTGTAAAATGTCGTGTGTCCATTGTATATGGATATGATCAATGCCTCTCTTCCTCCTAAAAAACCCCGTTTCAGCACGTAGCTTTTGAAAAAAGCATACCAGCTATGCATCAGGGCCTCGAAAAAAGAGGTACGCGTTCCTTTGTTTTGCTCAGCAAACAGCGTAGAATAGTTCTCCATTTTTTGCAAAAAGTCCCCGATTTCTCGGTAAGGGGTGTGGAGAAGAGGGGAGTGGAAACGGAGAGTTTTGAGTCCTTTAGTGATGATTTTTTCATGAACTAAATCATTGCTAAAGCTGGTTGTCAGGCGGTGATAAAGACGAGGAATCACATCGGGATGCCAACCAGCGCAACAACGCATCTGCCTTCCATTGTAGAAGTTCTTCCGATTCAGGGCATAAACCTTCTCAGGATCGAGCTTGGTCTTCAGTATCTCTTCCACAAGGGGCTCTGTCACCACTTCATCGCTATCGATCGATAAGATCCAGGCATGGGAAGCCAGTTTCGTGGCGTAGTTGTGCATCGG